>Ga0209536_100000824_pt1 | contig 51194 bp, 46 predicted proteins | sample DeeMarSeWOR28_12_FD_187461 | JGI IMG/M metagenome (GOLD analysis project Ga0209536, IMG submission 187461) | Marine sediment microbial communities from White Oak River estuary, North Carolina - WOR-2-8_12 (SPAdes) (version 2) | ecosystem: Environmental > Aquatic > Marine > Intertidal zone >...
TTGCGGGGCTCAGTCGACCTCCGCTCCGAAATCCATATAAACTGCAGACATCATTAGGCGACCGAGGAACGATAGAATGGGAACTGGCAGCGGCTTCGGAAAGGTCATTCTGTTCAACGAACACTTCGTTGTCTACGGCATCCCGTCGATAGCCTCGGCCGTCGATTCGAAGACAGATGCGGTGGTGGAGAGGGTCACCGATCCCGGCCAACTGACACCGTCGGGCAACGAGGGCTCAATGGCCGGGAACGGCTGGGTGCTCGAGGACAACCGCCCTGCAAACCCCGGTTACAAGGTCGAGAAGAAGAAGCATCAGAAGGAATCCATTGACCTCGTGCTGAAGGCAGCTGGATTCGATGCCTCGCATAACAATATCAGGATAACCTTGGGCGGAGACCTCAAGGCCGTGGGCGGGGTTGGAGCCAGCGCTGCCGTCTGTGTGTCGATCGCACGAGCACTTAACGACGAGTTCGACCTGGGCTTTGACGACGGCAGGATAAACGAGATAGCCTTCGAGGGAGAAACGGCCTATGCCGGCACGCCCTCCGGCATCGACAACACCGCATCGACGTACGGCGGCATGTTGAGCTTCCAGAAGAACCTGGAGGGAGGTCCTAACGTTATTCACCTCCTTAAGGCCAAAGAGCCAATCCTGATGGTCATGGGAAACACGGGTCTGACCGCCAACACGAAGGCAGCTGTCGAGGGCGTAAGGCAAAGGCGAGAGACGAATCCGGAACAGTACACGGGAATATTCCAGATGGCCCAGGATATTTATTCAAAAGCAAGGCTCGCCCTTGGAGCCCATGACCTGACGATACTCGGCCTGCTCATGGATGCCAACCACAAGATACTGCAGGAGATCGAGGTCTCCCATCCAAAGCTCGACGAGCTGGTGGCCGTAGCAAAGGAGAACGGTGCCCTCGGAGCCAAGATGACGGGCGGAGGCCTTGGCGGATATATGATTGCCCTCTGCCCGGACACGGCGGTCCAGGAGAAGGTCGCGGCCGCCATGGAAGACGCGGGATACGAAGCCCTGAGGACGTCAATCGGCGTATGACGAATATCGACAAATGGCGTTATGCCAGACGTCAATTATAAATATGGATTACCGATAACTAATTTTCACATTCGAGGGATAGCATGAACCTGAAGGGATTTGTGAGTTTGCTGGAGGATAAGGGACTTCTTGTACATATCGGAAAGGAAGCGGACCCGAGGTTCGAGATACCCACAATAATGAAGATGATGGATGGCACACCCCTGCTCTTCGAGAACGTGAAGGGCCACGACATGCCCGTCGTAGCCAACATATGCTCGACGAGGGAGCTGGTAGCCCTCGGTCTCGGCGTGAACCAGGACCAGATAATCCCGACGATGATGAAGGCCATCGAGGACCCTGCGGAGCCGGAGATTGAGGCTGCCAGGGGCTACACGGAAGCATCGGCAGACCTCTCGAAGCTTCCTATACTCACTTATTATCCTTTCGACGGAGGTCCTTACGTGGCATCGGGCATCGCCATAGCCAGTGATCCGGAGTTCGGCACTAACGCATCATATCACCGGGGCATGGCGATATCGGATGACAGGTTCGTATACCGAATTCTCCAGCGCGATTTTGACAAGTACATCGAGCGCGGGCTTACCGAGTTCGCCTTCTGCATCGGCAACACCATCCCGGTCCTGCTCGGGGCCGCAGTTTCGGAGGCCACCGGCGTGCACGAACTCGCCATCGCCAATGCGATGTCCCGCACCCCCCTAATAGAACTGGCGGGTCATAACGTGCCCAAATCGGAGATCGTCCTCATCATGGAATTCACAGGGGAAATGCACGCAGAAGGACCGTTCCTGGACCTGACGGAAACGCCAGACATCGTCAGGGACCAGAGGGTGGCCAGGGTCAAAAGGATGTTCGTCAGGGAGGACTCCCTTTTCCACGGTCTTCTCCCGGGTGGCCTCGAACACAAGGTCCTCATGGGCATGCCGCGGGAGCCAAGCATCTACCGCGAGGTTTCGAAGGTCTGTGATGTCAAGGACGTGCTTGTCACACCGGGCGGTGCCTCCTGGCTCCACGGAGCCGTGAGCATCCGCAAGAAAGCTGAAGACGATGGAAAGAAGGCAGTAGAAGCCGCATTTGCCGGTCACAGGTCAATGAAACACGTCTTCATCGTCGACGAGGACATAGACATCCACAAGCCCGAGGAGATCGAATGGGCCATGGCCACGCGTTTCCAGGGCGACCGCGGTATGATAGTGAAACAGGACAAGGGCTCGTCCCTCGACCCATCATCCGACCTGGAGACCCGGATGACCACCAAAATTGGTTTCGACCTGACAATCCCCTGGGGCAAGGACCCTAAGGATTTCAAGCGTCCAGAACTGCCTATGGACATCGACATCAGCGAATACGTCGGAGGCGACTACAGATGACCTCTGTTCCAAAGTTTGATGGGGGGCTGAGGCCTTGATCGCCAGTGACGAAAGAGGGGGTGTATGCCGTTGCAACTGACCGCAGAACAGGAGGGGATGCTGGCCGGCGAGAACGGCGAGGTCGTCGAGCGCCTTTTCAGACTCCTGGTAAGGCTCGGAGACATCTACGGCGCGGAGGAGATGATCCCAGTGGGTTCGGTTCAGGTTTCGGGGGTATCCTACAAGTCCATCGGCGACCCGGGCCTCGAGTTCCTGGAGGACTTCGCGGCCAAGAACGCAAAGGTGAAGGTCCTAACTTTCCTGAACCCGGCTGGAATGGACCTGGAGAGCTGGAAGGATCTCGGTTTTCCCGAGCATTTTGCCACTCACCAGATACGTATCATGGAGGCCTTCAGGAAGATGGGCATAGTGACGACCGCGACCTGCACTCCATATCTCGCAGGGAACCTGCCGAGGTTCAGGGAGCACATAGCCTGGTCCGAATCATCGGCCGTGTCATTCTCGAATTCGGTAATAGGAGCAAGGACGAACAGGGAGGGCGGCCCGTCAGCGCTGGCCGCAGCGATCTGCGGGCTCACGCCCAACTATGGGCTGCACCAGGATGAGAACCGGAGGCCGGATGTGATCATTGACGTGGATGCGCCCCTCCAATACAATTCGGACTTCGGTGCACTGGGCCATTACGTTGGGAAACAGGTGAAGAACAAGATACCCTTTTTCAGAGGAATCAGGGATGCCGATACGGACCAACTGAAGGCCCTGGGCGCCGCCATGGCGGCGTCGGGTGCGGTCGCATTATACCATGCTGAAGGCCTGACACCGGAGGCAACCTTGATGGAAACGAGTGGGCTGGAAACCATCGAGGTCGGTCAATCGGAGTTGGACCAGACATATGCGAAACTGAATACCGCCCAGAGCCCGGACATCGTCATCCTCGGCTGCCCGCACGCCTCCCTTCGGGAGATATCCACCCTTGCCGGAAAACTGGAAGGCAAGACCCTCGCAAAGCCCATCTGGATATGTACCTCCAGGGTGATGAAGGAGGCCGCCGAAAGACTCGGCCATGTCGAGACAATCGAATCCGCCGGGGGCAGGGTCGTCGCAGATACATGCATGGTCGTATCACCCATTGAAGAGATGGGCTACGGCACCGTAGGCGTCAACTCTGGAAAGGCGGCCAACTACCTGCCCGGCTTCTGCAAACAGGAAGTTGTGTTCTACAACGTCGATGAGCTCATAGGGAGGCTGGCACAATGAAAGGGCGCATGATCAGCCCCGGAAAGGCCGAGGGCGAGGCCATTGTATCAAGGGAGCCAATTGGCTTCTACGGAGGCATCGATGCAAAGACCGGCATGGTCATCGAACAGGGCCACGAACTGGAGGGCCAGACAATCACGGGCAAGATACTGATATTTCCCTGCGGCAAAGGCTCAACGGTGGGCTCCTATGTAATCTACGGGCTGGCAAAGAACGGAGTCGGACCCGCGGCGATAATCAACAAGGAGACAGAGACCATTGTGGCGACCGGGGCCATTCTCGCCGGAATACCTTGTGTTGACGGCATAGACATCGAGGGCATCAACACCGGTGACAAATTGGTGGTGGATGCCGACTCAGGCACAATAGAAAAGGTTGGCTGAGCCTGCAGAACATCTGACCCCTAATGTCGCTTGCGCAAGGGTAAAATATACACATTAGAATTGTATCACCTGTGAGCGCATGGCGAAGAGCGTAACTCTCAAGGTTGAACGGGCACAGAGCCAATCCGACGTGGGCCTGGGAAAGGCCAGGATCGACACGAAGACGAGGCTTGCCCTCGGGATCGAGGTCGGCGACGTCATCGAGGTTACCGGCAAGAAGACCACTGCCGCGAAGGTCTACAGGCTTTTGCAGGAAGATGAAGGTAAGGGCCTCATCAGGATGGGCAACCTCCTGAGGCAGAGCGCCGGCGTCAACCCCGGCGATAAGGTGGAAGTCAAAAAGGCGGAGGTGAAACGCGCCTCCAAAATTACGCTGGCCCCGTCAATCTCACAGGGCATGAGGCTTCGATTCGGTGAAGGCATCGAAGAATTCATTAAGCGTGCGCTGGGGCAGCGGGCCATGGTCAAAGGCGACACGATAATGGTGCCGGGCGTAGGCCTGAGCGGGAACCTGCCTTTTCTCGTGGTCAACACCTCGCCGAAGGGTGTTGTGATTGTCGACGAGGGCACAACGTTCGAGGTCAAGGAGGAGCCAGTATCCGAAGCCGAGGTCTTCACGACAGCAGTGAATTACGAGGATATCGGCGGTCTTCAGGACGAGCTCCAGCGCGTCAGGGAGATGATAGAGCTTCCGTTGAGGCACCCGGAGCTGTTCGAGCGGCTGGGCATTGACCCGCCCAAGGGCGTTCTGCTCTACGGTCCTCCAGGAACTGGAAAGACGCTCATCGCCAAGGCCGTGGCCAACGAGGCCGGGGCAAACTTCTATTCCATCCAGGGCCCGGAAATCATGTCAAAATACTACGGCCAGAGCGAGGAGAAGCTCAGGGAGAAGTTCGACGAAGCGGAGAAGAACGCCCCTTCGGTGGTCTTCATTGACGAACTGGACTCGATCGCGCCCAAAAGGGACGAGGTCCAGGGCGAGGTGGAGAGGCGCGTGGTTGCCCAGCTATTGACTCTAATGGACGGCCTGAGCGGTCGCGGGAACGTCATCGTCATCGCGGCGACCAACCGGGAGGATTCCATTGATCCGGCACTTCGTCGGCCCGGGAGGTTCGACAGGGAGATCGAGATAGGTGTTCCAGACAAAGATGGCAGAAAGGAGATACTGGAGATACACACCCGGGGCATGCCCATACAGGGCGACGACACCTCACGCTCCCGTATGCTGGACGAGTTCGCGGGAATAACGTACGGTTTTGTCGGAGCCGACCTGGCAGCACTGGCAAGGGAGTCCGCGATGAAGGCGCTCCGCAGGTACATACCGGAGTTCGACCTCGACCAGCCCATTCCCACCGAGGTCATCGAGAAGATGGAGGTGACCAGGGACGACTTCAGGGAAGCCCTCAAGGAAGTGGAGCCTAGCGCGATGCGCGAGGTCCTTGTCGAGGTGCCCAACATCAAATGGGACGATATCGGGGGTCTTGAGGACGTCAAGTTGATATTGAGGGAGGCGGTGGAGCTGCCATTGAAAGAGCCGGAGGCCTTCAAAAGGATCGGCATCACACCGCCGCGCGGCGTCCTGCTCTACGGCCCACCTGGCACTGGTAAAACCTTACTGGCCAAGGCGGTGGCCAATGAATCGGATGCGAATTTCATATCCATCAAAGGCCCGGAGGTCATGTCGAAGTGGGTGGGAGAGAGCGAGAAGGCCGTTCGCCTGATATTCAAGAAGGCAAAGCAGGTCTCGCCTTCCATCGTTTTCCTTGACGAGTTGGACGCCATTGCACCGGCCAGGGGCACATCCCATGATTCCGGGGCCACAGAGCGCGTTGTCAATCAAATATTGACGTCAATCGACGGCCTGGAGTCCCTGGAGGGCGTGGTGGTCATCGGGGCGACAAACAGGCCCGACATCATCGACCATGCGCTGCTGAGGACGGGCAGGTTCGACAGGCTGGTCTTTGTCGGCGTCCCTGACCTCGAGGCCAGGAAGTCGATATTCAGGGTCCACACCAGGAACATGCCCCTGAAGGACGTGAGCATCGACTGGCTGGCCGGGGAGTCCGATGGTTTTGTGGGTGCGGACATCGAGGGCGTGTGCCGCGAGGCGGGGATGATTGCCCTGCGCGAGAACATCAAGGCCAAGCAGATTAAGAAATCCCATTTCGAGGAGGCCTTCAAGGCCGTTCGCCCGTCTGCCACGAAAGAAACTATCAAATATTACGAGAGCATTCAGGAGGCATTAGAGAGCGGAGTTGCCAGGAAAGCTCCGAAGGATGGGCCTGGCTACTATGCCTGAGGTGTTAGATATGAAGAAGTTCATCTCCGAATTGCGAGGGAAGACCGTAATGACGAATGACGGCCAGATATTGGGAATGATAGAGAATTTTGTGATTAACACTGAAACGGGCGAGCTCCAGCACGTCCTTGTCATACCCGCTGAGGAGGTGGAGACCCGCCTTTACAGGCTGGACGCCCAGGGTCGCTTGATCCTGCCCTTCACGGACATGAAGGCGGTGCGCGACGTCGTTGTCATGGATGTCGCTTGAGATATTGGGTAGCTATCCAACAGAAAGACATATAAAAGCCTACAATTATCCATATACGTGGCTGAGGATTCTGAAGTAGATGGAACATCACTGACGCAGGTCGATTCAGGAGAGGCTTCCCCCACCGTGTGCCCTATGTGCGGCGCAGCGGTGCCAGAGGATGCCATCGAGTGCCTGAATTGCGGTGAACCGTTCTCGCCCGAGGCGTTTGAGCACAGGGAGACCGAAGAGGAAAAGAAGAGCAAATGGCTTTTCTGGTTCGGCTTGATACTGGCCTTGATTGGCGGCCCTGGTGTTGCTTTAGGTTCGTACCTGCACGATCTACTTAAGATACCTATAGCCGATTATGACAATTTCGACTCGTTTGGATGGGCAAATCAGCTCGTGGCGGTAGTAGGAATAGTTATATTGGTAATAGGTATTATCCTTCTCATATTGTCCTTACCAAGCATAAAATCGGAAAAGGCTGAGAGGGACGAGGAATCGACAAATCCAGAAGACTAAATGGGGGGTTTACATTCCTGAGGACGAGAATCAAGACGACATGTTTGTCTGTCCGATGTGTGGGTCAGTAGTTGATGCAAGTGCCACTGAGTGCCAGAACTGCGGTGAACCTTTTGCTCCCGTCGACGACGAGGGCTTCACGACCGCACCTGTTGAGACCGAGGAGGTCGCCACAGGAGAAGAGGTTGTAGAGGATGAATACGCAGAGGAAGAACCTATGGCACCTGAGGATGAACTCTCGGAGGAATCCTTTGAGGGCGACACTGAATTCATAGAAGGCGAGGAATTCGACGAGGATAGCGAGTTCCCGGACGACCTGGAAGAGGGCGAACTCGAAATCACTGAAGAATTCGAAGAGGAGACCACGGAACTCGGTGATGAGGAAGCCCCGGAGCCAGCTATGGTTTCGTCTGAGGGATGCCCCATATGCGGCAGCAAGCTGTTCACGGTCGAATCCGGTGACCTGGTCTCCTGTGACGACTGCGGCAACGTATACATAAAGAAGGAAGAGCTCCTGCCTCCGGAACAAAACTGGAAACTAAAGTTCTGGGTAGGCTTGATATTCATCATAATCGGCGACATCGGAGTGGCGCTTGGGTCCTACGTTCACAACGTATACAGGTGGTCCCCCCTCGGCGACCTGTACCTGGGATACGGTTGGCTTGACCAGGCCGTCGGTATCGTCGGGGTCATAATATTCATATTAGGTTTGTTGTTGTTCGCCTGGTCCTTCAAGAGAGACAGGCTGGTGACCTGCCCTTCGTGTAAAGTCGTAATTCGCGAGTTGGAGCTCCTGCCTTATGAGGAGGAAGAGGAGCCGGAGCAGGAGGCCGAGGACATCGAGACCGCGGTTGAGGAGATCGGCGAGATCGGCGAGTGTCCCCACTGCGGAGCCCAGGTGAGCGTGTTCGACGAGGTGTGTGCCAACTGCGATTCACCTCTGGGACAGACAGAAGAGTTCGAGGTGACCGAGGAGCTCACCGAAGAGGTGTCGGAAGAGGAGCCCGAGGTCGAACCAGAAGGGCCAGTTGACGCTTCCGAGCTGGACGAAACCGATATAATAATGGAAAGCCTTGAATACCTCGAGGAAGAGGTCCAGGCCGAAGAGGAGATACCCGAGGAGAACGACGAAGGTCTGAAAGCCCTCAGGGAAATCGAGGAGGAATTCGGGGACACCGAAGAAGAAGCAACATGCCCCGAATGCGGAATGTTGATAGAACCAGGCGCCCCCAATTGTCCGATATGCGGCGCAGACCTAACCGGTGGCGAGTGATATGGCAGACTGGCAACCCGTTTCAGGAGGCGAGAGGAAAAAGGCCGAAAAGACGCTTCATAACTTCAAGAAGGCCCTGGACAAGGAATACAAATCTGGCAGATTCACTGCCGAGCAATGTATGGATATGGTGAAGAAAAAGGAGATCGAACTAGGTCTGTCACCCCCGCCAGTAGTGGAGGCTCCGCCCGAGCCCCCAGCACCGGAGCCGGTTCCCGAACCTGTCGAGGAAATCCCGGAGGAGCCGCCAGCGGAAGAAGAGGTCATAGAGGAGCTTCCCCCGCCGGAAGAGGAGCCATACGAGGAAATGGTCGAGGAGGAACTACCCCCGCCGGAAGAGGAGCCATTCGATGAAATGGTCGAGGAGGAACTGCCACCGCCTGAAGAGGTTCCAGAGGAGATCCTAGAGGAAGAGCCTATGGAGGAGATACCACCTCCAGAGGAGGATATGATCGAGCCCGAGGAAACTGTAGAAGAGGTTGAGGAACTTCCAGAGGAACCGGTTGCCGAAGAAGGGCCGATCGACGAGTATGAAGTCCCTGAGGAACCTGTCGGGGAAGAGCCAGTGCCCGAGGGAATAGAAGAGGTTGCCGAGGAGCCTGAGAAGCCAGCCTGGAAGCCTTTGGACCCCAAAGAACATAAGAAGGCCATGAAGTCGGCCCATAAGGAGATCAAACCCCTGGACAAGGACCTCAAGAAGGGCAACATAACAGCCGAGGAACACGAGAGATTGGTCACCCAGATCAGGATCAAACACGGCCTAATGGCTCCACCTGCCGAGAAACCTCCCGATGAGGTTCCGGAACCCCCGATGGAAGAGGAGCCAGTCGAGGAAATGGTAGAGGAGGAGCTACCTCCGCCTGAAGAGGTCCCGGAGGAGGTCGAACCGACCGCAGAAGAGGTCATGGAGGAAGGTCTCGAATGCCCCAACTGCAGCGCGTTCCTCCCCCTTAACGCAACGTCCTGTGACATCTGCGGCGCGGAATTCATCCTAGAGGATGAGGAAGTGCCCGAGCCGTCCGTTGAGGAACCTGCTGAGGAGGTTCCAGAACCACCGATCGAGGAGGCCCCGGAAGAGGAGCCACCGATCGAGGAAGAAGCGGAGGAATATCCCGAGGAACCGATTGAGGAAGTCCCGGAGGAATTGCCTCCCGAGCCAGAAGAGGAACCAATCGAGGAACAGCCGGAGGAGGAAGAGCCCGAGGCGATGGACGAGGAGATTCCTGCCCCCATCTTCGTACCTTTGGAGGGCAAAGAGCTGAAGAGGGCTGAAAAGGACCTGCATAAATACAAGAAAGGCCTGGACAAGGATTTCAAGAGAGGCAATATCACAAGGGAAGACGCAATCGTCATGGTCAAAGAAAAGGAGATCGAACTCGGGATCGCCCCGCCCGAAGTTGTAGAAGAACCGCCAGCCGTCGATGTGGAAGCTGTTGAGGCTGAACCCATTGAAGAGGTCATCGAGGCGGAAGCGGTTGAAGAGGTGATCGACGAAGAACCGGTCGAAGAGGTCATCGAGGATGAGGGGCCTCCCGAGGCAGAACCAGAGGAACTGGATATTTCCGAGGAGAAAGAGATGCTCGTCGAGCACAAGGAAGAACTGGCCATCACCGAAACCCCGGACATGGCCTTGGACGAAGAGGCGGAGCCGGCTGAGGTCGAGGAAGTCATAGAAGAGGAACCGGTCGAGGAGATCGAACCCGAACCGGAGCCCGAGCCGGATCCGTTCGAAGGCCCGCGGGTGATGCTGGCAGCACATGCCGACGACCTAGGCCTGTTCAAGACACATGACATGGCCCTTGATGTGGAGCTGCCACCGGCAGAGCCGCCCAAACCGGCGCCGGTAATCGCTCCGGAGGCTCCCGTTGAAGAGGAGAAGCCAGAGGTCACCGTTGCCCCTGTCCCGGTATTCATTCCGTTGGAGGGGAGGGAGCTGAAAAAGGCCCAGAAGGAACTTCACAAGTACAAGAAAGGGCTTGATAAGGACTTCAAGAAGGGCAACATATCAAGAGAGGAGGCCATACTGAAGGTCCAGGAGAAGGAAATCCAACTTGGCCTGGCACAAGCTCCGGACCTTGAGGTTACCGAAGAGATTGAGGAAGTAGTCATTGAAGAACCAGCGGTCGAGGAACCAGTGGTCGAGGTGGAGGCAGAGATCGAGGAGATCCCTGAAGAGGAACCGCCGGTCGAGGAACCAGCGGTCGCGGCGGAGGCAGAGATCGAGGAGATACAGCCAGAGGAACTGCCGGTCGAGGAGATCCCTGAAGAAGAGCCGCCGGTCGAGGAACCAGCGGTCGGGGTGGAGGCAGAGATCGAGGAGATACCGCCAGAGGAACCGCCGGTCGAGGAGATTCCTGAGATACCGGAAGAAGAACCGGTCGAGGAGATCCCTGAAGAGGAACCGCCGGTCGAGGAACCAGCGGTCGAGGTGGAGGCAGAGATCGAGGAGATCCCTGAAGAGGAACCGCCGGTCGAGGAGATTCCAGAAGAGGAGCCCGTGGAAGCGGTCACAGAGATCGAGGAGGTCACCGAGGAGGAGGTCACCGAGATAATCGAAGAGGAACCGACCGCCGAGGAGAGGGTCTGCACAGCCTGCGGGGCCTTCGTTTCAGTCGGAGCCACGGCCTGTCCGATCTGCGATTCGCCAATGGAGGAGGCTGGGGAGATCGAGGAACTGCCTCCTGAAGAACCCATTGAGGAGGCTCCCATAGAGGAGGTTCCCATTGAGGAGCCTATCGAGGAAGAACCGCCTGTCGCGGAACCCGAACCGGTTGAAGAGCCTGAGCCAGAAATCCCGCCCGCCGAACCATTGCCAATAGATGAGGAGTACGAGGATATCGCAGCACCTGAGGAGGTCCCGCCGGAAGAGGAGGAGAACATCTGTCCGGGATGCGGGGCGTTCCTTGAGGCGGATTCCACTGAGTGTTTCATATGCGGGGTCTCACTCGTGGCCGAGGAACCTCCCGTTGAGGAAGCACCTGAGATAGAGGAACCGCCGTTCGAGGTGGAACCCGTCGAGGAGGTCCCGGTCGAAGAGCCGGTGGAGGAAGCACCAGAGGTTCCAGAGGAGCCTGAAGCGGAGGCCGAGGAGGAGGAAGTCATCGAGCTCGAGGAAGGCCAGATACTGTGCCCGTCATGTTCTAGCATCATTGCCAGCGATATCGAACAATGCCCGGAGTGCTGGACGGACCTTTCGTTATATGTACAATGCAGCTCATGCAACCTGCTGACTCCAGCCGGAGAAGAAACGTGCCGCGAATGCTTCTCGCCTTTAATTGTCACCGTTGAGGAGGTCGAGGAGGCCGAGGAGGTCGAGGAAGAGGCCGAGGACTTCGAAGAGGAGGATTTCCTGCCTGCGGACATTGAGATCCCGGACGAGGAAATCGAGATATCCGAAGAACTGAGGGACGAGATGACCCTTCTTGAGGCCGAGGAGGCCCAGGAGAAGGAGTGTCTGGTCTGCGGCGCCATCTTCGGCCCCGATGACGAGGTCTGTCCCATATGCCGTATGGAATACGGGGTGGTAATAGAGGAAGTACCGGAGCCCGAAAAGATTTGGGAGGGCATGGAGGTCGAGGTTGGACCAAGCATGCACGTGTGCCCCAATTGCCATGAAACGGTCATAGGCCTGGACGCCACCGAAAGGGAGATACAAGAGTTAAAATGGTTCAGGTGGGGTATCTACGCGATATTCATCGGAATATTCTTCACATCGTTCTCAATGTGGGTGAGGGGCATAAACGTCGAGAACGCCTCACTGGGACTCAACCCGCCGCCCACGGACGCCGTGGTCAACATCGTCGGCTGGATACTCGTCATTGTCGGATTCGTATTCTGGTATATGTCATGGAAACTTCACGAGAACAAGATGGAGTGCCCCCAGTGCGGCATCGAGGTGAACACCGAGATGGCCATATGCGTCAACTGCGGTGCAGAGCTCATTGAACCGGAGGGAGGGTTCCCAGAGGAAGAACCCGAGCCCATTATGGATGCAGATGTGGTCGAGGAAGAGGTGGCGGAGGAAGCTGTCGAGGAGGTCTACGAAGAGGAGCTTCCCGAGGAACCAGAGGAATATATTGAACCCGAGGCTCCAATGGAAGAACCCCTGCCTGAACCGCCGCTGGAGGAGGAAGCCGAGTTCGAGGAGATCCCGGATGAAGAAGGAATGCCGGAAGAGCTCCCGTCGGAGGAGGAATATGCAGAGCCGGAACCCATCGAGGAGCCCGAACCACCGATGGAGGAGCCTGAAGCGCCAGAGGAGCCAATGGAAGAGGAGGCATACGAAGAACCCGATATGGAAATCGAGCCAGACACGTATGAGGAACCTCTGCCCGAACCTGAGCCTGAACCGGAACCAGAACCTCTCCCAGAGCCTGAACCCGAGCCTGAGCCCGAGCCGGAACCCGAGCCTGAACCCGAGCCGGAAGCACCCATCGAGGAACCCGTTGCAGAGCCGCCTGTGGATGACTTCGGCCTCGATGCCGAAGACGCGGAGCCCACCAAGAAGTGCCCTGGTTGCGGCATATTCGTGGACGTGAACGAATCCCAGTGTCCTGTCTGCGACACCGTGTTCCAGGTGGAAGGAGGGGTTCCAGCCGAGGATGCTGAGATGGAGGCAATGGGAGAGCCAGCAGAGGCCGAGGAGCCCGAAGTAGAGGCGGAACCGGAAGTGGAACCCGAACCCCCGGCCGAAGAAGAGGCGGACGAAGAGTACGTCGAATGTCCGTCCTGCGGCGCCCTGATATCCCCGAGCGAGAAGGAGTGCCCCATCTGCGAGTATCCGATGGACAGCTGAATCCCCAGAGATCTTGTCCGGGAATCCGATTATCCTATGTTACTAACAGTTTGGATACTGAAAATCAATAATGGGTCACCAATTCAGCGCCCTGTGTTCAATAGATGGGAGGTTCGTCGTACTCGCCGAACACTCCCCTGAGCACGTCGCAGGTCTCTCCCAGGGTGGCGGGGACCTTGACGGCCTCGAGTATGTAAGGCATGAGATTCTCCTCGGTCTCAGCGGCCCTCCCGAGTGCCGAAAGGGCCTTTTCGTACCTTGAGCTGTCCCTGTCTGCCCTTAGTTTCCTAAGCCTCTCTATCTGCTTGCGCTCGCCCTCCGGGTCCATCTTCAGCAGCGGTATGTCAATCTCCCCTTCCTCGGTGAACTCGTTGACACCGACGATGACCCTTTCCTTCCTCTCGATCTCTGTCTGGTACCTGTAAGCGCTGTTGGCTATCTCCTGCTGGAAGAAGCCCTTCTCGATACCCTTCAGAACGCCGCCCATTGCCTCGATCTTGTCGAAGTACTTGTTGGTCTCGTCTTCCATGTAATCGGTCATGTACTCGACGAAGTACGAGCCTGCAAGAGGGTCGATGGTGTTGGTCACGCCGCTCTCGTGCGCCAGTATCTGCTGCGTCCTGAGGGCTATCTTCACCGCCTTCTCTGACGGCAGGGCCAGTGCCTCGTCCATCGAGTTCGTGTGCAGCGACTGAGTCCCCCCGAGGACAGCGGCCAGCGCCTGAACGGTCGTCCTGATGATGTTGTTCTCCGGTTGCTGGGCAGAGAGAGAGCAGCCGGCGGTCTGCGTGTGGAACCTCATCCACATGCTCCGCGGCTTCTTCGCGCCCCTCTTCTTCATCTCCTTGGCCCAGATGCGCCTGGCAGCCCTGTACTTCGCCAGCTCCTCGAATAGGTCGTTATGAGCGTTGAAGAAGAACGATAGGCGCGGGGCGAAAGCGTCCAGCTCCAATCCGCGTTCGAGCGCGGCATCGACGTACGTAAGGCCGTCGGCCAGCGTGAAGGCCAGCTCCTGCAGGGCGGTCGAGCCCGCCTCCCTGATGTGATAGCCGGAAATGCTCACGGTGTTCCACCTTGGCAATTCCTTCGAGCCGAACTCGAACGTGTCGACGATGAGGCGAAGGGACGGCTCAGGAGGGAATATCCACGACTTCTGGGCGATGTATTCCTTCAGGATGTCGTTCTGGATAGTGCCCGTCAATACTGAACGGTCGGCCCCCTGGTTCTCCGCAGCGGCTATGTAGAACGCCCAGACCACGGCCGCGGGACCGTTGATAGTCATCGAGGTGCTAACGTCCTTCATCGATATGCCGCCGAACAGGATCTCCATGTCCTTAAGCGACGATATCGCGACGCCGCACTTGCCGAACTCCCCCTCCGCAAGGGGATCGTCAGAGTCCCTACCATACAGGGTCGGGTAGTCGAAGGCGGTGGACAAGCCGGTCTCCCCGTGGGCCAGCAGGTACTTGAACCTCTCGTTGGTCTCCTCGGCGGTCCCGAAGCCTGCGAACTGCCGCATCGTCCACAGCCTGCCCCTGTACATCGTCGGCTGAACGCCCCTTGTGAAAGGATACTGGCTCGGGAAATTCAGGTCCTCGAGAAAATCAAGCTCGGGAACGTCCTCGGGCGTGTAGATATTCTTGATGGGCAGGCTGGACGTGGTCATGAACTTGATGGGCCGCTCCTCCTGGTCCTTCAGGGATTCGGCCTCCCATTCCTCCCTGGCCTTTCTGATGTCCTCTTTCTTTGACAAATCCAATCCTCGTTTGCGGTAAACGAACAAAAGGTTAAGAGGATTTCGCATGACCAGCGCAAGATTAATTATTCAGAGGCCTATGCCTGATTATGGCCACGGACAAATCCAAGGTGGCGAGACGATACGACCGCTGGAGCGGCCTGTACGACTTCATCGACACCTTCCCAGGCTTCGGCAGGGCGGAGAAGAGGTGGAGGAGGGAGGCCATCGACATGCTGGACCTGCAGCCCGGAGACCGAGTGCTGGACGTGGGCACGGGCACCGGCCTGATTGTGCCCTGGATAGCCGATAAACTGGATTCGGGCAAGGTCATCGGCACCGACATCTCCGAGAAGATGCTCGAAAGGGCCAGGGAACGCGTTGAGAAGCTCGGCCTCTCCTCCAAGGCCGAGTTCGTTAAGGATGACGCCGAGGCCATGATGTTCCCTGACGCATCCTTCGACAAGGTAATTGCTACCTACACTCTCACTACGATCCCCGACCCTGCGGCCATGATGAAGGAGATCCACAGGGTGCTGAAACCGGGTGGGATTTTGGTGCTCCTTGATACCGGTCCTCCGACTGAGACAAAGGGTAACACACTCTATTACTGGATGAAGTTCACGGCCAGGTTGTTCGGTTATACCGACATCAGCCGCGATCCGTACAAGATACTGGCTGAAGCTCCTCCATTTACTAAATGTGAAGAGCGCAGGTATTATGCGACAACCGTCTACCTGATGTCCTTGAAAAAGGCTGGAGCTTGATAGATTATCCTAATGATCCAAGAAGCCTTCTCCTAATTATTCAACTGGAAGGCGCTGGCGGCACCGGCCATTTGTACCACTGATTGAGTGGGTTCGTGGAATACGATAATTTCATATCTCCGCCCGGGGTCGAGACCGCTTATGGTGAGATAATCACCCTTACCCAGGTATTCTGATTGCCAGCCAAAATCTGTGTAAATGGCATTGATCTTGCTCGCATTATAACCACTGACCGATGCAGGACTATCTTGAGCACTCAGACTACCGGGCAAGACGATGATGGTTGTGTTGCTCCCGCTTGAAAGGTAAAGCTTGATCTCGATAGGTCTGATATCCTTATTGAAGGAACCGAATTCAAGGACAACAGTATCATTACCTGCTGGTCTAACCTCACTCCAGCTTCCGAGCGGAGCAATCGTGCTGTCACTGCCGCCCAGCGTCAATATCATCACGTATAACACACCTGCCAATACGACAGTTATGGCCACCATCAATATAGTAGCGATTATCGTCGAGACCCCGCCACGACTCTTCAATAAGGTCATATTGATTCCCCAATTATCGGTATAAACAATTGCCTGCTAGTATAAAATCATTTCTTCATACTCTGTACATACTTGTACAAAGAACCGATAGAGAAAATAAAAAGAAAAGTTTAAAGGGGCTTTAGGGCCCCTTTATTCGTGCTTATGGTGTGTTGAACGACGGACCGTCACCGGTCATGGTGACTGTCGCATCGGACGGAACGTGGAACACTTCGAAGCTGTAGAGTGTGTTCGGCTGAAGACCGGTCAGTGTTATATAATCACCTGAGTTGATCTGTCCGCCTGCCGGGTTATAGTCGAAGTAGGTTGCAGATGCGCCCACGGGTCCACCTACCCAGCTAATATCTTGGGGTGAGGCACCGGTGTTGCTTGGTATGGTCATTGTACCTGCAGCTGCTCCGTCCACTTTCACGAATATCTTAATGTCCAATGGCTGTGTATCTGCGGTAAAGGCCCCGAAGGTCAGTTGACCTGCGGTCTGGTTCGTTGGTGCACAACTCGTCCAGGAACCTGCAGGCGTACTGCCGCCGGTTCCGCCGAACCCTATGACCATAACATAGAGAACGGCGGCCAATACCACGGTGATCGCGACCATCAGGATGGTAGCAATAACCGGAGATACAGCATCGTCTTTCTTCCAAACTCTTTTCATGTTCTGTCCTCCTGTAGGTCGTAACCTACGAACCTTGGAGTAATTCCAATCCTATATAAACATTGCCATCGTGATGCATCAAATGTCAGACAGAAATTCGCTTTTTAACGTATAATCAGGTGCTTTAATACTACAATTTACGAATCAACCAAGATTAGCCAGTATTTTTTCTGATGTAAGTCGATGTTGAGGAATGTACGAGCAGTTACATCCCCGCTCTAAACCGATTGTTGAATGTCTATTTAGGGATTGTATTGCTGAACCAAACCAGACTAAAAGAAAGCTCAAACTCCCTTGGCGGAGATGCCCTTGTCATCGATGGTGTAGGCCAGTATGCCGGTCTTCTCAGGGTGGTTCCTCACCTTCCTGATGAGGAGGTTCCTCTTGAACTCGTAGCCGTCCCTCTGCCTTTCCAGCTCGATGATGGCGTCGACTATCTCCTCGATGCCGCTCTCGGTCCGGCTGTCCAGCACACCCTTGACAAGGGTAACGAGGGCTACGCCCTCGTTGTGCTGCGTGTGAGCCTTTATGGTCCTCAGTGCCGAGAGGACCTCGTCGTGCGGGTAGTACTCGAGGAAGAAGTTGAGCGAGTCGAGCACTATCCTGAAAGGCGGGGATAACTTGGAGACCTCATAGGTGAGGGTGGTGAGGAAATTTGTGGTGAACTCCTCCGGCTCCTCGCTCTTCCGTGACTTGAACTGGCGAATGTCCATCATTGAAAGGCCCTCATGCCTGTACTTGCTCACATCGAGGTGCCTTGCCAGGACCTTCTCGTAATACATGGTGCCGATGTTGACGATCTTCATGTCGGTGCTCCAGCCGAAGTCCTTCATCGTGTTGAGCACGTCGTCATCACGCTCCGAGGTCGAGAAATAGGTAACGTTCTCGTTCTTGGCCCCGGCCGAGGCAAACCTCTTGGCGAACAGCTCCACGCCGGCCCCCGGCATGCCGATGCACAGGACGGTGTAACCCTTGGGAATGCCGTCCATTATGGCTTTGTCCAGTGCTGGTATCCCGAAGCTGACGCTGTCAACCATCCTAGTCATCCTCCTCGTTCATGTCCAGCGTGAGGTCGCAGACGAAGCTCATCATGTTGTTGATCTCGTCCGAGCTGAAGCCCTCGATGGAAAATATCAGAATGTAAGCGTTCTTGGCCCTAAGATTGTTGATGAGGATGTGCACGAACTCGGACAATATCTTCGGGCTGTTGTGAATGGCCAGCGCGTTAATGGAATCAAGAAGGATGACGTTGCCCTTGTCACCGCCCTTCTTCATGAGATAATCGACCTTCAGCATGATGTTCTCCAGCATTGTCGAGCTTTCCACAAGGAGCACGTTATCCACTTTCTTGGAGGCGCTCATCATGGTGTGGGAGACAGAATCCACGAAATAAATGCGGCCCATGTCGATCTCCAGTATCTTGAGAACATCGATGATGGACTGGGAGGGAATGGCTGCCGAGATGTAGATGGTGTTGAGGTCCTTCTTGGTCGCGAACCTGTCGACAACGCCCCTGATGGCATCGAAGTACGTTTCGTCCCTAATGGACAACGCGATGGCCGACGGCGGAAGCTCGGAAAGCTCATCAGCCAGCTTCGAAGGGCTCTTGGGCATCAATTACCCCCTGTGCTGCCGCCCTTCAACAGCGGGACCAGCAGGATCCCGGCGGGAGTGAGGTCGAGCACGTACTTGGCCCTTGAGTGGTTGGTGCCCCTCATCTTCACCACCTGGAGCGTCCTCAGGAGGTCTCCCCTGCGCTCCAGATTTCCCATCAGAACGATGCCGTCCGCAATGGCCTCCTCCACGCCGTACAGCGAATACCGCTCGGCCGACGGCGAGATCTCCGATATCAGGAGACTGGTACAGCCCCTGTCCGAAAGGGCCTTTCCCACCTTGAGGATGAAGTTCCTTATCTTTTCCTCGGTCTTCAACCTGTAACAGACCGAGGTCACAGAGTCAATGACCAAGCGCTTTATCGAAAGCTCGTCAACGAGGTTGCCAAGTGCCCTGACAAGTGCCTCCACGTCCTCCATGGACAGCTCCATCTCGGTCATGCCCAGCCTTTCATAGATGATGGGCATGTCCACGAAGACGAGCTTGCCCTTCTTGATGAGGGATTCGTCGAAGAAATCGTACGGTATGACGTTCTTCATCAACTTCTCCGAGGCCTCTGTGACTGAAACGAACAGGCAATTCTCGCCGGCCAGGGCGCCGTGCACCAGGTATTCGAGGCTGAGGGTCGTCTTGCCGGTGCCGCAGCTGCCCGTGAAGAGGATTGTGTTTCCTCTAGGGATTCCGCCGTTCAGGATGTTGTCAAGGCCTTCGATGCCCGTTGGACAGCGGTCCCGCTCCAACACCTCTGAATCCGCCGAAACACCCTCCTCTGCCATTACGCCACCTTTTTATTTTTCGTCTTTTAAATGTTTTATTGTATATTTAATTATCGGATGATTTGGAAACCGCCTCCGCACTCTGCTTCTCTATCTCCCTGGATACCAGCTCGTCAGCCAGCGGGATCTCGAAGTGAGGCTCGAACTTGCCGTCCGACGTGGACACGAACGCTCCTCCCAGGAAGCTGTCCGGGAATCCGGCCAGCTTCATCACCGGCTTCACCGAATGCCTGCCGTGCTTCCAGCGGGATATCGTCCAATAGACCGAGAATATCATCGAGTGTATCCACAACTTGTCGTCGGGAGCCCAGAAATCGATGTTTTGCCGCCAGCACTGGGTGATGAACTCCCACTGTAACTCTGTCAAACCCTCGAGGCTCACCCTCTTGGCCTTGCTGAGCAGCGCCTCTTCGATCGGAATGAAAAGCAGCGGTGTCAGGAACGTCTTGCTGCCCTTCAGGTTGTCGATGAGCTCCAGGGTCCTGAGTAGGTCGTCCTCTGTCTCGTCGGGGAGGCCTGTCATTAGCGTGCACAGCGGCCACCAGTCGTGGTCGTTCATGTTGCCCACGCCCTGCAGAACAAGCTCGGGCCAGTTATTCACACTATAAGGCAGGGCCTTTCCCTTCATGTACTTGTTCATTATCCTGGTGCTTCCGGTTTCGATGCCCACCTCCACTGAGATGAACTTCTGCCTGTAGCTCGGTCTGTACTCGGGTGACCACCTGGACTTCTCTAGAAGAATGGGAGCCAGCTCCTCCAGCACGCTCGGGTCGTAAACGATGGGCGCGAGGGCAGCGTGAGAAACCTGTATGTACCTGACGCCGGGGTAGTCCGCTATTGACTTGTACAGCTTGACCAGTTCCTCCTTGTTGGGCTTGAACTTCTCCTTGCACTTGTACAGGAAGATGTCCTCCGTGGCAATGAAGATCATCTCCGAGCCGAACTTGATGTTCGTCTCCACCTCTTTCATTATCACGTCGAGCGGGACCGAGTACCTCTTCCTCATTGTCGGAGTGCAGAACTGGCACATCCTCCCGCAGCCCCTGGTGACCTCGACCATCCCGTAGCACGCCGCCCTCTTGATCAGGGGAATCTGCCCGGGCGTCGGCTTACCTCCGTGTATGTCGGTTTCCACCTTCTCGTCATTGAGTATGCGCTTTATGGCATCGATCAGTGCGCCCTCGGCCTCGCCGTGGAACAGGTAATCAATGCCCAGGCTGTCCTTGAGGCCTGCCTCGTTGATCTGCCAGACCCCTGCACCCCCCAGCAGCTTCTTGATGCCCTTCCTCTTCATTACCGGTCGGTCCATCAGCCATCTGAATTCAGCCGCGTTCAGGGCGTCGCCGCCGAAACCGATGAGGGAATTGTAGGTCGTGCTCACGTAGGCCAGGCCGGCCGGGTCCATCGAAGTGATGCAGATGAGCTTCGTGTCCTTTCCGACGAACTTGTCCAGTTCGGCAGCGTTTGCCGAGACCACGTTCTCCTCGCCGAACTCGTCCATCAAAAGGGCCTCGGCCTTCCTTAGGCCGTAAGGCATGAACTGGGCCGTCCCGTCGGGATTGGTCAATGGTTCGAACCAATCCTTCAGAAAGGACCTCGGGAACAGCTTGTGCGGGAAGGTGTTGGTGAAGGCGACGAACGGGTCATATCCGTAGATACTGTTCTCTGCCCGTGACGCAGTAAGCACGATCTTCTTTCCTTTCGTGACACCTTGGCTCAGTGAGGCCATCCTCCCGCCTGAATGTGCAGAAATACGTGATAGGACGGTAGTTTATATCCATTTCGTTTTTAACTCTATCTTCGTGCTATGCACGAAGAGATATTAAGGTAGCATTACAGCGATTGGCGGGATTTCCCGAGAGCCATACAAAATTGTGCGTGCGGGAAGGCATCGGGAGCCATATGAACGTGGGTGGACGGGCAGGTATCGAGAGCCCATCAACCGTATGAGTCCAAGTCGCACGGTTGAGCGAATCTTTCAAGATTGGAGTGGGCAGGTGATGAGGGCGCAGCTCTCAATCCCAGAATCTCCTAGTACGTGCATAAGTCACTTCGGCATTCAGTATCTCGGCCAGGAACTCGTCCTCGTCCTCGTATTGTTGTGCAAGGATCTTGGCGGCCTTGTCCGGGCCGACGCCCCTTGCGGCCAGCGCCAGCAACGCCCTTTCCCCGTATGACTTCACCAGGTTTGCCGACTTCATGATCCTCTTTATTGTCTTCTTCTCCTCGGCCGTTGGCTTCTTCTTCTCCAGCAGCTTGACGTTGCCCATCTCCGCCCTTCTGAGGATGGCCAGCATTATCGAGCCGCACTTCGCGCACCTGGGGTTCTCATCGACGGCATTGACCTGGCGGATGCTCTTGGCCATGCAACGGGTGCAGACGATGGCCACCCTCTCCTTCTCCAGCCTCGACCTCATTGCCATGAGTATGGCATGTGTGGGCCGCCGCGGCATCATGACGTCGCCGCGCTCCTCTATCCCGGCCTTGCCTATCGGGGAGAGCTTCGTCACTTCGATATCGATATTACCGGTCTGCAGCTCCGAGAGGACCCAAGCTGCCCGTTCGGGGTCCAGCAGCTCCCAGAGACTCTTCTCCACCGCCTCCTCCATCAGCGGCGTCTCCTCGAGCGACTGCATGACCTTCTCGATGTTGATCTGCTTGTAATCCACGTCCTTCTTGACGGCGCCGAACTTCTTGGCGACGTAGATGAACTTCCACCGGAGGTAGGACGACCGTTTCAGGTACAGTCTCAGCAAGGCCTCGACGTTGTCCGGGTCGGTCCCCATCAGGAGCTCGACCACTGTCTCCGGGTTCAGCCTTCTGGGCAGCTGGAGCATGATGCGGTAGGCATCGGTGTGAACGACCAGGCTCTCGCCCAGCTTTGACATAAGCAGGGCCGAGATGAGCTTTCCCAGTGTCTCGTTGGTCCTCGAACCGAAGCAAGCGTTGATGACGATAAGCCGGTCCTCCACTTCGATCGTCAGGCGCTTGTCGTCTGGAATGACGCACTCCTTCTCCTCCTGTTCTGCCAGGTACTTTGAAGCAGCGACCTTCGCCTCCCTGTCCATCGGGTAATCATCGAAGTTCCTCAATCGCCTGAGCCGCCCCACCTCCTGCGCAACGCTGAAGGGTACCGGTATCTCCTCCCCGACCCAGGACGGTATTGCGCCCATGTCCTTCGAGGGCTGCACCAGGACCTTGTCGTCCTCTATCTCCACGATCTCCCAGGGCCGACCGCGGACGATGAAGGGGGCCTGGGGCTCCGCATAGGCCACCACAAAACCTTCGTCCAGGGTACCGATGATGCCCCTCGTGGTGAGGTCCACGACCTTGTACGTGCGCTCGTCGGGTATCATTGAGACGTTGTCGAAGAAGTGGGAGATGGAGTTCCTGCTGCGGTTGATGCTGTCGCCATCCATCCATATCACCCGCAGGTCGAAGAGCTGGCCTATGACGGATTCGTATGCGAACCGGTCAAGGTCCCTGAAGGGATACGCCCTCTTCACGACCCCGAAGAACTCCTCGGAGTCCCAATCGCGCCTTTCCATGGCCGCGGCCACTATCTGGTTGGCAAGCACCACCAGCGGGTTCGGACGCACCCTTGTCTCCTCCAGCTCCCCGGCGAGCGACCGCCTGGCAATGGCCGCGGCCTCCAGGATGTCATCGGGTGATTCGGTGATTACCTCCCCCAAAGATGTCTGGCCAATCGTGTGACCCGCCCTTCCGACGCGCTGGATGAGCCGCGTCGCCTCCCTGGGGGAATTGTACTGGATCGTGAAATCGGCCGAGCCGATATCGATGCCCAGTTCCAGGGAAGATGTGCAGATCAAGCCAGTCAGTGCCCCGGATTTGAACTCCTCCTCCATCTGCACCCGTACGGACTTTGACAATGAACCGTGATGAACCCCGACGGGGAAATCCTCATCAGAAAGGTGGAACCTGGCCGCAAGCACCTCCGCCGTGTTTCTGGTGTTGACGAACAGGAGGGTCGACCTGTGCCCTTCAATGAGCTCCCGGCACCTCCGCAGCCTTGCAGCGGCCTTCCTGTCAGCCCTGATAGTCTCGGACAACTTCGTATCCTTCTTCTGAGGCTTCGGATGCGTTACCTTGATCTTCATAACCTTCTGTTTCGATACGTTGACGACCTTGACCCCGGGACCGCCCCCCCTCAGGAAGTCGGCCACGATCTCCGGAGTTCCCACCGTTGCGGAAAGGCCTACGCGTACGAAAGGCTGGTGCGATACGGCCGCAAGCCTCTCAAGCGCCACCGAAAGCTGCGACCCCCTCTCGTCCTGGGCGAGCTCGTGTATCTCGTCGACGACTACCCATCTCACGTTCTTCATCAGCTCTGAGAGCTTCTTGCCCGTCATCATTATCTGGAACGTCTCGGGCGTGGTGATGATTATCTGCGGCGGGTCCTTCACCTGCTTTGTGCGCTCATACTGGCTGGTGTCCCCGTGCCTGACCCCGACCGTGATCCCAAGCTCCTTGCCGAACCACTCCAGCCTCCTCAGCATGTCGCGGTTGAGGGCCCTCAACGGAGTTACATATATGACGTAGAAGCCCTCCGGTCCTTTTTCCAGTATGTCGTCCAATATGGGCAACATGGCCGCTTCCGTCTTGCCTATGCCGGTCGGGGCCACGAGGAGCAGGTCGTTGCCCTTCAACAGCTCCGGTATCACCCCTACCTGAGCATCCGACGGTTCCGTTATGCCCAACTTCGCCAGAGAACCCTGGATACGCTCGTCAAGAAGCTCGAACACGCTCATAACACCGCCCCATAAATGATGGAGGTTAAAAAGGGCGGGGTGGGGTGGGTGAAAATACTAAGTGGGCCTGACCGGATTTCCAACGAAGAGGCGTTCCAAGGCAATCCGAAAACTGCTATGCAATTTTCGGACACTTGACGAAAAAGGGTCGCTTGTATGACATTATCGTTTTCGTCCGTGCCTCGACCAGCTCTGCCAGCGGTTATGCAAAGACGCTGGCCTTCGGTTTGAACCGGCGACCATCTGGTTATGAGCCAGACGCTCCGCCTGACTAAGCTACAGGCCCTTACCAACCTCCTGAAAAAGGATAAGGTATATGTAGGTTATGGATACTAATCAAACAAGGAACAGAATGGCCACACCGACCACTGCCACAATGGCTCCCAGGATACCTCTCCAGCTCGTCCTCTGCCTGAATAGCACCCAGATTACCGGGATGATGAACACGGGCATGAGCGACATCAGGGTTTGTGCAACGCCAGCTTGTGTGTACAGGACGGCGACCATCGAGAGGGTCACGCCGATGAAGGGGCCGATGAACGCACCCGCGGAGGTCTCGGCCATTCCCCTCCTGTTCTTCAGGGCCTTCCGTAATTGTGGGAGCTTGCCGGCGAAGACCACGACTATCCAGACGAACAATGCGCCGGCTATCATCCTGATGAGGGTGGCCGAGAGGGTGATGTCGATGTTGTCCGGGTCCGGGTACAGCAGCATGCCTTGTTTGGCAAATACGATGCCCACTCCCTGGCCGACGGCCCCTATCAGGCCTAAGCTGGTCCCCCAGACCTTCGTCCTATCGGAGATGGGCTTCTCGTCAGAAGCCTCTTCCCTCTCAAGGATAACGACTATTACTCCAGTCAAGGTCACGGCAATGCCGATGCCCGTCCAGGTCGACAGCTCCTCCCCGAGCATGAGATAGGCGACCATGGCAGCGAAGATCGGCGACAGCGCCATCATGAGCACCGACCTTCTGGGTCCGATGATGACGAAGGCAGCGAACAGGGCGAAATCACCTATTCCCAGTCCGATGATCCCGCTCAGGCCTATCCAGAACCATTGCTCGTCCGAGGCCATCGGGAGGAAGGTGCCCAGCAGTATGAAGTGGGTGATGGTGAGCAGGCCAACGGCGATGGCAATCCTGAAGGCGTTGACACTGACCGAGCCGATCTTCCTGCCAGCCGACGCGAACAGTATCGAATTGAAGGTCCAGAGGGTTGCAGTCAGGACCGCGGCGGTTTCCCCGATCATCTCAGCCATTGCGGGTGGATGGATGACTCGGATAAATAAATGCGCGCCACGAACCGCCGTTATCCTTTAATACGGCAGGTCTTTTGAGATTGTGATGGCATCCCGGAAAAGCATTAAGAGAGAGGGCGGCGCCAAGTGTGAAGCGGCGGGCTGCGAGAACGAGGGCTCGCGCTCTCTTTCCCGCAAGAAAGTCGAGTCCAGCGTGGAGTTCTCGCTCGACGGGGAAGGGAAAAAGGTCTCCCTCTGCAAGGACCATTACCGCAAGTTCAAGAAGGCCACCAAGGAGGAGAGGAAGCTCGATTCCTTGGGCAGATGAATTTCTCCTTACTGTTAATTTTTTAACCTCAACGTTAAATAGCCCGAACCCATTCACCCTTTCATGGACTTTGAGATAACTCTGAAGAAGCACACTCCCCTGACCTCGGTCGACGACCTTGAGGAGGCGGCGGAGATATTCCTCACTCACATCGGCTACTTCGGCCCCCGCATCCGCGGAACCGATGTCCGGAAGAGCATTGCCTTCAGGCTTTTCGTCGACTGCTTCCTGCGCCGAAGCGACAAGACTTGGTTCATCAAGGAACTGGCACACGAGTTGAAAACGACACAGCCTACAGTATGCAAATACGTGAACCAGCTGAAGGCCATGACATTGATCGAGGAATCCTACATAGAGGAGGACGACGGCAGCCAGAAGAGGGGATACCGCCTGCGATATTCGAGCCTAGCCGATGCCTGGCACTTCGTGGAGGAGAACGTCAACGTCTCCATGGGCAACTACAGGAAGAGTGTGGACCACATTCAGAAGTTAGCTGAAAAGGAGAGGAAGTGACATGAAGGAAAAGAGAGAGGACGACTCAGGCATCATGCTGACGGTGGGCTCGAAATACAGGATCAAATCACTGGAATCGAGGGACGCTCCCCTTATCACTCACGGGAAGTTCCTCGGGTACACGGCAATAGCCCACGACGAAGGCCTCTGCATCGAGCTGGACTCGTCGCACAAGGACATGGCCGGCCGCATCCGCGTGATACCGGTGCACGTCATCATAGCCATCGACATCCTGAAGGCCGCGGAGAAGGAAGAGAAGGACAAGCCCGATTCGGGCACGATGTTCGGATAGCATGCCATCGACGTTCGATACCAGCAGCCTGGAGGCGAAGATACTTCTCCTGCTGGTCGAGGTGTACCCGATAACCGTCGACGAGATTGCCGATTACCTGAAGGAGCCCAAGAACCGGGTGGAGAACTCGCTGAAGGTCCTGGCCGTGAAAGGCCTCATCGCCACGGAACCCCTGCCGGACAAGACATTCGTCAGCCTTGCCAGCGGTGATTTCCAGTTCACGGGAAGGGAGACCGAGCAGCTCAAGAAGGTGCAGGAGAAGCTGAAGAAGCGCCAGGGACCGATCGAGGAATACGACGGCATGATGTACGGATAAAATACGAAGTCATAGTGGGGCTACAGATTTTTTTAACGCTGAACCACGAGCATTTACCGCATGCCCCGCCTGTGAGGGCGGGGTGGTTGAATCGGATTATTACAGAGTGACAACACATTCTTCTCAATCAATCCAAACCTCGCCTGTGAGGGCAGGGTATGGGGCCGAGCCCATATCACAGGGCCCTTTAGAATGAAGCAACCGGGGGAGAACCTCACTCCATCGACATCTCCCTGAACTTCAGCTCCCGCCGTTGCCCTTCAAGGTACTTGTAGACCGCCCTGTGCTCGCTGCCGTCCAGTATCATCTCCACGGCGCGCTTTGAGACGTCCATGGAATCGAGGTCTCCGATGAGGGCGACGGTGTTGCCGTACACGGACATCTCGGCGCCGCTGAGCTCCTCGATGATGCGCCTGGTCTTTCCCTTTGTACCTATGAGTCTGGCCCTTACACGCTTGATGTGCTTCTGGCTCTTGCCCACGTAATCGCGAATGTCCATGACTGTGAAGTAGATGTCCTCGGATCTCAGGACGAGGGCGCGGTCGGGGGAGAATCCCCTGGCAATGGCCTTGACTATGTCCCTTGCCGCAAGTCCGACCATGCCTTCCGCCATGGCCTCCTCCTTAGGGATGATTGTGACGTCCCCCTCGCCTGAGTCTATCTGGAGGGTCACGCCGGTGCTCTGCTCGATCAACTCCTTGGTCTTTCCTTCGGGACCTATGAGGACACCGATGCGCTCCCTCGGTACCTTCACGAAGAGCATCATCCATCACCCCCCAGAACATCGGCCTTCAGGGCTTGTACGTCGGCCTTGATGTCGTACTTCCGGAAGTATCTGGCAAGATTTTTTATGTCCCTTTCAAGGAACTCCAGGGCCATCGGGTGGTTCTTCAGGACGGCCTGACCCACATCGATGATTGTGGGCTGCTCATCCCGCATGAGGATGTTGTATTCGGAAAAATCGGCGTGCACCAGTCCCACCTCCCGATACAAACGTTTGATGCAGTCGTATAGGGTCTCATACAATGGTTGGGCATCCTCCGTGCCCGTGTCCTTGAGGTGCAGCGCCGGGGTTTCATCAATGCCGATGAATTCCATGGCTATGACGTTCTTCACGCACTTGATGGGCTTTGGAACGGGAATCCCGCTCGCATGCATCCTCTCCAGGTTTCGGTATTCCTTCTGCGCCCAGAGGAATATCGCCCTTCGCCTGGATTTTCCGACGTTCCTGAAGCGCTCGTCGCCGGCTATGTACTTCTGCATGTTGTTGAACGTGGCGTTGGATATCCGATAGATCTTCACGGCGACGAATCCTCCGTCGGGCGTGGTGGCCCTGAAGACGATCCCCTCCTTGCCAGTGGCAATTGGAAAATCAAGGGTGTCGAAGATGCCGGACGACATCATGTCGTAGATTATCATGAGGGTGGAGTGGTCGAAGACCTCGTCGTAGGTCTTTCGCTCGTCAGCGTCCTTGATACGAAAACGATAGGCCAGAACCTTCTTTTCAAGTTCTCTCAGTTGCTTGTCATCGATGTCCATTCTATTCGCTCGCTAGAAAATATTGATGGTCTCCGGGATGGCCTTCTTCCTCGCCAGGTATGACGATTGCGTCCTCGTGTACCGATAAATGATATCCGCCTTGTCGTCCTGGAACTCCCAGGGCCTGATTATCAACAGGTCGCCCTCGCGCATCCACATCCTCTTCTTCAGCTTCCCCGGGATCCTCCCCATCCTGGACTTGCCGTCCGCGCACATGATCTTGATCTTCGACGCTCCGAGCAGCTGGTCAGCTACTCCGAACATCTCGCGCTTGTTCTCCTTCGGAAGGGGCGCGCGCACCATCTCCTCGGTGTCGCCCTTCCGTTTCTCCTCCTTGAACTTTCTGGCCAAGACTATCGAGTCCCAATAAGCCAGCGATATTATAAAATCTTTGTTACGGACTACCTCGACCACTTGCCCCGCTTCTTGCTGAGCAGCTGGTAGGCCTCCTCCGGAGTTGCTTTCTCGTGCACTATCGACCGCACGGCCTGAATCATTGCGATGGGATTTTCCGCCTGGAAGATGTTGCGGCCCATGTCCACCCCGACTGCCCCGGCCTCCAGGGCGTTGTAGGCCATCTTCAGGCACTCGAGCTCCTCGATTTTCTTGCCCCCGGCAATCACGACGGGAACGGGACAGGTATCAACCACATTCTCGAATCCCTCGACGTAATAGGTCTTCACGATGTGCGCGCCCAGCTCGGCGGCCATCCTCGAGGCGAGGCTCATGTACCTTGCGTCGCGGACCATGTCCTTCCCCACCGCGGTCACGGCCACCACCGGGATGCCCAAGGATTCGGCCTCATCAACTATCTCGGTGAAAGCAAGCAATGTGTCGCGCTCGAAGCTCGCACCGACGAGTATCGAGAAAGCAACCCCAGCCACGTTCAGCCTTACCGCCTCCTCCATTGACGCGATGATGCCCTCGTGCAGCAGATTCTCGTTGAGTATGCTGGTACCGCCAGAGACCCTTAGAACGATGGGGGTCTCCGACTCCGGAGGTATGTAGTTGCGCAGCGCTCCGCGCGTCAGCATGAGCGTGTCCGCGTACGGCATAAGGGGTACGATGCTCTTGTCCATTTGCTCCAAGCCGGTCGTCGGGCCCATGAAATATCCGTGGTCAACGGCCAGCATCAGCGTCCTGTTGTCCTTCGCCTTGATTATCTTCGACAAGCGGTTCTTCATACCCCAGTCCATGATATCAACCTTGATGGATAAAGGATTATGCCTATATTACAATTTTGACACCCCCGCCCTCGCAACCAATATCTGTATAGAACAGGTTTACAGACTATTGGTCTCGCTCACATGGATGTCAACATATGTTGGGCCCTTATCATGTTCGCACAGGCGGGGTTTGGAATCTCCATGCAATCTGGATTTCACCTGCGCCAGATTTGAAGAATCTGGCGTTCTGATCCCGGCCTTACAGCTGGGGCATGATTGCCTTGGACGGTGAAATAATGCTTTGCTTTGCCGATGTGGCCCCATACCCGTCCCCTAACCGTTGCGCCCCTCTGCTGGCATTAACCAACCAGAGGTTGGTCTTTTTCTCGAAGCAAGCTTCTTCGACCATCCCCCACCTGCTCGGGGCGCTCTCTAGCATCAAATACTCCGTTTGGTCCTAGACGATTAATAATTCGAGGGAGGTCATCAAAATTTTATAATGGGGAAACGCCATCTCGGGTCATGGGGTTTTTGGCGGACAGGTCGCCGGCAGGGAAGAAGCGGATTATATTGGTGGCCAGCACCATCCTGACGGCAGTCGGCAATACGGGCGCGCTTTTGTTGATCGCCCGCAATATGGGGGTGGAGATACTCGGAGCCCTCGGCTTCATGCTGGCCTATGTCGGGCTGTTCTTCTTCCTGGGGGACCTGGCCTACGGACTCGCCTTCGTCAAGGTGCTGGACAAGGGGCACCCCTTCAAGGATTGTTATTCAGCGTACCTGATGAGCAAGATCAAGTTCACGGTCGCGCTGGGGGTGGTCTCGGGGATAATGATAGGTGTCTACGTCCTACTGCTTGCCCCGGAGACGCACACCCCGATCCATCCGATGTCCATGTTCGCCATCCTGGGTTATTTCCTGGTCGTCAATATGGCGCAAATATGGGTGGTGTCGTTCAGGGCCAAGGGCAGGGAGACGACCGCGAAATCATACGACCTCCTCGAGGCGCTGGGCAAGTTCGGATTGCTCTTAGGGGCCATTTCGTTGGCACTGACCGGCATCGGGGACCAGGCAGCGGTTCTCCAGGTCTCGGCGATCTACATGGTCGCCGCCGTGCTCGGCCTGATGGTCATCAGGAACAACGCAAGACGGTTCAGGAGGTTCCCTGTTGACGACGAGGTTCAGCTGGAGTTCCACGACATCTCCAAATCCATATTGCCCTTCTTCGCCCTCGGGGCAATCCTCATCAACCTGGACAAGGTCCTGTTGTGGTATTTCACAGACTTCCGCACCCTTGGCCTTTACTTCGGGGCCCAGCTAATCACCGTTTTCATAGCCGCATCGTCCGTGGTCATCCAGGGCATCATCGGCGGGGCTATCGACCTTCATCTGAAACGGGAAGACAAGGATGCTGTGAGGGATACACTGAGGATGACAGAACGCTACGTCACATTGGTTGGCCTGCCCATTGCGGCCTTCTACATTTACTTCCCCGACGATGTCCTCGGAGCCTTCCTGGGCAACGATTTTGTCGGCGGCGGTTTCGCGGTCAGCCTGCTTGCCGCTGCCGGTCTCTTCACGGCCCTGGCATCCCCTCATATAGCCTACATGATCAGGGATTCCAAATTCGGGCCATTGAGCGCTTCCGTAGGCCTATCCTTCCTCACCCTAGTCATCATCCTTGTGCTGTTCCTGCCTGAGAACCTGTTGCTCTCGACGGCAAACCTGAGCAAGATGGACATAACCGCGTCAGCGGTGCTGGCATCAAGCTTCGTAGGCTTCATAACTGTCAGGCTCTTCACAGCGATAAGATTGGAATGCCGGCCGCACCCGCGGATACTGGCTCACATTCTGTGCACCGGCATAACCGTCGTCACCCTCACCTTCACCGCCTGGTATTTTGAAATAACGACTGAGGTCCACAGGGTCCTCGTCTTCGCTGGCCTTGGGGTCATCATTTACGGTGTATGCCTTTACCTGGCAGGCGAGTTCCTGCAACGGGATTATAGGTCCTTCAAAGAACTTACAAAGGATGATTAGTGCCTCTTCCGATAATCCTCGATGGCCGCCCTCAGCGCATCACTGGCCAAGTTCGAGCAGTGCATCTTTAAAGGTGGTAGACCCTCAAGGTTCGTGGCCACGTCGTCCCTTGTGATCTCAAGGGCCTCATCCAGTGATTTCCCTTTTGCCAGTTCCGTGACCATGCTGCTCGTGGCAATCGCAGCACCGCAGCCGAAAGTCTGGAACTTAATGTCGATTATTTTGTCGTTCTCAACCTTAATGAATATTTTCATAAGGTCGCCACATGTGGGATTTCCTACCTCTCCCACTCCGTCAGCATTTTCCAACTCCCCCAGGTTCCTGGGATTCATGAAATGGTCCATAACCTTCTCGCTGTACATCTTATCGCTCCTTGTCTGCACCCCGCCCGAGCGGGGATATCTCTCTCAATTTCGCAACTATCTCAGGCACTTTTACCAATAACCAGTCGATATCCTCTTCCGTATTACTCCTGCCAAGCGTGAACCTGAGGGAACCGTGAGCGTCCTCATGTTTCAGGCCGATGGCCAGGAGAACATGCGAAGCCTTCAGGGACCTGGACGAGCAAGCCGATCCGGTCGAGGCGGAAATACCGTAATAATCCAGATTCAGGAGAATGGCCTCGCCCTCGATGAACGAGAAACGGAAGTGTGCATTATGAGGCAATCGCCTATCAGGGTGACCGTTGAGGTACGAGTTCTCGATGGAGCCCAATATTCCGGATATCAGGCGGTCCCTCAAACCTTTGATTCGGGGGATATCAGTCTCCAACCATTCCTGGCCCAGCTCCATCGCCCTGCCCAATCCTACAATACCGGGGACATTCTCGGTTCCTGCCCTTAATCTCCTCTCATGGCCTCCGCCGTGCTGCATGGGTTCTATTGAAACGCCTTTTTTGACGTAAAGCGCACCAATGCCCTTTGGTCCGTATATCTTGTGACCGGACAGGGTCAGGAGATCGACATCCAGGTCCTTAACATTTATCGGGACCTTACCGACGGCCTGGACCGCGTCCGTGTGAAGAAGGGCACCGTTGTCATGCGCGATTTCAGCCATTTCCCCGATTTTTTGTATAGTACCGATTTCCTGATTTGCATAACCTATCGAAACGAGAAATGTATCGTCCCGCATCGCGTCCTGAAGCACATCAAGCCCGACCTCTCCGTATTCGTTCACCGGAAGATAGGTTACATCTATACCGCATTCCTCCAGGTGCTTGCATGAATTCAGTACGGCCAGATGTTCTATGCTGGAGGTAATCACGTGCCCTTTCATTTGTTCCCTAGCCAACGCCGTGCCTATGATTCCCAGATTGTCCGATTCGGTTCCGCCCGAGGTGAATATTATCTCGTCGGCCTCGGCACCCAGGGCATCGGCAACCTTTGCCCGGGCGACCTCGACCCCCTCATGAGCATCCCTTCCCTGTGAATACAATGCAGATGGGTTGCCGAACCTGTCCGAGAAGTAGGGCAACATTGCTTCCAAGACCAAGGGGTCGACCGGTGATGTGGCGGAATGGTCAACGTAAACCTTCTTTACAGACATATTTCCTCCTTGACAAAGGAAGATAGACTCCAGATTTAAGCCTATTGCCTAAAAGGTCAACATATTTTAATGTTCATCGTAATCGGGCATTGGTGAGAGCATGACGGAAGTCCTCTACATGCCGGACATAGAATCCAACTACATCAGGGAGTGGGACGCCGAGGTGACAAAGGCAAAGGACGACTACGTGGTCCTGGACAAGAGCGCGTTCTACCCACTCGGCGGCGGCCAGCCATCTGACACGGGTTTCCTCGAATGGAGCGGCGGAAAAGCACGCGTCCGCGAGGTGACGAAGAAGGGCATAATCAAGCACCACATTGACGGTCAGCTGCCCTCCGGTATGGTCAAGGCGAGCCTCGACTGGGACCGCAGGTACGGTCACATGAGGATGCACACGGCCCAGCACATAGTCTCCGGTATAGTATACGACGAGTACGGGGCCAGAACCGTGGGCAACCAGCTGTACGCAGACAGGGCAAGGGTGGACCTGCATCCGATATCTCTCTCGGAGGATGACCTAAGGACCATCGAGCAGAAGGCCAACGACGTCATTGCCGGGAACGTGGATGTCCGCATCATCGAGGTCGAGCGCGCCGATCTGGAGCAGCGCGTGAACCCCGAGCGCTGCAACCTGGACCTGATACCCAAATCGGTCAGCAACCTCAGAGTTGTAGAGGTGACGGGCTTCGACCAGTGCCCCTGCGCAGGCACGCACGTGAAGAACACGGGCGAGCTGGGAAAGGTCAGCATACTGAAGAAGGAGAACAAGGGTAAGGACAGGGAGAGGATAATCTACACGCTTGAATAAGCGCCCGTTCTGATATTGTCGATAATCGTTTCCAGATTTTTTGCATTATTGAACTCGTGGGCAGGTGCGCCTTCCTTCATTCTCCCTACGTATCCTGTAATTTTCGGAATGGCCCTGGTGACCTCGTCCACTATGGTTACGGTTGCGGATTGCGCACTTCTGGACAACGGATTGAGGTCAATTACTATCGTGGTCTTCCCCATGTTACGGAGGGCATGGGCCCTGTCGCCGTCCTCCAGCGGGACCAGAACGACATCGGCCGAATGGATCCCCCCCCCGCTGCAGAGGGCCCGGGCGTGGTCGAGCCCCGGTATTCTGGCGTCAGGATTGGCTCCGAGGACCTCTTGAGCACCGTGATTCATCAAGTGCCCGATGATGGTCTCCACCCTCTCATCGGTGCGGTGGAAGAGGTTGACCTCCAGCTTTGCAGAGGCCTCCTTCGCCAGGGTGACGACCTCCGCGGGACATAAGGCTGCAACATTACCGTTGACAGAGATCACTGGGTTCTCGGCTCCCAGGAGCAGTTTGGCCGCAGCCTTCGCCGCCAGTTCCGCCTCTGGAACCGTGACCTCACCGAGGAGATAATCGAACGCCTCGCCCCTGCCGTGGGCGATGAGACCTGCCTCAGCAACGATGCCGGCCTTGTAACCTTCGATGAGCTTCTCCCTCAGCTTGAGGGAATTGTATCTAGGGTGTGACTCGGGAACCTTCATCGCTGTGAGATTAGCTAATTGATAAAATAAAGTTTGTGCTAATGAGGGCAAAACAATTTAATAATCGGCGTATTATTCACGACCAGATGAAGGGCAAGCTAAAGGAGGGAGCGGACATAGCCGTCAACAAATGTATGAAGGTTGGCCCAAAGGACAGTGTTTTGATAATTTCCGATGACGACTCCAAGGATATTGGGATGGCCATCCGTAAGGCATCACTGGAGATCACGGACAGGGTCCGCTTCTTCAACCTGGACCTACCGGCATACGGGGGTCGCCCTATCCCGGGGATGCCCGAATCCCTCGTGGACGCGATCCAGAAATCGTCCGTGACATTCTTTGTCGCAGGTGCCAGAGAGGGCGAGCTCCAGACTTTGAGGGAGCCGCTGATAAAGCTCGTCTCGCAACGGGCAAGGCACGCCCACATGGTTGGTATAACCAACAAGATCATGACCACCGGAATGTGCGTGGATTACGACGAAGTGTTCAGGATAACGAAGAAGCTCCAGGAGCTCTTGACCATGGCCAGCGAGATGCATGTGACGTCGCCGGCCGGAACGGATTTCGTTGCCACGCTTGACCCGGGTATACGGTGGGTGGAGGACTCCGGGATAGTGGAAAAGGTGGGAGAGTGGCAGAATCTCCCCTCCGGAGAGGTATTCACCGCTCCCAAGACCCTTACCGGAAAATTGGTAGTGGACGGCTCGTTGGGCGAATGGATCGGGGTGAAATACAAGGACACTGTAAATTTCATGGAAACGCCGCTTGAGATCGAGATCACCCAAAGGAACGGTGGGTCCTTCCTCAAGAACGTTTACTGCCAGAACTCTGACCTGCTCGAGGACTTCACGAACTACGTCAACGGCGATCCCAACGCCTCCAGGGTCGGCGAGCTCGGCCTTGGGACGAACATTTTCCTTAAGGAGATAATCGGCAACATTCTCCAGGACGAGAAGTTCCCAACGGTGCACGTGGCCTTCGGGGACCCGTATCACGCGAAGACCGGCGCGAACTGGTCGTGCAACCATCACATAGACCTGCTGATGAGGAAGTGCAGCGTCGTTGTCGACGGCATCATGATTATGAACAAGGGCAAATACACAAAAGAGATAACGGCCAAAGGCTACGAGGACCACAAGCCAGTGGTTGTAAAGGATTAGTGTAGTGTGTAATGAATCCCAAGGGTAATTTTTTTGAAACGTATTATATCGATTACACAAGTTGAGTATTCTGCCCCGCACCGTACACATGTGGGGGTAGAAACACGAAATCCGTCAGATGTCGGGAAATAAGGTGCAGGGCCATACAGGTAAACATACAGGCAAGAATCACAATGTCGTGTCATCCATGGCCTGGTGGTTTACCCCAATACTTTCGGTGTACCCTCAGGTATCCTTATAAACCCTAGAACGGTTTTATAGTCGGTGAAAGCCATGAGCGACGAAGAGAACGGCATAGAGAAGTTGCCTGGAGTTGGACCCGCAACGGCAGATAAGCTCAGAGACGCCGGCTACACCACGATGATGTCGATAGCTGTCGAATCGCCCAAGAGCCTCGCAGAGTTGTGCGATATCGGGGAGGCGGTGGCCATCAAGGTCATCGCCGCCGCAAAGAAGGAGGCGGACGTCGGCGGCTTCGAGACCGGGGACGTGGTGCTCGAGCGCCGCCAGAAGATCGGCAAGCTCACCACGTGCTCAAAGGCTCTTGATTCTTTGATGGGCGGGGGCTTCGAGTCCCAGGCGATCACGGAGCTGTTCGGCGAGTTCGGCTCCGGCAAGACCCAGATAGCCCATCAGTGCGCGGTGTCCGTTCAAATGAAGGAGAAGGACGGGGGATTGGACGGCGACGTGGTCATGATCGACACCGAGAACACGTTCAGACCGGAGAGGATAGCCCAGATGGCCGAAGCTCTGGACCTGAACGTGAAGGATATCCTGTCCCGCATTCACGTGGCAAGAGCCTATAATTCTCATCACCAGATGCTTCTTGCTGAGAAGGCGAGGGACATCGCCGAGGATCACGACGTAAAGCTGCTGATTGTGGACTCGCTGACATCCCATTTCAGGGCCGAGTACGTTGGCAGGGGAACGCTGGCCGACCGCCAGCAAAAGCTGAATAAGCACATGCACGACCTGCTGCGTTTCGGCGACATCAACAACGCGGTGGTCATCGTGACCAATCAGGTCTCCGCAAAACCCGACGCCTTCTTCGGAGACCCGACAAGGCCCATTGGCGGCCACATAGTGGGCCACACGGCCACCTTCCGGTTGTATCTCAGAAAGAGCAAGGCCGGCAAGAGGATAGTCAGACTTATAGATAGTCCGAACTTACCCGAAGCTGAGGCAGTTGTATTGATTGACGAAAAGGGTGTGAGGGATTAAGCCCAGCGGAGGAAACCCTCGAGGGTAAGTTCGCCGAACTGGCCCGAGGCCGAGGCAGTTGTATTGATAGATGAAAAGGGTGTGAGGGATTAACCCAGCGAGTCGATCTCTTTCAGGCACATCTTTACGAGGCTCTCAAGTCCTAAATGGTGATACAGGTTGGCAGCTCTCCTGAGCTCTGCCTTTGCCTGCTCCAAATCACCTTTTTCCTTGTAGACTAACCCCAGCTCCTTCCTGCATTCGGCAAGCGAGGACGGGGTGTTGATCTCGGTGAAAATTTCAATTGCCTTGTCATAATGTCTGAGGGCCAGGTCCCAGTCGCGTTTTGCCTGGAACAATCTTCCGTAATTCTGATGCATGCCCGCGATCCCGGCCTTGTCACCGATGCGTTGTAGGATGTCATCGCTAAGGTCGAGATTTCTTCTAGCCTCGTCGAACATCCCCAGGTTGATGAGCGCTTCCGAGGAATTGAACAGGCCCCAGGCCTTCATGTTCAGCCAGCCGCCTCTCTCCCCCAGTTCCTGGCACTTGTCGAACTGTTCCAGAGCCTTGTCCCAGTCCTTCATTTGAAGGTACGTGTCTCCGAGATTGTTGTACGCCCTCGCGACCTGGTCCAGGTGATCGGTCTTCTCCAGATGCTCGAGAGCCTTTGTATAATGCCTGATGGCTTTCTCCAACTGATTGCTGTCGGAATGTATATTCCCGAGACCAATGTGGGCGCCCCCGAGGGCCGGCATGTCCTTGGCTATCTCAGCGTTCTTGATGGCCCGCTCGTGGAAGTCCCTGGCCACATCGTAGTTGCCCTTGTTCCAATATACTGTTCCCAGGTAATTCAACGAGCCCGCGATGGCGTTCTTGTTCCCGGATTCCTCGGCCTCCTCGAGCGCTCTTTCATAGTAGACCAGCGCCTGGTCGAACTCGGCCCTCTCCTGGTGAATGAAGCCCAATCTCCTCAGGTACCTGGACATGAGATGCCTGTCGCTGTTCCTCTCCGCTTCGGCCAGCAGTTGATTGAAGTATTCGAAGGCCTTCTCCCACTCGCCGGCGAATATGCATGTCCTTCCTAGGTCCTCTAGCATCTTGTTGCGCCTTGCCTCGCTCTTCTCGCCCTCGACTATCTGGTCGAGGTTCTCAAGCTCCTTGATCTCGTTGTAGATCTTCCTTGCCTTCTCGAATCCGCCGAAGGTCTTCATGACCTCGGACAGCTTGCTGGCAAGCTCGGGAAGGTCGTTCGGACCGATGCTTCCGGGGTCGGCACCGATGAGCATTGATTGTTTCTTGACGATAAAAGGGCCGATGTCGCCCATCTCTCTCTCCATTATGCTGTTGATCTGCTCGCTGAGGCTCGCCATTTACTGATTCCTCTGGCGGTGAATTGCCTTTTACATTTATAGATTTATTGTAGGGTGGAGAGCATCCCCGCCCTAAAAGGCGGGGTTTTCGACGGTCATGGAGTTGGGATTGTCACCCGTTGGGCAATCGGGGAGACACCCCACCTTACAGGGGGGCATGACTTTTGTATTTAGAATCCAGACGTACTGAATCAATGTATCCAAACCATAACTTGAACGGGGTGTGATTTAAGTATGTGCAAGGAAATGCGGGTTTGAGGCTTACGTGATGGCAGAAGACATAGAGATTTACGAGCTCAAGAGAATGGACATTCGCGGGGCGACCGTGATAGACGGTTTTCCCAGCGTGGGCCTTGTGAGTTCAATAGTAGCCAATTATCTCATAAACACCCTCAGTCTGACCCAGATCGGAATTATGGATTCGGTCTACTTTCCCACGGTATCGTTGGTCAGGGATGGCCGACCGCAGAATCCCGTGCGCATATACGCGGGGGAGAAGTTCGGTGACGGCCAGCAATCTGTTGACCAGCTGGTCGTCTTCATATCGGAGTTCCAGCCGCCGCCAAACCTTGTGAAGCCCATAGCCAGCACGATACTGGATTGGACCGAGGAGCAGCGGTGCAAGATGCTCCTGTCACCCGAGGGCCTGGTCATTGACCGTGAGGAAGATTCGGAATCGGCGGAGGTCGACGTGGGCGTTTACGGAGTGGGAAGCACAGACGAGATGAGGAACATGCTCAACGCCAACGGACTCCAGGAGTTCACGGAGGGCGTGATAACGGGAGTTGCGGGGGTGCTACTCAACGAGGGCAGGAGGCGCGACTTCAATGTCGCCACGATACTGGCCGAGGCCCATCCGGATTTCCCGGACGCACGCGCTGCCGCTCGGGTCATCGAGATGATAGACAAATTCCTCCTCCACATAGACCTGGACGTCAAACCCCTGTACGACGAGGCGGGCCGCATCGAGTCACAACTGAAGCTCATTCACAAGCAGGCGAAGGACGTCAAGCCGCCGACCCAGCACTCTCCGGCCATGTACGGTTAAAGCCTTTCGACCCTTGTTCCATCCACCTCGAAGGTTTTACCCAGGAACCTCTCTATGACGTCGATATTCGTCATCGCATGATTGCTCAACGAACGGGTCGTGAAGCGACCGCCTTTCGGGGCCAGCGCCATGAAGGGCAATATCTGGTCGGCCGCATGCACATCTAAGTCCGCCCGGGCGTTGATATCTGCCATCAGTCCTTGCACGGCTTCCTTGCCCACTTTCTCGGCGGTCTTGCCCCGCTCCCCGAGGGAGCTTGATCCGATGACCCTATCCCCGCCCCCGGCTGCGAGGACGACACCGACACCCTGGCTGGGCCCTTCGGCCCCTTGTTCGATCCGAATGTCTGTATCACATGGCACTTTCGTCTGAATGCCGTTCATCACTTCCCGCTCGATCCTTTCTGCGATATGAATGGGCAGGCCCGTGATGTTGATAATACCTGAAATCCCCTCTATGTCCTCATAACTCTCCGGTAAGGGTCCTATCGTCCCCTGGGACCTGATGACGGCCTCGATCAAACCGCCGCCCTTGGGATAATATCCCCTCAGTTTCACATCGATGGCACAATCCACTCCCATCTTACTAAGCATAGGGAACAGCACAAGTCTGTAGTAGTCCACAGGCGGCGCCCATTTCACGTCGGTTCCCCCGGAAATACTGATCCTTGACTCACCCGTGACAGAGGCCAGCGCGGGTAAAATAGTTTGCAGCACAAGTGTGACCGCTCCTGCGGTCCCCACTGCGAACTCGTGGTCCCCGTGTTTGATCTGATCCGGATGGAAGGATAACCTGGTGGACCCAAGGTCTCCGCCCGTGACGTCAGCGTTCGATATCTTGGCAATGGCCCTCAGACCTGACAGGTGCTGGTTTGCCAGTCCGGGTTTAGGCCGGTTCGCCCTGATGTTCTCGATCGCCAGTTTCTTACCAGTAATGGCGGCGAAGGCCAATCCTGACCTCAAGACCTGGCCGCCGCCTTCACCGACCGAACCGTCCAGGACCACCTCATCCTGCAATCGCAACCACCACTTCCCTGCCTTCGGGACCGCCCACATATACGATATTGAAATCCAGATTATCGTAGAAGTCTTCCAGCCAGTGGTCTGTGAAATATTCGCGGCCCAGTATCGACATCTGTGCCCCGCCGTCGGTCCAGTAATTGGAAATCAAAATGACATCGCCGGTATCGATATATTGACTCTTCATTCTCCAGGGTCCCGTTCTGTCAGCATCCACTCCGAAGTACGGCTCGATGATGTCACCGTACCTCTGATCTGTTACCACCGCTGTGACATTAGCCTCCGCCACCCATTCCAGGCCCTCGAACTCGTACGGATACGTGATCTCCTGGATGCCGAACGCCTCCTCGCTGTTGTACGCGAGGGGGACGGATGCGACACAAAGGAGGCCAACCACGGCGAGGACACCGTAGGGAAGCACTCTGAACTCCCTTTGCCTGATTGTGAACTTCCTCATCCTGGTGAACAGGTAGGCCGCTCCGACGCCCACAACGATGGCCATTGGTACGTCGATGAAGTTGTAGCTCCTGTATACGAGGGTGAAGTTAAAGATGTCCAGACCCCTGAGGACGGCAAAGACCATCACGCAGAACGGGGCCATGAACATGCCGATGATGATGTCCCTCCTGGGAAAACGGGAATACCGTAGAACGTTGAAACCTATGAGGCCGATGACTGTGAGTATCAGATACGGGAACATGAGATTGAACAGCGTGTCGGTTGTCATTACGCTGCCCGTGAACACCTTGATCCTGGAGTTGAGGTAGAGGGTGCCAATCCCGACAACGAAGATGAGGACCTTCTCATCGAAAATATGTGCCACTCCCAATTCCTGGCCATCCTTCCGCGTCAGGAAGAACCACGGCTTGCTCTGTGCTGTTTCGGAAATAAGCTTCGCCGCCGCGAACAACAGTATGAACACCGAGCCAAGCAGGACAACGTCGTTGATGTTGCCCACTTCGTTGACAAACTCCAGGTTCACGCTGCGGTAGTAGGCAAGGGATAATATCAGTATGAGAGGACCAGTAACGACATCCAGGGCGAGGCTCCTCAGGGCCCTCAACTTGAAAAGGTTGCCCTTGATGGCCGTCGTGCCTATGGCAGTCGACAATATCAGCAGCGCTATCAACGTCGTCAGGTGATGGGTGAACGGTAACATGATCAATGTAACGACCATCAACAGACGACAGCGCCAATCTTCCCTCCTGGTGAAGAGGTACACAGCGAATACCAGAAGAACGATGGCCAACAGCTGCTTCATGGCCGCGGTTGTCACGTAGACGAACAGACCAGTCAGGGCAGCGAACAGGCCAGCTACGAAGCCGGCCAACCGGTTCTGAGTGAGGTGAAGGGTGAGCACGTAAATGAACAGGACAGCCATTGAACCGATCAAAGCGCAGAAGTAGGGTAACAGCGTCAATGGTTCAACACCGAGAACCAACGAGAAGCAGGTCAGGACAAGTGAGAATATCGGCAGCTTCAAATTGTAACCTATCAATCCCTCGTACCCCGAGGGGGATGGAATATGTTCGGTATCGATGATTGACTCGGAGATACGTGCGAGCGGGAAGCCGTCTATGTTGTAGGGCATCGGAGATTCGTGAAGGGGAGCAAGCCTGACGCTGAACGCTATTACCAATAGCAATATGCCGAGGAGAATGGTGTGCCTCCTGTTCAGCCATCCACCCCCAGCAGGGATTCGAAGGCAGGAGCGGCATCCTCCTTCTCCTGCACCTCAGCCTCTTGCATGAGGTGTCGCGGCCTGGCCTTGGTTAGCACTGTCCCGACGAGCAGGGCGGAACAGACGTGGATTATCACGGAGATTAGGAATATCATCACGAGCAGGTTCGCGTCGATGACCGCGTGAATGGACTCTCCGAACATCAGCAGTAATCCGTTATTCTCGACCCATGTGACGATAGCATACCCGACCAGCGTCCCAATTAAGGAGGCGGTGACAGAGATAAGGAACACGTCGCGCACAACCATTGATTTTATCTTTCTTCTGTTAGCCCCGATGGCCGATAGGATGCCCATCTCGGTGCTCCTCTCGATCACGGCCCTTGAGATGATGGCTGCCGAGCCGATGAAGGCCAGAGCGCCGTCCAGGACAATGAATGTGGTTACGACGATCCTGATGCTGTTCGCCCCCTCCTGGACGAACATGCTCACATAACTGCCGTTCGATGCCTTGAACTTCGCCGTGTCAAGGTATTTGATGGCCAGCTGCTGCTTGACCCGGTCCTCCTCGCTGATGTTTACGTTCACGGGTGTAGAAATCCCGGTATTGTCGGTAACCATGACCGGCGCCTCTTGGGTCACCAATTCATCGACCAGAGCGCTTTGATTGGTGGTCTTGACCCTGATGAAAAGTACGGCTTCCGAAGAGAGACCGGCCATCCTTCTGGCATAAGGCAGCGGGACCAGGAGCTCGTCCTCAGAATAATTACCCTTGTATACGGCATCTACCTCGAGCTGGAAAAGCGCGGAAGATGACGACCCGGTCATGAGGAACCGGTCGCCGACATCCAGACCGACGCGCCTGGTAAGCTTGCGGCCCATGACCGCGAACCTGTCTGGATTGGTAACCTCACCCCTGATAAGGGTGCTGTTCTCTATTTCGAGGAAATCCTCCAGCTGGACCCCTCTAACGATGACCGGCTCGTCCTCGATGACGCAGAAGCACGTTATCTCCGGGCTGGCGGCAACCACGTTTGCCTGCTCCTTCATCTTCTCGGCCAAGGTAACGTTCAGACTGACGCTGGAGTTGACCTGGGAAACGGCCACCATGTCACCGCCGAAGACCGACTTCGGGGTCGATTCGATCCCCAGGAGGAGCGGAACGGAAGCACTGAGTACCAGGGTGCAAAGGACTAGGCCCGCAATGGTCTTCTTCCTCACCAGCATCATCGTCCGTTCCTCCTGAGCGTGAATATCCTGGAGGCCCTGACGGCCGGCCAGACTCCACCGATCAGTCCTGATATCAGGGATATGGCGATGGGCAGTCCCAGTGAATCCAGGGTTGCAACCGGCGTGACGAATGTGAACACGCCGAATATGCTGGAAAGTGACGAAATGGCGCTGGCGACACAGAAGCCGAGGGCGGTTCCCAGCACGCCCCCGACGAAGGTGATGAAGAGCGCCTTGACCAGGAAGACCCTGATGACAAAACCGCGTGTGGCTCCCACACCCCTGAGGATCTTGATTGTAGGTGCATTGTACTCGGTCTCGATCGAGATGATGCAGTATACCAAAAGGGCTGTGATTGTACCGGTAATCAGAATTATGGTCCACAGGTCATCCTCCACCTGATAGATGCCCCTCTCGAAGAAGCCGACAACGCCTGAGGTGGGTTTCAACTGAGCCCCATCAATGCTCCAATCCACGTCCGCCTCACCCAATTCCACGATCATCAGGAAGGAGTAGCTCTCGTTCATGCCCGGTCTCAGAGAGTTGGTGACGCTTCTCGGGACAAGCAGCCAATCATCCGGGAATATCGAACCAGGTGCGTAGCCGCCGTCAACATTGACATTGGCTGTTTGATTCTCATATATCAGTGAATACTGGACGCCTTGACCCGTATTAACTGTATTCGATATCAGCATCCCCTCCAACTGAGTTCCGATCAAAACCTGTGACGATGTTGATTCATTGGTCATGTTCAATCCGAGGATGTCCTCGGTATCCAACATTGATACGGCATAAACGTTATCGACCCGGTTACCGCTGTTGTCCCTGAGCGTCACGTTCAGGAAACTGAATGCCACAAACACAGTTTCATTGCTAGGCAGGTCCTGAGCGTTGATGTCGCTTCGGGCAAAGTCCTCGTCCGTATACACGAGGACCGGACCCTGATCGAAGGTCGAGGCGATCGTTCCTGTGGTCTCCTTGAGACCATCTACCATCGCGCTGGTCCCTGCCAAATAGGTTACACAGAATGCGATACCTAGGATTGTAGCGAATATCCGCTTGTTCATCTTCGTTGACAACCTGGCGATAATGGTCAGAGAACTCACCCGAAACTCTTTAATATGGCATTGCCTAAACCAGTCTGCCTATATTATTTAAGACTTAAATCCATATCGGTGGATTGAATGAAACAGATGAACATTGTTGTCAAGGATGTCTGGAAGACATATGACGGGAAAAGGCAGGTTCTTCAAGGCATAAACCTGGAGATCGCTCCGAGGGAGATGATACTCATTAAAGGCAGGTCTGGCAGCGGAAAGACGACCCTCCTGAACCTCATCGGCTGCATTGACGTTCCATCGCAGGGCGAGATCCAACTGAACGGGTATGACACAGCAAGTCTATCCGATAAGGATTTGGCCAACATTCGCTTACACAAGATAGGCACGGTCTTCCAGGCCCACAATCTCATAGGTGACCTGACGGTCTACGAGAACGTTCTTCTCCCAATGAAGATCGCAAAGTGGCACGACGGGGATTGGCGCGTCAGAGAACTCCTCCACACCTTCGACCTCGAGGATTACACGGAAAAATATCCTGATGAGATCAGCGGAGGAGAGAGGCAGAGGGTGGCGGTCGCCCGGGCCCTGGCCAACAACCCATCGGTATTGCTTGCGGACGAGCCCACCGCCTCGCTCGACCTGGATAACTGTGACATAGTCATCGACGCATTCAAGAAGGCCAACAGGGAGTTCGGAGCCACCGTCGTCATAGCCTCGCACGACCCTGTGGTCGAGGGCCATGTGGAGAAGAAGTTCTTCCTGAACAGAGGTGAGTTGAAAGAGGAGGAAAAAGACTGATTCTCCTTCAGAATTGGGTGTAAGTAGATGACTGCGAGTCTGAATATTCCAGGAATTCAAAGATATCCAATTGACCTTGTATTGGTCATAATATTCACTCTTGTGGGTGTTTTAACAGCGTTGTTCCTACAGGAAGGGAATCTCCTCAGGGTCGCCTTCGGCCTTCCCTTGCTTCTGGTGATACCAGGGTATACACTGACATCCAGTTTATGGCCTGAAAAAGGTCTTTCCACCCTGGAACGTCTTGCCTTAAGCATCGGTCTAAGCATTGTCATTGTAGCAATTAACGGGCTGGTTACCAGTTACTTAACAGGCCTGACCTTGACCAATATACTGGTAGGTCTTGTACTCATTATATTCATATTTAGTGGGATTGCATGTTATCGGAGATCAACGCTACCGATGGACGACCGATATAACTTAATGATCTCAGAAATCGCTTCACGTTCAGCCGATTCAACTGATAAACTATTTAGCATGTCGATAATGATTATGTTAATTATGACCGGATGTTTCATGGCTTATATGCTTGCGATGCCATCCATAGAACCAGCATATACCGAATTCTATATCCTAGACAGTGACGGGACTTATGGCGGTTATCCCGTGAACATATCCGCAAATCAAACGGCCGCGATTATCATAGGAATAACCTGCCATGAAGAAGAGCAGAAAGTTTACACGATAACAACCGCAGTGGGAAACCACACAACGGTGCAGTACGAGGAAAATTGGGCGTCAACGCATTCCTTATCGGCAGATACAGTCCTCATACGAAATATCACACTTGTCCCAGAGAATTCATTCGAAGACACCTTCGTTTTCGGATTTACAGAACCGGGCCTTTACCAAATTGATTGGTCGTTGGATATCAACGGTTCGATGACCGATTATAAACTACACATATGGGTAAATGTTATTTAATACGTATTTTACGATTATAAATCAACATGAAGTCGGTATTCGTTCAATAATTTATCGACAGCCACTTGCATTGAATGGTGTTTCACGACCCAATCTCTGGATTTTGTACCTATTTGTACGTGATTATCTATTGTTTCTCGGATTTTCTGGGCAATATCCTCTGGTTTTTTCGCTGACACCACCGGACACGGTTCAGAATATTCAATGTCATTATCCTTGTTCCAATTACAAATTACTGGTTTGCCACAGGCCATCGCCTCTAAACCAGACTGCCCCATTGCCCCCACGAGGAACTGTTCGAGAATCAGCGGATATTTGTTCAACAGAGCGGGAACCTTGTCATGCGGTATAGGGGGTATTAAGCGTACATTGGGTGGGAATTTTATCTTATCGAATTTCAGTGTACCGATTCTAGGAATATCAAAGTCAATCTCGGGACAGTGGTTAATTGCTTCGAGGATGACATCATAACCTTTGTTGTGGTCCATCTTCACCCAACAAAGTACTCTGTTGGTATACTCAATCTCCCCACCAGGTCTGAATATCTCGGTGTTGACGGGGTTAGGTAGAAAAACCTTCCTTTGGGGGAAGCGTCGGATGTTGGGACCGATGTTGGGTGTTGAAAAGAAGACTGCCTTGGCGCCGTAACGAATGATATAAGATTTCAACCTTGGGGACATTTCCTTTGAACCGCTATTAATGGAGCAATGTGCATGCGCGAACTTAGTCGGAGTTCCAGCCCTCATCAGGAATTTTATCGATTGGAGGACACAGTAATCGCTCAATAACGTATGCATGTGTACAAGGTCAAATCGGCCGAGTCTCAATGCAAGGAAATCACTTGCATCGAAGAAGTGCCTTTTCGGGCGGATGACCCAGTCCGCATCCTCCCTGTCAATGATTTCGGTCGTGCTCCAGTCAAAAAGATGGGCGTCGTACCCAAGTTCTCTGAGCCTCTTTGTTAGGTTGTAGCCAACAGAGGCCAGGTTTCCGATGTGCAATATCCTCATCAGTCTCCTCCAGAATATATCTCTGCAAATATTATCTATACTATATCAATATTCTGTCTGTACACCTGTTTGTAAAGGTAAATGGAACCGTGTTGTATTCAAAAGGGGACTGAATGGTAACAGTAAAAGTAGCTAGAAAATTCACGTTCGATGTTGGCTGGGCCTTTATCAGTTCAGTTCTTGTTATGAGTGTCGGATTTCTCCTTAAGATAATCCTGGGAAATTATTTTGATTCTGCCGGGTTGGGAACCTACACTATCGTGTTCTCACTCATGTTGATCATCACGTTGGTCGCCAGCATAGGTGTTCCGGTGGCGGTAGTGAAATTCATAGCCGAATTCAGGGATAGAAGAAAGACCAGGGATTCAATAACCACCGCTGCCTTGGTTCTGAGCTTCATTATCGGGATCATCACAGCCATCCTCACCATCGCTTTGGCTCCTTTCATAGAGACGATATTCGACATGCCAGACCTCGGTTATTATCTCTGGATAGTGGCATTTTCGTTCCCATTTGTAATGTTCAATAACGTGTACATTAGCCTATTCAACGGCCTGAGGTTGATGAAGCATTACACCGCTTTCGAGGCCCTGAGAAATGGCTTGATATTGGCTCTGACACTGTTATTCATCTCGGAGGGATACGGCCTGACAGGAGCTGTCATCGCCCTTGCCCTTCCTCCGCCAATAGTCACGATTATCTGTCTGATAACCCACAGGTCAATATTCAGATTTAAGTTTCAGCGTTTCAAGTATCATGCAAAGAAGATTACGAACTTCGGAGGTCAATTACACATAGCAAATGTGGTATCATTGATCAACTCACAGGCGGCCACCCTGCTGATTGGATTCTACCTGACCGATTCCTCAGTGGGCATCTACGCCATCGCATTGATGTTCTTCAACTTCTTAATGATGGCTCCTTCTGCAGTACAAAAGATAACCTACCCAGTTATCTCATATTATTATGCCAAACGACAAAAGGCGACAATAGTATCGCTTGTGAACACGATATTAAGGTTCTCGTTCACCTTCCTGTCCATACTAACTTTATTGCTCCTGATATTCGTGGACGATCTGATAATGATACTTTTCCCAGGAAAGGAGGATTTCCTATTGGCAATCACTCCCTTGAGGATCCTAGTGATACTGGGGCTTTTATACAGTGTGCTCACTCCCATTACAATTATTTTTGCCAGTCACGGAAGGCCGGACATCCCCTCAAAGATATCTGTGATGAAGGCGATCACGAACATTGGTTTGGGCATCGTCCTCATCCCCGTATCCATAATCATGCTTTCGTTTGAATTTGGTCTGTTGAATGGTGCTGCTATAGCGATAGGCCTAAGCTTCATCGTGGAGGTCATCCTCTTTTTCCTCTACTTACCGAAATACCTCAAAAGAAGAATGGAGATGCGTATGTTATTCACAGGCCTAGTCCTGTTCGTGTTGTTTATCATCTCAATTTATCTGTCGATTACTCTAATAGGAATATCAGAGAACATAGTAGGTTTGGTCCTGATACCGATATATGCGGCAGCGCTTTATTTTTCCGGCATCCTCACTAAGGATAGTATCCAAACCATAATCAGAGTCGTCGTGAAGAAAGATGTAGAATGAAGTCGTACTGACTAATGAGAGGCCTCGATCAACTCAACGAGAATTCCCATTTCCTGTTTAAAAGAAATATCTCCTGTTAGACGAGTAGTATTCTCTTTGTATTTACGTAACATTGAACTATCGGTATGTGCCTGGGTTATAGCAGCGTTGACGTCTTCCGTATTTTCAGGATTTACCAACCATCCAACGTCATATTTTTCGATGAGTGTTCGCATCTCAGGGAAATCAGAGCAAATGACAGGCAATCCGTTCATTAAGTATTCGAAGAGCTTGTTCGGCAGCGAATGGTAGTTGTTCAGATTTGTATTTTTCGTTAATAAGATGCCGAGGTCTGCTGTTTTCAGCGTAGAATATAATTCTTTTTGAGATAACGGACCATGAAACCTATGTTGTTTTAATGCATCCTTGGTGCACATCATCCTAAGTCTTTTCATTGTACCTTTATCTATACCATATAACACAAATGACACATTGCGAACCTCTTCTTTGTACAATCTCGTGATCAATTGGCCAAGTTCATTCAGTCCCCTGTTCTCGCTGATCGACCCTGAATGGACGATAATAAATGTGGTGTTCGGCAATCCATTGGACTTCCGTATGTCGATCCGGTCCGATTCTTCGATTAAAGGCACATTTCGTATCACGTGGAACCTCTTACCAAGGCGCTTTCCCAAAAACTCGGCCATGGAATCGTTCACGGTGATGAATGCGTCCACATCCTTGGAGTAACGCTTTTCTATTGATTTGAAAAGCCACCTCCCAAAACGCCCTCGAACATACCCATGATACTCAACAAGGTCGTACCACAGCTCATGGGAGTCGTAGATCTTCAAACCAGCCTTGGATCTTGAGAATACGAGCGTGTTCACGTCATTCATTATCAGGACATCGGGATTCAGAGACTTTATGCACTTTTTTGCCTTTAGGAAATATCGTACTTGGAGCCACATTTGCTTAATGCGCGATGCACCTTTTGAACTCCAGAATCCCGGAAGGTCAACGCATACAGTTTCATATGGAAGAGTGCCTGGCTTCGGCATATTTCTTGGATTATCAACCAGCAATACGGTCACGGTAAAACCACGGTCACAAAGGGTTCGAACCTGACGTTGGACTCGTGAGTCTGTCTGATATTTCTTGTATGAGGATTTCAAAACAACCAGAACACGCTTCATCCAAATTCCACAGTGCGGATAAATAACTACATTGTATAACTTATTTGTCCAATATTAAAACTTCTACGATATCAATCCATCATATTCACGACGTATTCGCTTTTTCCCGCAGGTGTCGTGGGAATATCATCCGGATATTCGAAGCGAATATCCAGGTCAGGATCATATTGATGGAGCATATTGATGAGTTTTCCCTCATCAGAATCCGCCCAGCCGGGTTCACGTGCCACCCTCATGGTCACGCGTTCGGTGGCAGTCTGAATGAACTGGAATGCCTTTATGGGCAACTTCATACCGATCACATGATTGGCCAGCTCCGTCCCGTTCATCGTTGTGTTCCTGGTCACTATGAGGTCGGTGGTCCTGCCCTTGATCTTGGACATCAGCGGCAGACCCCTTCCGCATGCGCATTTCTCATCGGTCAATACAGCCAGGTCATTTGACATGTAACGTATCCATGGCATTCCATAATTGTACAGGCACGTCACGGTCAATATTCCTTCTTCCCCTGGGGCCGCATGCTCACAGTTCCGGTCCAGGACCTCAAAGACGCTCTTGTCAACCGATATGTGCCAGCCGTTGTGCTCAGAACATTCGAATGCACTGCTTCCCCCATCATTGGCACCGTAACCGTCGAAAACCTCACCCAGAACTTCTCCGATGAATTTTCTGTGTTCGGGCAAAAGGGTCTCCGACGTTGTAAGGACACACTTTTTCCTCAGGTCTATGCCCCTCTTCTCAACATGCCTCGCAAAGGTCATGAGCCCGCTTGGGATGCCCCTGAGGATATCGATTTTATATTTCTTGATCAGTTGTATGTACTCATCCATTGTATCCTCGTTCATTCCAACGCAGTCCAGGGCAAACTTCCTTTTGCTGCTTCCCAGACCACCGCCTGTGAACGTGGCAATCCGGTCCTTGTCCTTGTAACCAGCCCACCGCCACGCTCTGATCCTGCAAGCATCCAAAGCGGAACGGCTTAGACCTGTGGTGTAATACCTGAAGACCTGACCCGTGGATCCGCCTGTATGGAGCATGAACGGTTGCATGGACTTGATTATATTAGATCTAAACTCAGCCTTGCCCCTCATCATGGCCTTGCTAGTCACAGGCAGCTTCTCCAGATCCGACACACACTTGATGTCGGACGGTCTAAGGCCCAGGTCCCTGAATGTACGACCCCAAAACGGGACGTTCGCGCACGCCTCCTCGACCAATTTTCTAACCAACGTTCTCTGGATCCGAACGAGCTCTTCGGACTTTAACCATTGATTCTTCTCGAAATCCGTATCTATCTTTATACCTGAAACCGACAGCGATTTGCGTAAGGCATTTTTTATTTGCACATTTGG
>Ga0209536_100000825_pt1 | contig 51181 bp, 46 predicted proteins | sample DeeMarSeWOR28_12_FD_187461 | JGI IMG/M metagenome (GOLD analysis project Ga0209536, IMG submission 187461) | Marine sediment microbial communities from White Oak River estuary, North Carolina - WOR-2-8_12 (SPAdes) (version 2) | ecosystem: Environmental > Aquatic > Marine > Intertidal zone >...
ACGCCCACAAGTGCATCGGGTCACCTTTGCAAGCCGCCCCGTTCCGTGGAACCTCGTGTCGTGTTTTTCTGAGCCCGGGGACTCTCGCTCGCACGTGGAGGCATCGCGGATGCTTTCCGAGGCAGTCGGTTGCCCTGGTTTGGCGGCGCAGCTATACAACGGGCTCTCACGGGCGATTAACTCAGGGGTAGAGTGCAATCTTCACACGGTTGAAGTCGCTGGTTCAAATCCAGCATCGCCCACCATCGAGGGCGGCCCTTCTGGGCCGCCCGGTAGGAGTAGCCCTTGGCTGACCTCGCCGCGCTCGTCCAGGGAGTCCAACGAGGGGACATGCGCGCGCTGGCCCGTGCGTGCCGGCTCATCGACGAGCGGGACCCCCGGGCGTTCGAGCTGCTGAAGCAGATCTTTGGTCACGAGGGGAGTGCCTACGTGATCGGCGTGACCGGCACGCCTGGCGCGGGTAAGAGCACGCTGGTCGACGGTCTCATCCGTCTTTACCGCGATCAGGAACAGCGCGTCGCCGTGCTGGCGATCGATCCGACGAGCCCGTACTCCGGCGGCGCCATTTTGGGCGATCGCATTCGCATGCAACAGCACTTCACCGATGAGGGCGTGTTCATTCGCTCGATTGCGACACGCGGCCATCTCGGCGGGCTTTCCCGTTCGACGGGCGACGTCCTTCACGTGCTGCACGCCGCGGGCTTCGACGTGGTGATTCTGGAGACGGTCGGCGTCGGACAGGACGAGCTCGACGTCACCCGCCTCGCCGACACGACGCTCGTGGTGATGGCGCCCGGGTTGGGCGACGACATTCAAGCGATCAAGGCTGGGATACTCGAAGTGGCGGATGTCTTTGCGGTCAACAAGGCCGACCGTGCCGGCGCCGATGCCACGGTGCAGGATCTGCAACAAATGCTCTCGCTTCGGCGTGTGCCGATCGGTGTGAGCAAGATGCAGGGGCACACGGCGGTCTCCGCCTTGAAAAGAGGTCCCGAGGCGGCGGCCGGCGAATGGGTGCCGCCGATCATCAAGACGGTCGCGCATCGCCGAGAAGGCATCGAAGCGCTGGTGGATGCGTTCGAAAGGCACCGCGAGCACTTGGCGACGACCGAGGCCGGACGGCAACATCGCGAGCGGCGCCGCGCCGCCGAGTTTCGAGCGATCCTAGTACAAGCCCTGATCGACGAGGTAGACACGCGCTTTGCGGCGCGGGTCAGCGAGAAGCTCGAGGCCGTCCTCGAGGGAAGAGCTGATCCATACACGAGCGCCGAGGCGCTGGTGCGCGAAGCGATGGGTGACGACGAGTGACAGCCGGCCGTGCCCGCTCCGGCTCATTGGGTTAGAGTGCGCGCCATGACCTCGTTTGTAGAAGTGACGCACGACGGCCACGTCAGCACGTTGACGATCAATCGGCCCGACAAGCTCAACGCGCTCAGCAAGGAAGTGCTCGAGGATCTTCGGGCAGCGGTCGATGCGCTCGCGAATCGCGAGGAGGCGCGCGCGGCCGTGATCACGGGAACCGGCAAGGCATTCGTGGCGGGCGCCGACATCGCGGCCATGAAGGACATGACCGAGGCGGAAGGGCGTGCCTTTGGAGCGCTGGGCCACGGAGTATTCGACGCCATCGAGCAGCTCCGTCTTCCGGTGATCGCTGCGGTCAATGGCTTTGCCTTGGGCGGCGGGTGCGAGCTGGCCCTCGCTTGCGACTTCATCTACGCATCGAGCAAAGCGAAGTTCGGACAACCGGAGGTCAACCTCGGCATCATTCCGGGCTTTGGCGGGACCCAGAGGCTGCCGCGCCGCGTCGGCTCCGCAGCCGCCCGGGAGCTGATCTACACCGGCAAGATGATCGGCGCAGAGGAAGCGCTTCGCATCGGCTTGGTCAACGCGGTGTTCGAGCCCGATGCGCTGCTCCCCAAGACGATCGAGGCAGCCAAAGAGATCGCAACCAAGGGTCCGCTTGCCATCGCTGCGGCCAAGCGACTGATTCGCGACGGCATAGATCGGGCGCTACCCGAGGCCAACCGAATGGAGCAGGCCGCCTTCGCCGAAGCGTTTGGAACCGCCGACCAACGGGAGGGCATGTCCGCGTTTCTCGAAAAGCGGTCGCCCTCCTTCAGGGGCGCGTGACGAGGCGCTCGGTCCGCCCTCACGGTAGCGCAAAGGCACGCTCCACCGCGGGGCGATGAGCCTTCACCTTGGCGGCGCACAGCGAGATCGCCTCTACAGCCCCGGCGAGATTCCGCGGCCCTCCGGCGAGCTGCGCCACCCTCGGCTCGAAGAAACGTTCCACCTCGGCAGCGGCCTCCTCGCTGCAAAATGAGGATGCAAACCACGGCACGTAGCCCACTTGGCTGCTCCCCAAGCGTGCTTCCAGCTCGTCGAAGCTCTCGGTGAGCCACTGCCAAGCTCTCTGCCGCGTGCGCGGATTGCGGAACTGCGGACCGAGCACAGTCGTGATTTCGTTCACCCGCAGCCGGGGGTCGAGGGCGAGATCGAGTGCTCGTTTGGAGAGTGGGGGCGCTTCGGCATGGCCGAGCGCTGCGAGGATCCGGTTGCGTGTCGTCGCATCGGTGCTCTCGGTGAGCACACCGATGAGATGGTCGAACAAGCCTTCATCGCCCTCTTGGACCGCGGCGGCCAAGACGAGCCCGGCAAGCTGCGGATCGACGACTCCGGGCCGCTCCTTCGTTCGGTATCCCGCATACGTGCGCCCGAGCCGCGCAGCTCGATCGCGCGCTTGCGGATCTCTGAGGTCCATCACCATGAACCGAATCAGCGTCTCCCGCAGGAGCTTGACGTCGCTCGAGTCCGCTTTTCGGGCGCGCCATCCGAGCAGGCTGTAGCGACGACGATAGAGCTGGCGAGCATAGGCTCGCACCTCGTCCTGGGTCTGCGCGGGCGCCGCCTCGTACATCATGAACCCGAGCGGGCCCATCGGCGCGGTCGCGACTTGCCGCACCGGGCTCCCGACGAACGCCGGAAACCACGAAAGCAGCGCATCGGGCTCCATGGCTCCGCGATCGAACTCCGCCACCACGCTATCGGCGACCGCCATCGTCCCTCGTTCGGAAAGCTTCGAGAGGCCTTTGGTGCGCAACGTCGTCCACTCGGAGGACGACAGCGAGAAACGGAAGTAGCCCGCGCCGTCGTCGTTGGGCATCCACCACTCGGGGCAACCTGGAAGGTCCACGTGCCCCTGCGTTTCGGCCAGCAAGCCGCACGTCGTTCCATTTGCGTGCCGGACGCACAGCGGGATCTTCCACGTCTGTGCTTCGGCACCCCTTGACCCGATCGGAAGGTACCGTTGTTGCCGAAGGCTGATGCGTCGCGGTCCCGATTCGCAGGAAGGGCTCTCGGTGCTCGCCAAGACCAGGGGCACGCCGGGTTGGGTCAAGAAGGAGACAAAGGGCGTGGCGACCTCGCGCTCGGAGACTTCGTCGAGCACGGTGAGAAGATCGTTCGAGGTGGCCGTGCGCATCTGGTGGCGGCGCAGATAGAGCTGGATCCCTTCACGGAAGGTCTGCTCGCCGAGCCAATGCTCGAACATGTCGAGCACTGCGCCCCCCTTCTGATAGGTGATCGCATCGAACGCGTTCTTGATGTCGTGATTCGTTTCGATGGGCTGCTGGATGCTGCGCGCGCTCTGTAGGCTGTCGAGGGCCATGGCGCGGTGGGCCGAGGCGAGGCTCGAGAGCTCCGAGCTGTACTCCGGGTGCAGGTGCTCGACGACCTTGTCCCCCATCCAAGTCGCAAAAGCCTCGTTGAGCCATATGTCGTCCCACCAGGGCATCGTCACCAGGTTGCCGAACCACTGATGCGCCAGCTCGTGGGCCATGACGTAGGCGAAAGCCCGGCGTTGGCCCTCGGTGGCTTGCTCCTCGTCGAGCAACAGGAGCCATTCGCGAAACGTGATCAGCCCGACGTTTTCCATCGCGCCCGCGGCAAAATCGGGCACGGCGAGGAGGTCGAGCTTCTGATACGGGTAGGGGATGCCGAAATACTGCTCCAGGGTCTCGACGAACATCCCGGTCTGTTGGAGCGCGTATTCGAGCTGTCCCCCCTGGCCTTTGGCTGCAATCCCTCGAAGCCGGATCGGAAGCGGCCGTCCTTCGCCCGGAGGAATCTCCGGCCCGGTCAGGACGTCGAACGGCCCGACCGCCCAGGCCAAGAGATAGGTGGGCAGCGCCGGCGTCCGCTTGAAGGCGACGCGTTGAAGGCCATCGGGAAGCCTCACCGCGCGATCCACGGGCGTATTCGATGCCACGAAGTGATCGCCGGGCACGGTGAGCGTGACCTCGAACGGAGTCTTGAATCGGGGCTCGTCGAAGCAGGGGAATGCGAGCCGCGCGCTGATCGATTCGAACTGCGTGAATGCGTAGGTTTCTCCCTGCGATCGAACGCGATAGAGGCCCTGCAACGGAGTATCGAGCGTGGCGCCATACTGGATGTGCAAGGTGCTGCGGCCCGCTGGAAGGAGCTCCGCGAGCGTCACGAGCGCAACGCCGTCGGAGGTTCTTTGCTCCCAGCGCGCGGCGATGCGCGCGCCTTCGCGCTCTGCATGAATCGACAGGACCTGAAGCCCCTGTCCGTGCATCCAAATCTTCGATGCGGGCTCGTCGAGCTCGATGGCGATGACTGCCAAGCCCGAAAACGTGTCTCGTTCGGGGATCACCTCGAGGCTCAGCCGGTAGCCGATCGGACGGACGCCCTCGGGGAGCTTCCCTTCCGGAGGCTGTTCCACCGTGACCGTCGACTCCATCGGAGGTTGGCGCCCCCCACACGCGCCCAGCGTGCACACGAAGAGCGGCAGGAGAAGGGTCTTGTGTCTGACATTCATGCCTGCGGCCTCGGTCCCGGATCGTGACCGAGCGCGAAGAGCCGGTCGTAGAGAATGGAGCTCAGCGGGCTACGCGAGGTGCGCGGTAAGGCTTGTCTGTGTGGCGGTGGCAGGCTGCGAAGGCTTTGCGCAAGATCCCGCATCGACGGGCCATCCCCGCCGAGCGCCAGTCGCGATGCCGGGACGCGATTCGCCAGCCAACTCGTGACCGAGGTGAAGAACACGGCAAGCACGCTCGCGGCCACGAGCTCGCGTGGGCCGGCGGCGCCCACCGCGAATGCGACCACGAAGGCGGAGATGCTGAGCGGAATCGCCAGCGCCCAGCGCATGGCGCGCTCCATGGGTGAGCAAAGTGCGCCGCTTGATTCGTAATCGACGAGCGCTCGCCAGTGCTCGACCGGCGCGTGATTGAGAAGCCCGTCGCTCACCAAGATGACGCGAAGCCAAGGCAGGGCAGCGGCGTGAACGAAAAACGGGGACGGCACCGGAAGGTGGACGAGTCGCCAGGAGACGCCCTTGGCATCGAAACGGCCCGGCAGCACGCGCCAAATGCCGAGGATCATCGCCAGTGAAGGGCTGACCACGAGCACCGCGGCCAACGAAAGCAGGGCCGCGCAGAGCGCTTGGGCCATTGGAGCCCCTGAGAGCAATGCGTCCATGCCCGCCTCGGCGATCAACGAGAGCGCGGTGGCAACGATCGGCACGAATGCGATCTGGACCGTTCGGCCGATCATCTGCAGCGCGGGCATCGCCGTGGCGTCTTCGGGCGTTCGCGTCCCGAGCGCCAGGCTGACCCAGGCCGTCGCTGCGCAGAGGCTCGCGAAGAACCAGGAGCCTGCGGTCGGCCACTCGGTCGCCAATACCGGGTCGACCAGCAAGGCCCCGGCTACTGCCGAGCCCACGACCCCTGCAGTGCCGACCCAAAGCGCGTTGCGCCGGAAGCGGCCGAGCCTCCGGTCGCGCCCCGCGGCAGGCACCGGAGCCTCCGCAGCCCACGAGGGGCGCAGCGCCAGACACGCGACCCAAGGCAGCGTCATCGATACGCCCAACAGCAGCAAGGAGCTCATGCGAACTCCACCATGACCGGCGCATGATCGGAAGGCGATTTCCGTGCGCGCTCTTCCCGGTCGACGATGGCCCCGATGGCTCGTTCGGCGAGCCTGGGCGTGCAATAGATGTGATCGATCCGAAGCCCGTTGCCGCGCTCGAAGCCACGGCCGCGGTAGTCCCACCAGGAGTAGAGCCCGCCTTGCGGATGAAACGGGCGAACGACGTCCTGCAGGCCAAACGATGCGAGGTCCTCGAGCGCTTCTCGAACCGCATCGCAGGCGAGCACGCTCGACCGCCACTCCGCAGGCCTGGCGACGTCCTCGTCCCACGGCGCGACGTTGAAGTCGCCGCAAAGCGCGACCTGGTCGGTTTCGGGATCAAAGCGCTTGGCAAGCAGCGCGCGCAGCCGGCTCATCCAGCGCAGCTTGTAGTCGAACTTGTCCGAGCCGACTTCGCCTCCATTCGGGAAGTACGCGCTAAAGATGGTGATGCCCTCGATGCATGCGCTGATCAGCCGGGCCTGCGGGTCTTCCTGCCCGTCATTCAGGCCTCGCTCGACGTCTTGAAGGGGATAGCGGCTGACGATGGCGACTCCGTTATAGGTCTTCTCTCCGAACACCGCCGACTCGTACCCGGATTCGGCGATCGACTCGAACGGGAAGTCCTCGTCCCCCACTTTGAGCTCCTGCAGGCACAGCACATCGGGTCGTACCGCGTCGAGCCAGTCGATCACGGGTTGCTGACGCGCCCGGATCGAGTTCACGTTCCACGTCGCGACCTTCATCCCACAATGCAGTAGCATGGATTCATGACGAACAAACGAATCGAAACCGATCGAGCGCCCGCTGCGATCGGGCCGTATTGCCAGGCGGTCACCGTGGGACCGTGGGTCTATTGCTCCGGCCAGATCGCGCTCGGTCCGAGCGGGGGCGAGCTGGTTGGAGCCGGTGGTATCGAGGCGGAGACGCGCCAGGTCTTACACAACCTAGAGGCCGTGCTCGAGCGAGCAGGCGCGAGCCGGGCGGACGTCGTAAAAGCCACCGTGTACCTGACGGATATGCATGAATTCTCGAAGATGAATCAGGTTTACGCCGCGTTCTTCGAAGGCCTCGTGCCGCCCGCCCGCGCGACGGTGCAGGTCGCGGCCTTACCCAAAGGCGCCAAGGTCGAAATCGACTTCATCGCGTACTTGGAGCGCTAAGACCGAACGGATCGCACAAGTCGGCGGTGTCCTCGCGGTCGGGGCCCACGCTGACCACGCCGACGCGGCATCCGACCTCCCGCTCGATACGGGCGAGGTACGCCTGGGCCGCGGTCGGTAGATCGTCGCGGCTGCGGCATCCAGAGAGCTCCTCGTCCCAACCCTCGAGCGTCTCGTAGATCGGCCGGACGGCGTCGAGGCGCTCGTAGGGAGGGTGAGAGAGGCGTCGTCCGTCGAGCTCGTACGCGACGCAGACCTCGAGCGCGGGCAGCGCGGTCAGGACGTCCAGCTTCGTGATCGCGATCTCGTCGAGGCCGTTCACCGTGACCGCATGGCGAAGCGCCACCAGATCCAGCCAGCCACACCTGCGAGGCCGACCGGTGGTCGACCCGTACTCGGCGCCTGCGTCGCGGAGCTGCTGACCCGTTTCGTCGTCGAGCTCGGTGGGGAAAGGACCCCCGCCCACACGTGTCGTATAGGCCTTGGCGATTCCGATGGCCCGACCGATGTGGGTCGGTCCGATGCCTGCGCCTGCGCAGGCGCCTCCGGCCACGGCGCTCGAGCTCGTGACGTACGGATAGGTTCCGTTGTCGATGTCGAGCATCGTGCCCTGCGCGCCTTCGAGAAGGATCTTCTCGCCGTCGCGTATCGATGCTCGGACCACTGCCCCGGCATCGCTGATCACTTCGCGGAGAGCCTCGCCGAGCCCGGAATAGTGCGCCGCGATGTCCTCTGCGGTAGGCAGGGTTCCGCCGAGATCGGCGGCAACGGGCCGCCAGCATTCGAGATTGGCCTCGAGCTTGTCGCGCAAGCGCGTTCCGTCGAGCAGATCACCCATCCGAAGACCACGCCGCGCCACCTTGTCTTCGTAGCAAGGTCCAATGCCTCGCTTGGTGGTTCCGATGGCCTCGTTCGACTTCTTTTCGCGAAGCTCGTCGATCGACTTGTGGTGGGGCAAGACGACGTGCGCGCGTTGACTGACGAGGAGCCGCTCTTCGGTCGGCACCCCCCGCGCGTGGAGCGCCTCGATCTCGCGTAGCAAGACACCGGGGTCGATGACGGTTCCCTGGCCGACGATGCAGCGCGTCCGCTCGTGAAGAATCCCGGATGGAATCAAGTGGAGAATCAGCTTCTCGCCGCCCACTACCAAGGTGTGGCCGGCATTTGCTCCACCGGCGTACCGCACGACGAGGTCGGCATACGGAGCGTAGAGGTCGACGACCTTGCCTTTGCCTTCGTCGCCCCACTGGGCGCCCACTACCACCACTGCACTCATGTTTCGTTCCCAACTCGTGCCCAAGCGAACAGCGCTTCATCAGGCTCGCCTTCGAGCGCCCGTGTTTGACCGTCCTTTGGTCGGACGAGGTGCGCGCGTTTCCCTTGTTGCCAGATCAAAAGGTCGTAGTCCCATGCCATGGCGTACGCTCTCGCGGTCTGAGCGGTCTTCGATTGCACGACGGCCACCCGGGCGCCTAGAGCACGCCATTTCCCTGCGACGGCTCGCCGCCGCGCTGGGCTTCCTCCCGCGACCAACACACGCAACGGAAGGCTCGCTCTGAGCGAGACGCCCGCCTCGGTGAGGGCCCACAGCACGTTGTCCACCTCGAACGCAAAACCCGTCGCCGGTGCGGGGGCGTCGTACTTCCCGAGGAGGTCATCGTAGCGCCCTCCCATGCCGAGGGGCTCCCCGGGGCCCTCAGCCAGAAGCGTCATGCTCACGCCCGTGTAGTAGCTGTGGCGGCGCAGGTCCCCGAGGTCGATGGCGACGCGGCTCCCCAGATCGGCGGATTCGAGCCGTTCGACGACCCGCTCGAGCTCGTCGAGCGCGCGCCGCGCAGCAGCATTTTGAAGACGCCGGCGAGCGTCCGCTATCACCGAGCGATCTCCGTAGAGATCGCAGAGCATTCGCAAGCGCTTGCGCTCCACCGCAACCACGCCGGCCTCCGTGAGAAGCTTTTCGAGCGTGGTCGCATCCTTTGCAGCCAGCGTTTCGATCACCGCGGGCCGTGCCGCCTCCGGGACGTGGTCGAGCACCTCGGTCCCGATCTTCACCTGCGCCAGCTCGACGAGAAACGAATCGAGCCCCACGTGCTCGCACGCGCGTGCAGCCACCTCGATGACCTCGGCATCGGCTTCCGGGCCTTTCATCCCGACGCACTCGATTCCGCACTGCAGGACTTGATGCTGCCTGCGCGCTCGCCCGCGCCGGCGCCGGATGATGGTGCCCTCATAGGAAAGGCGCCAAGGCGGAGGGCGGTCTTGTAACCGAGTCGCGATGATTCGGGCGATCTGCGGCGTGATGTCGGGGCGAAGCAACGCCACCTCGCCCGAATCCGGCTCGACGAAGCGAACCAGCTCGCGCCGGTCGACCGTTCCGAGGCCGCGTTCGATGACCTCGGCGTACTCGACGGGCGGGGTGGTGACGCGCTGGTAGCCGTAGCGGTCGAACGTCTCCATCAGACGCTGCCAAAGCAGCGTTCGCGCCATGGACGCCGGCGGCAGCAGGTCGCGCATCCCTCCCGGAGGAGTCATGGGCAGACCGGGGCCCGCAATCGTGAGGCGCCCCGAGCTCCCCTTTCGCGCCGAAGGGGGCATCTCAGAGCCTCAGCGTTTGCACACTGCTGACGTACTCGATCTTGCGGAGCTCCTCGAGCGCATCGGTGCCCACCGCAGTATCGATGTTCCACAGCGCCAGGGCCTGCCCGCTCTTCTCGTCGAGTCCCACCTGCAGCCGAGAGACGTTGATCCCGCGGTTGCCGAGCAAGGTGCCCACCGATCCGATGACGCCGGGCCGGTCCTGATTGCGCATCAGGAGAATCCAGCCTTCCATGACCGCATCGATCTCGTAGCCTTCGAGCCCCACCAGACGAGGCTCGCCTTTGCGGCCTGGCGTTCCCGTCGCGGTGTGAATCCCCTTTTCGCCGGTCACCGTCACCCGAATCGTGGTGGCGTATCGTTCGCTCGGCTCCTTGACCTCGGCGAGACGAATGCCCCGCTCTTGCGCCTCGTATGGCGCGCTGATCGGGTTGACCGGCTCCTCCAGGTGATGCTCGAGAAACCCGGCGAGCGCGGCGCGGGCGATCGGCGTCACGCCGAGCTCCCCGGCCTCGCCGGTGCAGGTGACCCTCAGCTCGCGAACATCGATGGGGTCGAGCTGACCGACCAGGCTTCCGAGCGCCCGGGCGACCTCGATGTACGGTGTCAGCCGCTCGGCGATCTCTTCAGGAAGCGCAGGCACGTTGACGGCGTTCCGGACGATTCCCCGTTGGAGATACGCGACGACCTGCTCGCCGATCTCGACTGCGACGCGCTCCTGCGCCTCGGAGGTGGATGCTCCGAGGTGTGGTGTGCAGAGGACGTTTTCGAGGGAGAGCAGGGGGCTGTCCGCATCGATCGGCTCCTTGCTGAAGACATCGAGAGCAGCGCCTGCGATCTTCTTGGCCTTGATCGCGCGCACCAGGGCGTCCTCGTCGACGATGCCGCCACGGGCTGCGTTGATGAGCAAGGCGTCGCTCTTCATCTTGTCGAAGGCCTCGTCGTCGAACATGTCCTTCGTCTCTGGCGTCAGCGGCGCGTGAATCGTGATGAAGTCCGCGCGCGCGAGCAGCTCGTCGAAGTCCACCAGCTCGATGCCGAGCTCGGCGGCGCGATCGCTACTCATCACCGGATCCACGCCAATCACCTTCATCTTCAGGCCGTGCGCGCGGTCGGCCACGATGCGACCGATGTTGCCCAAACCGACGATGCCGAGCGTCTTGAAGGCGATCTCGCGTCCTTGGAACTTGTTCTTCTCCCACTGGCTGTCGCGCATGGAGGCAACCGCCTGCGGAATCTTCCTGGCGAGCGCGGCGAGCAACGCGAGGGCATGCTCGGCGGTGGTGACCGAGTTGCCGGTCGGGGTGTTCATGACGACGATGCCGCGACGGCTCGCGGCGGGGATGTCGACGTTGTCGACGCCGATTCCGGCTCGTCCGATTACTCGGAGCTTTTCGGCGGCCTCGATCACCTTGGGCGTGACCTGCGTCGCCGAACGGATGACGAGGCCATCGTAGTCTCCAATGACGCTGCAAAGCTCGTCCTCGCTCATGCCAGGTCGAAACTCGAGGTCGACACCCGGGGCCTCGCGCAGGACCTTGAGGCCCGCCTCGGCCAGCTTGTCAGACACGAGGACACGTACGTTGGACATGGCTGCTCCTGTGGAATTCGGCGAAAAAAGGCCGGGCGCAGAGCTAGCAGCAGCCCACGGGGGGGTCAAGGAGCGGAGTCGAGCCTCACGTCCAATGGACGGCGCCGAGGCTCAACAGCAGCGCTGCCACGCGATATCCGCGCTGTGGGTCGGTCTTGCCAGGCAACTGGGTGACGAATTTCGCCACCTCCTCGATCGTGTGCGGAACCTTGCAGAGCCGCAGCGCGGCGCGAAGGTCTTCGGGCAGCGCCGCGGTGGCCACGGCGGTGTCGATGCGGTCCGCCTGCACGACCGCGTCTTGTCCGCGCTCGAGGATGAGATGGCTTTCGAGGCCCGCCGCGATTCGACGCTGAAGCCCCCGGTCGAGGATCTCCCACGCGTCGAGGCGAAGCGGAAATCCGCTGCTCGGGGCATCGACGCCTTCGTAGAACGTCGCGGTTCCCGTCGTCCAAGTGAACAGGTCGAGGAGCTTCTCGCGGACTTGCTCTGCGATGTGTTGGAATAGCTCCAGCGGCTCGACGAGGCCGAGCGCCACGAGGGTGTCGCCCAGCTTACCTTCGAAACGCGGCATCACCGCGAGCGCCATGTCGAGCTCGCTTCGGTTGATGACGCGCTTGCCCACCAAGTACTCGCCCAGGAGCTCCCCAGCGAGGTTGCTGGTCACGAACGCAGGTACCCCGTGCTTCGTGTAGACCTCTTTTCGGACACCGCCTTGCTCGCAAAGCCACAAACCGGTGCGGCGCGTGACCAGCGTCCTGGCGAGCGCGTCGACGAAGCCGCCGTTTTCGAATTCGACGCAGCGATCCGCAGCGGCGGTCGATTCGACCCGCGTGGTGGTCGGCGTCATGCGCGAGGGAGGCACGTGACGATAGAGATCCTTGATCGCCGAAAGCGGCTGGAAATCTCCTCCGGCAATACTGATTTGATCCTTGCCGTCGACCTGCCCGGTCGCCACGGCTTCGACCACCTTCGCGTACGCGAGGGGACCGACCGTTGCGCCGTTCGGCTTTCGAATCTTGTATTCGAGGGGCGTGACGTTCGTGGTCGTCGGATGCTCGGCGGCGAGCACCATGGGCGTCGGGGGCATCGTCGGCTTCGGCACTGCGTCCGCAGAGGGCCTCCTGCTCCGGCTCTCGCTTGCAATCGAGACCACGATGGCTGCGAGCTCCGCTCGAAGCACTTCCTCTGGCCTGCTCTGCCACGGCTCGAGGGCCGCCCAAAACGCGCGCGCAGTCGGAGGCCGATCTTCGGGCTTGGCCGAGAGCGCGCTCAGGACTACCGAGCCGAGGCCCTCGGGAAGCTGCGGGATGAATTCGATGAATGGATGAACCTCAGCGTCACGAATTGCCAGCAGCACTGCCAGCTCACTGCCGCCCGCGAACAGAGGCCGACGCATGAAGAGCTCCGCGGCGATGACCGCAGTCGAGAAAAGGTCGGCGCGCGGGTCCACCATGCCGCCCGACACTTGCTCCGGCGCCAAGTAACCCAGCTTTCCATTTGCACGTGCCGCGGTGTCGGCGTCGAAGGGATTGAGGCCCGACCGCGCGATCCCGAAATCGGCGATCTTCACGTCGCCATGAACCGAGATGAGAACGTTGGAGGGACTGATGTCGCGGTGCACGATCCCGAGGGCGGTCCCTCGCCGGTCCCTGGCGTTGTGGACGGCATCGAGCCCGCTCAAGATTTGTCGAACGACGTAGACGACCAGATCGTGCTCGAGTCGCTTGCCCTCGAGCGTCAGGCGGCGATTGAGGCGCCATAGATCACAACCGGGCACGTACTCCAACGTGAGGTAGGGCTTCCCGTCGATCTCCCCGTGGCCGAGGACGTGTACGACGTTGGGATGAATCACGTGACTGGCAAGTCGGGCTTCTTCCGCGAACATCTGGTGGGCGTTCGTTTCATTCGCGATGTGCGGGAGCATCCGCTTGAGCACGACGACACGGGGCTCGCCCGCCGCGCGAGGCTCGAGCGCCCGGAACACTTCCGCCATTCCCCCAACTGCAATACGGTCGACCAAGGTGTAGTCGCCGAGCGGTGTGTTGGGCGGCGGAGCCGACGGCGGTGACGACGGTCTTGGCACATCTGGGATTGTAACGACCCCAACGGAAAATATCGATACCAAGGTAAAAAGTTCACGAGATTTTGGAGGTAATGCATGGCGGACCAGGACTCACGAGCCGGAGAGCGGTATGCCACCGCACAAATCCTCGAATACGCGGCCCGAATCCATCACCCACCGGACCCCTCGCTCGAGCGCGCGTTCGAGGCGCCCCGCAGGCACGGCATGCCCGAAATTCAGGTCGGGCCGTCTGAGGGAAGGCTGCTGGAGCTGCTGCTGCGCCTCGCCGGCGCCCACAAAGTCGTCGAGGTGGGCACCCTCGCCGGGTATTCCGCTCTTTGGATCGCCCGGGCCCTTCCGCCCCACGGCCGCCTTTGGACGATCGAGGCCGATCGGGATCATGCCGCGGTGGCACAGGAGGTCTTCGAGGATGCCGGTCTGCGGGACCGAGTGACCCTCATTCATGGGGACGCCGCCGAGGTACTCCCGGGCCTCGCGGCGGAGGGGCCGTTTTGCACCGTGTTTCTGGACGCCGACAAGGGCCGGTACGACGTGTACGGCCGTTGGGCCACCGCCAATCTCAGGCCGGGCGGTCTGCTGATCGGGGACAACGCCTATCTCTTCGGACGGCTTCTCGAGGAAAGCGAGGAAGCCCGCGCCATGCGTCGCTTCCACGAGGAAATGGCGAAGAGCTACCGATCGGTCTGTGTTCCCACCCCCGATGGGCTTGCCCTGGGAATCCGTTTGGATCCAAGCCCTTGACCATACCCTGCTGTCCGGGGATATAGGCCTCCGCGTTCGGGACCATCCCGGCTCTTGACGTGGTTTGGGCGCGGCCCTAGCGGGCCGCACGGAGAGGAGAACTCGAGCGCAGCCGGCCTGCGCCAACGCCGCTGATCGGTTGTTCGTCGAAAAGTGACGAGGCGACTTGTCCGACCCGCGAGCTTCGCCTAAATGGCGGCCGGTCGCCGAGAGGATTCGAGAGAAAACGCCGCATGCAGATTTTCCCCCGCGAGTTGAACTACTTGCCCCTCGCGCTGGCGCTCGCAGCCGGCGGCCTCGGGGTGGGCGTGTTCGTTTTGTTCTGGTTCTACTTCACGCCGCCCAACCTTCAGGTTGGATACACGCCGAAGCAGCCCGTCGAGTACAGCCACCGCCTTCATGCAGGCGAGCTCGGGATGGATTGCCGCTACTGCCATTCGCAGGTGGAGCGGTCGCACGAGGCGATGGTGCCGCCCACCCAAACGTGCATGGGTTGCCATGCGGTGGTCCGCACCGAGTCGGAGAAGCTTTTGCCGGTGCGCGAGAGCTGGGAGACCGACGAGTCGATTCACTGGATTCGCGTGCACCAAGTGCCGGATCACGCCTTCTTCAACCACAGCGCGCATCTCAGCGCGGGAGTCGGCTGCGTGTCTTGCCACGGCCGCATCGACCAGATGGAAGTCGTGGGCGTGGTGGAGCCCATCGCGATGCAGTGGTGCCTCGACTGCCACCGCAATCCGGAGGAGCACATTCGACCCAAGAGCGAAGTCACCAACATGAAATGGCAGGCGGACGAGGCGTGGCTCGCACAACGTGCAGAGGTCGCAGCCGACCTGAATCCACCCATCCATTGTTCGGGGTGCCACCGATGACCCGCAGAAAGCCCTACGAGTTAAATCCCGGCAAAGGCCCGTCGATGTGGCGGAGCCTCGACGAGAAGAACGCAGATCCCGAGGAGCTCGACCGGCTCGCCGAAGAAGAGCAGCCTGGAGGGTTCATCACGGACCTGTTGAGCCCCAAGGTCTTGGTCTCCCGTCGATCGTTCGTGCAGGGGTCGTCCATTGCAGCGTTGGCCGCCGGTTTGCAGGGCTGCGTGCGTCGGCCCGAAAACGAGATCTTGCCTTACAGCAAGTCGCCGGAGCACTTGGTTCCGGGCGTTCCCTCGCACTTCGCCACCGTGACCGCGCGCGGGCGTGACGCGCTCGGTGTCGTGGTCACGAGCCACGACGGCCGGCCCACCAAGGTGGAGGGAAACACGCAGCACGCGCGAAGCTACGGCGCCACGGATGTGCGGGCGCAAGCCTACGTTTGGGATCTCTATGATCCGGACCGCTCTCAGTCCCCAGCGCGCCGCAAAGGCAACGGCCTCGTCGATGCCACCGACGAGGAGCTCGACAAGGCGCTGAAGGACCTGATCAGCAAGCACGAAAAGGACCAGGGCGCGGGGCTTCGCTTCCTGGCGCCCATCTCCAACAGCCCGACCTTCCGGCGCATGCGCGACAAGGTGCTGGAGAGATTCCCCAAAGCGCGATTCCACACCTACAGCGCCATTGACGACGATAACGCTCGCGAAGGCGCGATCCTGGCCTTTGGTGCGCCCATCTACGCAAGCTATGACTTCGCGCGGTCGGCGGTAACCGTATCGCTGGGCGCCGATTTCCTGGGCTTGGAGCCGGGTGCGGTCGCCAACGGGTATCGATTCGCCTACGGGCGGCGGATCGTGTCCGCCCGCGAGTACATGAGCCGACTCTACGTGGTCGAGCCGACGTACACGATAACGGGGGGGATGGCGGACCATCGCTTGCGGCTCTCCGCAGGCGACATCGAGCGCTTCACGCGCGTGCTCGTCGCGGAGCTTGCTCGCCGCGGCGTCGGCGGCCTCTCGTCGCTCGGCGACTCCCTCGGAAAGCTGCCCGGCGGGCTCGACGTCGAGGGGATCGACCGCGAGCTTCTAGGGGCGATGGCCGACGACCTCGTCGCGAATCAGGGCCGCTGCCTCGTGGTTCCAGGAGCGGGGCAGCCACCGCGTGTTCACGCCCTTTGCCACGCGATCAACTATGCGCTCGGCAACGCAAACAAGACATTCGGAGTAGGTCCGATCATCGACCAAAAAGACGAGCCGAGCCGCAAGAGCATCGCAGCGCTCGCTTCGGATCTGGACAGCGTTCAATCGCTGATCATGCTCGGTGGAAACCCGGTTTATGACGCGCCTGCCGACTTGAAGCTCGGCGAGCTCTTGAGCCGGGAGGGGCTCACCTCCGTGCACGTTGCGAGCCACCGCAACGAGACCTCGGAGCGCAGCACGTGGCATGCGCCGTTGGCGCACGAGCTCGAGGCGTGGGGTGATCAGCAGGCCTTGGACGGCACGACTTCGGTGCAGCAACCCATGATTGCGCCCCTCTACGGCGGCCGTAACCCGATCGAGATCCTGGCCTCATTCGCGGGTGAGGAGAATCCAAACGCTCACGACCTCGTGCGGGAAACTCATCAAGAGGCGCTCAAGGCCATGACCGCCTCGTTTCTCATGGTCGGATTTCCCCCCGATGGGACCAGCGCCGATGGAATCTGGCGCGGCGGCCTACACAACGGCACTTTGATCCAGCCGCAGCGTGGCGACGGGAAAGTTGTCGTCGGCCGAATCGTCGAAGCGCTCGGCGCGGCTTCGGCAAAGCGCGCTTCTCTCTCGAGGGAAAACTTCGAGGTGGTGTTCCAGCCGGATCCCGCGCTTTGGGACGGGCAGCATGCCAACAATCTCTGGGCGCTCGAGCTGCCCGATCCGATTACCAAGATCGTCTGGGATAATGCTGCATTGATTTCGCCCGCGACCAGCAAAGCGCTCGGCGTCAAGAACGGCCAGATGCTCCGGCTCTCCAAGGGTGAGGCCAAAGTGGAAGCTCCCGCTTGGATCGTTCCCGGTCATGCCGACTACTGCATCACGTTGACCCTCGGATGGGGACGAACGGCTGCGGGACGGTACGGCAACGGCAAGGGCGTCGACGTCAATCCGCTTCGCACCACCGATGGCATGGACTTCACCGATGGCGTGAAGGTGGAGCCGTTGAGCGAGACGTACAATCTCGTTCAGACCCAGACGCACAACCGCATGGAGGGCCGTCCAATCGCGATCGATGCGACTCTCGAAGAATACCGGGAGGATCCGAGCTTCGCCTCGTATCGCTCGGTCGATCCGGTCAGCACCCCGCCCTTGTGGGAGCAGCAGGACTACAGCGAGGGATACAAGTGGGGCATGGCCATCGATCTCGCTAGCTGCACCGGCTGCAGCGCTTGCGTGATCGCGTGTCAGGCGGAAAACAACATTCCATCAGTCGGTAAGATCGAGGTGGAGCGCGGTCGCGAAATGCACTGGCTGCGCATCGATCGATACTTCGTCGGTGATGACGAGAATAATCCCGAGGTCGCGGTGCAACCGCTCACCTGCCAGCAGTGCGAGGAGGCCCCCTGCGAGAACGTGTGTCCGGTCAACGCGACCGTTCATTCGCCGGAGGGCCTCAACGACATGGTCTACAACCGCTGCGTCGGGACGCGCTACTGCGCCAACAACTGTCCGTACAAGGTGCGGCGCTTCAACTACCTGGACTGGCACGGCCACTTGGACGACAGGTTCGGCTGGTACACGGACTTTCCGGAGTCGAGAAAGCTTCAGTTCAACCCGAACGTCACGGTTCGCATGCGAGGCGTGATGGAAAAGTGCACCTACTGCGTGCAGCGCATCGAAAAGGCGAGGGTTGCTGCCAAGCGCGAAGATCGCCGCATTCAGGACGGCGAGATCGTGACGGCCTGCCAACAGGCTTGCCCCACGCAAGCGATTGCTTTCGGCGACCTCAACGACTCCGAAAGCGTGGTCGCCAAGCTGGCGGAGGTGAACCGAGGGTACAAGCTCCTTGCCGAAGTCGGCACACGTCCGCGCACCACGTTCCTGGCACGCATCCGCAACCCAAACCCCAAGCTGAAGGGACATGGGTGAGAATCGATGAGCTACGACGCACCCATCAAGGAAATCGGTGAAACCTACCTCCTGCCGGAGGGAACGACTGCAAATGACGTCACCGAGACCATCGCAGGCGTGACCGAGAACCCAGCTCCTCGCGGCTGGTGGCTCCTCTTCCTCGCGTCCGTCTCGGTGCTCGGCATCATGGGAGCCGCCCTCGCGTACCTCTTCTATCAAGGCGTCGGTGTGTGGGGTAACAACGCCCCCGTCTACTGGGCCTGGGACATCACCAACTTCGTCTGGTGGATCGGTATCGGCCACGCGGGCACGCTCATCTCGGCCATTCTGTTCTTGTTCAGGCAGAAGTGGCGCACCAGCATCAACCGGTTCGCCGAGGCCATGACGGTCTTCGCCGTGCTCTGCGCCGGTCTATTCCCCGCCATTCACACCGGCCGCCCGTGGTTCGATTACTACCTGTTCCCGCTTCCGAACCAGATGGACATGTGGCCGAACTTCAAGAGCCCTTTGATGTGGGACGTGTTCGCGGTCAGCACCTATCTGACGATCAGCGTAATCTTCTGGTACGTCGGCCTGATTCCCGATTTCGCGACGTTGCGCGACCGTTCGAAGAACCTGACCCGCAAACGCGTGTACGGGTTCTTCGCGCTCGGTTGGCGGGGCGCCCATCGACACTGGCAGCATTACGAGCGTGCCTACCTGATCTTCGCTGGAATTTCGACGCCGCTGGTCCTCTCCGTGCACTCGGTCGTGTCCTTCGACTTCGCGACGTCGGTCGTTCCCGGCTGGCATACGACGATCTTCCCGCCGTACTTCGTCGCCGGCGCCGTGTTCAGCGGCTTCGCTCTGGTGATGACGCTGATGCTGATCTGCCGGTCGGTGTTCAAGCTGCACGGCATCGTCACCATCAAGCACCTGGACTTGATGAACAAGTTCATGCTCGGTACGGCACTGCTGGTGGGCTACGCGTACGCGATGGAGTTCTTCATCGCTTGGTACTCCTCGAACCCGTACGAGCAATGGGTCTTCCTTCACAACCGGCTCGGATGGGGGATGCTCGACAGCAAGGGCAACTGGGGACCGCTGTGGTGGGCCTATTACGCGATGGTGTCCTGCAACGTCATCGTGCCTCAGATCTTCTGGTTCAAACGCGCCCGCACCAGCGTGCCCATCATGCTCATCGCCAGCGTGCTGATCAACATCGGCATGTGGTTCGAGCGCTTCGTGATCATCGTCACCTCGCTCTATCAGGACTTCCTTCCGTCTTCGTGGGGTATGTTCCATCCCACGCTCATCGACGTGCTGACCTATCTGGGCACTTTCGGGTTGTTTTTCACGCTGTTCCTGCTGTTCGTTCGTTGGGTTCCGATGATCGCCATAGCGGAGGTCAAAGGAACGCTGCCGGGGGCGCATCCGGATATCCACGCGCTCGAGTCGCGCCAGGAAGAGCCCGGGACGGCCGCCGCGCCGGTGCCGGCGGAGTGAGGCGAATCATGGCAAACGAAAAAAAGAAGCCTGCTCTCTACCTGGCCGAATACGACACGCCGAACGCAATCGCGCGCGCGGCGATGAGGGTGCGCGACGCGGGCTACCAAAAATGGGACTGCCACACCCCGTATGCGATGCATGGCATGGACGAGGCCATGGGGCTCAAGCCGACTCGCATCGGTGTGATTTCCTTCATCTTCGGCATGCTGGGCGTCGGGACCGCGGTGCTCATGATGCAGTACACCAACGCTTGGACGTTCAACCTGCTCGACATCGGCTGGGGCTACCCGCTGGTCGTCGGCGGGAAGCCTCCCGGCGCATTCCCCTCGATGGTGCCGATCATGTTCGAGCTCGGCGTCTTGCTCTGCGGCTTCGCGACGCTTTTCGGGCTGCTTGGCATCATCAAGCTCCCGCGGCACAACCACCCGATCTTCGAGTCGGACCGCTTCGAGGCCGCTTCGGGTGACAAGTTCTTCATCTCGATCGAAGCGGACGACCAGAAGTTCGACCTCGAGCGCACCAAAGCGCTCTTGGAGTCCACCAACCCCACCTACCTCGAGCTCGTCGAGGAGGAGGTCCAGTGATGCGTGCTCTACTCGTCATGGTGGCATTGGCGTCGCTGACCGGCGGTTGTATCGGCACGGAGAGCACCGAGCCGCCCATCGTGGGCATCCGCAACATGTACAACCAGCCGCGCTACGACACGCAGGAGCGCCAACCGTTCTTCGCCGATCAGCGATCGATGCGCCCCCAAGTCGAAGGGACGGTCTCCCGTGAGATGGTAATGGCGATCGATGCGGCCACGGGGCTCGGAGCGCAGAGCAAAGAGTGGATTGCCGTGGTGCCTCAGCGCATCACCAAGGAGCTGGGAGGCGTGGAAGCGGCCGTCGCCCGGGGTAGGGACCGCTACAACATCTACTGCGCCGCCTGTCATGGCGTATCCGGTGACGGAAAGGGAATGATCTCGCGGCGCGCGCTTGCGCTAGGGGCCAGCGGACTGGTGGCTCCGACGCTCCACGACGACCGCCTGCGCCACATCCCCGACGGCCAGCTGTTTGCGACGATCACCAATGGCGTACGCAACATGCCGTCCTACGCACACAACGTCCCGCTCGAGGATCGCTGGGCCATCGTGCACTACGTTCGCGCGTTGCAGCTCAGCCAGGCGCCGGTCGCCGCGCTCGAGAACACGGAGCAACCCAAGTGACGCAATCAAACGAAAAAGACTATCGGATAGGGGACGACGCGCTTTGGGCGCGTGCCTGGATGGCACCGCTCGTCTTGGCGGTCGCCGGAGGCCTGGTGGCCGTGGCGACTGCGTCTCCGGATCGGTTGGGCTTCGCCTACCTCTTTGGCCTCTTCACGACGGTGACCTTCATGCTCGGGGGCATCTTCTTGGTGCTCATCCAGTTCTTGACCGCGGCCCATTGGGGCGTCTCCTCCCGGCGCATCGTCGAGGTGATCATGTCCGGGGCACCCGTCGTGGCGCTCCTGGCGCTTCCGTTCATCGTGGGCGTGGCGCTCGGCAAGGTCAGCCTCTACGACGAGTGGCAGAGCGCGGCAGCCCATGGCGAGCACGAGAGCGCCGACCAAGAGCACCCGGACTCCGAGCCGGCGGCCGGGTCATATGAGCACGGGACGCTGTCACTCGGCGCGAGCACTGCCTACGCGCAAGGACACGAAGGCGACCACGGGGCCGCCGAGCATGCCGCGGCCGAGGAAGAGCACGCGCATACTCCGCAGGAAGCCGCGCTTCACCACGAGGTCATCTCCAAAAAGACCCCGTACTTGAACACGCGCGGTTGGGTCATACGCGCCATCGTGTATCTCATGCTGTGGTCGCTGATCGCGTGGGCCTACTTCGGGTGGTCGAGGCGGCAAGACGAAGATCACGATCCAGCGCACACAGTTCGCATGCAGCGCCTGGCGGCTCCGTTGCTGATCGTCTTCGCCGGGGCCCTGACCTTTGCTGCGTTCGACTGGTTGATGTCGCTCGAGCCCTCGTGGTTTTCCACGATTTTCGGCGTGGTGATTTTCGCCGGCTCGGCCGTGTCGATCCTGGCTCTGACGATTCTAATCGGCTTGAGCTTCTATAGGCGCGGTCTGGTGGGCGATGCCATCAATCCGGAGCATTTCCACGACCTCGCCAAGCTCATGTTTGGCTTCATCTGCTTCTGGACCTACGTCCATTTTTCGCAATGGATGCTGATCTGGTACGCGGGGATCCCCGAAGAGGCGACGTGGTTCCACAAGCGCTGGGACGGCGGCTGGATGTTCGTCTCGCTGCTGCTGATCTTCGGCCACTTCGTCGCTCCCTTCGTCCTGCTGATCTCACGGGTGCAAAAGCGGGCGCTCGCGTGGCTTCAAGTGATGTGCTTTTGGGTGATCTTCATGCACATCATCGACATCTATTGGTTCGTCTTGCCACAGGCCGGCGGGTTCAGCGTTTCACCCGCAGACATCGGCGCCCTCTTGTTCGTCGCGGGCATCTTCTTCGCGTACGTCTTCTGGCAGCTGGGAAGGGTGCCGTTGGTCCCGGTTGGAGACCCACGCCTCCCGAGAAGCCTTCACCACCATCAAACCCACTGAGCGTGCAGGGATGAAAACGAAGCAAAAGACTGGATTCGCACTCTCTCCTGGCCTCCTTGCGGCCTGCTGGGCGCTCCTCGGGCTCGCGGCGGCTTGCGGCCAGGGCGATGCCGGCGACGCGCCCACGCCCGCCGGGGAGTACGAGATCATCCGCGAGCGCCAGCAAGAAGCCCTCAAGCGAGGGCCGATGCCTCTCGATCAGGCGATCGCGGAGTATGCTGCGAAGCCCCGAGTCGAGCTCCCGGCCGTCGCGCCGCGGCCTTCCGAGGACGAATCCGCGATCAATGGTTGGTCATTCAAGGGCGCGGCGCCCGTCGCTGCCGGCGAGGCCACGATGCCGCCGGAGTGCGTAGGCGCCGCCAATCCCATGGCTTGCTGGGGGCAGAAGCTGAGCGGAAGCAAAGGCTGCGTGGCGTGTCATGCGGTCGATGGTGTGCAGCAACAGCCGTGCCCGAACTGGTTGGGTCTGTTCGGCAAGGAACGCTCCCTCGTGAGCGGCGAGACCGTCATTGCCGACGAAGCCTACCTCGCCAATTCCATCCTCAACTCTTGGGACCAGGTCGTGCAGGGCTACGGCAAGACCATGCCCCCCTACAACTTCCCCCAGGAAGAAGTCGATGCGCTGGTCGCCTACATCAAGTCGCTAGGGGAGGGTGGATGATGACCTTCGCACCGAACCGTACCCGCACGTCTCTCGCGTTGATCCTTCCGATGCTCTTGGGCGCTTGCAAATCGCCGGCCGCGGAGCCGGGGAGTCTCGAGTACAGCAAAGAGCTCTATGCCAGCTGCGTGCAGTGCCACGGCGAAAATGGCGAGGGCGATCCGACGATCGGCGCGCCGGCCATCGCGGGTCTCGAGCTCTGGTACGTCAAGCGGCAGCTGCGGCAGTTCAAGAGGGGCTATCGCGGCTTTCATCCCGAAGACATGGGCGGCAAGAAGATGCAGCCGATGGCGCGCGCGCTCGACACCGATCAGAAGGTCGACTTGGTTGCGGCTTACGTAGCAAGCATGCCGCCGACCAATCCCCCGCCCACGCTCGAGGGCGGCAATGTCGAAACCGGGAAGATCTATTTCGCGGTCTGCGTCCAGTGCCATGGAGAGAACGCTGGTGGCAACATCGACGAGTTCGGGCCGCCGCTGGTGGGCGCGAGCGATTGGTACTTGTTGACACAGCTCCAGAACTTCAAGGCCGGCATCCGAGGAACCCATCCCGAGGACGTGACCGGCGCGAAAATGCGACCGTTCTCCATGACACTGCCCACCGAGCAGGCGATGAAGGACGTGATCGCGTACATTAGGACGTTGTCGAAGTAGGCGGCGAGGTTGGACGATGGCTGGCAAGACGAGAGATCCAGACAAAGAGGCGCTCTTTTGGTGGAAGTGGGCGATGATCGGCGCTCTGGTCTACATCGGGGTCGTCTTCGCTTTCATTCTCAAATGAGCGTGTAGAGGGTCAAATGCTCCAAGGAATCTACGACTTCATCAAAGGCATATTCGAGCCGCTGGGCAATTACCTGATCGGATCCCAGGTGCCCGTCGGCTCGTCGTTTGCGGGAGACATCGACGCGTTGATCGCGTTGGTGGCCTTCCTGGTCGGCTTCTGGGCTCTGCTGGCGTATGCCGCGTTCTTCTTCTTGATCTTTCGCTACCGCGAGCGGGACGGCCAGCGGGCGAAGTACGTCACGGGCGAGGAGAAGAATCTCAAGCGATGGATCAGCTACCCCCATGCCGCGATCATCGTTTGCGACCTCGTGATCGTCTTCATGGCGATCATGGTCTGGTACGACATCAAGCAGCGTCTGCCCGAGGCAGACAGCACCGTTCGAGTCGTCGCGCAGCAGTGGGCCTGGAACTTCGTGCACCCGGGCGCCGACAATCAGCTCGACACCGAAGACGACATCAACACCTTCAACGAGCTTCACGTGGAACAAGGTAAGACGTATCACTACGAGCTCATTTCCAAGGACGTTTTGCACGACTTCTCCGTGCCGGTTTTTCGCCTCAAGCAGGATGCCATTCCCGGCCGCGTCTTGAAGGGCTGGTTTCAGCCGACGAAGCCGGGGGCGTACGACATTCAATGCGCCGAGATGTGCGGCATCGGGCACGGCATCATGGGCGCACGGATCATCGTGGAGACGCCCGAAGAGCACGCGGCTTGGGTGTCGCAGAATAGCACGGGCAAGCTCGCTTCCCGCTGAACGGAACAATCATGGCTGAAGCAGGCACAGTAACGGAAACACACGCAGCGCGCGCGCACGCCGCACACCACGAAGCGAGCTTCTGGAGCAAATACGTCTTTTCGACCGATCACAAAATGATCGCGATGCAGTACATGTTCACCGGCATCGTGATGGCTCTGATCGGCGGCTACATGTCGTACGTGTTCCGCATGCAGCTCGCATTCCCAGGCGAGAGCGTCCCTTTCTACGGCGTCGTGACCCAGGGTGAGTACAACTCGTTGGTCACGAATCACGGCACGATCATGATCTTTTGGGTGGCGATGCCCATGCTGATCGCCGCATTCGGAAACTATCTGATTCCGTTGATGATCGGCGCGGACGACATGGTGTTTCCGCGCATCAATCGGCTCTCGTACCAGATCTTCTTGATCAGCGCGATCGTCCTCATTGCCTCGTTCTTCGTTCCCGGGGGCGGCTTTGGCGGCGCTTGGACGGCTTACCCGCCGCTTTCCGCCAGTGCGGAGTACAATCTCACGCCGCTCGGCTCCACGCTTTGGTTGGTGGCTGTCGCGCTGGAGTTCGTGGCTTTCCTTCTCGGCGGCATCAACTTCATCACCACGCTGATGAACTCCCGTGCGCCTGGGATGAAGATGCACGACATCCCCATGGTCCTTTGGATGATCGTCATCGCGAGCATCCTGTTCATGGCTTCGGTCGGACCGCTCATCGCGGGCGCGGTGATGCTCTTCATGGATCAGGTCGTGGGCACCGGGTACTTCGATCCCGACCGTGGTGGAGACCCGATCTTGTGGCAACACTTGTTCTGGTTCTTCGGGCATCCCGAGGTCTACGTCGTGCTGTTGCCCGCCATGGGGATCGTCGCCGACATCATCGCGACCTTCGCCCGGAAGAAGCTCTTCAACTACAAGCTCATTCTCTACACTGCCTTCGCGACCGGCATCATCAGCTTCTTCGTGTGGGCACACCACCAGTTCGTGGCGGGCATCGATCCGCGCATGGCCAACGTGTTCACCATCACGACGCTGATCATCTCCATTCCCATCGCCGAGATGGTGTTCTTGTACATCGCCACGCTCTACGGCGGCTCGATTCGGCTGACGACCCCGATGCTGTGGGCCTTGGCGTTCATTGCGGAGTTCATCATCGGCGGCATCACCGGGATCTTTCTCGGCGCTAGCGGCTCGGACATCTACTTCCACGACACGTATTTCGTGCTGGCTCATTTCCACTACACGTTCTTCCCGATTGCGATCATCGGATTCTTCGCGGGGGTCACGTATTGGTTCCCGAAGATGTTCGGAAAGATGATGGACGAGAGGTTGGGCAAGATTCACTTCTGGGGCACGATCATCGCGTTCAACTTCATCTTCATTCCGCTGTTCGTCCTCGGCGCCGCGGGTCAACATCGCCGCATCTACAACTTCCAGAACTTCCCGGATCTCGCCGGCCTGCAGGACCTTCGAGTGCTTGCGACCAGCGCCCTGCTGGTGATGCTGCTCTTCCAGGCCGTGTTCCTCTTCAACTTCGTGATGAGCCTCATCAAGGGCAAGCCGGCAGGGAAGAATCCTTGGAAGGCGAACACGCTCGAGTGGACCACGGAGTCACCACCGCCCCACGGCAACTGGCCCGAGGGTCTGCCCAACTGCTATCGGGGCCCCTACGAGTACAGCGTGCCGGGCCGCGAAGAAGACTACTGGCCGCAGAACGTCCCACCTGACACCGCGCCGGCCGAGTGACGAGGGAGAAATGAGCGCGACCAAACCCATAGCCACGACCCGAAGCGCCACCGGCATCCCCACGGGGAAGCTCGCCGTTTGGTGGGTCATCGCCTCCGAGATCGTGATCTTCGGCGGCTTGCTTTCCTCTTATGTCATGCACCGGCTCGGTCATCCCGAGTGGGCGGAATACGCGTCACACACCAACACGTGGTTCGGCGGCATCAACACGTTCGTGCTGCTCACGTCGTCGCTCTTCGCGGTGCTCGGGCACTATGCCGCGGAGCATGGAGACGGGAAGAAAGCCGCCAAGTGGTTGGTCGGCACCTCTCTCGGAGGCTTCGTCTTCATCGGCATCAAGGCGGTCGAATGGACCGGCGAGATCCAGCACGGCTACACGATCACCGCAAATGGCTTCTGGCAATTCTACTACACCGCCGCCGGGCTCCACGCGCTCCACGTGATAGCCGGTGTCGTGATCATGCTGATCATCGCGAACGACGCGAGGAAGGGCAAAGAGCTCCATCGCGTCGAGCTCATCGGCATCTACTGGCACTTCGTCGACATCGTGTGGATTTTTCTCTTTCCACTTCTCTACATCGCCAAATGAGGACGGACGAGCATGGCTGAGCACACGGACCAAGAGCACGGGCAAGCCCACTACGTGAAGATTTGGGCCATTTTGCTGGTGCTGCTCCTCGTGAGCATCGCGGGTCCCATCGTGGCCCCACACATCGAGTTTGGCTTTCTCAAGGCCTGGATGATCACGCTCATGACCGCCTTCGGAATTGCCGTCGTGAAAGCGTATTTGGTGGCGGCCCACTTCATGCACCTCAACATCGAGAAGAAGTACATCTCGTATCTCCTTGGCACGATGCTGATGTTCATGTTGCTATTCTTTGCGGGCACGGCGCCGGATGTGATGAAGCACGAGGGTCAAAACTGGCAGAACGTCGCAGCGCAAACCGAGGTGGAGCGGGCTCTCGAAGCCGAGGGCAAAAAAGCGCATGGCGAGCACGAGGGCGGAGCGGAGCACTGACGAAGGAAGATCGAGTCGATGGCCGATGACGCACTAGGTCGCCCATACGGAGTGCCCGCGAGGCGCGAGCCGATTCTTCCGAACGGCGTCCTCGGCATGCTCATCTTCGTGGCCACGGAGATCATGTTCTTCTCCGGCCTCATCAGCGCCTTCGTCATCGGCAAGAGCAACGCAATCGGTGGATGGCCGCCGCCCGGGCAGCCGCGCTTGCCCGTCGAAGAGACTGCGCTGAACACCGCCGCCCTTCTGGCAAGCGGTGTCGTCCTCTACTTTGCCAACCGCGCGTTCCGCAAAGGCTCCCCGAGCACCAAGCGGCTGCTTGCCGTCTCCATTGCCCTCGGCGGTTTTTTCGTCGTTTTTCAAGGCGCGGAGTGGGTGGCCCTGATCCGCGAAGGCCTGACGCTCACCTCGGGGCAGCTCGGCGGCTTCTTCTACTTGATTGTGGGCACGCATGCGCTGCACGTGCTGGCGGGCTTCATCGTTCTGCTCTACACGTATCGCAGGCTCTCCGAGGGCGATCTCGACCGCTTCACCTTCTGGCCCGCGCAGATCTTCTGGTATTTCGTCGTCGGGGTCTGGCCCGTGCTCTATTGGCAGGTGTATCTGTGATTCGAGCTTGGAGCAGCGCTTTGGCCGTGACGCTGGCATTTACCGCCGACCTCGCCCGCGCGTGCCCCTCCTGTGCCTCGCCCCTCGAGGAAAACCGCCAGGCGTTCGTGGACACGACGATCTTCCTCACGGTGCTTCCGCTCGCCATGATCGGCGGTTTCGTTTGGTGGCTCCGCCGGCGATCGAAGGAAATCGAAAGGGCGCCCGAGATCGCCGTTCCCGAAGGCCTCCTGAGGGATGCGGGGCCATTCTCGAAGAGCCGCTAGAGGCGCTCCCACACCGGCTGCCGGCTGTCGTACGACCCTCCGCGGAGCTCCTCCCGGTCGGCAACGGCTACCGCGAACCCGCGCGCGGCAAACGCAAAAAGCACGCCGAGCGCCACGTCGATGAACCAGTGCCACCGCAGGAACATGGTGGCAATCACGATGTTGACGGCGACGAAGGTCAGTATCGGCCACAGCCATTTGAAGGGCTGGGTGTGGCGGAAGGCAATCGCGTGCAGCGTGAAGTACGTCGGGAACGCCGTGTGAAGAGAGGGAAAGATGTCTAGCTGCGCACCTGCCGTGGCCACCGTGAGCTCGACCTGCTCCCACCAAAACCCACCGCGAAGGGGCTCATCGAAGGCGATCGTGGCATACGGGCCGACGCCCGGGACCACCGTATACAAGAAATGCCCCGTGGCCACGATGAGCATGGCGCCGGCCAAAAGCTCGAGCTGACGTCTGCCTTTGCCCAGGAACAACGACGGAACGATCATCAGAATCAGCACCAGGAAGTAGCCGTAGTAGAAAAAGGACAGCCACTCGACGACGGGGCGGACGTTCCAGGCCTCCATCCAAAGCGCAGGCGTCGTGCCAAAAAACCACAGATCAATGGCGTAGAGTCGATGGTCCATGAGCTCGGGTTGAAGCGCCGGAAGCAGTGTCCGCATCTCGAAATACGACAGCACCATTGGAATGAACAGGCCGAGCCGGTAGGTGAGGGCGCGGGCGCGTTGGCTGCGAATCACCTCTCCACGGGTCAGCACCAGCGAGCAGGCGGTGATGACCAGGAGGGCGAGGGCCAGCCGCCTGGCGACGGTTGCGGTCGGACTGTCCGGCGCGAGCTCGACCCGCAGGAACAGATACCCGTGAAACGCCAGTGCAATCACGTCCTGGGTGGCGAGGTTTTGCGCGGTGACCCCCAGCGCCGTGCGGGCCCGCTCGGCGACGTTGCGCGTGACTTCCAGCATGAGGGCTCCCGACCCCGAAGTGTGTCGAGAGTGCGTTTTCATTGCAACCATGTGGCGACGAGCCAGGCATTCGCCGGATGCACCCCAAAGGCGGATCTCCTCGACCGGTGGGACGCGGCAGGCAACCTGCGGTACACCTTCCGTCATGGAAGAGGTGACCCCCAAGCGAACGTCCATTCGAGACGACGCCATCAACCTGCCGAACCTGCTGACCATGCTTCGCATCGCGCTGATTCCAGGGGTGCTGTGGCTGCTCTGGGACGGGACCCCCAGGGCCAACTTTTGGGCCGCCATGCTCTATATCGGCACGGCGCTCACCGACCTCATCGACGGCTACTTGGCGCGCAAGTGGGGTCAGATCAGCGTGCTTGGGAAGTTCCTGGACCCGCTGGCCGACAAGCTGCTCGTGATGGCGACCCTCATCTTTCTCGCCTACCTCGGGCGCCTGCCGTTCCTCGGTGTCGTCGCGGTGATCATCATGCTCGGTCGTGAGCTCGCGGTCACCGCGCTTCGCACCATCGCGATGAGCGAGGGCGTGGTGATGGCAGCCATGCGCGCAGGCAAGGACAAGACCGCGCTGCAAATGGTCGCGATCCTCATGCTCATCGTCCACCATCGCTATTTCATCAATTTCGGCTTCTATCAAACCGAGCTCGACTTCGCCCAGGCAGGTCTGGTGCTGCTTTATTTGAGCCTGGCGCTGGCTCTGCTGAGCGCGGGTGAATACTTCAAGCTCTTCGTCGACGCCGTGGACGCAAAGGAAGAGCGTCTGACGCAAGCTGCCTCGTGACGAAACCGAAGGAATCATCGTCCGTCGAGACGCGCGCGTCGCGACAGATCATCGCCCGTGTCTTTCGCGGCCAACGCCTGCAGGACGCTCTGCTCCGTCTCACGGAGGAGCACGGTCTTCGGACCGCGTGGATCAGCGCGATCGGGGCTTTCGAGTGGATCGAGCTGACGGAATACAATCAGACCACGCGCCGATACGAAAAGGCGCATCGCTTCGAGAGGTGTGAGCTGCTCTCGATGCAAGGAGATCTCTCCGAGCGCGACGGGCAGCCGTTTTGGCACCTACACGCGACGGTGTCGCTACGAGAGGAAGGACGCGATCTCACGTACGGCGGCCACGTCGTCGACGGCGTGGTGTTTGCGTTGGAGCTGCGGATCGACGCCTTCGACGAGCTGGTGCTTCGGCGTGGCGCCGATCCGGCGACCGGGCTTCAGCTCTGGACCGACGTCGGCGCGTCGCAACACATCGAGCCGGAGATGCCATCGTCGCAAGAGTCACCTACTTCGGTGACCTGGGCCATGGCTGCGGAGGTTTCCTCCCGAGCCGAGCCCATCGAGGAGCACAAGCCGGAAAAAGGCGACTGGATCGAGCATGCGAAGTTCGGGCTCTGCAGAATCGAGGGCCTTTCGGGTGATGGCGTCTGCATCATCAAGCTCCCGGATGCGAGGCGCAAGAAGATCAAGATCGACGCGATGCAGGTCCTCGCGCCCCGGCAGGAAGGCACACGCAAGATCTTTCCGGTGAAGAGCAAATCGAAGAATTAGAGGTGCACTCGGTCTAGTCTCCGAGCCGGATGCGCGGATCGAGGGCTGCGACTGCGATGTCGGCCAAGAGATTGCCCACTTGGACGGCCACGCCGAACATCAGCACGACCGCCATGATCACTGGGGCATCGAGCGACTCGATCGACTCGATGGTGAGCAGCCCGAGCCCCGGCCAGGCGAATATCTTCTCCGTGATGATCGCCCCGCCGACCAGGAAGGGCAGGCTCAATCCAACCAGAGTGACCACCGGGAGCAGCGCATTGCGGATGGCATGCTTGATCACGACCTGCCACATGGGCATCCCCTTGGCGACGGCGGTACGCACGTGATCGTGTCGGAGGGTTTCGATTAGCTCGCCACGCATGACCCGCGCGTAGGTCGCCGCGCCCGCGATCGCGAGAATGAGCGAGGGCAAGAGCGCGTGATAGACGTGGTCGAGGAGGTCGACCCCATAGCCGCCGAACGGGAACCAGCCCAGCAAGAAGGCAAACACGAGGAGCGCAATCGGGCCCGTCACGTACGTGGGCAAGCTGATGCCCACGAAGGTCGCGAACATGATCGAGGTATCGGTCCAACGGTTGCGCCGGAGCGCGGCGATGATCCCAGCAAGAAGACCGATGACCAGCTCGAAGAATACGGCCATCGAAGCGAGCAGCAGCGTGCGTGGGAGGCGATGTCCGATCACATCGGAGACCGACTCGTGGTGCGAGTAGGACTCTCCCAGGTCTCCTTGGAGGATTCCACAGAAGCCGCGCGAGCCATCTTCGCGGCGATACTTGGGCGAGTCCCTGCGGATACAGGGCATGAGGCCTAGGTAGGCGAGGAACTGCTCGGCTACCGGCTGATCGAGGCCCTTTTTGGCGTTGAAATCGGCGATCTGCTCGGCCCTAGCCTGCGGTCCGAGAACCGTCACCGCCGGGTCGCCCGCCACGAAGATCAGAAAAAACACCAGCGTGATGACCGACAAAACGACCAACAGCCCCCATGACGCCCGTTGTGCGATGAAGCGGATCACGGTGTTTGCTCCTGCTCGTAGATCTCCTGACTCACCCGCTGGCGGGGCAGGTCGAGCCAGATGTTGCGGTACTCGTTGAGCCAAACGGGATGCGGCCGGAACCCCTTCACGTAAGGTTGCCAGGCGAACATGTCCACCGGGTAGTACAGGAAGACCCAGGGAGCGTCCGCCGCGAGGATCGCGTTTGCCCGAGCGTAGAGCGCCAGACGCTCTTCGCGGTTCATCTCGGCGCGCGCGCGATCGAGAATCGCGTCGAGCTTGGGATTACTGTAGAAGGAGCGGTTCTCCGAATTCTCGGGATGGATGGAGCGGGTGTGGAAGAGGATGTCCATGAAGTTCGATGGGTCGGGAAAGTCCTGGTGCCAACCGGTGAAAGCGGACTGTGCGACGCGCGGGCGGCCGGTCTCCTTGAGATACGTCGCGAACGAGACCAGCTTCAGCTCGATTTCGATTCCGATCTCTTTGAGATCCTGTTGGAAAAGCTGCGCGACCCGCACTTCGCCTTCTCCGCGAACCCAAAGGGTGATCGGCTCGTCCAAGCCGTCGGGGAAGCCAGCCAAGCGCATCTCCTCTTTGGCGCGGTCGAGATCGAAGATTTGCTTCGTGGGGAGCTCCGGATCGTGCGGCGGCAGCATGGGCGGCAGGACCTGAGTTGCGGCCACGACTTGGCCCGGATCGAGCCGCTCGAGCTTCGAGCGGTCGATTGCGAATGCGACCGCGCGGCGGACGTGGACGTTGTCGAAAGGTGGAAGCTCGCAATTGAGGCCGAGCGCAAACACGGTTGCGCTCGGCATCTCGGCGGTGTACGGCGCCCATGCCTCGGATCGTCGTAGGAACAGAGAATTGACCTTGCTCGGGCGGTAGAGAATGTCGAGATCGCCATTGCGAAAGCGTGCGCTTGCCACGTCGGCCGAGATGTTTTCGAGGAAGATCATCCGATCGGGGCGGGCGTGGGGGGCCCAGTATCGATCGAAACGCTCGAGCTCGACCTGCACGCCCCGCTCCCAACGGGCAAAGACGAACGGTCCGGCGCCGACCGGATGCCTTCCGACGGCGTCGACGCCTTCCTCTCTTTCGATCTGCTCGACGTGCTCTCGGGGAATCGGATAGGCGAACGGCATGGCGAGCGCGTTCAGGAACGTCTGATCGGGCTCGTCTAGGTGAAACTCGATCGTCTTTTCGTCCAAGACGACGATTCCATCCACGAAATCGCTTTCGCCTTCGTGGTACGTCGGGGCGCCCACGATCGATTTGAAAAATGGATAACCCGGCGACCCAATCCGCTGAGACAACAAGCGATGCATCGACCAAGACACGTCATCGGCGGTGATCTCCCGTCCGTTGTGGAATCGGATCCCGTCGCGCAGGGTGAAACGAAATACGCGGCCTTCGTCCGAGATCTCGGGAAGAGACGCAGCCAGACTGGGAATCATTTGACCGTCGTAGTCGTAATCGAGCAGGCCGTCGTACAGGAGCCGGCAGGCCATCATGGAGAGGGTGTCGTAGGCGAAGTGCGGATCCAAGGTGTGGATGTTGCTGCCGGCCGAGAAGACGAAGGTTCCGCCGGGCTGTGGGTCCTCGTGTCCGGCACCGACGTAGCGGGGCCCAATGGGCGCCCTCGGAAAGTGCGTGACAATCAAGCCCATCGAGAGCGCGGCCGCCAAGAGGGCGACGGCGCCCCCCACCCAGGGGGTGCGTCTTCGGGGCTCAGTCCTTGGGATCGAAGGCATCACGGAGCCCTTCTCCAAAGAGGTTGAATCCGAAGACGGCCATGCTGATCAGCACCGCGGGATAGAGCGTCAAGCGGGGAACGCCGAGGAGGAGCGACTGGCTGTCATTGAGCATGGAGCCCCAGCTCGCCGTAGGAGGGCGAACGCCAAGGCCGAGAAACGAAAGCGCGCTTTCAGCGATGATCATGCGGGCCACCAAAATCGTCGCAATCGCAACGATGGGGCCCATGACGTTGGGCAACACGTGTCGCGCGAGTATCCGGAAGTGGCGTAGACCGAGCGCCCGAGCCGCCTGGATGTAGTCCAGCTCGCGAGCCTCCATGGTCTTCGCCCGGGTGACCCGTGCGAGAGTGGTCCAAGAGAGCACCCCGAGAACGATGCAAATCGTCCAGATACCCGGTGTATCCCACACCCGCTGCATGACGATTGCGAGCAGTAGGAAAGGCATCGACAGCACGACGTCGACGAGCCGCATGAGAATGGTGTCGACGCGGCCTCCCATGTAGCCGGATACCAAGCCTAGGGCGACGCCGATCAAGACGGCGAGCGCGGTGGCGAGATAGGCGACCAACATCGACACGCGCGCCCCGCTCAGCAGTCGGCTGAGCTCGTCGCGGGCGAGAATGTCACCGCCGAGCCAATGACCGCTGACGACGCCGGGGCCGGCGGGAAGGCCCGTGTCGAGGAGCAGTGTGTCGGTGAACTGCTCCACGGGGTCATGGGGGGCAAGCCAGGGCCCCAAGATGCCCAAAAACGTCACCGCAACCACCAACACGAGGCCGGCGAGAGCTCCCTTGTTTCGCCGGAACCGTCGAAATGCTCGCGAATCCATGGGCTTGCAGGGACGTACTGGGTTCCGGCTGCCGCGTCAATTTCCACCCACGAAGACGATCCCGTAGTCACATATCCGATCTCCATCAGAGGGGCGTCCCTGTTCAAGGCCAGTCCCGACAGGGCATTAAACGACGCAATATCAGATAGTTGCAAACTTAGTCACTTTGTGATTGACGTAGTTATTTTGAATAGAATACATTCGCTATAAGTTATTCAAATGACTCTACCTACAGGACAGCAGCGCAGAGATCGGGAACCCGAGCCCAGGAGCTGGTCGGAGGACGAGCTCGACGCGCTGGAGCGAGGACACGCCGAGGGGATGAGCGTCCAGCAAATCGTCGACGCCTTCACCGCCCGCGGCGCTAGGCTCACCGAGGCGACCTTCCGCAAGTACGTCCAGCTCGGCTTGCTGCCGCGAAGCGTGCGCGTCGGCCGCAAGGGCAAGCACCGAGGCTCTCAGGGTCTCTACCCGGCGACTGCGGTCCGCCAGATCGATCACATCCGGCGCCTGATGGATCAGGGCTTCACGATGGAGGAGATCCAGAAGGAGTTCCTCTTCGTCCGTGGCGACATCGATGCGCTGCGCCGGCAGCTCAAGCGCGTGTACCAGGCAATCGAAGAAGCCGTGCACGAGCAAGCGCGTGAAGGGGCCGACGACTTCGGCGCCAACGATGCGCTTCAGGAAGTTCGCGAGCTCGGCAAGGAGCTCGTGCGGAAGCTCGAGGACATCGAGCGGCGCCTGACGATGCGAGCCCGCATGGCTCGGGCGGCCGTCTGAGGGAGTTGAGGGGGAAAGCAATGAAGGACGTAGCAAGCGCAGAGGTTGTCGACATGGAGTCCGATACGGGCGAGGAAGAGCGCGAGTCGCTCGCCGAGGCGCTAGACGAGACCGCTCCTGATTTCGAGGAGCGGAGGGGCCGCCGCAAACGCCGCTCGCGCGCGCGCGCCCGAACGATTTCGATTCGACGCCTCAGCAAGGCGGAGCTCAATCGCGGCCGGGAGCTGTACCCCGAAAGCGACTACTGGAAGCCGAAGACCCGATCTGAATGCAAGGACATGGACCGGCCGTGCCCGTTCGTCTCCTGCAAGTACCACCTATACATCGACGTCCATCCGGTGCGCGGTTCCATCAAGCTCAACTTCCCGGACGTCGAGATCTGGGAAATGACGGAAACGTGCGCGCTCGATGTGGCGGACCGAGGGGGCATCACGCTAGAAGAGGTGGGTGAAATCATGAACCTCACGCGCGAGCGCGTCCGCCAAGTCGAGACCGCAGGCCTGGCTCGGCTCCAGGACTATCGGGCGGTGGACAAGTTGAAGGACTACGTGACCTGAAAGGCCACTCCAAGGGCAGCAGGGGGAGGGGTGTCGCTTACAGGCGGCACCCTTTTTTTAGTTGGGTGCGCTCGATCCCCGCTTCTTGGCCCAAATCGACTCCCAACCCTTTCGGTATTGGTCGGTGGCGACCTTCGCGGGACGGCCCACGGAGGCGCGCCCCTCGTGCTGGACCTCCACATCGAACAAGTATGGGGCCTCTTCACGCGGCTTGAGCCGTACGACCTCTCCATGGATCGGCTTGCCATGGTCGAGGGGCTTCATCGTTCCCGCGTGAATTTCGCCGTCGCGCTGTCGAATAACGTCGTAGCTGCGTCCGTCTTCGGATTGCCCGTAGACGAGCACGACATCGCTTGGTTGGCGCCTGGAAGCAGGCTTTCTCGACGACTGTGCCGCCATCACAAAATTACTAAGTCCGGCCGCCCCTGAAGTCTAGTGTCGGGCCCAAGAACCCACCTTTCTTTTCGGCGAGAACCCGAAAACGGGGCTAGGCTGGGAGCACTTGTCAGGGGGGAGCCAGTTGCGTACGTTGCGCGCGGTCGTGAGCCGAATCATCCTCATCTGCTTAGTTGGCTTGGCCGGGGCGTTGCCCGCGAAGGCCCAGCAGCCTGCCTGCCCAGGGGGCAATTTGCTTGCCGGGAAGTCGCCTATGGCCCGGCCCGGCGTGAAAAACGCCGCTCGGGTGACCAACGGCGTGATGGCCGGCGAGGGCGATCCTTGGGAGAGCGAGCTGACGGCCATTCTTGCCGACCCCCGGAGCCATCTCATCTACGATCTCGGCGAGATGACCGGCCTCAGCGCCGTCGATCTTCAAGGAGACAACAACGATCAGTACATCATCGAGGTCTCCGAGGACGGCCAGAGCTTTTACCCGTTGTGGATCGCAGACCCGGTGGGCGCCCAAGGCATGCGGCGCCGTGGAGCTCGAGGCCTCGAGGGCCGGGGACGGTACGTCCGCGTGCGGGCGCAGGGGGGGGACGGTTACTACAGCCTCGGTGAGGTGCAGGTATTCTGCGAGACTCCTTCCGCGTGGCCTCCACCCATCGAGGTGAAGAACACGGCGAGCTGGTGGTGGAAGAAGATCCTCGAGAAGCGCGACCATCGTTACCGACTTGCCCTGGCCGTGCTCGGAATGCTCTTTTTCGTATCCCTCTTCCAAGTCGGGCTACGCAAATGGGCGTCGTGGGCAGCGTCTGCGCTGTCGATCGCCATGTTGGCAATCGCGAGCTACCGGCTCCACGAAGCTAGGCTCGCACCCTGGTTCGCCGAATGGGGCGTGTACGTCTTGGGCTTGGCGGTGCTTGCTTGGGTGGCGCGCGGAATATCGCTGCGCACCGAGGAGTTACGCGCCCGCCTCTGGTGGGAGCGGGGCGCCCTCGTCTGGGTGATCGTAGCCTGCGCCGCGGCCTGGGTGAACTTCGGGGTCTTTCATAGCGCGAGGATCGTTCACTACTGGGACACGTTTCATTACTACGTGGGCTCGAAGTATTTCGAAGAGAACGAATACGAGCGGCTCTACGAATGCGTGCTGGTCGCGGACTACGAGGATCGGGGTGAAGCAGACCTCGAGAAACGGAAGATTCGCGACCTCGTTGACAATCGCCTGCACTACGTGAGCAAGGATGATGTGCTCCGCTATCAGAAGCGGTGCGCCGCGCATTTCTCTGCGGAGCGTTGGGAGGCGTTTCGTCAGGATGCGCGATCGTTTCGTGCAGTCATGGGATCGGGCTGGTGGAGGGACATGTTGATGGATCACGGCTACAACGCGAGCCCGATCTCCAACATGGTCGCCTCGGTGCTGACCAACATCGGATGGGAGGAGCAAGTTCCGGAGAGCCCGTCCGACGGGTTGCGGCCTGATGCCCTCAAGGAGTTTCGCGTGAGAATTCTCGCCTATTCGATGATCGACTTGGCGCTCTACGCTGGTGCGTTCGCGCTGATCCTTTGGGCGTTTGGGTTGCGGTCCTGTGCGCTGGCCGTGTTGGTTTGGGGCACCGGATACCCGTGGGGCTACTTCTGGACGGGCGGCAGCTTTGCCCGGGTGCCCTGGTTCTTCATGGCGGTGGCAGCGGTGTGCCTGCTGAAGCGCGGTTTCCCCTTGCTCTCGGGCTTCGCCCTCTCCTGGAGCGCGCTCTTGCGGCTGTTCCCCGCCGCGCTTGCGGGCGGCCTCATCGCTGCCCTCGTCGATCGGTTCATCCGTCGCAAGAAAATCACCCGACCCTGGCTCGACGCGACCGACAAGCGTTTCATCGCTGGCGGCGTGCTCGGCGTAGTCGTCCTGTGCAGTGCAAGCATCGTTGCCAACGGCTGGGACGCGCACCCTCAGTTTTTGAGCAACACGTTGAAGCACGCGGAGACGCCTCTTACCAATCACATGGGGCTACCCACCGTGCTTTCCTACAAACCGAGCACGGTCGGGCGTTTCACCAAGGACTCGAGCCTCGAGGACCCTTGGGCGAAGTGGAAGCAGGCACGAAAGCAGACCAAGCACGACCGACGCTGGCTGCACGGGCTGCTCCTGCTCGGCATGTTCGTATTGCTTGCCCTCGTCGGTCGCCGGCTGGCCGGCTGGGCCGTCTTGGCGGGTAGCGCGATACTCATCATCGGGTTCTTCGAGCTCACTTGTTACTACTACAGCTTCGTCGTTCTGATGGCGCCGCTCGCGATCGAGCGTCTGCGCTACACCGTCGCGATGATATCCATGGTGATCGTGGGCCTGATCTTGCAGTTCTTCATCGGCTGGTACGACGAGCAGTACATCTGGGAGACGGTCGCGGTTCTCATTGCCCTGATCTACATCCTCGTCGATTTGGCGCAGTATCCTCTACCCGAGTCCTCTCCGGCATCTGCCGCCAATCCTTCCGTGTAGTTGCAAGCGATCGACTCCGGCCTTACCTTTCATCGGTTAGACAGGTTCACGTGATCGCTGGTGTGCGTTTGCACACGGGAGGAAAGTCCGAGCTTCGCAGGGCAGGATGCCAGGTAACGCCTGGTGGGGGTGACCCCGAGGAAAGTGCCACAGAAAGCAAACCGCCGCGCCGCCCATGAGGCCGCGCGGCAAGGGTGAAAGGGTGAGGTAAGAGCTCACCGGGCTGGCGGTAACGTCGGTCGCACGGCAAACCCCATCCGAAGCAAGACGAAATAGGGAGGCGTAGAGGGTGGTCCCGCCCGAGTCTCCGGGTGACGTCGCTCGAGGCCGTTGGCGACATCGGTCCCAGAAGAATGATCACGAACCGCGTCTTGGCGACGAGGCGCGGTGACAGAACTCGGCTTACGAACCCTCTAACCACGGCGCGCTGCTCTTGCGGTGCGCCGTGCTGTTTTGTGGGCGATACGCTCGCTACGACCTGCCCGTAGGCTCTATGGTGATGCCCCGTTGCCTGGCTTGCTCGAGGGCCGCCATGCGGGGCTCTTGGTAGTGAGTTGAGCCCAGATAGGCGAAGAGACGGTCGCTCGCGGGGATCACGACGTCCTCGGGAATCCATTCCACAGGCTCCCCGTCGTCGGACCAGCGCACTTCTTGCCGCTCCATCTTCCATGCCGCCTCGGCCAGGTCGAGCGGCGCCAGCACCTCGCGGATTGCCTCGAATCGACCCTGCACCGACGGATCGAGAAAGAAGGACTGGCCTCCGCCGATGAAGGCGATGTGGTAGCGGGAGGGATGGTGCGCTACGCCATCGAGGCCTAGGCGCTTGGCGGCTTGGAACAGCAGATGCATCGTCTGCTCGCCCGTGCCGAGCCCCGGATGATCCTGGCCCGGCCACTGGGGGTACCGAAGCGAGAACTGCTCGGTGGGGTTCTGAAGGAGCAGCCATTCGATGTAGAGCAGCTCCAGATCGTCGGGCGGCTCGAGACCTGTCGGCGCAGGACGCGAAACGCGTCGAAGGACTTGGTCGACGAGCAGGTATTCCTCGCCTCCCTTCTTCGCATGCAAGGTCAGGTGCTGGCGTTCGGGGTCGGTGGGATCGACCGCCAGCCGAAGGTCGGTGAAACCTCGATTGCGAATCTCTTCGGCGACCCCGTATCTCTCGAGCGCGAATTCGATTCCGTGGCGGGAGTAGTAATCCAGGATCCGGGTCGACTTGTAGCGGGGGCCGACCAAATCTCCCATGAGGTCGGCCTCCGTCAGCTCCCACTCGCCGCTGGCGCGTTGCAGATCGTGTGGATTGAGCTCCTGCGCGATTTGTGCGTACCGCTCGTAGAGGCTCTTTTCGGGCTTTTCGGCGACGAACGCCTCGTCGATTAGCAGCCAACGAATGAAGTCGGTCGACGCGTGCCACGCGTTGGCGCTGTAGCCGCCTCCGAGCGTGATGACGACCGGACAATGATGTTTGCGCGCCGCCTCGACGACGAAGCAATCACGCTTCAGCACACCTTGGCGCGTGAGCACGAATTCTCCGAGACGGTCGCCTTGCAATACGTCGTTGCCGGCCACGTAAAAGATCAAGCCCGGCACGATCTCGTCGAGGGCAACGGGCAGCGTCTCCTCGAGCTTGGCGAGATAGACGCCGTCATCCGTGCCGGAGGGTAAGACGAATTGGCGGTCCGCTGCAGCCTCCACGTGACTCCAGACCGAGCCGTGAATCGAGTAGGTGAGCACGGTCGGGTCTTCCTCGAAGGTGACGATGTTGCCGTTGCCCTGATGGTAGTCGAGATCGATGATGGCAATGGGGGCGTCGAACCCACTTAGGCGAAGCAAGGCGATCGCCGTTGCGATGTCATTGTAGACGCAGAAACCGGCCCCGGCTTCCGGCTCGGCGTGATGAAACCCGCCGCCCACGTTGAAGGCGACGCGGGCCTCCTGAAGAACGGCCCACCGAGCAGCTTCCACCGTGCCCCCGACCTGACGACGCTGGGAGATTAGAATCGAGTCGACGTCGACATACTGGGCTTCTAGCCCGAAAATGCGCCCGAGATACTCGGGCGTGGCCGTCTTGTCGAGGTAGGCTTCGCTGTGAGCTCGGGCAAGATCAACCAGGGCGATGAGCGGCGCCGCGCGAACCTGCTTGGTGCCGAGGATGCCCTCGGCCGCGAGCGCGCCGAGTATCGTCTCGCCGCGTGCCGCTTCGATGCCCGGCACGCGGGCGCTTTCCGCGAGCGAGTCCACCCGGTATTGCGGGTGGTACCACAGCCCCACCCGGTCCTTCAGCCGGTTCTGCGCCTTCCGTTTCTGCAGCCAACTGACCATGTTGGCTACACCGAAATGGAGCCCTTCCGGAAATCGGTTCGCGCAATGTGCACGTTGATCACGACGGGCCTGCGCGATGCCGCGATCGTCTTGGCTTCTCGAAGCGTCGCGTCGATTCGGGCGGGATCGTCCAGCAAGAGGCCGGCGGCCCCATATCCCTGTGCGGCTTCATGATAGGCCGCTCTGTTCAAGACCGTCCCGATGTCGGTGCCGAGCATGGGGACCTGCTCGCGCGCGATCTGCGCCCAAGAGCCGTCCGTTCCGATCACCGCGATGGGTGCGAGACCGTGGCGCACGCAGGTGTCCATCTCGGCCAGGCTGTATGCACACGACCCGTCCCCATAGATCAGCCACACTTCCTTGCCCGGTCTGACCAAGGAGGCGCCCACTGCGAAACCACCGCCGACTCCGAGTGTGCCGAACACCCCGGGATCGAGCCAGGAAAGCGGTTGACGCGGCCGCAGGATGTACGAAGCGGTTCCGACGAAGTCGCCGCCGTCGACCACGAGTAGCGCATCGTCGGCCATCGCTTCTTCGATTCGCTGAAACAAGAGCAGCGGATTCACGAGCTCCGACGGCGCGTTTGCCTGCTCCGTGATTTCCTCGTCCCGCTGAAGCTCCCGGGCGCGCAGCGTGTCGTACCACTCTCTCCACGGGCCGAGACCGCCGCCTGCGGCGTCCGCGAGAGCCCGCAAGAACTCACCGGGGTGCATGTGAACCGGAATCTCCGGCCGCCGGTTCTTGCGCATCTCGCTGGCGCTCAAATTGGCGGCGACCACCGTGGCGCGGCTCGACATGTTCCGGCCGTAGCCGAGTCGAAAATCGAAGGGAAACCCGGCCACGATCACCAGGTCGGCTTCCTTCAGCGCCGCGCTTCGCTTGTGACGAAACTGAACGTCGTTGTAACGGCCCAGCAGCCCGCGGGCCATGCCTCCGAGCCAGGTTGGGATGCCCAGCGTCTCGACGGCCGCCGCGATCGGGGCCGGATCACGCGTATTGACCAGCGCCTGGCTTCCGATGACCAGCGCCGGTCGCTCCGCGTCGCGCAAGAGCGACGCCACCTTGTCCAGGTGCGGGCTCTTGTTGGTCGGCCTGGGCGGCAAGGAATCGCGAATCGGCGGGACGACGCTCACGTGGGGCTGATGAAACTGGCGGTACAGATGCCCCCGCATGTAGAGCTCGAGCGCCTTGGATCCGAGGCTCTTGCTGTTCTTCACGCCGCTTTCCTGCATGAACATTTCGCGCACCATGTCCTCTGGATAGAGGAGGTCGATTGGCATCTCGATGAACACCGGCCCGGGCACTCCGTCCTGCGCCACCTCCATGGCTTTTCGGACGGTGGGCTCGATGCTGCTGACCTTCTTCACCGACACTGCCCACTTGGTGATCGGCTCCATCAGGGAGATTTGATCGATGTCCTGAAGCGCCCCGCGCCCCTTGAGCAGCGTGGCGGCGGCGCCGCCGAAGATCAGGATGGGGGATTGCGCGAGCTGAGCGTTCTTGACGGCGGTCACCGTATTGGTCACCCCCGGTCCCGCCGTCACCGCCGCGACGCCGGCAACGCCCGTCATGCGAGCAACCGCATCGGCTGCGAAGACGGCGCTGACCTCGTCGCGAACGTCCACCACGTGGATCCCATGGGCTTCGGCCCCGACCAGGATGGGTGAGATGTGCCCTCCGCACAGTGTGAATAGGTGCCTCACTCCGCGCGATGCGAGGACTCTTCCGATGATTGCGCCGCCATCGTCTGCCATCACTTGCTCCCAACTGCGTCGAGCACGTGGCGCTCGAGCGCGATACAGACGAACGTGCCCTCGAATACCTTGGTCGAGCCGACGCTCGCTTCGACGTGCACCTCGTGCTTTCTTCCGTTCACCTGGACCGTTTGGGCCGTGGCCACGATACGGTCCCCGCTGCGAGCTGGTTTCAGAAACCGAGCCTGGGCCGCGCCGAGCACGACGTTCGGGTCGTTGACCGCCAACATCGCCGCGTAGTCCGCGACGCTGAACAAAAAGCCGCCGTGGATCAGGCCTCGATCGTCGACCGCCATCGCATCAGTCGTATCGAGGGCCACGCGCGCGGAGCCCTCGCCGATCTCGAGCGGATGCCCGCAGAAGCGGGGATCGGCTCCGAGGTGGGTCCTTGCCTCCATGAGCGGCCACGATTGCACGAGCGGACAGTCTAGAAAAGCAGGCTTTCGCCGCATCTCGGGGCTTTACCGCTTGCCGTTTGGGCGTTCGGGTGTCTAATAGATCTTCAAATCAGTACGATGGAGGGTCATGTGAACGAGCTGGCGCGGTACCTTATGGAGAACGCTTACATAGACTTTCAGGGCGGAATCACGATCGAGGAAGTCCGGAAGTTCCTGCGCGACGAAGACAGCCGTGAATCGAGGGCCCTCCTGTCCAGGCTGATCGAAGACGAGGGAATGGATGACCTGATGGTGACCATTGCGGATTGTCTGAAGGAGTACATCCGAACGGGAATCAACGAGGACATCGTTAAAGCCCAGCTCATCACTTACGCCGAGTCCTAGTATCACGGCGTGCTCAGCAATCTCTGCTAGGATTCGCATCCCCATGCGCCAGATAGCACTCTGCGTCTCGTTGGCTCTCGCGCTGACCGCTTGTGAGCGCTCTACCGAGGCCGACAGCGGCCCGAGGGAGGGCTCACCGGAGGCCAAGCCGGCTCCAAGCTCCAAGGAGCCGATCCGGAGCCTGCCCGAGGTCGACACCAGCGCTCTCGACGACTTCGCCAAGGGCATCTGGACGGACATGGTAAACGAGCTGCTCTCGCCCTGCGGCGAGCCCGTGAGTGTGGCGCGTTGCATCGCCGAGAAGAGGAAGTGCAAACGCTGCGTTCCCGCCGCACGGTACGTGGCCCGGTTGGTGAACGACGGGTACTCGCGTGACGAGATTCGCGACATCTATCGAGTGCGATACGGCGAGGACACCAAGGTCGACAAGCTCACCATCGGGGACTCTCCGCTTCGGGGCTCTCCGATGGCTCCGGTGACGCTCTACGAGTTCAGCGACTTCCAGTGTCCGCACTGCAAGACGGCGGCGCCCGAGCTGAAGAGGATCGTGGAGGAGTCCGACGGCAAGGCGAAGCTGGTCTTCAAGCACTACCCGCTGCCAATGCACCCAAAGGCCCGCGAGGCAGCGAAGGCCGCTGTCGCGGCGGACAAGCAGGGCAAATTCTGGGAGATGCACGACTTGCTTTTCGAGAAGCAAGACGAGTTGCAAAGAGCCAACCTCGACGACTACGCGAAGAAGATCGGCCTCGACTTGAAGCGCTTCAAAGCCGACATGCAATCCAAAGAGACCGAAAGCAAGATCGAGGCCGACATTGCGCAAGGAGAGGCGGCGGGCGTCGATTCGACTCCGACGATCTACGTCAATGATCGACGCTTCATCTTCCCGCCCGATCAGCTGGATGCGTATATTCAGGAAGAGCTCGATCAATGAGCTTCGTGCGCCGGGCGTGCGTGCGGGCCGAATGAAGCCTCGACTCGGGGTGATCGCTGCGACCTTGCTGACTTGCGCCAGCGCTGCCGCGCTCTCTTCGGGGGATGCGCCGCCAGCCATCGATGCACTCGACCAAGCTGGCGAGAAGGTGGACCTCGAGAGGCTCGAGGGAAAGGTGGTGCTGGTCGACTTCTGGGCCTCTTGGTGCGGGCCATGCAGGCAGGAGATGCCTGTGCTCGAAAGGATGCATCAGCAGTACGGGTCGCAAGGGCTCGTCATCGTGGGCGTGAGCATCGACAGCAGCCTCAAGAAGATGAAACGGTTCCTGGACGACACGCCGGTGGGCTTCCGCATCGTCCATGACCGCAAGGCCGAGATCGCATCGAGGTACGACCCGCCCGAGATTCCGTCGTCGTATTTCATCGGACGCGACGGCAAGATCCGCTACGTGCACGAAGGCTTCCGCAAGGAAGACGCCCCCAAAATCGAATCCCGCATCAAGTCCCTACTAGCCGAAAAGCCCGACCAAGACGCGGACTGAGCCCCCGGAGGACGGGTCGCGACGGGCGTGCTCGCGCCCGGGCGCCCCGTCGCCCGTCTTCTCAAGTCTACTTACAACTGGGCGACGGCCCGTTCGCTGTGCTGCCCATCCCGACCCGTCCTCCTGCGTAGACGTCAGTACACGTGCCTCGAAGCCAGGTCAGCGTCAGTGGCAGGAGCAGGGGCAGAGGCAGTTTCAGCGACAGCGGTAACAGCAGTTGCAGTTGACGGATGGAGGGCTCGGAAAAACGCGACATGAGGTGGAGCGGACGTGCGAAGTGCCAATCGGCATGCGTGCAACCACCTCCGATTGGCGCGCCGCCCGAGGGGCGGTTTGCGTGGCCCAAGCTCACAAGTGCACCGGGCCACCTCTGCAAACCGCCCCGTTCCGTGGAACCTCGTGTCGCGTTTTTCCGAGCCCGTTCTTGCCGCGCGTGAGCTCAGCGGCTGGCGGTCGCTGGTCTTTCGATCGACGGGCCTCTTGCGACGAAGGCGCTCAGCTGTTGCGTGATGTAATCGACGACTTCGCAGTCTGCCTCGCGGAACATGCCGCCCGTGACGCCGTTGGCGAGTTGGAGCACGCCGAACAGGCGCCCGCGATGAATCAGCGGCCTGTACAACAGCGCGCGAACATCCATCCCGGGAACCCCGTCGATGCTTTCGTCGTATCGAGGATCCGCAGCCGCGTCGGCCAGGACGAGCACGGCGTGCTCTGCAAGGTTGCCTGCCGCCCCGAGCAGTCCGCCGGATGAAGGGTGGGCGCGTCCTTTACGCTCTCGGGCACCGGTTCCCCGCGCCGCCACGACGCGGAGCTCGTCGGTATTGACGTCGAGCAGGAACGCCGCGTTGGCTTCCGACGGGACGAGCTCTTCGAGCAGATGCACCGCGAACTCCAGAGCCTCGGCGCGGTTTTTGAGAAAGAGGAGGTCATGGCACGCCTCGAATGCCGCCGCGAGGCGGTCCTCGGTGGGGGGAGGCGGCACGCTGCTGACCCGCGGCGCCGCGGACTGGCGGGCTTCTTCCGACAGAGGGAACTCGATGTCGATGCTCTTGTTCCAGTCCTTCCATTCCAGGCGAACCACGGGCGGGTGAAGCGGCTTTTGCTTCCAAACGTGGTCGAAGAGCTCGATGCGAACGAACTTCGGCCCCCGGACGTCCCGAATTTCGTCCTGCACGTTGCGCAAGAGGCTCGTTGCCAATTTCTCTCCAGTACCCGGCTCGAACGGGACGGGCACCGCATACATCCGTTCGCGGAAGTGGATCGGGCTCGACTCGCGCGGCTTCTCGTCGCGTGAGGAGACCAAGATGAGCTGCTTCACCACGCTGGCTGGAGGCGGGCTGCTCGAGCGCGGTACGCTGGCTTCTCCCGCGCTCCCCGCAACCGGCGGCGGCTCACTCCGCGGCCGTGCACCGACAGGGCGAGGCGGCAACGGCGCGGGCGCTGGCGGGGCCGGCCTTTGCGCTTCTGAAGGGCCGGGCGCCGGCCTCTTGGTGCCCGGCGGTGGGGCGGGCTTCTCGGCTGGAACGATCCGATAGCGTCGAAGGCCGCGAGCGTCTTGCACGATGACGGTCCCGTTGGGGTCCACCTTGCAGCTCGCGCCGGCGGGAACACCTCCGCTTTCGCCGAGCTCGGCGCGGACGACTTGTAGCGCAGCGGGCCACGTGGGTGCTTCCACGATGCCACCGAAGAGCGTCTCCGATGTGCGGAGCCGACTGATCTCGACTTTCCAATACCTCTTGGCCACGTAATCTCGTTGGTACGCCCAGTCATGATAACCAAGATCGATTGCCGCGTCGCATCTCCGACTGGCATGGCCTGCGCGAGCGTTGTAGGTACGGGCCGTGTGGATTCTCGTCATAGGTCGGGAGGGCATCGAGGAACGCCCTGGGAGCTCCGTGGGGTGTCTCCTCGATCTCGGCTGCGAGGTGCAGACGGCCAATCTCTGGGACCGGCTGGATACCGAGGAGCTGGCCAAGAACCCGCCCGCGGTCGTTCTCATCGAGGCCGGAGACGAGGCCGACGCCGGGCGGGCCGCGCTGGTGCGGGTGCGAGCGGCCGAGCCGCTTCGTGACGTACCCGTCATCATCGGCATCACGGTGGGCGCGCTGACGCGGCTCGATGCCGGCGATGGATATGACGACTTTGCCCTCATGCCCTACGTCCCAGCGGAGCTCTACCTGCGGATCCGGCGCGTCGAATGGAGCCGAAGCGAGTTCGCGCAGCAGGAACGGATCAAGATGGGGCCGCTTTGCCTCGACCTGGCTGCCCACGAAGTCACCATCGACGGTGGTCCGCGCCAGCTCACCCACCAGGAGTTCGCGCTGTTGAGCTTTCTCTGCCAGAACCGCGGACGGGTGTTTTCGAGGCGGCAACTCCTCGAGCGCGTGTGGGGGGTGGACTATTACGGGAGCAGCCGTACCGTAGACATCCACGTCCGGCGGTTGCGCATGAAGCTCGGTCAGGCGGTCAACAATCTCGAGACCGTTCGCGGCGTCGGCTACAAGATGAAAGAGCCCTGATGCCTGCTCCGCTCGCGATTTCGACGGGTGATCCCGCTGGAGTCGGCCCCGTGGTGACCGCGGCGGCGTTGGAGCGATGCTTGGGATCGGACCGAGCGCTCGTGTACGGCGACGCTGCGTGGATGGAGCGGGAGCTGCGACGTCGGGGCTGCCAGTCGATACGCCGCATGAGCCCGAGCGAGGCACAGAGCCTGACCCCCGGCGAGATCGGGCTCGTGCACGTGGCGGATTGGCCCGTTGCGATGGTGCAGGCCAGGGCTCCGACGATCGCGGGCGGCGGTGTGCAGCGCGAAGCGCTCGACGCGGCCTGCGATGCGGCAATCGCAGGAACGGCGCGAGCCATCGTGACCGGCCCGGTGAGCAAGGAGGCCGTGAGCTTGTCCGGGGTCAGCTTTCGCGGGCAAACCGAGCATCTTGCGCGGCGAGCCGGTGTCCACGTCGAGCAAGTGACGATGATGTTCCTCGGACCACGGCTCAAGGTCGCCCTCGTCGCGACGCACTGGCCGATCAAGCGCGTGCCGTCGACGGTGACGGCGGAGCACATCGAGCGAACGGTACGCCACCTGACCGATGCGCTCGGCAGATGGCTTCCCGAAACCAAGCCCTTGCACATCGAGGTCACCGGGCTCAACCCGCATGCGGGGGAGGGCGGTCTTCTCGGCACCGAGGAGGAGACCATCATCGGCCCCACGCTCGAAGCGCTTCGCGAAGAGGCGCCGTACTCGACCGGCGAGGTCGACCTGCTCGGCCCGACACCGGCCGAAGCCGCGTTTCGATATGCTGCCGACGGCCGCGCCCACGGCGTCGTGGCGATGTTTCACGACCAGGCGACCATCGCCTCGAAGCTGCTCGATTGGGGCGAGGCCGTGAACGTCACCTGGGGCTTGCCGTTCGTCCGAACGAGCGTCGACCACGGTGTCGCGTACGATGCGGCTGCGGCCGGGGTGGCTTCCGAAAGCGGGATGATCGCGGCCATTCGAGCTGCCCAGCGCCTGACCGGCGGGATCGAGGAATGACGGGCGACATCGTCATCCGAGGAGCGCGCGAGCACAACCTGAAGAATCTGACCGTGAGCCTGCCCAGGGGTCGCTTCACGGTCGTCACGGGCCCGAGCGGCAGCGGAAAATCGAGCCTGGTGTTCGACACCCTGTACGCCGAGGGGCAGCGCCGCTACGTGGAGTCTTTGAGCGGACATGCGCGCCGCATCCTCACGAAGCTTCCCCGTCCGGATGTCGACGTAATCGAGGGCCTTTGCCCGGCCATCGCCGTTCGGGAGCGAGAGCCTTCGCGCAACCCCCGTTCGACCGTGGGCACCCTCACCGAGGTGGGCGACTACCTGCGGGTGCTCTTTGCGACGGTGGGCGAGGTGCATTGCCCGGTCTGCGGGGAGCGATTGGCCGCACATCCCGTCGCGCAGGTGGTCCAAGAGACGATGAGGCTTCCGGCCGGGACGCGCTTTTCCGTCTTGGCTCCGCTGGTCCGGCCCGGCGCGGCCGCTCCGAAGCGCTTGATCGAGAGCCTCCGCGAGAAAGGCTTCGTTCGGTTGCTGCTCGATGACAGAGCGGTGGATCTCGAGAGCATCACGTCCATTCCCGCCGGTGCGTCCGTCGACGTCGTGATCGACAGACTATCCGTTCGTGACGGCATCGGCTCGCGGCTCGCCGAGGCAGTGGAGCTCGCATATCAGCTCGGCGCAGGAATCGTTCATCTGAAAGAGGAAGGAGGGACGAGGCACCGCTTCTCGGAGCAACATACGTGCTTCGAAGGTCACGCCTCGATTCCCAAAGTCACCCCGCGGCTGTTCTCGTTCAATACGCCCCTCGGCGCATGCGAAAGATGTGACGGGCTGGGGCAGACCCGTGAGTTTCCGTCGGAGCTCGCCGTCGCGGATCCGAGCCTCTCTTTGCGGCGCGGCGCGGTGACCGCGTGGGGAAAGCCGAGGCTTGCCTACTACCGCTCCATGTTGGAAAAAGTCGGTGCAGCGGGCGTCGACCTGGATGTGCCTTTCGAAGAGCTCTCGAGCAAGCAGCGTCGCATCGTGCTTCACGGCGGTGCGGGGTTCGAAGGGATTCTGCCTGGTCTCGAACGCCGGGCGCACGAATACGCTCGGCGAAAGTTGGCAGAGCAGGGCGATGAGGAGCGCGTGCTCGAGCTGCTCGAGGAGGAGCTCGGAGCCTTTGCGAAGATGGAGGTCTGCCCGGCCTGCGGTGGGTCGCGTCTCAACGACGCCGCCCGCGCGGTCCGCGTCGTGGGGATTGCCATCAGCGAGGCAAACGGCTTCGAGGTCCGACGACTGCGAGAATGGGTGCAAGGCCTTCGGTTTTCCGAGCCGCTCGGGGCGGCGGTTCGGCCCGTGACCAAGTCCATCGTGGATCGTCTCGAGTTCTTGGAGCAGGTTGGCCTCGGCTACCTGAGCCTCGATCGGGCCGCCGGCTCGTTGTCGGCGGGGGAAGCGCAACGCGTGCATCTCGCCACGCAGCTCGGAGCCCGCCTGTCCGGAGTGCTGTACGTCCTCGACGAGCCGACGGCAGGTCTGCATCCTGCTGACACGTCGCGCTTGCTGGTCACGCTCGCGCAGCTTCGCGATCTCGGAAACACCGTGGTCGTGGTCGAGCACGACGAGCAAACGATGCGAGCCGCGGACCACCTCGTGGAGCTCGGACCCGGCGCAGGCGAACGTGGAGGGTACCTCGTCGCCGAGGGGGATCTCGACGCCCTGACGGCGACGGAAAGCTCGCCGACGGGCGCCTATCTTTCCGGGCGCCGTCGGATACCGGTTCCGGAGCGGCGTCGGGAAGCGGCAGGCGCCTCGCTCGCGATTTACGTCGAGCAGCTTCACAACCTGCATGACGTGCGAGTCGAATTTCCGCGCCGGTCTCTTTGTTGCGTGACGGGGGTGAGTGGCAGCGGCAAGAGCTCGCTCGTGGTCGATGCGCTCCTGCCGGCGGTACGGAGACACCTCGGACTATCCGCCGAAGTGCCGGAAGGGGTTTCGGTCGAAGGCGGTGGAGAGCTCGCGCGGGTGTCGTTCGTCGATTCCACCCCCATCGGCCGAAGCGCGCGATCCAATCCAGCGACCTATCTCGGCGTGCTGGGGCCCCTTCGTGAGCTCTTTGCGGGGCTTCCCGAAGCACGAGCCCGCGGCTATCGGCCGGCGCGCTTCAGCTTCAACGTCAAGGGCGGCCGGTGCGAGGCGTGCAAGGGGGAGGGCGTTCAGCGCATTGCCATGCAGTTGCTTCCCGACGCCGAGGTGGAGTGCGAGGTGTGCGGGGGGCGCCGCTACAACGACGAGACGCTGCAGATACGATACCGGGGCATGAGCATCGCCGAGGCGCTCTCGCTTTCGGTCGACGAGGCGCGTGCCTTGTTCGAGGCCGTGCCCGCAATCCGCGTCCGCCTCGAAGCGCTACAGCGTGTGGGGCTCGGCTACCTCGAGCTCGGCCGGCGGTCGACCACCTTGAGCGGCGGCGAAGCGCAGCGAATCAAGCTGGCGCGCGACCTCGCGCAGCCGGCGCGAAAGCCTACGCTCTACGTCTTCGACGAACCGACGAGGGGTCTGCACTTCGTCGACGTCGAGCTGCTCGTCGCGATCCTCCATCAGCTGGTCGAAGACGGTCACACGGTCATCGCCGTCGAGCACCATCTCGACGTCATCCGAAACGCGGACTTCATCGTCGACCTCGGCCCAGGCTCGGGCCCCGAAGGAGGACGCATCGTCGCCACGGGCACTCCAGAGGACATCAAAGCTACCAACTCCGCCACCGCGCAATACATCTAGCTTCGGAGACTCGACCCCCGGAGGACGCGTCGCGACGGGCGTGCTCGCGAGCGGGACCCGCTCGCCCGACTCCTCAAGTCACCACAGGACTAGGCTCCCGCCCCCTCGCTGTGCTGCCCATCCCGACCCGTCCTCCTCCGTTGAAGTCGACGTACGGAGGGCTCGGAAAAACGCGACATGGGGTGGAGCGGACGTGCGAAGTGCCAATCGGCATGCATGCAACCACCTCCGATTGGCGCGCCGCCCGAGGGGCGGGTTGCGTGACCCAAGCCCACAAGTG
>Ga0209536_100000826_pt1 | contig 51166 bp, 33 predicted proteins | sample DeeMarSeWOR28_12_FD_187461 | JGI IMG/M metagenome (GOLD analysis project Ga0209536, IMG submission 187461) | Marine sediment microbial communities from White Oak River estuary, North Carolina - WOR-2-8_12 (SPAdes) (version 2) | ecosystem: Environmental > Aquatic > Marine > Intertidal zone >...
CGTCGCCGGCGCAAACATGAACCGGGCGCTCGCGCTCGATTCGGAGAACTGGCAGTTGCGTGTCCAGGCTGCGGGTCTGTTCGACGCCGCAGGCGATGCGCGGGCCGCGCGCCACAACGCCGACGAGGCGCTTCGCCTGGTCGCGCCGCAGCGCCAAAGCAAGCTCCGAGGCTACCTCGACCAAATGATGGGACCCGCCGCGCCCGATCTTCCCGACCCCGCTCTTCTGCCGACGGCACCGGGGAGCGCGGAGGCTGGCGGGAGCGATCCGGCGCTCATGCTCGGCGATCCGTCAAACCTGCGGCTTCGCAATCCCGACCAGACGCTGCAGCTCGACCTCGACGAATGAGAGCTACGGCCGCGGCGCCGCCTCCGCTCGATCGATGCTGCTCACTTGGAGAAGACGTTTCCAGAGCGCGTCGCGTCCCTCTCCGCTGACCGAGCTGTAGGGGGTCACCGCACGACCCAACTGATTGCGAAGCTTTGCGACCGCCGGCTTGCGTTTGTTGGCAGGCAGCTTGTCGAGCTTGGTGGCCACGACGACGGGGGTGACGCCGATGCTCTCCAAGAACTCGAGAAGCTGCAGGTCGTCGTCCTGGACGCCCCGCCGGATGTCGATGATGACCACGGCGCCCCGCAGCCCCGGTCGTTCTCTGAGGAAGCCCTCGATCAACGGGCCCCACGATTTGCGCTCCGCCTTGCTGCGCTGCGCATACCCGTACCCGGGTAGGTCCACCAAGTCGAGGTGCGCGTCCCCTGCATCGGTTCGCAGCCGCACTCGAAAGAGGTTGATGGCGCGCGTGCAGCCGGGCGCGCTGCTCGTGCGCACGAGCTTCTTTCGAGCAACGAGATTGTTGATCAGGCTCGACTTGCCGACGTTCGAACGCCCGGCGAAGGCTACCTCGGCAAACGTCGGTGCCGGCAACTGCCCGAGGGCCGTCGCGCCTGCAATGAACTCGGCGTCGAGCACATCCATCGTGGGGTTGTAGCGCCGTTACCCGGTCACGCACGCGCGCGGCGACGCAGCGCGGCTCGGAGGTCACGAAGCTCCGGTGAGCCGAGCGCGGCAGCGACGACGAGGTAGGTGACGAGCCCCAGCGCGGCGGTACCGATGAATACCCCGATATTGTGTGGATCGTTGCCTCCGAGCTCCCAACGTCCGAAGCTCGCACCTGCCCAGAGGACAGCTCCCATGGCGCCGCTGGCAACGAGCACGCGCACGAGGCTGCCGTTGATTTCCCTCATTCCGAGATACCCCGTCCGGACACGAAGCAACCACAGTAGCGCCACGAGCTGCGCCACCGCTGCTGCAGTGGTAGCTGCGGCAAGTCCGGCGTGCTGCATTGGCCCCATGAGCGCGAGGCTCAACGAGATGAAGATCACGAGATTGACGCCGCTTGCCACGACAGGCGTTCGCGTGTCGTTGTGCGCATGAAACATCGGGATGATCGTGCGCACCGACGCGACCGCCCAAATCCCTCCGGCCTGCCAGATGAAAGACCGCGCGGTTTCGTGAATCGCTGTGGCGTCGTAGCGTCCGCGCCCGAAGAAGACCGTCACCGTGGGCTCGGCGAGGATGGCCAGCGCAACGCCCGCGGGAATTGCGACGAACAGCGAAAGCCTGAGCGTGTGCCGAAACAAGCGCTTGGCTTCGTCCTCGTCGCCGTGAGCGACCGCATGGCTCAGTGACGGCAGCGCAGCCGAAGCGATGGCAAGCGCGAACATGCCTTGCGGAATCTCGGCCAAACGCTGGCCGTAGTAGAGATAGCTGACGCTTCCGGTGGGGAGAAAAGAGGCGAACAGGCGGGACAGTAAGACGTTGAGCTGGTAGACGCCGAGCCCCGCGAGGAGCGGCACCATCAACCGGGCACACTTGCGCACGTAGACGTCGCTGAACCCGATGCGTGGGCGGACGAGTAGCCTTTCCTTGGCGATCGACGGAACTTGGGCAAGCACCTGAAGCGCACCACCGAGGAGCGCCCCGATGGCGAGCGCGAAGATCGCGGGCCAGCCGAGGTCGCGAAGCATCGGTGCGAGCAGCAGCGCGGCCGCAATGAGCGCGATGTTGAGAAGAGCAGGGGCGAACGCAGGCGCCGCGAAGCGTCTGCTTGCGTGCAGGGCGCCCATCATCAGCGCCGAGATCCCCATCAGGAAGATGTACGGGAAGAGCAAGCGGGTGAGGGTGATCGTCGTTTCGAAGAGAGCCTCATCGCGTTGAAAGCCCCAGGCATAGGCTTTGACGATCCACGGCGCGCCCAGGACTCCGACCAGGCTCACGACCGCCAACACGACGGCCATGGCGCCGACCAAGTTGCGATAGAATTCCGTGGCCCGCGCCTTCCCCTCGCGCTCGCGGACTTCTGTGAACACGGGGACGAACGCGGCAGACACCGCACCCTCACCGAGAAGGACGCGAAGCGCGTTCGGAATGGTGAACGCCAGCCAGAAGGCGTCGGTTGCGGCGAGCGCGAATACAGCGGCAACGACCGCGTCTCGTACCGCGCCGAGGATCCTCGAGGTGAGCGTCCCCGCAGCGACGACGCCTGCGCGACGAACGAGCTCCCCGCCGGAAGTCTTAGCTGGCTTCGCGGACATCGGCGGAAGAATGCGCCGCGCCGACCGATCCCGGCAAGAAAGCCGGGCCGGTCAGCTGGCGCTCAAGAGCCCCTGAAGGTGCGAGATTTCGACGGTATAAGAAGCGCCACAATAGTCGCATCCGACGCTCAGCGGCTCGCCTTCGTCGACCAGCTCTTGAACTTCGGAACGGTCGAGCAAGCTCAGGGTGGTCATCACGCGGAGCTGGCTGCATTGGCAGCCAAAGCGAACCTGGCTTTCGTGCAACCAAGTAAACGGCATGCCTTCGAAGATCTGCTCGATGAGACGCGCAGGAGACCCGTCCGACGCTTGGAGTCGGTCTCGAATCTCGACGAAGCTTTCGAGGCGCTTGGTCATGGTCTCCATCGCGGCCTCCGCTTCCGCGGCTTCGGGCAAGAGCTGCACGACATACCCGCCAGCAGTCGGGGTCCGACCCTCGACCACGGAGCCCAGTGAAATCATCGAGACGATTTGTTCGGATAGCTGCATGTAACGCATGAAAGCCTCCGAGAGATTCCCGTTCTTCGGAACTTCGACGACGCCACGATGGAGATCGGAGTTCGGCAAGGTGCGCATCATTTCCAAGGTTGCAGGCGTTTCCCGGACGTTGGGCGGCGAATCGGGGGAGGGTGCCTGGACCAAACCTCGGCTCCAGCCGTCGGGATGGGAGTCGGCTACGAGCTGACCGCCCGCGTCAGCGAACCGTACGATGCACTGAACGCGCAACGATGGCGCCATCGTTTCTCGATAGAGCACAGCGGCGGTCACGAGGTCGGCCATGTCACTCGCGACGACTCCCGACAGTTTTTGGGCCGCGATCACCCCGCGAGCAGTGTCGGTCGTCCTCGCCGCGACGATTCGAAATGCCCCATCATTGGTCATGGCCCGCATGACCACGTCTTTTTCCGGCATGATTCTCCTTGAAGCGCATTGGCGATTGGTGCGCAAGCGCTACTCTTGGGCACGGAGCTGGAAATGACAACGCACCAAATCGTTCTCATCCCGGGTGACGGAATCGGCCCGGAAGTCGCGGATGCTACGACTCGCGTCCTCGAGGCCGCTGGCGCGCCAGTCGATTGGGTCGAGCATCATGCTGGCGTCGCCGCCCTCGAGATGCACGGCGAAGTTCTTCCCGAAGAGACCTTGGATGCCGTGCGCGAGCGCGGCCTGGCGCTCAAGGGGCCTTGCACGACGCCGGTGGGCAAAGGTTTCACTTCGGTCAACGTGCAGCTCCGCAAGCGTCTGGACCTCTATGCGGCCGTTAGGCCGGTTCGCAATCTGCCGGGGATCTCGACTCGATACGAGGGCGTGGACTTGGTGGTCATTCGCGAAAACACGGAGGGCCTCTACAGCGGCATCGAGAACGAAGTCACGAAGGGCGTGGTCACGAGTCTGAAGGTCGCCACCGAGACAGCATCGACCCGAATCGCGCGCTGGGCCTTCCAGTACGCGCGCGAACGCGGCCGAAAGAAGGTTACGGTGATGCACAAGGCCAACATCATGAAACTCACCGACGGCATGTTCATCCGATGCGCGCGTGAGGTCCATGAGAAAGAAGGCTTCACGGACATCGAGTATCAGGAGGTCATCATCGACGCTGGATGCATGAAGTTGGTCCAGGACCCGACGCAGTTCGACGTGCTGTTGCTCGAGAACCTCTACGGCGACGTGTTGAGCGATCTCTGCGCAGGCTTCGTCGGCGGCCTCGGCGTGATTCCCGGCGCCAACATCGGCGATGAGTATGCAGTCTTCGAGGCGGTGCACGGGTCGGCGCCCGACATTGCCGGGCAGGGCGTCGCCAATCCACTCGCGCTGTTGATGTCGGCGGTGATGATGCTGAACCACATCGCCGACACGCGGCGGGACGAGGCCTGCCGGTCGGCGGCAGCCGCGATTCGCGAAGCGTACAACCAAGCGCTGTCGGAAGGGCAGAAGACCCGCGACCTCGGAGGCACGCTCGACACGAAGGGCTTTGCGTCGGCCGTCATCGACCGGCTCGGCCGCTAATCGGTTTCGCGGACGCCGCCGTCGCCACCAGCCACGCGAAGCAGTGGCGGAAGCACGATCAACGTCGCTACGAGGCATCCGCCGATCGTCACTGCGATCAGCTCCCCGAAGCTCCGCACAGGCACGAACGAGCTGAAGAGCAAGACGCCGAAGCCCGCCATGAGCGTCACGCACGAGATCACGATTGCGCGACCCGTGCCCTTGGCCGCGCGTACGAGCGCAGCTTCGCGGCCGATGCCATGCTGCATCTCCTCGCGAAAGCGCGCGAGCACGTGAATCGTGCCGTTCACCGCCAGCCCGAGGCTGATCGAGAAGATGATGACTGTGGACACGTTCAGCGGGATCTCGCGCCACACCATATACGCCATCGTGGCGACCAGCGGGATCAGGTTAGGCGGAATGCTCAGCAGACCGAGGCGGATGCTTCGGAAGAAGAAAGCAAGCAGTAGGAAGATCACGACGACGGCCACGAGCAGGCTTCCCATCAGGTCGTTTACGACGGCCGCTTGGCCCCGAGACCCCGTGTAGGCCTCGCCCGTGAACGAGACCGATACCGTTTCATCGTCGCCGAGCTCGAGCTCGATAATCCTGTCGAGTGTATCGAGGAAACGCATCGTCGCTTGGGCACCAACGTCGCGAAGCTTGAACTGCACGCGAACCCTCTTGCCGTCTTCCGTGAGCCAATCGCTCAAGGGGCTCGGTTTGCGCTGGCTCATCATCGTGACCAGGCCTTTGACCTGCTTCTTGCTCTTGAAATTCTCGGAGCGCACGGTCGGGTCTCCGGAAAGGAGCGCGTACGACTCGCGCAAGATGTCGCCATAGCTCAGCGTGCGAATGATCTCGGGCCGGAGCGAGGCCCAATTTCGGATTCGTTGAATGCTCTGAATCAGCTCTGGTTCGAGGAAGTGATCGTCCTCGGTGCTGACCAGCACCACTTCGAGCGGGCGCACGCCGGCGAGCTTCTCTTCGATGAGAATGGTCGTCGTGTAAACGGGGTCGGTTTCGTCGAACTGATCGAGCAGCGCATGGTCGACCGTGATCCGGCTTGCGACGTAGCCCGCGCCGATCGTGAAGAGTGCGGTGCCGAGTAGAACTGCCCAGCGCCATTGCAGCAGCCTCGCCACGAGACTGCTCGTCACGTTGGTGAACATGCTGGTGCGCTCGCGCCGTACTTCCTCGCGTTTGGGCGGGGTGACCCAGGTCAGGATTGCCGGTACGAAGGTGATGATCACCACGTACGAGATCATCACGCCGAGGCCTGACGTGAGGCCGAAGTGCCGGAGCATCACCGTCTTCGATACGACGAGGGATGCGAGACCAACCGCTGTCGTTGCCGACGTGAGCATGCAGGCGACGGCCATCGCCTTGACGGTGCGCCTGCCGGCTGCCGTGCGGCCCGCGTCGTCTTGCGCTTCCTCGTCGTGAACCTCGTCACGATAGCGCTGAATCAGGTGGGTTGCGTCACTGATGCCGATGATGATCAACAACGGCACGATTACGTTGTTGAGGATGTTCATGGGCTCGCCAAAGAGCCCCATGCCGCCGACGGTGACGAGCGCGGTGATGGCGACCGCCCCCAGAGGAAGCAGGACACCTGCAGCCCAGCGGAACGAAATCGTCAGGAGAATCAGGCAAACGAGGACCGTCAGAGGGATCAGTCGGAGGTTGTCCTCGCGCATCTTGGCGACGATGACGCTCCGAAGGTAGGGCAGTCCCCCTACGTGAAGCTCCAGGTCCTGGAGCTCCGGCCGCGCGAGCGAAGCGCGGAGATCTTTCATGGCTCGTTGCATCTCTCGCGGATCGAGCTCCGGCAGCTGGAGGGCTATGCCGGCGAGCGTGTGATCGTCGTCGATTAGACGCCCGACGAGGAGTGGGTTGCCCTCGATTGCTTTCGCGAGCTCGGCGGCCTCTTGCTCGGTCACCTCCGCGCCTTGCACGATGGGATCCGTCTTCAACTCGCTCGAAAGAGCGGGGCCGAGCACCGCGATGCCGCCTGGGAACCGGTCCGGATCGCTTTCGATGATATCGAGCAGCGCGTTGAAGGCGGCGTCTTCGAGATTGCCTTGCGCGTCCTCGACTTCTGCTTCGTCGAGCGAATCGAGATCATCAAGCGAGTCGAGATCGTCGAGGTCTTCGTCTCCGGCGCCACCTACTTCTTCGAGACCGTCGAGCTCGTCGAGCTCGCCGTCGTCATCGTCATCCGCGCCCTTTTCGCGCCGGGGGATGTTCAGGGTCGTCAGCCCGGCGACCTTTTCGACCCACGGCTTCTCCGCGAAGTAGAGCGAGATGTCGTGGATTCGCTGCAGGGTGTCCCTCGACAAGACGTCGTCGGCCTCGACGAGAATCAGCACGGCCTCGCGCCGTTTGCCGAACCATTCCTCGAACCGCTGCTGAATGAGGGCGTACTCTTCACCCTCGAAAGACGAGAGTAGGCTCTCGGGAGCCGGGTCCGCCTTCAGCTTGGGGATCTGCGTCGCGAACGCGAGGGCGGTCAGGACCGAAACCGCGACCACGAGCTTCCGGCGCTCGGTCACGAGCGATGCGAGCCAATTCAAGGTTTGTTGGCGTCGGGACACGAGCGTGTATGTCTTTTAGGGGAGGGGCCCGCAAGGCTCTTATCCCGGCTTGACAGGCCAGGCTGGCAGGGCTACCACCCGCGTCCCCACGGGGAGGATATCAGAGTGGCCAACCACGCTTCAGCAAAAAAGCGAGCTCGCCAGACGATCAAGCGCACCGCGCGAAATCGCAACATTCGCACCAATGTACGGACATGCGTGAAGCGCGTCCGCTCGGCTGTCGAGGCCGGTGATTCCGGTGCGGCGAAGAAGGCGCTCATCGAGGCAATTAGCCGTATTGACGGCGCGGTTTCGAAGGGCATCTACCACCGCAAGACCGGCTCGCGGTACATCTCCAGACTCACTCATCAAGTCAACGGGCTTCAGGGCTGAGCCCAAGCTCGCGTCTGCGAGAGGGTGGCGCTAGCGGCGATCCGCGCAGAGCGCGAGCACGGCGTCTTGCAGGACCACGTCCGGCGGGCGCTTGCTACCTTTGAGCGCGCGATCGGCCTCGGCGATCAGCGCGAACGCGTCGCCCAGGCTGTCCGCAGTGAAGCGCCGGGCGGACTCCGTGAGGTCTGCGGCCTTGAATGGGGGAGCTCCGGCCCGTTTGGCCGCCTCCTGCGGACGGAGACCCTCGGAGAGCGCCTCGCGCATGCGCGCCACGATGCGTAGTTGACGCGCCACCATCGCCAGCAGGCGAAGCGGTGGCTCGCGATCATCGAGGAGCGACTGTGCCGCGGCAACGCCTTTGCGCCTGTCCTTGAGCCCGATCGCATCGACCAGGCTCCAAATCGATTCGACGCGGATTCGGGTCACGCACTGCATCACCGCTTCGGCGTCGATTCGCTGGCCGGCTCCGACGAACAGCGAGAGTCGCTCCATCGCGTCGTCGATCGCCGCGAGATCATCACCCACGGCATCAAGCAAGGTCTCGATCGCCTGCGGCGCGATCTTGTGGTCGCGCGCGGTCGCCTCGGCGCGGATGAACTCGCGGAGCTCGCGCCCGCGCAGAGGCTTTGCGTCGACGAGGCAGCCCTTCTTCTTTGCCGCTTTTCCAAGCTTCGAGCGGCCATCCAGCTTGTCGGCCGTCATGACGAAACAGGCGCTGTCGCTCGGATCGCCGAGGTATTCCGCGAGGTGGTTCTGCTCCGTTGGAGTCATGGCGTCGAAACGACGGACGAGAACCAGTCGCTTGTCCGCCATCATCGGGAGCGTTCGAGCGGCCGAAATTGCGCGCCCCGCTTCAAGCCCTTTTCCGTCGAAGATCTCGACGTTGAACCCGGGCGCGCCCATGGCGTCGACGGCCCTGCGAACCGCATCCACGGCGCGCTCGATCAGCAAGCGCTCCGTTCCGACCAGAACGTAAACCAAGTCTAGCGAGCCTTGCGAGGCTCTCGTGGTGACATCATCTAGTGTGAGCACGGATCAGCGGGCTTCGTCATCCGAGAAGGTGACTTCGCCGCTGTGTTGTACCCTGTCCCCGAGAATTTGAAAGCGGTAACGGCCGACCTCTTGGCGTCGGACGGTCACGACCATCTCGAGCCGACGATTGGGCTCGAATTGGGGACGCTTCAAACGTAGCTTGTGGACAATCGTCCGCTGGTTTCGGTCGTTGACGAACACCGTCATGGCGGGCGCGATGAACTTCCGCTCGGCGGTTTGAATGTCGTAGAACAACACCTCGAATTCCGAGTCGCCGACGGGTTGGCTGAAGCGGACGACCAGGTTGGCGTTCCAGTGGCGGTCCTCGACGGGCGCGTCGGTGCTCTCGAGCAAGCGCGTCGCTTTGTTGGCGGAAGCGAACCGAATGACGCCGGACTCCGAGAGAGACCGGGAGATGCCCCGCTGGGTCAGGATGATCTTGGCGTGAAGGCCGGAAGCCGCCTCTGCGGCCTGCCAGGGCGTGAGGGACGAAATGACCGCTGCGAGGGCGGTGGCGACGAATGCGAGACGTGGATTCACAGCTTGCTCCTGGGAGGTGGTCCAGGATCAGGCTAACAACTAGAACTTTACAGTGACAGGGTGATAAGGTGCGGAAATGTAGGATTCGCGCAAGCACTGCTCCTGGAGCCCGCCGAAAAGTTGTGCCCCAAGGCGGTGACGGTTACCTCCGAGCCAGGAACCAAGCACGAATGACGACAGTCAGCGGGGGGGTCAAAGGACTGGTCGCGCGCGCGCAGCGCGAGGCTCAACGGCGCGGGCATAGCCCGTCGACGGCGTACCTCCTTCTCGTCATGCTCCAGTCTGGCGGGCCCATGGGGAGCCTGCTCTCGCGGCTCGGCGTGAGGGAGGCAGACCTCTTGAGCGCAATTCGCGTCGTGGATTCGGAGCCGGTGAGCGCGTTGGAGCGCGCGGTCGAACGTGCTTATCGCATCGCGAAAGCCATGGAGGCACCCCAGGTGCTGCCTGCGCACGTCTTGTTTGCGATCGCGCGTGACTCGCGGAGTGCTGCGCACCGAAGTCTCGAAGAAATCGGTGCTGGCTCGAAGCGTGTCCAGGAGGCCGTGAGCAACGCGCTCCACCCCGACGAACCGAGGTCCGCGCCGTCGACCGCGACGCAGATTAGGCCGACCGCGTCGTTTTCTTCGACGCCTGCGGCCAAGCCCTCTCGACCGTCCGCGCGCCGCACGGCGGAAGCAGCGCCGTTGATCGAGCTTCGCGTTGAACGTTCCGATGGAGAGCCCGATGAGCCGGCGATCGAGGTGCCGCTTCGGGGCCCGGTCGAAGCCGACGAAGATCTGATCGTTCCTTCGTCCTCGCCCTTCAGTCTCGATGCGCGGATGTATCCAACCCTAGCCAAGCTCGGAAGGAACCTCACCGAGATGGCTTCGCTCGGGCGCATCGACGAAGTGATCGGGCGCGACGCTGAGATCGAACGTCTGCTCGACGTTCTGGCGCGACGCCGCTCGAACAATCCAATTCTCGTGGGGCCGCCCGGCGTTGGCAAGACCGCCATCGTAGAGGGGCTCGCGCGGCGCTTGGCGCTCGGCGGTGAAGGGGTGCGGGGACTCGAGGGCACGATCATCGTCGAGCTGTCGGCTGGGGGCTTGGTCTCGGGGACCGGTGTTCGGGGCGCGCTCTCGGAGCGGATGCGCCGTCTTCAGTTCGAGGTGAAGCGCGCCGACGGCAAGATCGTGTTGTTCATCGATGAGGTGCATGCCTTGTTCACGGGCGGCGATTCGCCGGATGATCTCGCCCACGAGCTCAAAGCGTCGCTCGCCCGAGGAGAGCTTCCGTGTATCGGTGCAACCACCGATGTCGAGTACCGCAAGTACGTCGAGCGAGACGCAGCGCTCGCCCGACGCTTCTCGCCAATTCACATCGCCGAGCCGAGCCCAGAGGACGCCGTCGAGATCCTGCAGGGGATCGCGCCACGTTACGAGGTGCATCACGGCATCGCGTACGACGAATCGGCGGTCGAATCGGCCGTCGACCTATCGGTTCGCTACATCCCCGATCAGAGCTTGCCGGACAAAGCGATCGGGCTGCTCGACCTCGCCGGTGCGCGCCTTCGTCGACGCGGTGGCGCGGTAGTCGACCGGGAGGCGATCGCCCAGGTGGTGGCCGAGAAGGTTCGCGTTCCGGTCGAGCGCCTACTCGTCAGCGATTCGCAGAAGTTGCTCGAGCTCGAGCGCCATCTAGCCGAGCACGTCGTCGGCCATACGGACGTGATGAGTCGCGTCTCCGACGCGCTCCGAAAGGGTGCCGCCGGTTTTCACGGTCGGCGGCCACTCGCGACCTTCTTGTTCCTCGGTCCGACCGGCGTCGGAAAGACTGAAACTGCGCGCGCGTTGAACGAGCTCTTCTTCATGGGTTGTCCGATGACCCGGATCGACATGAGTGAGCTGAGCGAGGCCCATGCCGTGGCCAAGCTCGTTGGCGCACCGCCCGGGTATATCGGCCACGATACCGGCGGGCAGCTCACAGAGGCGATTCGGCACCGACCGTACCAGTTGGTTCTGCTCGACGAGATCGAGAAGGCGCATATGGACGTACTCCAGTCGCTTCTGCCGCTTCTCGAGGACGGGCGTCTTACCGACGGGAAGGGCAGGACTGTGGACTGCACGCACACGATCGTCGTGATGACCTCGAACCTCGGTGCGCAACACTCCACGCGTGGTCAGAGCTCGATTGGTTTTCGGGGCGCCTCCGAAGGTGAGGGCGATGGGCTGTCTGCCGGGCTCGCTGCCGCGCGCCGCGCGCTTCCACCGGAGCTGTGGAATCGTATCGACGAACCTTTGTTCTTCGGGCCGTTGAGCCGCGACGAAGTGGCCGAGATCGCGCGGCGCATGACGGCCCGCGTAGCCGCGCAGCTTCGCGAGCGTCAAGGGGTCGAGCTCGTGGTGGACCCAACGGCGATCGACGCGCTCGTGGCCCTTGGAGGCTATGACGCTGATCTCGGGGCGCGCCCGATGCGTAGAGCAATCGGCCGCATGGTCGAGGCGCCGCTGGCGGCAGCAATTCTGGCCGGTGAGGTCGCGAAGGGCGCTAGAGTCGTCGCGCTCGGCGGCGCCGACGCGATTCGGTTCGAAACCGTCGAAGGCTCCGTCGAAGCGGCGGAGTGATCAGCGCTCGATCTCGCCGAGGATTTTGGCTGCTTTCGCTTTCGACAGCCCCACAGCACGGGCGCAGCGCACGATGACCGGGATCAGCGCGTCGTAGGTCGATAGCGCTTCGCGGCTCAAGCGGCGAACCCCGCTTCGGTGCCGTGCCACGGTCGAGACATCACCCCGCGCAACTGGACCGGTCAGTGCCTCGGGTACTCCGAGGTCTTGCACGTTTTCTCCAACGCTCCCGAGCAGCCCTCCGATCGCTTGCTCGGCGGCCCGCTTGTCGAACCCGAGCCGTTCGAGTAGCGACACCGAGGCGAAGGCGAGCGCGGCCGCTCCATTTGCCGCGAGGGCGGCCGCCGCATGGTAAGCCGGATCGTCCGTGTTGGCGACCACGGTGCGCGCCCCGCACGCGGCCGCGATCCTCCGGCTCGCCGCAATGGCGGATCGATCACCGCTGATGGTGAAGGACGCCCCCCGCAGGCTTGGATGGCTGCGCTTGCTCGGAAAGGACACGAGTGGATGCATGACGCCGACTGCGGCGCCACGGGCCGCGCACGCCCGAAGCTCGTCGACACTCCGTGCCCCAGCGCAGTGCAACACCTTAGCCTTGGCTTTTAGGTGGGGGGCGATCGTTTCGGCGACTTCTTCGATCGCGTCGTCGGGGACTGCAAGCACGAGTACGTCTGCGGCGCGCACGGCCGATGCGGAGATCTTCCTTCCCGCAGAGCTCACCTCGATCTCGGCGCGTCTGCTCAGCGTTCTGCGAAGCCCGCTGCCGACTCGCCCGCGCCCGATGATGAGGACCTTCATTCGTCGCTCGCGTAGAGACCGTGCTTTCGGATGTGGGCGATGACAGCTGTCGGGACGAAACCGTTCAGATCCCGCCCTTGATCGAGCGCGGCCCGCACGTCGGAAGAGCTCACGTTGGGAATCGAAATGGGGCAATCCTCGGGTGCGGGATAGCCATCGCGCCCGACGACCAATGGCGGGGCCAGCCGGATGACGTCATTCCATCGGTACCAGCGATCGACCGTTTGGAGGACGTCAGCGCCAATCAGCAGTCGAAGCTCGACATCGGGGTGTCGAGACCGAATCGTTTCGAGGGTGTGGAGCGTTCGGCTCACGTCACCCAGCTCGCGCTCAATGTCCATCGAGGAGACGCCTCGAAACGGAGCAAATGCCAGCTCGCACATCGTCATGCGGGCGTCGAAGGAAGCCCCGTGGGCTTTGCCGAACGCATGCTTCCAGGTGGGGAGCGCCCAGACCTCGTCGATGTCGGCGGCGGACAGCGCCCAAGCGACCGAAAGCACATGCCCGAGGTGTGGCGGATCGAAGCTCCCCCCGTAGATGGCGACCCGCCGGGCCGTCACGGCGCCACCATGACCTTGGCACCCCGCCCCTGAATCGGCTCGGTCCACCGAATCTCACCAGCGAGGTCGATCGCTTTGAGGACGACGCCACCTGCTTCGGACTGGTCGTCGAGAAGGCCGACGTTGCCGCACGCGAGCGGGCCCGGAGAGAAGAAGCAGCGAGGGCCGAACCGCTTGAATATCATCTCGGTGGCGTCCCCATAGACGACGATGTTCGAGTTCACCACGTCGTCTTCCCCGATCGTCGCCTTGTTGCGGACGATCAGGACGATGCGATCGTCGAGCATCTCCATGGCTCTGGTCGGTGGACGCGGGGCAACGCGAAGCTTCTCGAGGTAGCGTGCACCTCGAAGCCGCAGGAGCACCTCTTCGATATCGGAAGGTGATCCGGTTGCGGCCACCTGCGCCACCCGTTGCTCCACGCGGTCTCCGTTATCTTCGGACTCATGTGCGACGACGAACTCCCGGAGAGCGTCGTCTTCCCCGAGATAGATCACCTGGTCGACCTCGCAGCCTACGATCAAGAGCTTGGCCGCCCGCTCGAGAGCGGCGGTGTCGGTGTCCGCAGGACCGATGAAACCCAATCGCATCGTTCTCAACGATCTACACCAGCTTGGGCCCGGGCTTCAAAATGTGCGTCACTGATGGCGAAACGGACCAGCGCCCACGCCTCGGGGGTTTCGCGGACTGCGGCGAGTCGGGCGGCCCGGCCGGCGGGCGCTTCGTGTCCGGCGATCTTGAGAAGCGCGTCGACCGCGGAGGGCAGGTCGCCGGTGAGGGTCAGCGCCGCGCGGTCGCCGAGCGCGCTGACCGCGAACGGCACGAGCCGGGTGGAAAACGACGAATTGCCGCGCAATTCGAGGACCAAGCTCTCGACCTCGTCGCGCCAGCGTCGTGGGACCGCCTTGAGCAGCTTCTTGCGCAGGTCCTGAAGCTGTTTCGGTTCTGCGCCGCTCGGTCGGCTGGGGTCATGCCCTTGAAGCAGCGCGAGCAATGCGGCGTCGAGCTCCTCGGGACGCGCGCGCAATGCGGGGGCCAGGTGGCTGGAGGCCACCTTGAGCGCCCGCGCGAATAGGAAGACGCGCTCTTCGGGCGTGGTCATCTCGTGGAGGTTGCCGCCGACGACGAGCATTGGCGGGTTACCGCTGATTGGCATGCAGGAGGCGGGCGCGACGTAGGTGACGCGTAGCTTCGGCTCACTGGTCCCAAGCGCTTCGGCGACCGCCCCAGCTTCCTCGACGAGAGTCCGGTGCGGTCCCGAGGGCCGGCGCAGACGCCACGCGGTCGCGTCGAACGGGAGCATCTTGTCGAACGAGTCCTCGCAGAGCGCAAAGAGCCGACGGACTGTTTGCGGGAGGTTGTTCGGCGCGACGAGGTTGTCGACGCCGGGCGCGAGCGGAAGCTTGGGCTCCCCCAAAGCTTCGTTGCGGGCGGTGACGTCTCCTTCGAAGAGCGACGCAGGGTGGCCAACTGCAATCGCTGCGCTCGCCGCGCACGACGCCGCTCCCGGCCCGTGGCGGCGGTTCAGCACCCGCACCAAGGTCGTCCATAGCGTCTCGTCACCGGGTTGCGTTTCGATCGCATCGCGCAGATCGTTGACGGCTCGATTGAGGTGCATGGACTCTGCGGGGCCGGCTCCCTGGGCGCCGTAGTAGTCGGCCACTGCGAGAATGACGTCGGGATCGGTGGGCTCCTCGGCCCTGAGTTGCTCGAGCATGGCTTCGGCCTGCCGGGCTTCCCCTGCGAGCTCGACGGTGTTCGCCAACCGAATGCGATAGTCTCGCTTCACCGCGTCGCTCGGCGCGCGCCGGACGAGCTCTTGAAGCAACCGCGCCGCATCCCGCGGCTTGTCTTGCTGCGTGAGCACCGAGGCGAGGCGGTCGATCGTCTCGATGTGCGCCGGAGCTAGCTCGAGCGCTCGTCGAAGAGACGCCTCCGCCCGGGGCAAGTCGCCGAGATGCTCGTGATAGAGCTCGGCGAGCTGCGAGAATGCCCAGACTTGCTCGTCGGTGCTTCGTTTGAGGCGCGCGATTCGGATCAGCGCTTCGGCCGCGCCTTGCCAGTCCTCACGGCCTCGGTGAGTTTCGACGAGCTCGCGGAGCGCGGCAAAGTGGTGAGGATCGAGCTCGAGACATTCGTCGAGCGCTTCGATGACGCCCTCCACGTCGCCGCGGTCCCTCCTCTGTGCGGCCTTTTCGAGCAGCAACCCCACCAGCGTCGGTGTGTCGGCTCCAGCGTCGATCCGGGCATCGGTGAGCCGCGCGAGCTCGTCGAGAAGACCTCGCTCCCGATACGCGGCGGCGAGTCGGCGGTAGATGTCGAGGTACGTGATGTTCGTATTCGCGGCCGTTACCCAGGCTTGCAGGGCGCGTTCCCGGTCGCCGAGCTCTTCTTCGAAGATGCACGCGGTCGCTCGCCAAAGAGACGCGGCACGCTGGCTGTCTTTGGCATGGACCGCCGCTTCCTCGTAGACGGCCGCGGCATCCTCCCAGCGCTTGGCGGCGCGGAGTAGCTCGGCTTCGGCCTCCAGCGCGAGCGGGTGGTCGCTCGCCGTATTGAGTGCCTCGAGGGCGCGCCCCGGATCGTCGGCTCTTTGCAACAAGTGTGCGGCTTCCAGCGCAAACGCCGCGCGTTCGAGATCGTCGTCTAGCGATGCTTGGAGGGCGATCAGCGCCCGCAGCGCTAGCTCGGTCTCCCCCTTCACGTAAGCCGCGCCGAGCAATTGGCGCGCCAACCCGGGGTCGGCTTCGAGCCCTTCGTCGATGCCGCGCAAGAAACGATCGATGTCGTTTTGCAGGATGTCCGGATCCGCCTTGAGCAGCTCGAGCAGCAATCTCTGGCGGGCAAGTCGGTCCACCGAGCCCGCGGGGAGCGCTCGTATCAGCCGATGGGCGCTCGACCGGATGCGCTCGGGATCCCGTTCCCGAAGTGCGTCCGATTCGAGCGCTCGGCCAGTGGGGATGTGGTCGGGCCGTGCTTCGGCGATGGACTGGAGCGAAAGCCGCGCGCTTTGCATGTCACGCCGTGCCAGGCGATCGACCTCGGCCATCGCGGAGAACGCGCGCAGCTCTTCGGCCTCGTTGGCTGCTTCGCGGGCTCGTTGCATTGCCGAGTCTGCCAAGCGCGCATACTCGGATGCGTGAAGCTCTGCGTCTTTTCGACGAACGCGAAGTGCGAGGTTGTCTGGCGCAGCAACGCATGCCTCGCGAAGCGAACGCGCGGCCTGCGCGGCGAAACCCGCAGCGCGGTAGGATTCCGCCGCTCGCGGGAGATATGCCGCGGGATCGAGCTTCCGCGCGGCAAGTGACATGAGGTCGCCCGCAGCTTCCGTGCCGTGTCCGGCCGACTCGCAGAGGTGCTCGATCAGCAGCGGATCGGGGGCGCCGCGATCGAGCGCCTTTTCGGCGTGCTTCGTGCGTTCGTCCGAAGCGCTCGTCCACATCGAGGCGCGCAAGCGATGGGCGTCGGCGTGCGAAGGGTCGAGCTCCGCCTGCAGCGCTGCCGCTCGGGCGCGTGCATCGGTGTCGCCGGCCGCTTCTTCGAGCGTCCACAGTGCGGGCGGATAAAGCGGTTCACGTTCGAGCGCGGTGTCGCACGAGTGCCGTGCGGCGTCCGACCCTCGGGTAAGCCGCGCGGCCATGGTCAGCGCGAAGGCGCTGCGCGCTCCGACGCTAGCGTCGGCTTCGTCTCTCCATCGCAGCGCGCAGCGTTCTGCGTCGTCGTCACGGAGTACGAGCGCGCGTCGCACCAGCATGCCTGCGGGGCAGCTTTCTTCTGCCGAGAGGAGCATATCGAAGCGCGCATCGGGGCTTGCGATCTCGGCCAGGGCGAGAGTCGCGCCTTCCATTTGTATGGGGCCAGCTGCCTCCAACTCTCGTTCGAGCGCCTCCGCGAATTTCGCCATGTCGCCGACTCGCGCTGCGTCGTCGGCATGGGCCATGCTGGCGGCGGGTTCCGTTTGCTCGGTCCCGCCGTCGAATGGGCGGGTGAGCTCCCGCGCGCCTCGACCCCCCGCGTCTCCCAGCCCGCGCAGCGCGCCAAGATACGCTCGCAGCCCTGGGTGAACCGCGGTCTGTTCCGGAGCTGGATCGCCGAGCTCCGCGTGGAGGCGCGCACTGCGCGCAGCTTTGACGCCTTCGATCTCGGCCGTCTCGTCTTCGGCGCGCAGGCCGAATGCAGCCGCCGCGCCCCGGAGGTCACCCCTGCGCCAGGCAGCCTCGGCGAGCGTCCAAGAGGAGGCCGCGTCCGTCGCCCCGTCGAGCATCGCGCTTGCCTGGCTCGGCTGCCCCAGTGCATTGGCAGCAACCGAAGCCGTGCGCCGAAGCGCAGCCGCGATCGGGGCCGGAGATCCTTCCGATGCAGCGATCAGCGAAGTGACCGCGGTTTCCAGGTCGCCGAGCGCGCGCGCCGCTCGGACGACTCCCAAGTGCGCCTCGAGCGTGTTGGGGCGGACCTCGAGCACCTGTTCGAACAGGGCCTTCGCCTGTGTGGGCTCGCCGGCCTGTTCCATCAGCTCCGCGGCGTGCGAGAGAATGACCACGCGGGCCTCGGCGGACGGCCAGCGTTCCGCCGCCGCCGACAGCGCTTGCGCCGCGTGGGCCTTCTGACCGCGTGCGAGACGCGCGGCCGCCGCGACGATCCAGGCGACGAAGCTCTCTCCCACGAGCTCGGCCGCGTGCGTGGCTGCCTGTTCTGCGGCTGCGGCATCGCCAAGCTTCGTGAGCTGAATCTGCGCCAGCAACTCGAGCGACGCTGCGCGTTCCGCCGCCGACAGCGCGAGAGCGGCCTCTCTTTCGAGTGCCTCTGCTCCGGCGGTCCAGTCGGCGCGCCGCAAGGCGTGCCTTCTAAGCGCTCGTAGCACGACGACGTCGCGCGCATCTGCGGCGAGAGCCTGCTCGTAGTGGCGGGTGGCCGAGTCGGCATCGCCGAGCTGCTCGCAGAGCTCAGCGGCGGAGGTGAGCAATCGGGCGCGAGTAGAGCCGACCGCGCGGTTCGCGAGTGCGTCGAGAAGCTCGATCCGGCGCTTCTTGACCTCTGCGTTGTCACCGACGAGCGGCAGCGCCTCGTGGCGAGAGGTGTGCTGGAACACGGTACGCTGCGCCGCCTGTGCGCCGAGGTCATCGGGATTCGGCGGCTTGCTGACGTGCTTGGCTTGCGGGCCGGTCTGCGTCTCAACGAACCCGTCGAGCAGGCTAGCAATCGCGTCGTCGTCGAAATCAAACGACGGCGGGGTCGATCCGCGATCCGCTCCGGACAGCTCGTCAGGCATCGTTCCTCCACAAAGGCGAGTCGGCCGCCGCCCAGAAACGCAGCAGATCGAGATTGCGCTGCGAGGTCCGCAGTGCTGCCATCGATACCGGTCCCGCGGACAGCGTCGTCAGCGCGGCGGCGATGTCGCCGCACGCGAGCAAACCAGCCCGGTCGGCGCTTCGGTGGAACCTCGCGACGGCTGTGAGCAGCACGGTCGGTTCGAGCGCGACGCCTCCGACCGCCTCCTGCACACTCTTTCGAGTTGCCCGCCGGAGCTTGACCGCGACGGCCGGGAGCAGGGGGCCTCCGTCGGCCACCTGGCATCGGGACGCGCGGAGGATCGCTGCCAGCGTTCCGGCGGCCTTCTCGGGTGAGTCTTCGAGCAGTGAGCCGCCGCCGCGCGGCACCGCCCATGCTAGCCGCCCGGCGGTGAAGCGCCCGACCGCGTCGAGTCCATTTCGAGCAGACTCCGGCACGCTCCAATGCACCTCCCCGTCGCGGTCGGCGTGCGCGACCACCCGAGGCACGCTCTCGGATGCGCTGACCGAGCCGAGGCGTGCGCCGAAACGCTCGGTGAGCCGTTCGAGCTCGCCGTACACCGGCTCGCTCGCTGTCAGTTTCTTCGCCCGCACCCGCGCGCCAGCAAGAGCGTGGCCCGCGCGGCGCATGACCTCGTCGATGAGTGCGTCTTCGTTGCGGTCCCACACGGACGCGACCGAGACTTGCGTGAAGTCAGTAGCGCCTTCGGTGGTTGGGGCGCCAGGTTCCAGCGCAGCCTCGACCGCGGCGACCGCCGATGCTCGTTCGACATCGCCTCGCCAATGCGCCGCCTTGCGCAATCCCTCGAGCAGCGAGACGTCGAGCTCACCTTCGGCGATCCGCGTCCAAATTGCCTGCTCGTAGCGTTCCAGAGTCGCTTTCCGATCGGGATCGTCCATCAGCGCTGCCAGGCGTGCAGCCGCCTTCGCTTCGGTGGGATCGGCGCCGAGGGCTCGCGTGTACGCATCGATGGCGGCGCCGCTGTTATCGAAGCCCTCTTCGAGTGCGCCAATTCGCAACCAGGTCTGCGTGTCCGCCAAGCCGAGGGCCTCGACGGCTCGAAGCTCGACCAGAGCTTCGTCCTTGGCACCAAGCCGCGTCTCGAGGAAGTCCGCCGCGCCGAGATGCGCGACACGCCGCTGTTCGTCGGGAATGCCGGACTGAGAGAGACGCCGAAGGCAGTCCACCGCTTGCTCCCAGTGCTCGAGAGACACATGCACCTCGGCAGCGAGGGCCAACGCGCCCGAATGATCAGGCTCCGAGGTGAAGAGCTCGTCGAGGACCTCGAGGGCGCCTGGGCGATCGCTAAAACCGCGCAATAATCGAGCGCGCTCGTAGAGAAGGTCCGGCCGCTCCTTGGGGCCGCCTAGGGCGAGACGTGCCGACACCAGGTCTTCGAGCCCCTCCGCGTCCTCGCGGTCGGCAAGAAGGTCGTGGAGCCGCCGGAAAGCGACGTCACGGGTCGGGTCGGCATCGAGGGCTCCCCGGAACGAGTCCTCGGCTTGTTGGTGCTGCTGCAGACAGTCCAAGCGGACCGCGCCGGCCTCTTCGAGAAGATCCGCCTTGAGCGAGCCCTCGACGAAGAGCGCGAGCCGCTCACATGCTTGCGCGACCAAGGCCCATTGGCCTGCCTGCCGCGCCGCGATGCGGAGCGTCTCCCAGAGCGCGAGGTCGTCCGGCCGTTCATCGACCGCGTTGCTCAGCAAGGTGACGGCTTCCGCCCCCCGATCGGCTTCGACCAAGGCGCGGCAATGGGCTGCGTCGAGCGCAGTTCGTCCGAGCGCGGTGCTGTGGCGAAGCTTGTGCCGAAGCGCCGCCGCGCGCAGCTCTGGATCGTCGCCGGGTGCCAACACCTCGTCGATTGCAATCGCTGCTTGAGGGTGCTCTGCGGCGAGCTCTTCCGATTCGTGCGCCAGCATGAACAGCTCGTCGACTGCCTGCTCACCGCGCGCGATGCGCATCTCGCGGAGTCCGTGTAGCAGCGTGCTGGCCCGAAGGGCGTCGGTTGGGGCTAGCGCGGCGAGTTGGAGCCAAGCGTCGTCGGCCGATGAAGCCTGGTCGTCGAGCGCGCCTCGAAGCGCCGAATACGCCGCTGCAAAGCCGTTGATATCGGCGCTCGGCGCGAGAGTGTCGGCTAGCGTCTCTTCGGCCGCGGTGCGCTGCTCGTCCGTGGTCAGCTCGCGAGGCGTGGCAAGTAGCGCGACGGCGCTCGGGATGGCGGTTACAGAATGCCCGAGCGCGCGTTCATACGAGGCACCTGCAGCCGCCGAGCTTCCGTTTACGAACGCGAGCGAGTCTGCCCGCAGCATTGCGAAGAGCTCTGGCACGCCGCCGCCGAGGTTCCCGCTTGCGAGCCGTTCGAACGCGCGGAGCTTCGCGCGCTCGTCCTCCTGGCGCCGCGCCACCTCGGCAAGCGCAAGCGCGGCCGACGACGATTCCGGCGACTGACTGAGGGCCTGCTCGTAGGCATCTCGTGCCGCGCGGAGGTTGCCGCTGCGCTCTGCCGTTGCTCCGGCGAGAAGTAGTGAGCTCTCGCCGAGCGCAGCGCCAGGCGAGCCGTTCGAACGCGTTTGCGCGAGCGCCACGATGTCCTCCGGACGGCCCCCTTCGCGGAGGACGCCTTCCAACATGGCGAGGACGTGCCCGTCGTTTGGTGCGAGCCCGAGTGCTTTGCGAAGCGTCTGCTCGGCGGCGCTCCAATTGCCGCTCCGCGCCTGCGCGTGCCCCGCGGCGCACAAGTGGCTCACTCGGTCTTCGGGGGCCGCGTGCGAGGCGAGGGCTTCGTGGGCGAGCGCGAGGAGCTCCCCATCGTCCGAGCGTGCCGCGCGCGCTCGTGCCACCTGAGGCGCCCATGCCCCGCAACTCTCATCGCTCAAGGCATCGTGTAGCAGGGCGCGCGCGCGCTGCGCGTCACCGAGCACGTGCTGGGTGATGTCGTAGCTAGCGAAGACTAACAACGAGCGTTCATCCGCCGGGATACCGCAGGCGAGCAGCTCGCCTGAGCGGGCCAGGATCGCGTCGGGTTCTCGCTCGTGAATTGCCGCGCCGAGCGCGTCCCGAAGAATCGCAGGCTTCCACTCGGTCGACGCCGCAGCAGCTTCCAGGAACAAGGCCTGCGCGTCTGCCGGTGCGCGAGCAGACGCCGCCACGAGCCGAGCGGCATGCCAGAGGAGCAGCGAGCGCGCCTCGCCTTCCGTGTGTTCCGCCCGCACCAAAAGGCGCTCGACGCGTTCGGCGCGAGCTTCCGACTGAAGGAGCGCGACGTCCAGCGCAGCTTGGGCGTACTCCGAGCTTGGATAGCGCGCCGCGGCGTCTCGAAGCAGCGCGAGAGCGGACTCCTGCGCATCGCTCCGGAGCGCGCGCCGAATTTCGTGTGTGACGAATGCAGGGTCATCGGGTGCGGTTTCCGCGAACCATCGAGCGCTGTGGCGTACTTCGTCGTCATCGCCTCGCGCCTCCGCGAGAAGGAGCGCCTGAAGTCGAAGTGCACGGTCTTCGGGGCAGAGTCGTAGCGCGGAAGCCAAGTACCCGGTTGCCGCTTCGGTATCGCCGAGCTTGGTGGCACTCTCGGTCGCAGCCTCCTGCCACAGGAACGCTGCCATGGGCAGCCGCTCTTCATCGGGGACCGAGGAGCTCAGCGGGTCGTCCGGGGCATCGCTGTCGAGCAGCTGCGCCATCGAGCTCGCTGCTGCGACCATGGCGCCCCAGCGTCCATGTTCCCGCGCGGTGCGCCGCTGCAGCGCCCGGGCCGCCCACGCGACCTCCGTGGAATCGCACGCGAGCTCGAGCGCCTGAAGGGCAGCGTCAATCTCCCCCGCGTCGATGTTGGCCAGTGCGACGTCGAGCCACAACGCTCCGCGAAGCCCGGGCTCGGTCGCGTGCTCGGCTTGGGTGCGGAGGGCGTCAAGCAATGCGTCGGGGGCGCCCCGAGCTCCAGCGAGCCACTCGAGGATCAGCGCGGGCACGGCGGGCTCCGGAGATCGCGCCACGGCTTCGCGCAGAAACGATTCCCAATCGTCGGACCGGAGCGCCAAGTCGAGAAGCGCGCTCGCCCGACTCGCGGGTTCCTGGGTCGAGGCGAGGCGCGTCGCGCACAGCGCTTCGATCCGTGACGCGTCCCGAGAGCGTTCGGCGATGCGCAACCTCGCAATGGCTGCAGGCTGAAAGGTTGGCGCTTCGTCCTGCGCGCGCGCGTAGCAATCGCTGGCATCGGACGAACGTCCGAGCTCGTGCTCGTAGAGCGAGCCCATGTGGTACAGGATTGCGGCGCGAATCGACGGCTCGGTCTCCGCGCCGAGCTCGCGACGCAGATTGCCCATCCGAAGCTCGACCAAGTCCAGCTTGCGCGTCGCCCCCGGAGGGCTTGGTGGCGGCTTTCCGATCATCCGCCGCCTCCGGTTACGCGAGTGTCCAACCGCCGTCGATCACCATGACATCCCCCGTCACGTAGTCCGATTCATCCGAAGCCAAGAACACGGCACCTCCCGCGATGTCGCGGGGCTGCCCCACGCGGCCGGCCGCGGTTCTATTCACGATGCTGTCGCGAATCTGGTCGTTGTCGACCAACACTTGGGCGAACTTCGTCTCGATGAGACCGGGCGCGATGGCGTTCACGCGAATGCCCGAGGCGCCGAGCTCCATGGCGAGGGTCTTCGTCATGGAGATCACCGCGGACTTGGTCATCGCGTAGACGCCTTGCATCGGCGCGGCCATCAGCCCCACGACGCTGGCGACGTTCACGATGGAGCCTTTGGCTTGGCGCTGTTGAAGGTGCCCAGCCACGAGCTGGATCATCCCAAAGTATCCCTTCACGTTGACCTCGAAGGTCTTGTCCCATGCACCCTCGTCGATGCTGAGCATTGGGCCGAAGTGAGGATTGGTCGCGGCGTTGTTCACTAGTATGTCGACCTGCCCGTACGCTTGGAGAGCATGGTCGAGCATGTCTTCCCGCTGGCTGCGATGGCCGACATGGCAGGCGATCGGCATTGCCTCGCCGCCCTTGCCGCGAATCTCGCTCGCCACCGCCTCGAGGCCCTCGATCTTGCGGGACACCAAGACCACCTTGGCGCCCTCTTCGGCCATGTACGAGGCGATCGCTGCGCCGATTCCCCGGCTCGCCCCCGTCACGATCGCCACCTTGCCCTGTAGCCGCTCGCCCATGCTTGTCCCTCCCTCGAGTTCAAGAGGGTATAGCTCTCCGCAGGGTGCTTTTGCCAGCGCGATCTGCATGTTGCTTGCGCATGCGTGGTCCTGGGCAACACTGCTGGCTCGCCTGAGTCCCCGATGAGGTCGTCCTGACGCTGTTCTACGCCATTGCCGCGATCATCGTGGGTTTCGTCGCCGTGGTCTGGGGTGCAGATCGTTTCGTCTACGGAGCTGCCGGTCTCGCAAGCAACTTCGGCGTGAGTCGCGTGATGATCGGGTTGACGGTCGTCGCGTTCGGGACATCAGCGCCAGAGATGCTGGTCTCTGCAATGGCTGCTGCTGCCGGCAGCGGTGAGATGGGCATCGGCAACGCAATCGGCTCTAACATCACCAACGTGACCCTCGTCCTGGGCGCCTCCGCCGTGGTTGGGGCGCTAGGCATCCACTCTCGGTTACTGGTGCGCGAGATCCCGATCCTCTTCCTCTCGATGGCGGTGTCTTGGTGGTTCCTTTGGGACGGGGAGCTGAGCCGGGTGGAAGGGCTCATCTTGTTGGTGGGGCTCGTTGGGATGCTGGTCTGGCTCAGCATGGAGGGCGCCAAGGCGCGATCGGACACAGGGCGCTCCGCGTTCGACGATGACGACATTCCGGACTCGCTTCCCACGGGCAAGGCGGTTCCGCTGTTCCTGGTCGGCTTGGTCTTTCTCTTGGTCGGTTCCCGCATCTTGGTGTGGGGTGCGGTAGAGCTCGCGCTCTCGCTCGGGGTGACCGAGCTGGTGGTCGGCCTCACCCTCGTGGCGCTCGGCACGAGCCTTCCGGAGCTCGCCGCATCCGTCGCTGCGTCCCGCCGCGGGGAGCAAGACATCGCGGTCGGCAACGTCGTCGGGTCGAACATCTTCAACCTGCTTGGCGTGCTCGCGCTTCCCGGCATCATCGCGCCCGGCGCTGTGTCCCGCTCCGTCGTGATTCGCGACTTCCCAATCATGTTGGGTGCCACGCTACTGCTGCTCTTCATGGCCCTCAACGAGCGGAACGAGCTCGGTCCGAAGCGCGGCATCACGCTCGTCGTAGCCTTCGTCGTCTACTTCGTGATGCTGTTCGTGCAGCCATCGTTCGCGGGCATGCCGGGCTAGCCCTGTCGCCGCCACACGAGCGTCATGTTGTTGGCAGGCATGGCCACGCGTTCATCGAGGGAGAATCCCGTTCGCTCGCCGAGGGCCCCGAGCTCGTCGATGTCGCGAACGCCCCAGCGCGGGTCGCGAGCGCGAAGGCTCTCGTCGAACGAAGCGTTGCTCGGCGCTGTGTGATCTCCGTGCATGCGATAGGGCCCGTACGTCACGAGCGGCGCGCCGCCGCCGAGAATCTTCTGCGCGCCCTCGAACAGAGCCTCGGTCGCTTCCCAGGGCGAGATGTGAATCATGTTGATGCAGAGGACAGCTTCGGCTTTCGTGATCGGCCACGTCGGCCACCGCACGTCGAGCTCTATAGGTGCGTGGAGGTTCTCGCGTGCTTCGTCCGCGACCCATCTCTGGATACTCCGAAGGGCGTCGGGCGCTGCGTCGGACGGTTGCCATTGGAGCGTTGGGAGGTGCTCGGAGAAGAACACCACGTGCTGACCCGTGCCGCTGGCGATCTCGAGGACGTCTCCACTTGCCGGCAACACGCGTCTGAGAACGTCTAGAATCGGCCGGCGATTGCGCTCGGCCGCAGGTGCAAAACCCTTTGCCATGCGCAGTGCATAGTCCATAACTGTGCGTCATCGAAACCGAATGCCAGGATCGGAGCCGAACGGGGGCGTGGTGGCTCGTCGTTGCGGTTTGTCTCGGGGCGCCGTGGGTCACCCGCGTCCTGCTGCTCGGTGAAAAGCGCCTCGCCGTGCGGACTGTCGACTTGCGCGGGGTGCTGGCCGACGGATCGATCGGGCTCGCCGTGCTCGGCTTGGTGGGTCTCTTGCTCCTGACGCGCCGGTGGTGGGGCAGGGCGCTCGCCTGGGTCGTGCTGCTGTCGTTCGTGCTCATGACCTTTGCCCTTTACGAGTTCGTCTCGGTGTTCGATTCGCTCTACGCGCTCAGCCATGTTGGCTTTCTCAGCGATGCGACCTTCGTGGGCGGCTCGGTCCTGCACCTGCGCCATCCGATTCTGATTGGAGTGATGCTCGTAGCGGGCAGCGTTGGGGTGATTCTCGCTCAGCTTCCTCGAGTCAGCTGGTGGCGGGGTTGGGCGGTGGCGCTCGGCCTCTGCGTCCTCGGGCACGCCGTCATGCCCATGTCGCACGTTTACGATGGATGGCGGCAACGGCACGCGATTCATGCCCAGGCTTCGCTCCTTCCGGCTTCCGCGAAGCTCAAGTCGGCTGGCACGGTGGGCGCGGAGGTTCAAGAGGTCTTCCGCGCCGACTTGAGTGGCAAGCGTTGGTTGGGCCCCCTCAGCGACAGGCCCAACGTGATCCTCGTCATGGTCGAGGCAGCGTCGGGTGCGGTGTTGCCGTCGCTCGCGAAGGCGGCGAAGTTGAAGAGCAGTGCGAGTATGCCCAGGCTCGACGCGCTCGCCAAGCGCCACCTGCTGTTCAGCCAGGTCGTCGCCCATCAGCGCCAAACCAACCGAGGCGAATACGGGATTCTGTGCGGCGACTACCCGAAGCTCCTATCCGACCAGTCGAAGATGACCGAGCAAGTCTATGGGGACGCACGACGGTGTTTGCCGGCGGCGTTGCGAGACGAGGGATACACTACGGTCTACATCCAGGCCGCGCCGCTCGGTTTCATGCTCAAGGACCAGTTCATGAAAAAGGCCGGCTTCGACGAGCTCATCGGCGATGCTTGGTTTGAAAAGAGCTACGCGCGGACCGATTGGGGCGTCGACGACAAAGCATTTTTCGAGCAAGCGATCGAACGTGTCGTGGAGCTGCACGATAGGGAGACGCCGTTCTTCGCCACGCTACTCACCGTTGGAACCCACCACCCCTTCACGTTTCCCCAGGGGAATGTGCTCGAGGGGGGCAAGGACCGGCGTGCTCGCGCCTTCCGGTACGCGGATGACGCGCTCGGCGACTTCTTGGAGGCCCTCGAGGAACGGGGGGTGCTGCAGGACACCGTGGTGATCATCACCTCGGACGAATCGGCCGGCCTCGTCGACACACAGGTCTCGTCGGTGCGCTTGCTCGCGCAGAGCTGGTCTTTCGCGATCGTCATGTTGCCAGAGCCCGAGGTCAAGCAGGTGGATTCGCTCTATGGGCACGTGGACACGGCGCTTTCAATCGCCGATTTGCTCGGACTTGAAAACGAGGCCCGAAGCTTCGTCGGACGGAGTTGGTTTCGCGACTACGAGAGTCCGCGGAGCATCTTCGGCGGCAACACGTACGCCCGCAGGGTCATCATGTGGACGCCGTCCGAGCAGGCGATCGTGTGCGACGAAACCTTCGACGACTGCAAGCGCTACGGCATGCGCAAGTCGAAGTTCAACCCCAAGATCGAGGGCAAACCGGCGTTCCCGCGCGAGCGCCGACTATTGGCCGAGGTGGCTCGACTGACCCGGTCGGGGCGTGCCGGGATGGATCCCTCGGACGTGATGGCATTGTTGGCGTTAGACGAGGCGAGCATCGCGGCGTCGGACGGCAAGAGACTTCTGACTGGAGGGCAGTACCTCCGCGTGCCCGCCGGGACGATCCTCCGCGTGGGCTTCGACATCGAAGTAGAAGGCTCGGACGCGGAGGTCGAGCTTCACCAAGACGTATTCCTCAACGGCCGCGAGCGCTTCGCGCGCAAAGCCAAGCGAATCGCGGATGGGCAGCGCTGGCAGCTCGAGTACGAGATCCACGTACCGACGCCGTCGGACCAACTCGTGGTTCAGCTGTACGCGACGACGGTGTCGGGGGAGGCCGCGACGCTTCGCTTTCGCTCGGCCGAGCTCTCGATGAGAAGGGGAGCGGACGCCGACCCGCGCGTGAACGTTCTCGTAGACGACGTGTCTACGGCAGCGCATTGACGCGAAGCCGGCATTGAATGCGGCGGAGCTGTTCGCGTTCCCACTGTTCGAGCTCGCTCCGCAACAGACCGGCGCGCTCTTGGCCTTCGGCCCCGGTGAGAGGCGATTCGCTGCCGTCCGCGGCGCGCTCGTAGACCAGGGTTGCGTCGGCGCCGCGGTGATGGATCAAGCGCTGATCGTCGCGGGTGATCGCCCCCTTCGGCTCGTAGCCTTTGTTCGCACTGCGGATGCTCCGAAGGCGAGCCCGGATCGTCGCGTCGTCGAGCGCGGGGAGCCGGAAGCTGTTGAAGAGCGCCTCGCCACGCACCGGGAAGGCTTCCGAAAAGGATGCTCTTCCTTTGGCGTTGGGCTCGAGCGTGAACAGGCTTTCGGCAGGGAGGTCCGCTGGTTGCGGGATGCCGAGGAAGTGCAGCACCGTAGGCGCAACATCGGCGATGCTGACACCGACGCGCGGCTGGGCGGGCTCGAAGCTCGCGTGCCAGAGAACGAGCGGCACGTCGACCATCCACCCGTCGAGGTAGACGTGGTGTCCGAAGTACGCTTTCTCTCCGAGTGCTTCCCCGTGGTCAGAAAAGAAGACGACTAGGGTATCGTCGAGCCAGCCGTCGTCCTCGAGGTGCGCGAACAACTTGCCGAGCTGCCGATCGAAGTAGGCGACGTCGCTGAAGTAAGCGTTCTTTCGCCCCTTGCCGAACGGGAACGACGGGTGCGATTGGTAAGGATCGTGTGGCGAGTAGTAGTGAATCCACGCCATGACGGATTCGCCGCTTACCCGGGCAGCTCGCAACTCATCGACGAGCGCGCGCGTGGCCGCCGCGTCTGATGGTGCGAAGCTCGTCTCGGCGCCGGGCGCGAGGAAGCTCTGAACGATCGGAAGCCGAAACCAGCTCACATCCGGTAGGATCACGAGTTGGCGGTCTACGCGTGTTCGCGCCCGCGTGAAGATGGTTTCCGGCATGGCTGGCGAGAGGTAGAGCTCGGCTGGGCTGAGCCCTGTGAAGGCGCTTCCGACGGCGAACAGCGTAGCGGGGTAGGTAGTCGTGGCGTTCTCGAACGAAATGCCGCGCTCCGCGAGGCGAGACAGCTCGGGTGTGATCCGCGCGCCGGATTCGTTGGCGCCCACGACATCTTTGCGGAGCGCGTCGACCGTGATGACGATCACGTTGCGCCGCTCACTCGCGGATATCGAGAGCGGTGACTGCTCGATGACTGGGCGTGTGGGCGGGCACTCGAGATTACTATCGGACCAGCGGTCCTCGGTTCTCAGGTGCGGCAGTACGTAGAGCGTCACCAGTCCTCCGGCGCGGCTCATTGCAATGACTTCCCGCTCGCCGGTCGCGATCCACTCGGGGCTAATTCGAGAGCCTGCGGCGAAGAGCGCTGAGGCGGCAGCGAGGCCGAAGGCCGCATTCCATCGGCCCCGGGAGGAACCACAGAACAGATGAATTACCCCGGCGCACAACACGGCTCCTGGAAGCACCGCCTGGGCCAACGTGTAGTCGTACGCTCGGTAGCGCCCGATTGCGATCGTTAGCAGGGCGACCACGACCGAAGTCGCGAACGCCCATAGGGCCCGCCTACCACGACCATCGCTTCGTGCCCCAGCGACCAGCCACGACCAACCGCCCGCGCCGAGGAGGCCGAGTCCGCCGGCGAGTGCCATCTGGAGCAGCCCCCTCCGCGGGTGCATCGCCCAGCGAGGTCCCGAGAGCAGGAAGTCGGTGTGTTCCCAGGCGACGGCGAACCCGAGGAGAGCGATGGCCGCGGCGACCGTCGCGAGGAACACGCCAGACGCTCGCGAGGCGTGAAGCGCCGATCCGAGTAGGAGGGCCGTCGGAATGGAGCCGATCAAGCTGAGCCAGGCGAGCTCCCCGAGCAACTCCGCCGAGAGCGGTGTGCTAGGGAGCAACCCGATCCCCAAGAACGTGGCGCAGCCGAGATACGCAGACGACCACAGCGCCAAAGGCGGGGCGAGCGCTCTACGGGACATCACGCTCGGCCGCCTTCCTCCGGAGGGTCTGTTCTGCCGCGATCAGTCGTGTCGCGCGTACGGGGGGCTCGAAAGCGCTGCGAAAGAGCCACCAACCCGCTCCTGGAGAGAATGGGGTCAGCCCCCAGGCCTCGACGTCCGGTTCGTCACTTCGGAGGTCGAGCATGAAGTAGCCTCCGTACTGCCGGTACGGGTGGCGCGTCGCGAACGCTGCGCGCTCTTCTTCGGGGAACGCGTCGAGGGCTGCGACGAAGACCCACCCGGTCACCCCTTTGGAATTGGGGATCTCCGGGCGCGGGTTCCGCACCCAACGGTGGGTGACTCGATCGAGTGTGATGTCGAAGCGCGGCTCGAGCCGGCGGGGCTTCATGCTCGTGTGGAGCTGCACACCGGTTTCCCGATCGGTCCATGCTTTGATTCGCTTCGCAAAGCGAAGCTCGGGACGGCCCGAGTCGTACCTGTCCATCGCTCCGCGGACCGGTGTGAAGAACCACATCGAGCCGCCGACGCGGCGGCCCTCGGGAACGATCTCGGCGACGCGAACGGCGAGGGGAGCCACGAGTAGGAGCACACTGAAGCTCGCGGCTAAGCCTGCGCGAGGTCGAATCCATCGGCCCGCCGTGAACAGGGAGACCGCGACGATGATCGCCACTCCGGGCAGCATCGGCCAGGCCCAGTACGAATGGACGATCGCGCTCCAGCGGAAGGTCCAGTAATGGATCAGCCCCGCAACCAAGAACGCGAGGGGGATCAGGTCGCGCCCGCGCCCGAGACCCTTCGTCGCTCGAGCCGCCCACGCGCCCAACCATACGGCGCAGAGCCCCAGCACGGGTGCCGTGAACATCAACTCGGGCACAACGAGCAGGTGTGTGCGAAAGCGCGCCCACGAAAGCGCGCGCCGCGCGTTGAACGTCCCCGTCAGCTCGTCGAGGTTGCCGGTCATCGCTTCGACCAGCACGAAGTGGCCGGCAAACACCAACAGGACCGAAGCGCAAAACGCGAGAAGCTGCCCGAGCGTTCCCGCCGACTCCGAACGCGTCAGGGTCCAGGCCCAGTGGATCGCGATGCAGGCCGCCACGTAGTACGCGGGCCAGTCCCACGTGGCCGTGATGGCGAAAGCGGTGAGAAACAACAAGAACTTGCCGCGTGACCAAGGCGAGCCGCGAGGCGCGCGGAGGTAGAGAAGCAGAGTCAACAACGACCAGAAGATGAAGCCCGCGGAGTGGTTCGCCATGTTGGTGTAGATGGCGTTGATCGGGAGAGCGACATAGACGGCCGAGGCGACGAGGGCGTGCGCGTCATCCCAGAGTCGCCGGACGACGGCAAACAGCATGCTGAGGGCGGCGACGCTCCAAAACCCCGCGACCAGCCGAATCGAGACCTCGCGATCGCCGAAGAGGGCCATGCTGACGACGTTGTTCAGATGTAGCCCGAGTGGTGCGTGCGTGTAGAGCTGTTCCTTCTTCGGCGGGACATTGGCGGTCTCGTATTGCAACGGGAACAGCACGTCCCATCGCAGAGTGTTCCGCGCGGCATTCTGGTAGGCCGCGCCGTTCCAACCGTTGTGGCCGCGTGTCCATTGGTCGGCGACGCCCCATACGGCCAAGAATACCTGGAGCGCGAGCAGTATCGCGAAGGCGACGCGCACCGGCCTTCGTCTGTCGCCGACATGAGCACGTCCCATCGCCCGGGAGTATGGCCGCTTGGGGAGACTACGTCAGCTTTCGAGAAGCCTGCGCGCAACCACGTGAGCCTGAATCTCGTTGGCGCCCTCGAAGATGCTGAGCACGCGCGCGTCGACCAAGAGGCGCGACGCAGTGTACTCCTCGGCGTAGCCGTTACCGCCGTGGATCTGCACGTTCGCGTCGGCCGATTCCCATGCGGCGCGGGTGGCCAAGAGCTTGGCCATCCCTGCCTCCAGATCGCAGCGCTTTTCGTGGTCTTTCTCGCGAGCGCTGAAGTAGGTGAGCTGCCGGCTCGCCTGAATGCGGCAGACCATGCGCCCGATCTTTCGAGCAACCCGCGGGAACTGGAAGATCGGCCCGCCGAACTGCTCGCGCTCGGTCGCGTAGAGGATTGCGTCCTCGAGCGCCGCCTGCGCGACGCCGACGCCACGTGCCGCGGTCTGGATGCGGGCGCTCTCGAAGGTGCGCATCAACTGCTTGAAGCCTGCGCCTTCTTCGCCACCGAGCAGCGCATTCGCAGGAACTTGGAAGTCTTCGAAGCTGAGCTCGTACTCCTTCATGCCGCGGTAGCCGAGCACGGTGATCTCGGTGCCCGTGAGGCCCTCGTCGACGAACTCCTCTTCGCCGTCCTCACCGGTGCGGCGGGTCTTCTCAGCGAGGAACATCGAGAGTCCGCGGTAGCCTGGCTCGTCGACGTTGGTACGTGCGAGCACGGTCATCAAGTCCGCTCGAACGGCGTGAGTGATCCAGGTCTTCTGGCCGTTGATCACGTAGCTCCCGTCATCCTGCTTGGTCGCGCGCGTGCCGAGATGCGCGAGGTCAGAGCCGGTGTTCGGCTCGGTGAACACCGCCGTCGAGAGCACTTCGCCTGCGGCGATCGCCGGGAGCCACTTCTGCTTCTGCTCTTCGGTGCCACCACCCATGATCAACTCGGCCGCGATCTCGGAGCGCGTGCCGAGCGAGCCTACACCGATGTAGCCGCGAGAAAGCTCTTCGGTGACGACGCACATCGCTACCTTGCTCATACCGAGCCCACCGTACTCTTCAGGAATGGTGAGCCCGAACACGCCGAGCTCGCTCATCTGATCGAGAATGCTCATCGGAATGAGGACGTCATTCCGGTGGATGTCCTGAGCTTGTGGGATCACCTCGGCGTCGACGAACTTCGAGAACTGCGACCGGATCTCGTCGAGCATCTCGTCATCGAAGCCAGGGTTGGGCATGCCATGGTCGCGCGCATGAGCCGCGATCTCGAGGTAAACATCGCCGTTGGCGTGTTCCGCCGAGAACGCGGTGACTTCCGGCAGGAGGAGGGTTTCGCGAAGGTCGCCGTCGGTGATGCCGAGGTCCGCGAGGCTGATGCTCTCACAGGCGCCGAGGTCTATGCCGCCAACGACGGACCGCGCCACCTCGCCGATGTATGCGCGGGCAACCTTGCGTTCGTAGTCGCCGCCTACGCGCTCAGCCCAGTTTGCCATTTGGCGGCAGGCTTCGAGCTCGGTCGCGAGGTAGGCCACGGCGTGCGCTGCGAGCTGGTTCGCGTTCAGCTTCTTGGCGCTGATGCGGTCGCCCTCCGTCACGATCGCTTTCACGTTGTCGTGGGCGCGCTGGTACAGGCGCTCGATGGCTTCGATGACTTGCTGCATGGCTGCTCCTAACCCTTGGCAATCGCGGCGCGGGTCTCTTCGAGGTTCTTCAACCCGGGGCGTGGAGCGCCGACGAGGGCTGAAACGGTTCCGTGAATCTTGTTTTGGTACATGAGCTGGTGCGCCTCGGCAATCTCGTCCCAGGTGAAGAGGCGGGTCATGACTGGCTTGATCTTGCCTTGGATGACCAGTCGGTTGGCGCGCCCGGCGCTATCGGCATCCGCGAAGTGAGAGCCGATGATTTGCTTTTGACGCATCCACAAGTGACGTACGTCGAAGTTGAGGTTGTATCCGGTCGTCGCCCCGCAAATCACGATGCGACCGAACTTTGCGGCGAGGAACACGCTGGCGGGGAAGGTTGCCTTGCCCACGTGCTCGAAGACGACATCGGGGCCCTTGCGTTCACCGAGGATGTCCCAGATCCGCTTCCCGAAGCCCTTGAGGTCTGCCTTGTGGGCGGCCTGCTCCTCGGGGGTCATGTCGTCCTTGTACTGGAGGCCGGGGAACTCCCTCCGGTTGATCACCCCGTGGGCTCCGAGCTGCATGCAGAGCTCGGCTTTGTCGTCGCTCGAGACGACCGCAATGGCGCGCGCGCCCATCAGGGCGCAGAGCTGCACCGCAAACACGCCGAGGCCACCACCCGCGCCCCAGATGAGGACGTCCTCTCCCGGCTGCACTTTGGCGCGGTCGACCAACATGCGGTGTGCTGTGTAGTACGTGAGGCCGTAGCTCGCCGCTTCCTCCCAGCTCAGCTGCGGAGGTTTCGGTAGCACCTGCTGCCCCTGCACCTTGGTGAACTGAGCGAACGATCCATCCGGAGTCTCGTAGCCCCAAATCGTCTGTAGGTCGTTGGTGCCCGGGTAGAGGAGGTGGTTGCAGTGCAGCACGACTTCGTCACCGATCTTGTGATCCGTCACGCCCGGGCCGACTGCCCAAACCACGCCCGACGCGTCCGAGCCCGCGATGTGGAAATCCAGGCCATGCCCCTTGAGAATGTTGACCGGCTCTCCGAGACCCGCCCAGATGGCGTTGAAGTTGATGCCCGCCGCCATGACCTGCACGAGGACTTCCCCGGGCGCGAGATCCCAGACCGGCATCTCTTCGGTCTCGAAAGACTTCGTGGGCGGGCCGAAGCGCTCCGGACGAATGACCCAAGCATGCATCTTCTTCGGCACGACGCCGAGCTCTGGGAGTTGACCTACGGGTACGATCTCTGGACGTTCACTCATGTCTTCCTCATGCTGTCTGGCCGAGCGCTGCTACATACTCCCGGCTCAGTTGTTCGCAAAGACTCAACGGCGTTTCACCGCCGTCGAGGTTTCGTTTGGCGCGAGCTTCGATCGTCGCGATCCCGCCTAGGGTCGAAACCCCGTGCTCGCCATGCTTTCGGCTGAAAAGGTCGAGCGCCCATTGGACCTCGCCCTGTCTACGACGCGCCGCCAAAGTCGTTGCCAAGTGGCCGCGGTGCGCGTCGAGGGCATCGATCAGCTCGTCGATGCCCGTTCCCTTCGTAGCGCTGGTCGCCACGATTGGGGGCTCCCAATCGCGGTTTTCGCCGCCCCCGGCCCCCGCCGCGCTGGCGGTCCGGAGCGCACCGTTCAGATCTGCCACCGCGCGACGGGCGAGCTCCTCCTGGTCGGCCTTGTTGACGACGAGCACGTCCGGGATCTCCATGATTCCCGCCTTTAGAAATTGAAGCACATCGCCGCTTCCGGGCTGGATGACCAGGACAACCGTGTCGGCGACGTGGACGATGTCGATCTCGGACTGCCCGACACCCGTGGTTTCGATGACGACGGTGTCGTACGCCGCGGCGAGGACGCGCACGGCAGAGTTGGCTGCGTAGGCAAGACCGCCGACTTCACCGGCCGTCGCGAGCGATCGCACGAACAGCCCGTTGTCGGTCGGGTCGAAGCTCATTCGTGCGCGGTCGCCGAGAAGCGAGCCGCCGGACCGAACGCTCGAGGGGTCCACCGCGACCACTCCCACCGTCCGTCCACGTCGACGAAGCGAGCGCGCGAGCGCCGAGGTCAGCGTGCTCTTTCCGACGCCGGGAGGGCCGGTGAGCCCAACGCGGTGGCCGTCGGTCGACTTTGGCGCGTCCTTCAGCGCCGCCAACAGCTCGGCGACGCGTGCGTGCGATTCCGCGCGCCGATCCTCGACGAGGTTCAGTGCACGGGAGACGGCCGCCTTGTTGGCGGACATCACTTGCTGCGCATCGTCGGCGACGTCACTCGGCGGCATGCTGCCGGTCCACCAGATCGATCAAGTCGCTCATGATGTTGTCGAGCTCGAAGTCTTTCGGCGTGTAGACCGCTGCGAGTCCCTCTTGCCGAAGTCGCTCGGCGTCTGCTTCCGGAATGATGCCACCGGCGACTACGGGCAGGTCGCCAAGCCCGGCTTCACGGAGTCGCTGTAGCACCTCGGGCACGAGCGCGAGGTGCGATCCGCTGAGAATGCTGAGCCCGACGAGATGCACGCCTTCTTCGAGGGCAGAAGCCACGATTTGCTCCGGGGACACTCGAATCCCTTCGTACACGACGTCAAAGCCGACATCCCGCGCCTTGATCGCGATCTGTTCGGCGCCGTTCGAGTGGCCGTCGAGCCCGGGTTTGCCGACGAGCAGCTTCGGGCGGCGGCCCATGCTCGCCTCGAGGGCGTGGATGCGATTACGCAGCCGCTGGACCGTCTCCGCATTCGGTCCGGTGGCGGCGGTTTTCACCGACGCGCCAGCCACGCCGGTCGGCGCGCGGTACTCGCCCCAAACGTCGCGAAGCAGGTTGGCCCATTCCCCGGTCGTAACCCCGGCATGCGCCGCCGCAATCGAAGCAGGCATCATGTTTTCGTCGCTCTTTGCGACTCGCTGAAGCTCGGCGAGCGCCTTTTCTACGGCGTCGTTGTCGCGGTCTTGCTTCCATCGCGCCAAGGCGGCCCGCTGATCGGCGTCGACCTTTGGATCGACGGTGAGGATCGCGTCGTCGAGGTTCTCGGTGAGCGGGGAGGGCGCGCTCTCGACGAACTTGTTGACGCCGACGACGATTTGCTCGCCGGTCTCGATTGCGCGTAGCCGGGCCGCGTTGGACTCCACGAGCTTCTGTTTGATGTAGCCGCTTTCGACCGCTTCGACCGCGCCGCCTCGCTTGAGAACTTCCTGGACCTCGGCCCATGCGGACTCGACCAGCTCCTGCGTGTGCGCTTCGACGACCTCGCTGCCATTGAACAGGTCGGCATACTCGAGGAGGTCGGTTTCGTAGGCGAGGATCTGCTGAGTGCGCAACGACCACTGCTGGTCCCACGGACGCGGAAGGCCCAGCGCCTCGTTCCACGCCGGAAGCTGAACCGCTCGCGCCCGCGCGTCCTTGCTGAGCGTGACCGCGAGCATCTCGAGCACGATTCGAATGACGTTGTTTTCCGGTTGCTGCTCGGTGAGGCCGAGCGAGTTCACCTGGACCCCGTAGCGGAAGCGCCGCTGCTTCGGGTCCGTGACACCATAGCGTTCTCGAGTGACCCGGTCCCAGAGCTCGACGAACGCGCGCATCTTGCAGAGCTCTTCGACGAAGCGGATGCCGGCATTGACGAAGAAGCTGATTCGCCCGACGACCTTTCCAAACTCGCTCTCGGGGATGCGTCCGGTCGCCTTCACTGCGTCGAGCACGCCGATCGCCGTGACCAGAGCGTACGCAAGCTCTTGCGTAGGGGTCGCGCCGGCTTCCTGGAGGTGGTAGCTGCAGATGTTGATCGGGTTCCACTTCGGGACTTTTTCGACCGTGTACGTGATCAAGTCGGTGATGAGCCGCATCGACGGGGCCGGCGGAAAGATGTGCGTTCCGCGCGAGAGGTATTCTTTGATGATGTCGTTCTGCGTCGTGCCGCGCAGCACCTGCGGGTCGACGCCCTGGTCCTCGGCAGTCGCGATGTAGAGCGACAGGAGCCACACGGCCGTCGCGTTGATCGTCATCGAGGTGTTCATCTGGTCGAGCGGGATCTCGTTGAAGAGCGCTCGCATGTCGCCGACGTGTGAGATTGGTACGCCGACTTTGCCGACCTCGCCGCGCGCGAGTGGGTCATCGGCGTCGTAACCGGTCTGGGTCGGCAAATCGAACGCGACGCTGAGGCCGGTCTGGCCCTTTGCGAGGTTGGTTCGATAGAGCTCGTTCGATGCAGCCGCCGTGCTGTGACCCGAATAGGTCCGCATGATCCACGGTCTGTCACGCTCCCGCTTGCCGTCCTGCGCCATCCGCCGGTCCTTTCCTCAGTGCTCCGCCCGAAGGGGGCGGAGAAGCCTACACGTTTTTGGCACTGCCTGCGTCCCGGACCCCTGCGAGCGTTGCGGTGCTCTTTACAGCTTCACACGCTCGAGCCCAGAGATTTTTGATTATCATACCGCCCGTGGGGGTCAAGCGCCCCCCGAGCAAGGCTTTTGCAGGGTCTGCGGGCCTGGTGGAACTTGTAAATTTGCGGTAAACGACCTGGATGGCCGAGACGAACGCAGCGATGGGGCGGCGTCTGCGGGAGCTACGGCTTCGGCGCGGGCTCCAGCAGAGCGAGGTGGCGCGCCGCCTCAAGATCTCGCCGGCGTACTTGAGCCTCATTGAAAAGGGGAAACGAGTCGTTCAGCTCCCCTTGCTCTTCCAAGCGCTCGAGCTCTACGGCATCGCGGTCGAGGACTTCATGCAGAGTCTCGGCGAGCGCCACGTCGACGATGGGCTTGCGCGCTTGCTGGACGAGCCGCTTTTGCGCTCGCTCAATCTCAGTGAAGAGGACCTCGCGAGCATCAGCGCGGAGCCGCGCATGGTCACGACGATTACGGCGCTCTTCAACCTCTACAAGAACACGCGCAGTCAGCTCGACCACGTCATGACGAGCATCGCGCAGCGGGAACGACAAGAGGACGGCGACTCCGTCCGCTTTGACTACAACCCCTACGACGAGGTCACCGACTTCCTCGAGCAGCACGATAACTGGTTCGGGGCACTCGAAGAGCGTGCGCAGCAGTTTCGGCGCGACTGCGCTTTTGCCCGCCGAGTGACCAGCGATGATCTCGAGCGCGGGCTGCTAGAGCAGGCCGGCGTGCGCGTCCGGCGCATTGCGGAGCGGGCCGAGAGCTCCGTCATCCGAACCTGGAACGCGGAGGAGCGAATTCTCACGATATCGAACGATCTCTTCGAGCAGCGCTCGAAGTTCCAGCTTGCCCATACCGTGGCGCTAGCGCTCTTCGACGAGGAGAAGCTTCACGAACCCATTCTCGAAGGGTACAGCGGCCAGCACGCGGAGACCCGAAAGCTCATCAAGATTCACCTCGCTAATTATTTTGCCGGTGCGCTGCTGCTCCCGTACCCCGAATTCTATCGCGAGGTGACCAGCACGAGGCACGACGTCGAGCTCTTGGCTCAACTCTTCGAGTCGTCGTACGAGACCGTTGCGCACCGCATGTGTAACCTATCGGACCCGCGGCGACGCGGCGTGCCGATGCATTTCCTGCGGGTCGACGTCGCGGGAAACATCTCGAAGCGCTACTCGGGCGATGGAATTCGGTTTCCGCACCAAGGCGGCTCATGCCCCAAGATGTCGGTTCACCTGGCCTTCCTCACACCAAACGTGATCGCGAAACAGTATTCGGCGTTCCCGGACGGATCGACCTATTTTTGTTTCGCGAAGGTCGTTAGCGAGCCGCAACAGGGGTCGCTGGTCAAGGGTACGACCTACAGCATCGGGCTCGGAGCCCACGCCGACAATGCGAAGCACTTCGCATATGCCGACGACATGCCGTTCGCCGACCCAAAGAAGATGGCGGTTCCGGTCGGCACCACGTGCCGCTTCTGCGAGCGGACCGACTGCAACATGCGTTCGGCGCCTAGCTACAAGTTCGCGTTCCGTGTCGACGAGTACACGAAGAAGGACAACTTCTTTTCGCCGTTGGTCAGAGCCGATGCCGAGGCCGAGTCACCCACGCCGGCTCGCCGTAAACCAACGGCGTGATATGCTCGCTCACCTGGAGGAAGAGAATGCCGTCGTTCGATGTCGTTTCCAAGGTCGACTCTCACGAGGTCGACAATGCGCGCAACCAAGCCAGCAAGGAGATCGCCCAGCGGTACGACTTCAAGGGCACGGAGACGACCATCGAGCAGACCGATGAGGGCATCGTCATTCGGTCCAACAGCGAGGGACGGCTCGACGCAGCTCGTGACGTCCTCGAGACCAAGATGGTCCGGCGCCAGGTTTCGCTCAAGTCCCTCGATCCGCAGCAGCCCCAGCAGGCGGGCGGCAGCATGTGGCGCCAGCTGATCAAGCTCAAGGAGGGTGTCTCCAAGGAGAAAGCCAAGGAGATCGTGAAGGCCGTCAAAGACAGCAAGATGAAGGTGCAGGCCTCGATTCAGGGTGACGCGGTGCGCGTGTCCGGCAAGAAGCGCGACGATCTCCAGGAGGCGATTTCCCTCTTGAAGGAAAAGGACTTCGATCTGCCCTTGCAGTTCGTCAACTTCAGGGACTGAGGCGGCGCACGTTGACCAAGGCGAATGAAGAAGTACGGGTCGGCTATCAGGGGACCGAGGGCGCATACAGCGAGCTCGCAGCGAAGCGTCATTTCGCGAGTGACCTCCGGCCCGTGCGCTGCGTCGGCTATCACAGCTTCTTCGAGATGCTCCAGGCCCTGAAGGCGGGCTCGATCGACTACGCGGTCCTTCCGATCGAGAACTCCATCGCCGGGTCGATCAACGAGAGCTACGACTTGTTAGCAAAAATGGGCTTGTTTCTCGTCGGCGAGGAGTTCCAGCCCATCGCCCACTGCCTCATCGGCGCTGCGGACGTTCCCGTGTCGGCCATTCGCCGGGTGTACTCCCACCCAGTAGCACTGGCTCAGTGTCGGGAGTTCCTGGAGACGCTCGAGGACTGCCACGTCGAGGCGTTCGTCGATACCGCGATGGCGGTCGAAAAGGTCAAACAGGACGGAGACTCCACGCAGGCGGCCATTGCGAGCGAGCAAGCCGCCGAGCTCCATGGCCTACCGATCTTGCGCCGCGACATCGCCGACCACCCCGAGAACTACACGCGGATGGTCATCGTCGCGCCCGAGGCAGCCCACTACGATCGTGGCGTCGCATGCAAGACCTCACTCATCTTCTCGACGACTCACGAGAAGGGGGCGCTCGCGCGGTGCATCGGCATCTTCGCGGAACGCGGTCTGAACCTCACGAAGATCGAATCACGGCCGAAACCCGATACGCCCTTCGAATACATCTTCTACATGGACTTCGAGGGCAATATCGACCGCGAGGCCACGCAAGCGGCGCTCGATGACCTCGAGGCGGTAACCACGTTTCTGATCGTTCTCGGGTCGTACCCAATCGGTCGGCCGCGCGTCAGCTAGCGACCGCCTCGGCAACATGCGCCAGACGGACCGCGTCGTTTTGTAGCCCAGCTGCGAGGCAAGTCGCGGACACCATCTTCAAGGAGGCGGCTTCCCCCGGGCCGTCTTGCTGGGATCGTGCAGCTGAGAGCGCCTCGAGCGCGTCGATCATGGCGTCACGCCGGCGCCCCTGCGCCAAATGCATGCACGCCGATGCGATCGAGATTCGAATCTGAGCGCTTGGAGCGCACCCGGGCGTGCGCCTCGCCGCTTTCAGGGCCGCCTGCGCCGCGTCCAGATCCTCGCGGACCACATAGGACAGGACCCGCAGACAATGCGCCCCCGCGAGGTCGCCTCCCGCCGCGATCGCAGCGTCGATCAAGTCGTCGAATCTGGCGTGGTCTTGCGCCTTCAACGCACGCACGACCTCGAGGCTCGGTGGGTCGGGCGGCGGCACCGGGTTGGTGGGTCTGTCTTCGTCTTCGTCGTGATGCGGATCGGACGGCAAATGGACCGACTTGCTGATCTCGGATGCGACCGATCGTGTGTCGCGGTCGGGTTGGTACTGCACCGCGGCGGCGGCCAAGCGGACGGCCGCGCTGTTGTAGCCCTTGTCGGCGGCCATGGATCCGGCTTCGAGGATCGCGTGCGCGCCGCGTTCGAGGTCGCCGCCCTCGCAGAGATAAGCGCCAACCGTGGCCGCCATCGACGGGCCGACCAGTGGCTCCGCGCTGTGAAGCGCTTGGGCGACGAACCGATAAACCTCGGTGCGGCGCGCGGGCGGCATGCGTTGCACCACGGCTCTTCGAAGAAGCTCGGACTCCGGCTTCCCTTGCGCGTTCAGGAGCCCATCGTTGACCAAGGCCTCGAACGCGCGCTTGCGGGTGTCTTCGGGGATGCCGTCGAGCCCGACCGCCGCGTCGATGACCTGCTGCGAAGAAGCGGGCAGGGCGGAGCAAGCAACCTCGAGCACACGCATGGACGAGGTGTCCAAAGTGGCGAATCGCTCCTCGAGCAGCGCACGGGGGCCCAGGTGCTGGCGTCTCTCGAGGCCCTGTTCGCGCCAGGCGAACTTGTGTCCGTCGTGGACGATGTCCCCAGTGGCGATCATCGTTCGCGCAGCTTCGACGATGCCGAGTACCGTGGTGCCCCCGGTGATGACGAGCTGTTTTGCGATCTCCATGTCGGCGTCCGAACCGAGAATCCCCGTCGCGACGAGCAACGCCTCATTCGGGTCCAGCGATGGCAGCTCAATCCGCGCTGACCGAGCGATCGGGCGCAAGCCGGCCGGCACGGTCGATTCGGTCGTGCGAATGCAGAGGAGCCCGGCGACACCGTCGGAGGTCAACGCCGCTCCGAGCACGTCCAGTGTGGCGGGGTCGACCGCCGAGATACGGTCGATGTAGATCCACGGGAGCCCCCGGCCGTTTCGAAGCGCCCCGAGGGTCACCTTCAGCGCGTGAACTGCGGCTTCTCGCCGTGGTGGTGTCGCGCAGGCGATGGCCTTGAGTGCGTCGGCGACTCCAGGCTCGCTCTTCTTGAGGAGCTGCCGGGTCCGCTCGAGGGCTCTCCACGCCTTGAGCAACGCGAGACGAAGCCCGCCGAGGGGCTCCAGGCCACCGGGGACCGCACCGATCTCGAGGAAGGCGGGGGGCTGCAGCTCGTCGCGCATGGCGAACACGGCCGAGCGCGCGCCGACTCCGAGCGGACCCTGCAAGTAGAACGCGTGTGTTTCCGATCCCGCCGCTGCCTTCTCGAGCGGCTCGAGCGCGTGGCGAGTGCTCGCAGGGACCGGCGCCGGCTGAAGTAGCCCGACCGCATGACGGCACTGTTCGAGCAACGGCCGACTTCGGTCGATCGCCTCGCCATGCAACGCGAACGAGCTCGTGCTGACCGATCTGCCGAACAGATATGTTCGGGAGGCGGCCTCTCGGGATTCGACGTCGAGCACCACCTCGCCGGCCCGGGCCTGGTTGGCCAGGAGCTGCGCTCGGTCGATCGCTCCGCCGCTGCTGGTGAGGTGTCCGGCACCATCCTCCGCCCGCTGCACGTCGCCAGTCGCGATCCCGAAGGCAATCGGCAGCCCCCCCGCGGGCACTGGCTGCGACTCGGCCTCCGCCAAAAGACGAAGAGCGAGGTTGATCGCGGCCTTGAGCTCGTGAAGCGTGAAGTTGGCGACGACCGTGCCTGCCAGCGAGGAAATCACCTCGCCACCGGCATTCGTGACCTCGTTCGTGACGTATCTCGCCCATTGACCGGCTGCCGCGGTCGTCTCCTCCTCCTCGAATGCGGGAGGCAGGATTCTGTGCCAGAGGACGAAACGTTCCATCGTGACAGCCTAGCCGCCGAGCTTCGCCTTCAGGGCCGCGAGCTCGTCTTCGATCCCCTCGTCGCCTCGTTCGGACTCGAGTGCGCGAAACCTCGCATCCAGCTCAGCGCGTTTGGGATCCTCGAGCAGCTCGTGGGCCTCGACCTCCGCGTCGAGCTGGTCGATGTGGTCGGCCATGCGTTCGAGCTCGGAGAATGCGCCGCCGCCGAGCCTTTCACTCGCCGCGCTGCCAGGTGCCCTGGGCTCAGTGCGAGCTTGGCGCACTTGGGCGGCTAGGGTCTTCTGACGCGTCTTCAGATCGTCGAGCTTCTCCTCGATGCGCTCGAGCTGCGCCTTCATCGCCTCGGCGGTCGTGGCGTGTTCGGCGGCGCGAGTGCGGACGTTCTGCGCTTCCTTCAACGTGCGCGCTTTTCGGCGAAGCGCCTCGCGCGCGAGATCCTCGTCGTCCTGTTCCAGGGCGACGACCGCCTTGCGCTCCCATTCAGCAGCTTCGGCCTCGAGCTCTTGCTCTTTCTTGTCGAGGCGCTTGGCGCTCCCCATCGCCTCGATCAGCTCTTTCCTCGCGCGTCCGAGTGCTGATTTCATCTCGGCCACGGTTTGGCCAATCAGCTTGTCCGGATCCTCCGCTTGGTCGATCAGCGCGTTCAGGTTGGATTTGATCACCCGGTTCAGCCGACTGAAGATACCCATCGTCCCCCTCTTGGGTTCAAGATCACACGCGGGAGGCTCTCTGTAAAGGGACCGAGGTTTCTCGACTTCCAAGCTCCGTGTATGCTAGCTGGGGGATCATGGTGAAGGGGGCACACGTCCTGATTACAGGAGGGGCGGGTTTCATCGGGACGGCGTTGGCGGCGCGTCTTGCGGACGACAACCACGTTCGGGTCTTGGACATCCTGCGCCGGAACGCCCTCTCGAAGGCGGGTCTCGACCGGCATCCGAACGTGGAGCTCGTCGTCGGCGACGTTCGAGACATGACCGCCGTGCGCCGCGCGGTGACCGGCTGCGACTACGTCATCCACATGGCGTCGATCGCCGGCGTCGACACGGTGCTCAAGAACCCAGTGATCACCATGGAGATATCCCTCGAGGGGACGATGAACGTGCTGCGTGCGGCGAACGACTGCACCGGAATCAAGCGTGTCATCGATTTTTCGACGAGCGAGGTTTTCGGCTCTTACGCGTTCCGTGTGCGGGAGGCAGACGTCACGAGTCTTGGAGCAGTCGGCGAGGCGCGTTGGACCTACGCGGTCAGCAAGCTGGCGACGGAGCATCTCGCGCACAACTACTGGAAACAGTTCAAGTTGCCCACTTGCTCGATCCGGCCTTTCAATATCTATGGGCCGGGTCAAGTCGGCGAGGGCGCGGTGCACGCGTTCGTCGTGCGCGCGCTCCAGGGCGAGAAGATCCTGATTCACAACGAGGGCGATCAGATCCGTTCTTGGTGCTACATCGACGACATCGTCGACGCGATTCTCCTCGCGATGACGCGTGACGAGGCCATCGGTGAGAGCTTCAACATCGGGAACCCCCGAAGCACGGTCACGATCTATCAGCTCGCGCAGCTCATCATCCGGCTGACCGAGAGCAGGTCCCCCATCGAATTCGTCGACTGGGATTTTCCAGATGTCGAGCTCCGCATTCCTGACGTGAGAAAGGCCGAGCAATTGCTTGGATTCCGCGCGAAGATCGAGCTCGAACAAGGGCTGCTCGATACGATCGAATGGTATCGCCGCAAGCTCGGCGTCGAGGCTTGAAGTGACCGGAGGCGGCTCCCGCGTCTACGATTTGGCTGCCGCACATCCGGTGGACTGGTTCGACACAGTGCTCGAGCAGTCGCCCGACTTCGAGCGGGCTTGCCAGATCATCGGCCGCTCGACGCTCGGACTCGGCCTGATCGCGGGTGCTCGAATCGCCAGTCTCACTCCAAGCCCGCACTCGCAGAGCCTGACCACGGTCGAGTTCTCGATCGGCTCCGATCCGACGGCCCGCAGCGTGCCGCTGCCCGAGTTTCGCGAGACCATCGCGCGCTACCTGCTGGCTCCGCTCGCGAGCGCCGGGCTCGGCGAGGACCCGGATATAGAGGCTCTCCAGATGCACATCGGGGGCCGCTACATGCTCGAAGCAGCGTTGTTTTCCGTGCGCCCGATCGAGCTCCGTCATGACATCGGGCTGTCCGAGATCACCCTCGAGTTCAACGGCGTTCGGCACGTGTTGACGTTGGAAGACTTCCGCGACGTCATCGACGAGCGCGTTCGTGCGGAGCTCGGCCTCGGCCAGCAGGCGGACGAGATGGCGATTGACTTGGCGTTGGTCGATCAAGCAGAGCAAGCCAACGCAAACGACAACTGGGGAGCGACCGTCGCCATACTCACCCCGTGGTTGACGCCGATTTCGATGCTTCTGCGGAGCGGCGAGGCGGACGAGCTGAGTGAAGAGGTGCACGCGCGCTTGTCCGATGGGCTCGATCTCCTCGGAACCGCGTACGCCAACATCGGAGACCTGGATGCGGCGAACGAGGTCTTGCGTCTCGGCGTTCAGTGGGCGGGCGAGTCCAGCAAGGCCGCCGACTTGTTTCTTGCGCTCGGTCGGGCCTCGGTTGCCGGGAGGAAGCATGGCGAGGCGATCGGGCTCCTGAGGCGAGCGATCCGACTTGGCGGCGACGAAGAGGTTGCGATGCCGCTGCTCGCGAAGTCGCTGGCCGCGCGCGACCACGCCCTCGCGGCGATGGTGTGCCTGACCCGAGCGCGCGAGCTCGGCGCGGATGGCGAGATACTCGGCGAGATCAGGCCCGACCTAGAGGCCCGGTTTGGCGACGCGTGGTCGCGGTTCGAGGCCTGGATGGCCGACCCCGAGTAGTCGCTTTACTTTGGTTCCGAGGCTTCGTACCGTACCCGTTCGGATGTCGGGCTTTCTTTTGTCTATCGATCAGGGAACCACCGGTTCTACTGCGCTTCTCCTATCGCCGGAGGGACGGATCCTGGGCCGCGCCAACCGGGAGTTTCCGCAGCATTTTCCGCGACCTGGCTGGGTCGAACACGACCTCGACGAGATCTGGCAGAGCGTTGCGGAGGCCGTCCGGGCCGCGTTCGAGGAGGCTAGGGTCAATCCTGCCGCCTGCCTCGGCATCGGTATCACCAACCAGCGCGAGACGACGGTGCTGTGGGATCGCAACACCGGCAGGGCGGTTCACAAGGCTATCGTCTGGCAGGACCGACGAACCGCCGATCGCTGCCAGCAGCTCAAGGAAGCTGGCAAGGAACCGCTGTTTCGGGAGCGTACGGGCCTGGTGCTCGACCCTTACCTGGCCGGGACCAAGCTCGAATGGCTTCTCGACCACGTCGACGGGGCGCGCGAGCGCGCAGAGAAGGGTGAGCTCGCATTCGGCACGATCGACTCGTGGCTGGTCTACCGGCTGTCCGGCGGCAAGGTGCACGTCACGGATGCGAGCAACGCGTCCCGTACACTCCTCTACGACATCTCACAGCAGCGCTGGGACGAGGAGCTCGCGGCGGAGCTCCGAGTTCCGATGGCGCTCTTGCCCGACGTGCGGAGCTGCTCGGAAGTGTATGCGCACACGTCCGGCGTCCCCGGCGTTCCCGACGGAGTTCCCATCGCGGGGATGGCCGGGGATCAGCAAGCAGCCCTATTCGGCCAAACCTGTTTCGGAGTGGGCGACGCCAAGTGCACCTACGGCACGGGCGCGTTCCTGTTGATGAACACCGGGAGTGAAGTCGTCCATTCGAGAAATGGTTTGCTCACGACCATCGCGTGGCGCATCGGCGACGAGACGGTGTATGCGCTCGAGGGCAGCGCCTTCATCGCCGGCGCCGCGGTGCAGTGGCTTCGAGACGGCTTGGGGCTCATCTCGTCTTCGAGCGAGATCGAAGCGTTGGCGCGAGAGGTCGACGAGACGGGCGACGTGGTCTTCGTGCCCGCCCTGGCGGGCCTGGGGGCACCCCATTGGGACCCCCACGCGAGGGGCCTGATTTACGGACTCACGAGGGACACGACCAAGGCTCATCTGGCCCGCGCGACCCTCGAAGGCATGGCATTCCAGATCGTCGATTTGGTCGACGCCATGCAGGCGGACGCGGGCCATCCTATAAGACGCTTGAGGGTCGACGGTGGTGCGGCCCGCAATGACTTACTCATGCAATTCGAAGCCGACATGCTCGGGGTCACGATCGATCGCCCCGAGAATGTCGAAACTACTGCCTTAGGTGCTGCTTACTTAGCTGGCATGGCCGTCGGCGTATTCGGTGGTCTTAATTCTGTCGTGGATGCTTACCGTATCGAACGTAGCTTTGAGCCTCAGGTGACCCAGGGTGAGCGAGATGGTCACTTGAAGCGCTGGCGCGACGCGGTACGGCGGGCGCGAAGTGAAATGGGAATAAAATGAGCGAGCATGATGTCGGGCAAACGAAAGAAATCACTGATGTACCAGTAGCTTGGGAGGCACTAGAAGACGCTTTTGAAAACAATGCACCGGAGGTGCATAGCTACCTGCATTTTGATACCGGTGAGGTGATCCGCATCGTCGACGGTGTCGCTGATCCCTCGATGCACACTCGCATCATGAATGACAGCCGGTACCTGCGTATCGATCCGGTGTCGTCACGCGAGCAGTACCGATGGATGGAGCGATTCATTGCGACCGTCGAGGACGAAGAGTTGCGGCGGCGCCTGAACATCGCGATCGACGGCAAGGGCGCTTTTCGGCGCTTCAAAGACGCGTTGATGAGCCATCCCGTCGACAGGGAGCGTTGGTTTGCGTTCCGTTCGGAGCGCCTGCGTGCCTGCATGGAGTCGTGGCTGACAGCCCACGGTATCAAGGCTGTCGAGCGACCGACCTGGCACGTGCCTTCGGCGGAGGAGGTGACGGTCGATGGGGAGATGCCAGTGGAGCCCGATAGCGGCCCGGCGCCGAGCGTTCCGACCTCGACGCCGAGGCTGCCACCTAAGTCGACGCGGACCCGGGGCGAGGGCGAGAGGGGGCGCCTCCACGAGTTGGTGGAAGGCCTCTCAGCGCACGACCTCGAGATGGCCTCTGCGTTCCTCGAGTTCCTCGGTGACCGCCGGCGGACCGCCAAACCGAGCGTGAGCAAGTCTCCGGTCCAGAGGCCGGCCTCGAGCGCGCCGCTCGCCGCGGAAGGCGAGTAGTCCCGGAATCGGCCGCGAGCCTAGTCGGGGAGCCATCCGGTGACCACAATATCTTGTGGGGGTCAGGGTCTGACCCTCGCTTCTGGTCGCGTAATTCGTTGCAATCCCAGATGTTCAGTGATAGCCACGACCAGATACTCCTTTGGGGGGCAACGTGAAGATCAAGAAGCTCCAAATCACTGGCTTCAAGTCCTTTGTGGACCAAACGACAGTCCACTTCGACCACGACATCACCTGCATCGTCGGACCCAACGGCTGCGGCAAATCCAACATCGTCGACGCCATCAAGTGGTGCATGGGCGAGCAGTCCCCGTACCGGCTTCGCGGCAAGCACATGGAAGACGTGATCTTCAGTGGGGCGGAGGGGCGCGGCCCCCATGGCTTCGCCGAGGTCACCTTGACCTTCGACAACTCTGATGGCCTCGCACCGCCGGAATACAGCGAGTACGAGCAGATTCAGGTCACTCGTCGTCTCGATCGCCAGGGACGCAGCGACTACCTGATCAATCGGACCCCGGTCCGGCTGTTGGACATCACGAACTTGTTCCTCGGTACCGGTGTCGGCAAACGCGCGTACTCGATCATCGAGCAGGGCCGCATTGGATTCATCGTCACCTCGAAGCCGGAGGACCGGCGTACGATCATCGAGGAGGCGGCGGGCATCAGCAAGTTCAAGCTCAGCAAGCGCGCTGCCGAGCGCAAGATGGATCAAACACGGCAGAACCTCCTGCGCGTTACCGACATCATCGGCGAGCTCGAACGCAGCCTCGCTTCGCTCAAGCGACAAGCGCAAAAGGCGGAGCGCTACAAGCGCTACAAGACCGAGATGCGCGACCTCGATCTTTGGGTGGCGTCACATCGATTCCTAGAGCTTCGCGGGCAGGTGGGCTCGGTAGCTGCGTCACTCTCACAGGCAACCGAGGAAGTGCAGTCCAGCCGCAACGAGCTCATTGCAAAGGAAGCGTCGGTCGAGGCCGAGCGTGTGTCCCTGCAACAGCTCGGCACCGACGTCGAGCGCGGACAAGCGCGCGCATACGAGCTCGACAACTCGGTTCGCCAACTCGAAGGCCTCATCCGCCAGCAACAGGATCGGCAGGCCGCGTTGGCCGAGCGAAGAGAGCTCGCGACCCGAGAGCTTCAGCAACTCGAGGAGCAACGTCAGGAGCTCCAACAGGAGGTGTCGGGCGTTCGCCTTTCGCTCGGTGAGCTCGAAGCGTTGGAGACCCAGGCCGGCCGCCTCCTCGAGGAGGTCGAGTCCGAGCTCCAAACCAGGAAAAACACGGCCGAAGAGGCCGATACGGCCTTGGCGAACGCCCGTGCTCGATTGAGCGGAGCGCAGACGCACGTGGCTGGCGCGCAGGCCGTTCTCAACGGCTACGAAGCTAGGCGCCAAGAGATCCGCGCGCGCTTGCAGCGCTTGCAGGAGGAGACCGAGGCGCTTGCGACTCGCGAGGTCGAGTTCCACCAGCAGCGCGGTGAGCACGACGCGCGAATGTTGGGCCTGCGGAGCGGCAAGGTGGAGACCGTGGAGCTTCAATCCGAAATCGAAACGGTCTTGGCGTCGCAGAAGGGGGCGTTGAGCCAGGTCGACGCCGAGGTCGAATCCCTGCGGGAGAAGCTCGCGGTCACACGTTCGCGGCTCAGCTCGCTGAACGAGATCCACGAGCGCTTCGAGGGCGTCGGCGCTGGCGCGCAAGCCGTCATGATGGAGTACGCTCACGCATCCGGCGAGACTGCTCGTTCGGGCTTGATCGGTTTGGTTGCCGATCGCATCGAGTGCGCGCCGGAGCACACTCGCGCATTGGGCGCGGCACTAGGCGGTGCGCTCGAGTATCTGCTCGTCGACGACACCGACGCTGCGTTGCGTGCCGCGAGCTATCTCGCTAGCGAAGAGAAGGGGCGCGCAACGTTTCTCCCTCGTTCGCCGTCGGGCGCCGCACGCGTAGTGCCTCCGTTCCCTTCGGGTCCGGGCATCGTTGGGCCTCTGCTGACGCTCGTCCGTCACTCGCACGCCGATTCAGACTGGGTGCGCTACTTACTCTTCGATGTCCTCGTCGTCGATTCGCTGGAGATCGCCGCCCGGCTTCATCGGCAAGGGTTCCAGGGCAAGCTCGTCACGCTTGACGGGCAGTCGCTCCTGGCCGACGGCGCGGTCGTGGGCGGCGCGACCGACGAGTCTGCAGCGCATCTACTGCGACTCCAGCGTGAGATTCGCGAGCTCGAAGAGGCTGCCGCATCGGAGCGTGCCGAGCTCGACAAGGTCATCAGCGAGCAGGGCCGTTTGCGGGCTTCCATTGCCGAGCGTCAGGCGGCGATCGATTCGGCGCGCGTGCAGGCCCACGATGCGGAGCTCGAGATCCTCGGGGCTGAGCGTGATCTGCACGTCGTCGAAATGGAGCTTCAGCGGATCGAGGAACGCCGCGGCGAGATCGCCAAGGCCGAAACCGAGGCACGCGCGAGCCTCTCACAAATCGACGTCGACGAAGGCAATACCGAGCGGGAGCTCAGGGATGCGCAACGTCAAGTCGCCGAGGCCCGGCAGGCCGCCGGGGTGGCGGAGAGCGTGCTCGCGGAGCGGCGTCGCGTGGTCGAGGAGCAGTCCGCGCGTGCCACCGAGGTCAAAGTCGAAGCCACGCAGTCGCGCGAGCGGGCCGATCGAGAGCGCTCCGTCCTCGGGCAACTGGACCGTTCGATCGCGGAGCTCGACGCGCGCGAAGATCGGCTTCGCGAGGACGTCGCCATCGCGGATCGCGATCGCGGGCAGTCGGAAGGCCGTATTCTGTTGCACCGGGGCCGCTTGAGCGAGACCGCCCACGAAGCGGCTGCTGCTCGAGAGGACCTCTCCACGCTACGTGGCCGCTACGATGAGGCACGAATGCGACTTGGCGAGGCCGAAGCGATTCTGAAGGAGCTTCGTTCTTCGATCGACGAGCGATCCACCGCCCTCAACCAGCTCACCGTTCGGGAGCGCGAGCTGGCCCTCTCCCTCGAGCACCTCGAAGAGCAGGTGTCCGACAAGCACCGAGTCGAGCTCGGGTACGTCATCGGCGACTACCACTCGCGGCCGATCCCGGGTCCCGAGGATACCTCCCGCGCCGAGGAGCTTCAGCGCTTGATCGACCGCATGGGGGAGATCAATCTCACCGCCATCGAAGAATACGAGGAGAATGCCGCGCGCTACGAGTACCTCACCAGCCAGCGTCGGGACCTCGAGGAAGCGCTGACGAAGCTCGACAAGGCGATTCGCCAAATGAATCGTGAGAGCAGGGCGATGTTCCGCGAGGCATTCGCGGCGATCAACGAGCGCTTCAAGCGTATCTACCCGCTGCTATTCCGCGGTGGCAAGGCGGAGCTCCGGCTGACGGAGCCTCAAGACATGCTCGAGACAGGTGTCGACATCATCGCGCAGCCACCCGGCAAACGCCTCGGCTCCCTCGAGCTCATGAGCGGCGGTGAAAAGGCGCTGACTGCGGTCGCGCTCATCTTTGCCATCTTCCAATACAAGCCGAG
>Ga0209536_100000827_pt1 | contig 51146 bp, 41 predicted proteins | sample DeeMarSeWOR28_12_FD_187461 | JGI IMG/M metagenome (GOLD analysis project Ga0209536, IMG submission 187461) | Marine sediment microbial communities from White Oak River estuary, North Carolina - WOR-2-8_12 (SPAdes) (version 2) | ecosystem: Environmental > Aquatic > Marine > Intertidal zone >...
ATGCCCGTACGAGGCGATCTTCCCTGAAGAAGATGTGCCCTTCGATTACGAAGCACCGGCCGGTATTTGGATCACCAACACGAAAGAGCTATTGCCCGAGGGCCAACCCTTCGAGGGTGAGGTAGATGGCCATGAGGTGAAGGTGCTGAATGCCAAGCAGTTGGCCGGTGGCGAGGTCTTGGACCTCACCGAAGATATCGAACCCAACTACGATTTCTTTGTCTCGGGTCCTGGCTACGACGCCCTCGACATGTAAGCATCTTAACCAATCAAATACAGGTTAGCCAGGAAAATTTTAGGGGTATGTCAACCCCTGGATTTATGGAATTGGCCGGTGATACTTGCAACAAGTATCAGTGGCCAATTCTTTTTTTCACATTAAAGACAGGAGAGATGTAGGCCAATGGCAAAGTATCGAATCGAGATAGACTCATTGGGAGAGATTGAGGTCCCAGCCGGGGCTTACTGGGGCGCACAAACCCAACGAGCCATTCACAACTTTCCCATTACGGGTCTCAAACAGTACCAGGCCTTCATTTGGGGTATGGCTGCGATAAAGAGGGCGGCCGCAGAGGTCAATTCTGATCTAGGCTTATTCAAGGACGTGGAGATGGGGGACAAGAGCATGCCAGGGCACGTGATTGCCAAGGCGATTATCGAAGCGGCCGATGAGGTTATGGACGGCGAACTACGTGACCAGTTTGTCGTGGACCCTATCCAGGCTGGGGCCGGCACCAGTCACAATATGAACGTTAACGAGGTTATCGCCAATCGGGCCAACGAAATCCTAGGATTTGGCCTACTAGACTCGCCTAAACCGATTCACCCGAACGACCACGTTAACATGGCCCAATCTACTAATGATACAATTCCCACGGCTATTCGGCTGGGCTGCCTATGGCGCCTAAACGAACTATTAACCGCCCTCGATACACTATCTGAGGCCTTGGGTCAGAAAGCATTCGAATTCGACGATATCATCAAGAGTGGGCGCACACATCTCCAGGACGCGGTCCCTGTACGGCTTGGCCAGGAGTTTGGTGCCTATGCTCGATCAATCGAACGCAACCGGCAGAAAATCGTCGAGTCTGCTTCCGGGTTGATACGGTTAGGTATTGGCGGCACCGCTACGGGCACAGGTCTAAACGCCCATCCCGAATATCACCATCGCATGGTAAAGACTCTTAGCCGTCTGACAAATCTGTCTTTGTCTGAGTCTGATAATTTGTTCGAGTCCATGCAAAGCATGGCAGACCTGGTCCACTTTAGCGGAGCAATGCGCACCCTGGCCCAAGATCTAACCAGGATCGCCAATGACATTCGCCTGCTATCTTCCGGTCCAAGCACTGGGCTGGACGAGATCCGGCTACCAGCTGTTCAGCCTGGTTCATCTATTATGCCCGGCAAAGTTAATCCAGTACTGGCCGAGATGCTCAATATGGCTATGTTTCAGGTGATGGGAAACGATGTAACCATTCTGATGGCCGGTCAGGCTGGGCAATTTGAACTCAACGTCATGATGCCCATCATCGCCTATAATCTATTCCAGAGCATGGACATTCTTATTAACTCTGTAACAGCCTTCACCGAAAAATGCGTGCGCGGAATTGAAGGAAATGTCGAAAAAGCTGAACGGTGGCTGGCCAAAAATGCCATCCTCGTCACCGCTCTAAACCCCGTCATTGGCTATCTTAAAGGGGCAGAAGTTGCCAAGGAAGCCATGCGAACTGACCGAACTGTCCGTGAAGTGGTCATCGAGAAAGGGTACCTGACTCCAGGAGAGGCAGACCGGCTACTAGATGTTCGATCGCTGACCGATGGCGGAATTCAGGCAAAGTAAGGCTACCAATTCACAAACGAACCCGAGTAGATCCAGCTCAAGCGACTACAAAATAGTAGGAGGGAACACATGTCCAATAATACAAATCTCGTTCGGATTGGTGGTTGGTCTGGTATATCGATGATTCTACTGTTCGCCGTGGCCATATTTGTACTGCCTGGCACTGTCGCCGAATTGTGGTTGTCCATTCTTGCTAGTTTACTGATTGTGCCGTTTCCCATTGGCGTGTACTTCATATTACGCGACTCCGGAAACGAGGTTCTGATCCCTACGGCGTTTAGCCTAATCGGTGTCGTCTTCCTGATTCAGGCCTACCTGGTCAACACTGAGTTCCAATATCGCTTTTCCTTTTTGCCCTGTTTGGCTGGCGTTCAAAGAACGTTCCGCGTTGGATTTACATTGTGGGGTTCATTACCATCGTGACAGGCTTCGGTTGGTTGACACCTTGGCCAATCCCGGTTGAATTCGGTCTAAGGCAGCTACCAAGCTTTCTTACATTGGTGATTTGGTCATTGGGAATAGGAATCGTGATGGTTCGCTTTCGTGAAGGTAGCGAGGGTGGAGACGACAACGAGTAGTGGAAAAAATTGAGATCGGTAGGGAAGACCACCAGGCAATGCTGGAACAATTGCAAGCAGCTTATCCTCTGGAAGCCTGTGGTATTATGGCTGGCAAAGGGAGCCTGGTTGAACGCCTATATCCAGTTGACAACCAACTAAAGAGCCCTCACGCCTACAAAATGGAGCCAAACCAACAACTTAAAGCTTTGTTAGATCTGGAAGAAAAGGGCTGGGAGATGCTAGCCATCTACCATTCACACCCCCTGGGCCCTGATGTGCCATCATCGTTGGACGTTGCCCAGGCCACTTATCCCGATGCAGCCCATGTGATCGTTTCGTTGCGGGATCGACAACGTCCTTCTGTTCGAGCCTTTCAAATCTTAGGCGAAGTTATCGTTGAGATCCCTTATTACCTAGTCTAAAATATCGTAACGAAGGTCGCTTCCCGGTGTTTTCTGATATGCGTGTACCTTGTAAATGGCTATAATCTGGACACACCTTAGGAGAAGGGATGTTGAGTAGCGTTTATTTTATTTTATCAGCCCTGATAGGCTATATGTTTGGTGCCATCCCCGTTGGTTTTTTATTAGTTAAGGCAATAAAAGGCGTTGATTTACGCTCAGTCGGTAGCGGCCGTACCGGAGGTACCAACTCGTTTCGTGCCGGGGGAGTGACTGTCGGCGTCTTGACCTCCATATTCGACGTTCTGAAAGCTGCATGTGGCGTATGGCTCATCAGAGCATTATTCGCCGATCAATTGCCCATCGCTTGGCTGCCTTGGGCCGAAGTGACCAGCGGGATCATGAGCGTCATCGGGCATAATTGGTCGGTTTTTTTGGGTTGGAAGGGTGGAGCAGGCACCGCGCCAAATGTGGGTTGGGCGGGAGCTGAATGGTTTCCGATTGTGCCCATTGCCATCGTCGTCGTATTAGGCGTGTTGTTAACGATTGGCATCGCATCAATCGCCTCTTTGGCCATGTCGGCCGCCATACCCATCGCTTTCCTGATCCTTTATTTAACTGGGGTGGAGCCTTATGATAGCACGCTTGCTTACATTATTGGCGGGATCGTCGGTGCGGCAATCATTACCTGGTCATTGCGCCCCAACATCAAACGCCTTATCCAAGGCAAAGAACGGATCGTTGGCCCTAGGGCTAAACGCCTCAGAAAAGGCGACTCAGAAACAACCAACTCTTGATATCTGGAATCATAGCTTCCCCGTGGTGTTGGATCCCCGTTTATGACGATCCCTTAGTCAACACGTCGTAGTGGAGTAATCCCATGGCGTCGATAGTAACGTTCTGAACACCCGGTAAAGAAATGACTGCTCGGGGTTCTTGAGTTAAGTCGATGGTTGGGAACTCTCGGGCCCATAGTTCCTGGATCTGGCCATATAATTCGAGGCGTCGCTCTTCGTCGGTTTCGGCCATCGCTTCCTCGTAGAGTTCTGCCATGGCCGAGCTATCATAGTTCGAACAAACGCTATCGGTGTTGGTTATGAAATACTCCATCCAACTCATCGCATCCAGGTAACTTGCAGGTTGGCCACTGGAAGGCCAGCCAAGGAGAAAAGCTGGGTAATTACAATTTAGGCTCTCTGGTCTAAACACCTGCCAACCCTCGCTCTCTAGGCTAACCTGGATCAAGTCTGTCTCTTCCAATTGTTCTTTAAGAAGGGCCGCATAATCTGCCTCAAGCTCCGTGTAGCGAAAATCGTTGACGTACCATATTGTCATCTCCAGCTTATTACCCGGGCTGTATCCGGAAGCGGTCAAGATAGATCGGGCCAACTCTAGATCGCGAGCCGGTTCAGTCGGTATGTGTCCAGGTGTGTCGTCTGGAACTGGACTGTATAAAGCTTTGCGGCTACCACTAAACACCTGGCTAGCCAAAGTCTCTCTATCGATGGCATAAGAGATAGCCTCGCGCAAACGAGCATTGCTCCAGGGAGATTCGCTTTGCTCCAAGACTAAATAGCTTTTGAATGTGGCTGGACCTTCCCAATACTCAAATTCCGGATTGGCCTGCAGGTCCCGCAGATCACCGGCCGAGAGGCCTGTCCAGGCCATATCTATGGCGCTATTTTCCAAAGAGCTTCGCATGCGGCCGGTATCACCATAAAAACGCAGTTGGATATTCTCAAAACGTGGTGGGTTTCCCGGCCACTGCGGGTTTGCCCGCAAGCGCAACTGCACCCCTGGCTCCCATTCGGCGACCTCGTATGGACCGATGCCACCGCAGGAATTAACTGCATCCGGGTTGGAAGAATAGCACTCCTCGCTAACGATAAAAAATGGGGGCGTTGCCAGCACGCTCGGGAAGTAGGATGTCGGTCCTTTGAGCACGAATTTAACGGTTTGCGGGTCGATGACTTGCACGGCGTCTGCATCGGCGAAATTGTCACCATTATCATCTTTCAGGTAACGATTTACTTGAAAATTACCCAATCCAGCTGCCCTACTGATCGAAAATCTCACATCCTCGGCTGTCAATTCGCTGCCATCGGGAAAGGTCAGGCTGGGACGCAGACGAAATGTGTACTCTTTTTTATCTTCCGAGATCGTGGGGAAATCCTCTGCCAGTAAAGGCACCAGTTGATTTTCAGCGTCAACCGTAATAAGGCCACTCATAATATTCCGCTTTATTTCCCAACTGGCCAGTTCTGGATTTCGCGCCGCTGGATCGAGATCAGTCAAGTCGGCCACCATACCAATCACTAGCTCGTCGTCGGGTGTACCCACTAACGATTCCCCAGCATTAATGGTTTCATTGGGAACGAGCCAGGTCTGCGTCAGCCGCTCGACAGCGCCATTTTCGCGTACTCTAGCAATGGCAGAATTTAGAGTTTCCAATAAGACCTCATTTTGTTCAGGCACGACGATCCCGTACGCCTTTCGGGTGATCCAGGTCTCCTGTCCAGTGCCACCGGCGACCTTAAGTTGTAAAGGATACAAACCGGTGAAGTATTCGGCATCTTCGCTATCCAGAATGACGCCTTCGACTTGGCGGTCGATGAGCGCTTGCAAAGCGGCTGGTGTGCTGTCATAAAGTTGGAGATCTGGCTCACTGATGCCGACAATGCTACGAGCGGTCTGCTCGCCATTGCTGAAACGCTGCACGCCAATAGGGGTACCAATGCCAATGTCATGGTAACTCTCAAGTTCGGTTTCATTGGCCCGCACGACTAACACTTGCCCCACTTCCAGGTAAGGATCTGTGTAAGCTAGGCCTTCAACCGGTTGCTCAGGGATGACGATGGCCGACATGGCCGTATCGAACTCCCCATTTATGATGCTGTCAAAAAGGCCACCAAAACTGGTTACCACAAATTCGTACTCGAAACCAGCTTCGGCTGCCACTTCGGCAATCAAATCTGGGTCAAAGCCGATGACATTACCAAAGGGATCGATATCCTCAAAATCTTGAAAGCGTGAAGGGGCATCCGTGGCAATGGTAATAAAAGTGATATCTTCGGCCGTCTCTGGAAATCTGTCCGCTGCCTCGACGGCAGGAACCGTACTGGCTGGCGATGGAATCGCCGCCGGCGAAGGCTCTGCTATCTCCTCACGGCGACAACCCGCCACGACCAACAACAATACGAAAGGAAGAAGCCAATAACTCTTTCTCTGATTCTCCATGCTTTAGCGCCTACCTCGGCCAATAGCGAATCGAGTATAACAAGGTGGTCGGGCAGGGCAAGGATAGAGAACACCTGCAAGGGTCGATCCGATCTCTATTAGAGAGGAAACGGCTTAGACAAGCCGTTGCCACTAGAAACAGATTAATGAAATACTCAGGCAAACCTGGGATGTTTGATGGCTTGTGGTTAGAGAGAAACCATAAGACCCAGATTGCCGGTGCGGGCGTTCTGCAGGGCGATATGGCCGGCTATGGCATCCTGGACGGCTACCCCCACGGATTTGAAATAGGTAATTTGCGCCGAGTTAGTCCGCCCCGGCTTTTGGCCATCGACGATCTCCCCCAATTCGGCATAGATATGGCTCTCGTCGATCTCCCCCTTGGCCAACGGTATCAGCAAATCGCCTGCCTCTTCCATCACGGCCTCGCGAAAATCGACGAATACCAACGAGCGGCGAATGGTTTGCACATCCACTTCTTGCATCTGGGGTGTAAACGCGCCAATGGCATTGATGTGGGCGCCTGGTTCCAGATCCTGGCCATCGAATACAGGCTTGTTAGAGGTCGTTGCCGTGCAGATGATCTCAGCTCCGGCAAGGGCCTCGGCCGGACTTTCGACCACTTCGATAAAGTCGGGAATCGGACCATGACCGGCCATAGATTCGGCAAATTCTTCTGCCTGATCTCGATCGAGGCTGTAGACACGAACCGAGGAGATGGATCGAACGGTACAAACGGCTTCCAGTTGGGTTCGAGCTTGTACGCCACTGCCAAAGATAGCTACCACCTCGGCATCCATCCGGGCCAACAGGTCTGTGGCTGCACCTGAAGCTGCCCCGGTTCGGATCGCAGTCAGCGCACCACCCTCTAATAAGGCCACCGGCCGTCCATTTGTAGCATCCAACACAATAACCACAGCATTGATGACCGGCTGGCCCTGCTTCACATTTTCCGGGTATACGCTCACGATCTTAACCGCCAAATCGTCGCTCTCGGCCAGGTAAGCCGGCATGACCAGCGACACACCAGCATGGGCTAACACGTCTAAATGGCTTCGCAAAGGGACCTTTGCCTTACCGGCCGAGAGCTGTCGATAAGCCTCTTTCGTGCCGGTAATCGCCTCCCTCATCGGTAGTGCTTGGCGCACTTCTTCGGCATTTAATATGAGAATGTCGGGCATTCGATTTAGTGTTCAATCGGTCGGTGATTAGCAGTCAGATTACTCAATTCCCAGGTAGGCTTTCTGGACCATCTCGTTCTGCTGAAGGTTGCTGGCTGTATCATGGAGCACGATTTCACCTGACTGCAAGACATATCCTCGGTTGGCCACGCGAAGCGCCATATGGGCATTCTGCTCCACCAATAATATCGTGGTCCCCTCCTTATTAATGCTCTCGATAGTATCGAAGATAGCCTCGACAAGGACAGGGGCTAATCCCATCGATGGCTCGTCCATGAGCAACAAGTTGGGATGGGCCATCAAAGCCCTTCCCGTGGCTAACATCTGTTGTTCACCACCAGACAACGTGCCTGCAACCTGGGCCCGTCTTTCTTTTAAGCGGGGAAATAACGTATACACCGATTCGAGATCTTCGGCAATGCCATCCTTATCTTTTCGATAATAGGCCCCCATCTCCAGGTTTTCGAGCACGGTCATTTTGGAGAACACTCCCCGCCCTTCCGGCACCATAGCCACGCCCTTAGAGGCCAATTCATGGGCCTTGTAGATGCTCAGGTCCTCTCCCTCCAAGGTTATAGATCCTGATCTTGGTATCATCAGCCTGCTGATGGTACGAAGCGTCGTCGTCTTACCGGCACCATTCCCACCGATCAGGGAAACGATCTCCCCTTTCTCAACCGTTAGAGAGACACCCCTCAAGGCATGGATGTTGCCGTAATAGGCATTGACGTTTTTGACTTCAAGTAGGGCCATCCTGTCTCATTAGCTCCTTCTGAAAACGGTCGAAATTTTAATCATGGAAAAAAGCGCGATCGGTTAATCGGTACCCATTGCCATTCACTGCCGAGTCGCCGAGGACACAGAGAGTTTTAAGGGTGAGTGATTGACTCTTTAGCTCTTTTTGGGCCATTTTACAAGGCATACTAACTAGGTTTGTACTGAAACACTGGCTGCCGCACCACGACCCAAATAGGCTTCGATCACTTCTGGATTGGTTTGTATTTCGGCTGGCAGCCCTTCGGCAATTTTTTTGCCATAGTCGAGCACAGTGATATTTTCCGAGATACCCATGACCACCCGCATATCATGCTCGATGAGTAAGATCGTAATACCTAATTCATCTCGCAATTGCCGGATGAAATCAGTCATTTCGGCTGTCTCGCGAGGGTTCATCCCTGCTGTAGGTTCGTCTAACAACAATAAGTCTGGTTGGCTGGCAATCGCCCGTCCGATCTCCAATCGCCGCTGGTCGCCATAAGGCAGGTTGCGAGCCAGAATATCACCCTTGCCCCTTAATCCGACGAAATCGAGCAAACGGTTGGCCTCAAGCAGTGCCGCTCTTTCCTCCTCGGTGGTCTTCTTGTTACCAAACAGCGCGCCAACCCAATTCGAGTGAAGCTGCGTCTCCATCCCAGCCAGGATATTCTCAATGGCAGTCATGTAAGCAAATAGGCGTATATTTTGATAGGTGCGGGAAATGCCCATATGGGCGATCTTGTCTGGTTGCCGGCCTTTGAGCGATTGTCCTTCGAACATGATATCGCCCTCGTCAAACCCGTAAAAGCCAGTAACGCAGTTAAAGAAGGTCGTCTTTCCCGCTCCATTCGGTCCGATGATGCTGACGATCGATCCAGTCGGGATCGAGAAGGTCAGGTCGTCGACAGCGGTTAAGCCGCCGAAGCGTTTGGTTACGTTGGTTGCTTCCAGGATATTAGCCATGGTGTTACTCTCTAGACCAGATCGGCCACTTGTTCGTGCTGGATTCCTTCATGTTCGGCGATATCGGGTTCCGCATGTAGCTCGCGCTTGCGTATCGGCGAAGGCCACAAGCCTTCCGGCCGGAGGAGCATCATTAAGATGATCAAGGCACCATACAGCAACAAACGGTATTCGGCGAACTCCCGCAACAGTTCCGGTAAACCAACCAAAAACAAAGCGCCAACCACGACGCCTGGTAAACTTCCAATACCGCCGACGATAATCAAGCTCAGCACGTTAATGGAAATCAACAGGTTGAAGCTATGGGGGAAGATGGAGGCCAGGCGTGAGGCGAATATACCGCCAGCAAGACCACCAAAGGCAGCGCCGACAGCAAAGGCCAGTAACTTGGTATTTACCAGGTGAATACCGACGGCCTCAGCCACATCTTCATCCTCGCGCAAGGCCATCCAGCGCCGACCCGGGCGCCTATCCCGTAGCCGTGAAGACACCCAGATAGCCAACAAACAGCCAAATAGGATCAAGTAATAGAAATGCTGAGGCTGGACAAAGATGAAATCCAGAATCGGGACAGTCGGCCGGCCGATTTTGATGATCCCCTGCGCCCCACCGATGACGGGCTTTAAAAGATCCGAAGCCGCCAGGACGCGGATGATCTCGCCAAAACCAAGGGTGACGATGGCCAGATAGTCACCGCGCATTCGCAGTACAGGAACGCCCAGTATGAGTCCGGCGATCGTGGCCGCAAGAACGCTAAAAGGCAGGGCGATCCAAAACGGAAGGCCAACCACCCCTAAGTCGCCGGTTGACGTGAGCAAGCCCATCACATAGGCGCCGATGGCGAAGAAGGCCACGTAGCCCAGATCCAAGAGCCCGGCAAATCCGACGACGATGTTGAGCCCCAGCCCCATCAAGATAAAGATGCCGACGATATCCAGCACCTCCGTGAGATAAATACCCAAAATCCATGGTAAGGCCAAAATCAGGACGACGAGGGCGATGCGACCAACCCGACCAAGTCGGGTCTCTTGCTCCTTGGTCATCGCTGTCCTTCGATCCCGGAAACGATCTCGACCTCGTGCTTCCCACCAGGCGCTAAAAACGGTGGCAATAACGAAGATAATGACCGCCAACAGCGGCGTGATTCCCGTGGGCCCAAAGATGATGCGGACGATCTGGCGGGGAACCGGCCTGAAGATGTTAATCAATACCTCGGAAAACAGACCGATTCCCAGGGTCCAGGCAATACCCGAAAATAATGGCTTTTGAATGCGCTCAGGCAATAGATGAAAGGCCGCACCAACTGCGCCTAAAACCATCATAACTAAAACAAGAATGATGCTGCCAAGAACCGGACCCTGGCCGAAAGTCAGAATACCAATTAAGGTCGGTGAGACATTCGGTAAGGCTGCACGGATGTTGGGCCACAGGAGGGTTAACAGGATCAAACCAATGAGCGGAAGAGCGATGAAAAAACCAGCAATGAGACCATGCAAAAGGGCTTGTCCAGCCTTGATCTCGCCGTTTCCACGTACAATCAAATAGCCGACTACAACCGGAATACCGAAAAGTAATAGTTGGCCGAGGGAGAGGACGCCGGTGATGATATCCCGCTCGTCAAAGGTCACTACCATGCCAATGGCGCTAACACTCAGAGCGATCACACCGGCGATCAAGCCCATTTGAATTGTTCTACGGAGACTGAGTTGGGACATAATCTTTCCTCTTAGGCTTTCTCTTCAGCTAACTTTTCGCCAAGAATACCCTGGGGCCGGAAGATCAGAACAAGAACCAGAAGAATGAAGGCCGTGGCATCTTTGAGTTGGTGAGCCCCAGGCACGCCCAACCCCTCCAATACTGATGGTGGGCCAAGGGCCTCGATCACCCCCAGGAACAGACCGCCCAGCGCCGCTCCGGGAATACTACCAATACCGCCAAGGACAGCGGCAGTGAAGGCCTTGATACCAGGCACAAATCCCATGAAGAAATGTACCTGCCGGAATACCAGTCCCCAGAAGATGGCCGCCACGGCGGCCATGGCGGCTCCCACCGCAAAGGTGATGGCAACGGTCCGGTCAACGTCAATGCCCATCAGGGCGGCCACATCCTTGTCTTCGGCCACGGCCCGGATGGCTTTACCCGTCTTCGTACGCTGCACCAGCGTATAGAGGGCAACCAGCATGAGAAGCGAAACGACCATGACGCCCAATCGGGCTCTTAGAAACTCTAAACCGAATATCGTCACCCGCCCTTGCAGGATTTCCGGTACGGGAAAAGGCACGATTTCCCCGCCGTAGAGGCCACGGAAGAAATATTGCCAAAAAAACGAGGCGCCAATGGCCGTGATTAGGGGCACAAGCCGGGGAGCTTTACGCAAAGGCCGGTAAGCGATACGTTCTGTGAGTAAAGCGATGCCGATGGCCACGAGCATGGCTCCAATGATGGTAATGAATAAGCCTAAGATAGGTTGTTGATCCAGAAAACCGGAGGTGGCCATTGGCGTGGCAATAAAGATGGTGGCAGTCATAGCCCCAGACATGAAAAACTCGCCGTGGGCGAAATTGATCATGAATAAAATGCCATAGACCATGGTGTAGCCAAGGGCGATCAAGGCATACAAACTACCCTGTGATAAACCTGAGACGATAAAAGTAGCCCAGTCAGAAGTCACATATGGGGTGCCTACATCAAAAAATAACTTCCGTACCAAGCCCACGATAATGGCAACAATAATGACGGCCCTGAAGACCCACAGAGCGATCCCCACCCAATCGAAGTCCATTCGGCGCTTAAACATATTCTTCGCTCCAATTACAAGGCAAGACGTTTTTTACTGGGTGGTGGCACAAAATCAGCCAACAATTCAGACAAGCAACATATTTTGAGTTGCCACCAACCACCACCAATATACGCTTTGAGAAATTGACCCGCGCGTATCCTCGACCACAGTCTATGAATAGACTCCAGGGGATGTCTCCCTGGAGTCTATTCATTATTATCATATCAGTCGATGCAGCATCAGTAAACCCACCGACGATGACTCATTACTAGGGCCAAATGCGAACGAATTCTCCGCCCTGGACCTCGCTAACCGAGATCCTGGCATCGGCGCAGTCGCCAACCTCATCGCAAGTCAGTGTACCGGTGATGCCCTCATAACCAGAGGTAGCATAAAGCGCGTCGCGCAAAGCCTGCCGGCCGATGAGCAAGGTGCCGTCACTGCCTTGCTGGGCCACTTCCTCGACGGCATCCAAAACCAGATTGGTCGCGTCATAAGCATGGGCATGGAATGGGGCCGTTGGCTCGGTGCCATATTTTTCCTGGTAAGCCGGTAAGAACTCATCCTGGTAGAAGGTGTTTTCGAAGCTCAGGTCGGGGCCTGAGAGGTACATACCTTCAGAAGTGCCGACAGTGTTCTCCAGGAAGCTGGGCGATTGCATACCATCTGCACCAGAGAGGACCACACCATCCAAGTCGGCAAGATCCCTGGCCGTATTGGTGATCAACGAACCCAGGGGGATGAACACCGGGTAGTAGATCATCTCAGGTCCGGCCGCGGCGACAGTGGTGAGTAAAGGTTCGACGTTAGTGGCGTCAGCCGCTTCAGCCTCAAAAGCCACGATTTCGCCGCCTAATTCCTCAAAGGAGTTCGAAAAAGCGGAAGCCAGCCCTTCGGTATAGGGGTCGCCATCATGAATGGCGGCGGCCTTGGTAAGGCCGAGCTCATTCACGGCAAATTCGGCCATAGCCGCACCCTGGATGAGATCGTTGTGGGCTGTGCGCAGGTAACCCTCGTGGAATGATTGGGCTGGATCGGTCAATGCGGGGGAGGTATTGGACGGGGAAACCATGACATAACCTGCGTCGGAGATGATCTCAGATGCCGGCACGCCAGCGCCAGAACAGCTTGTACCGATCATGGCCACAATTTGCGGGTTGGAGACGATCTTGGTGGCCGATGTCTGCCCACCTTCGGCATTACAGCCATCGTCCTCGGGTTGAAGCTCCAATGGATGACCCAACACTTCCTCGCGGAAGTCGAGAGCTATCTCAACGCCATGCTGGGAATCGAGACCGAGTTCGGTATTAGGTCCAGAGATAACCAGCGATGAGGACAGGAGTATAGGGTCGTCTGGGGCAATTTCAACACAACCCAGGGGATCTGTGCATTCCAGTGTCTCGCCACCACAGGCAACGAGGGCTAAAGCAAGAATCATCAACAGTAGAAACAAAGATGCAAACCGTTTCATTTTTTCTCCTCCAATATTTGGTGATGTTTCAATGAAAAGCCTCCCAACTCACGTTGTTAGGACTTTCACAGTGAGACACATCTAGATAGTCAAGTCACTTCCTGCCAATATGAATCCTTTGGAGTCTCTCGATCGTTATCACCTCCTTCTTCCCAACGCATCCGTTGGGTGAACTAATCACATAGAAAAGAAATGGGACAATCGTGCCTCTGGATAACCTCCTGATTAAAGTTAGGATTCTATTAAAATATCGCTGCTTGTCAACTACGAAATCGTTCAGCAATTGTCCCAAGCATCCTAATAATTGCGCTTGACCTGTTGTTCCAACTGACGATAGAAGGCCATAATATCATTAGCGTCGTGATTTTCAAGCGGCTGCCCATGCCCGCAGGCGAATACGGCCGGATGAAGCTTTAATAATCTCATGGCTGAGAGGCAGGCAGCCTCATAATCGGCCGAAATTCGTTTTGGCGTGTTTTTCAGCCGGCCACCTCGAGTATTTATTGCATCTCCGGCAAATAAGATTCCGTGAACATCACTACAAATCGAATAATGATCCAACGTATGGCCTGGCGTCGCCAGGACCTGGAAATCTGCCAGCTCATCTAAAGGTTCTCCATCAGCCACAATTTGAATGAACTCTGGCTCGACCGGCGTATATCCCATGAAACGATCGACGATGAATTGTACGACGCGGTGCATATGGTCAGGTGATTTTCCCTGGGCCAACAATTCGGCCGTCTCGGCTCCGGCATGGACCCGAGCCCCAGAGTAGGCCTGTAATGCCGCTACACCTCCGGCGTGGTCGATGTCGGCATGGGTGATAAAAATGGCGACCAGATCTGATGCTTCAAAACCGATCTGCTCGACATATTCGAGTATCCGCTTTACATCTCCCGGCGATCCCGAATCTATCATGAAGAGGCCGTTTTGACCCTGCCAAATGTAAATATTGCTTCTCTGACCTTCGATTAAATGCAAACCGGGAAGCAATTTCATGGCGCTGCCTACAATAAGTCGCTGGCTGCCTCATCAAAAGCGGCTTGTAAAGTATCAAAATCGTTTTTTGGCAGGGGGTTGGTAATGCCCTTCTGCTTCAAAAAACCTTTTACTTTTGAGAAGTGCATGGCCGGGATATTCGAATCGGCTACATCTAAATTCTTGATATTTTTACTGGTAAACACGATCATCGGAGCAATTAAGACTTCGTCGAGCTCTGGTGCATGCTGGTTGATATAACCAGCCAGCGCGCTCACCGCCTTATCAGCCTCCTTGGTTGGATTTCCCAATCCTTCCTGGCCGAAGAAACGGCGGAAACCAATACCTGCCTGGCGCCAATTGTCCCCCTCGGCCACGATGTTGCCGGTCTGGTATTTGAGCACAAAGACGATTGGACCGGCCTTGGTCAACAAAACGTGCGGCGCTGGAAGCACATAGTGATACATCCGACCGTCACGCGCCACATTCTTTACGGCATCGTCCAATACTTCATCGGGCCGGGGCGAACGGCCGAAGCGGTGCGCCAGATAAATACCGTACTGGGAAAGGCCGAAACCGATGAGTAGGGCTACCAATTGAAACAAGATCAGGTTCTGAACATTGATAAACACAAGTACGAACCCGCCCAGTAAAAAGACAAAGCCAACAAGGCTGGCCTGTTGACTGCGTTTCTTCTGTTTAGCCATGTATTCTTCGTCGCGCAGTATTACCATCACCTTATTCGCTTTGTGATAAACACTTATTAGATTCGCCCGGCAATCACTCTAGATCGGCCGTTTCCTGCCCATTGCTCTGGCGATCTTGGTCATATTTCCCCAAGACGAGGCAGGCATTTTGTCCACCCAGGCCAAAAGAGTTAGACAGCACGATTTTCAGGTCGGCCGGCCGGGGCTCGTTGGGAACATAATCGAGATCGCACTCCGGATCGGCCGTCTCATAGTTCCATGTTGGCGGGATGATCCCTTCCTGCAAAGCGCGGACGCAAAAGATAGCTTCGATAGCACCAGCGCCCCCCATTGCATGGCCCATCGAAGACTTAGTGCTAGAAACGGGGATGTTATATGCTTCCTCGCCAAACAACGTCTTAATGGCAAGGGTTTCTGTGGGGTCGCCTAAGGGTGTAGAGGTGCCGTGGGCATTGATATAATCAATGCTGTTTGGCGATACATCTGCGTCCTGAAGTGACCAGCGCATAGCTCTGACGGCTCCGGCTCCTTCAGGATCGGGAGCAGCTACATGAAATGCATCGGCTGATGAGGCATGGCCCAGATATTCGGCCAGTATACGCGCCCCCCGCGCCATGGCTTTATCCAGGCGTTCGAGGATCAGGATACCGGCCCCTTCGCTGATAATAAAACCCTCCCGGTCTTTGTCAAAAGGGCGGGAGGCTTTTTCTGGTTGGTCATTGAAACGAGTCGGAAGGGCCCGCATAGCCGCGAACCCAGCCAGGGCCGAGAGATGTATCATCGCTTCCACGCCACCGGCCACCATGCGATCGGCTATTCCCCTGCGAATGTATTCGGCCGCCTCGCCAATCGCTTGCGTGCCTGTTGCACAAGCAGACACCACCGTGTTGATCGGCCCACGCGCCTTGGCCAGCAAGCTGATATGGTGAGTGGGCATATTGGGCAATGAACCGGTGATAGCGAATGGGCTAACGCGGGCCAGCCCATTTTTCCAATAATCTTCATAGGCGGCTATAGCCCAGTCTAGTCCACCCATACCCGTTCCCACGATGACTCCCGTACGCTCTGGATCTGAATCATCCTCCTCCAAATTGGCGTCGGTCATAGCCATCCGGCCGGCCGCAACTGCCAATTGTGATGAACGAGACATGCGGCGGGCCTCTTTAAAATTCATATATTCTCTAGGGACGAAATCCTTTACTTCTCCGGCAATTCGGCAAGGCAGATCGCTGGCGTCAAATTGTGTTACCGGCCCAACTCCGGATCGTCCATCGAGAGCGTTCTGCCAACTCTCTTCAACGGTGTTCCCCAAAGGCGTTACGGCCCCCATGCCAGTAATGACAATTCGAGGGCGGCCACGGGCGTCTAAATATTGGTCCATTTGATTCTCCTAATACAGACGACGGAATGACGACGGTAATAGTTTTTAACCAGGCAGTAGTGGGCGTGCAGTCTGTCAGTCTGGTGCTAAGATTCGGGAGCTTCGGAACTCGATTCCGAATGAGCTAATCCCTCGCGAATTGCGCCAACAATATCATTTTCTACGGCCGAACAAGCCTGGCCGACAGCTTGCCTAATCGCTTGAGCATTGGAGCGTCCATGGCCGACGATCACGACGCCGTTTACGCCCAACAGTGGTGCACCGCCAACTTCGTTGGGGTCTAATTGTCTGCGCACTCGACTAAATGCGGGTTGAGCCAAAAATCCACCCACCGAAGTGATCAAACCACTTTTTATCTCTTCGCGAATCATCACTGACATGTAACTGGCGACCGACTCGGCCGTCTTCAAAACCAGGTTTCCGGTAAAGCCATCGGTCACCGCCACATCAGCGTATCCATTCACAAATTCCTTGGGTTCGATATTTCCGATAAAGTTTAGTCCGCTACCGGCCAACAACGGGATCGTATCTTTAATCAACTGGTTACCCTTTCCTTCTTCCTCACCAGTGGAAAGTAGGGCAATGCGTGGTGCGTCGATCTTTCTCAGGCGCTCAACATATAAACTACCCATCATGCCAAACTGGAGTAAGTACTCCGGTTTACAATCAGTATTTGCCCCATGGTCAATGAGCATCGGACGCTCTTTAATGGGGAATATCACGCCAAGAGCCGGCCTTTTGATACCCCGAATTCGGCGCAGTGTATGCAACGTTGCCACGGCAAGGATGCCACCTGTATTACCCGCACTTACAAAGGCATCCGCCTGGCCATCCTTTACAAGACGCATCCCTACATGCATGGACGAGTCCGTCTTGGCTCGCGAAGCCTCGCCAGGTTTGTCGTCCATCTTGATAACCTGGCTGGCATGTACTACTTGGATGGATAGGCCGGCCGTGTCCTGATGTTCAAGTTCCTCCTGAATTTGACTTTCGTTACCTACCAGGGTGATTTCACAGCCAAACTCTCGGGCCGCCATCACAGCGCCAGTGACATCTGGCCCCGGATGGTTATCACTTCCCATGGCATCAACGACGATTCGCATGCCATCTCGCTTCTTTTAATGCCATTTGCGACAAGGACGGCCGCCATAGAGCAGCAGACGCCAGATCATTCACTGGGTTGATTTGCGGATTCTACCGGTGGGCGAATTTTAAGTCAAACATTTGGGCGTCTTGACAATTGTCCTGGCCAACGTATAATAAACATCATATCGACAACTATCAATTTGTGCGATCTGGCCTTATGAATTCGGTAACTTTTGCCAAAGCGATGGCCGACAATACCCGGCAACAAATCATGCATTTGCTCTGTTGCCAATGGATTTGCGTGGGCGACATCGTCGACCAAACCGGTGTTAGCCAGCCCACGGTTTCCCATCATCTGGGCATACTACGAGAAGCCGGGCTGGTTAGCACCCGCCGGGAAGGTAAACAGGTATTCTATACCCTGAACCAAGACGCCGTAGCTGTTTGCTGTGGCATGTTGATGCAGAATTTTGCGCCGGAGAAGCTGGAAGCTGACGGCGATAGCTAGAAGGGGATCTCGTCCTCTTCTTGGGCGGCGGTGGATTCTTCAACTTCGCCTTCTATGAAATCGCCGTCTCCACGCCCACCAATGAACCGAATAACGTCGGCAGTCAATTCATATGATGCCCGTACCGTCCCATCCTGACCAGTCCACGTACGCGGCCCGCCCGTTTGAGGATCTGGCTTGAGCCGGCCTTCAACTAATACTTGACGCCCCTTGCTAAGGTACTCGTTTGCGAGTTCAGCCTGCTGCCTCCAGGCCGAAACGCGAAACCAGGTCGTCTCCTCACGCGGTTCCCCACTGGCTCTATCCGTCCATCGACGGTTTGTTGCCACACTGAAATTGGTTACTGCCGTGCCATCGGGCATGTAACGCATTTCCGGATCGGTTCCCAAGTTGCCAACTATTACAACCTTTTGGTACATGATTTGACTGCTCCTTGATTATTCCTGAAACAGCAGAAAATTACATAGAAATAGTATCACTTTTTTGGCGGTAGTCAAGAACATATGTTCTGTCATGAGCACCAATTTGCTGTTCGAATGCTTTCAGTGGATGACACTCCACGATGGGTGATCGCCGGACTCGTCGTCCGGCTAGAGCTTTGTGTAATCATTCTTTTGCTCTAAGTGGATGACAATCCACGATGGGGATCGCCGAACTCGTCGTCCGGCTGGAGCTTTATGTGAGGTGATCGCAGGACGCTTCGGCCGGCTGGAGGATGGATCTTTATACCCACCCACGCAGATGCACAGCCTCCGCCACCTTGGCCACGGCTACCAGGTAAGCAGCCACCCGGTTGTCAACCCTATTATCCTGGGCCATTTGGTGTACGGCATGAAAGGCCGTGGTCATCTTTCTGTCCAGGCGCTGGTCAACCATTTTCTCATCCCAACGGTACTGATAGGCATTCTGAACCATTTCAAAATAGGAGACAGTCACACCACCAGCATTGCAAAGGAAATCGGGGATGAGGTATGTCCCTTTATCAAATAAGATCTTGTCCGCCCGGGGCGTCGTCGGACCATTGGCCAATTCGGCCAGAATCCGGGCTTTCACGTTAGCGGCATTGCGACTGGTGATTTGATTCTCAATGGCTGCCGGAATAAGTATGTCCACATCTAGCTCCAGCAACTCCGCGTTACTGAGGGTCTCACAATCTGGGCAACCGTCAAGAGAACCGGTTTTATAGATGTGGTTTTGAATCACTTCGCTGTTGATGCCGTGTTCGTTATAGATCCCGCCAAATTCATCGCTAACGGCCACTACTTTTAGGCCATAGATATCACCAGCCAGCCGGTGGGCGTGGGATCCCACGTTGCCATAACCTTGAATTGCACAGGTTGCATCCTCTAAGGGCAGGCCTACTACCCGTGCAGCTTCGCGAATCGCAAATATACCACCCATCGCCGTGGCCGCCGCCCGACCGGCCGAACCTCCAAGCAATTGTGGCTTGCCGGTTATCATTCCTGGTTCATGATGGCCAACTAAGACTTCATATTCGTCCAACATCCAGGCCATAATCTGGGGATTTGTATACACATCCGGTGCTGGCACATCCTGAGTCAAGCCTACGAAGCGGGCGATAGCCCGCATATAGCCCCGGCTTAAGCGCTCTAGCTCCTGGTTTGAAAGCTCCCGTGGATTACAAATGACGCCCCCTTTTGCCCCACCTAAAGGTAAATCGGCCACGGCCGTTTTCCAGGTCATCCAGGCCGCAAGGGCACGCACGGTATCGATCGTCTCATCCGGATGAAAGCGCACACCCCCTTTTGACGGGCCCCGCGCATCATTGTACTGGACCCGAAAACCACGAAAGGTTTCGGTCTGCCCATCGTCCATCCGTACCGGTATGCTGAAATGGAATTCGCGTAGCGGCTCTCGCAAAAATTTGTGCATGGAAGGATCTAATTGCAGAACGGCCGCAGCCTCATCTAATTGGGCTTGGGCAATAGCAAAAGGGTTTAGATTCTCGATCATTCTCCTGCTCCTCAACAGAAAGAAAAATGGTCCTGGCTGGGAGGAGATAATTGTACCACCGATGACGGAGGCTTGCTTCTCGCATGGCATACGTTACCTATGGTAAACTCGTCACCCGATGCTGGAAGCTTATCTACCCCTATTTTTTGCTGTATTATGTTAATTAACCTGGTGCAGGCTTTACTGATTAGCCTGATCATCATCGCCCTAGCATACTGGCGGAGGTCATTGTCACGATCCGGTGCCATGAGTGCCTTGATCGTCGGCACCTTAACCTTCGGCCTGGGCGGGTGGGAATGGGGGGTATTGCTGGGCATCTTTTTCGTCAGCTCCAGTATGCTTTCTCACTTCAAAGAAGAGGAGAAAAAACAGGCGGCCGAGAAATTTGACAAAGGCCATCGCCGGGATTTCGGGCAGGTGATGGCCAATGGTGGGCTGGGAAGCGTCGTCGCCACCTTCAGCGCCCTATACCCTTCGACGGCCTGGTTCCCCCTTTTCGTTGGCATCATGGCCACAGTCACGGCCGACACCTGGGCCACCGAGTTGGGTACGCTAGCCAGGCGGCCGCCGAGGCTCATCACCAACGGCCGGGTGGTGGAAGTGGGCACATCTGGAGGTATTTCCCCCCTGGGAACGGCTGTTTCTCTAGGAGGAGGGCTATTAATCGGCCTTTCAGCCGCATTCATGGTTCCCGAACTGTCACCAGGCTTGGGGGCCCTCATTGGCGCCATGGGCGGCTTGATCGGCTCTCTTTTTGACAGTTTGCTCGGGGCAACAGTCCAGCGAATATATTACTGTGACGCCTGCCAGAAAAATACCGAGCGCAGAATTCACAAATGCGGTCATGAAACTCGACCACTTCGTGGCTGGTCCTGGTTGAACAACGATCTGGTTAACTTGCTGGCCTCAGCCGTGGGTGGCCTGGTGGCGGTCAGTTTGTGGTTAGCGCTCAGCTAACGGGACTTATGGATTTCAGCTAGAAATTTTAATTTTCAAGTGAGGAAACAAATGTACGATCTTATTGTAATTGGCGGTGGGCCGGCCGGGGTGATCGCGGCCCTTCGCGCGCGGGAATTAGGAGCCAGGGTATGCCTAGTGGAGCGAGATCGCATGGGTGGCATTTGCACCAATGACGGCTGTGTGCCCACGAGGGTGTTGGCCAAAGCGGCCAGGCTGGTCCGCGACGCCGAACAATATGGCCAGTATGGATTATCGGGCGAAAAACCGACTGTTGACCTGGCGGAACTAATTGCCCGCGCCCAAGATACCGTTTACCGGGTCCATGAAAAAAAGCAACTATTAGACAACCTGCGACAGACAGGAGTGGAAGTGTGGGACGGTGTTGGCCCGGCGCATTTTGTGGACGAATTCACGATAAGGCTGGGGGATGGCCGGCGAATAGAAGCGGAGAAATTCATCATTTGTGCCGGTGGGCACGCCCGTAGGCTACCATTTCCTGGTGCCGAAAACGTCTTAACCCATAGCGATGTGTGGAAACTGCAGAAGTTACCCAAATCTGTGGCTATCGTCGGCGGTGCAGCCACGGGATGCCAACTGGCTTCGATCCTGGCCTCCTTCGGTTCGAAGATTACGATTCTAGACGTTGCCCCAACAATCTTAGGCGCCGAGGACCAGGCCGTTTGCGAAGCGATGACTGACGCATTCGGCCAATGCGATATCCAAATTATCACGCACATTAAGGGTATAGAGAGAGTTGAGCAATATCAGGGCGGCCTGCGGCTGTTTTATGGACTCGGTGATGAAATGCAGACGCTGGATGTCGAAGCCATTATCATGGCCGTAGGTTGGGTGGGAAATATTGAAGATTTAAATCTGGATGTTGCACGAGTAAAAACTGATCGTGGATACATCCTCGTCGACGACTCGTTGCAAACATCGGCCGAGCATATTTACGCCGCTGGTGACATCACCGGCCGTATGATGTTGGTCCAGAGTGCCACATATGAGGGTCGAATAGCCGCCGAAAACGCGATATTGGGTGAAAATCATTCGTTTGAGCACGCGGTGGTGCCCCACGGTGGCTTCACCGACCCGGAATATGGCAGCGTTGGCCTGACTGAAAGCCAGGCGGCCGCACAAGGTAATTATGCTGTAGCAGTAGTGCCTTATGCCGACCTGGACAGAGCTGTGATAGACGGCCGGACGGAAGGATTTTGCAAATTGATCGTCTCGCCCAAAAGTGGCCTGATCCTGGGCACCCACGTCGTCGGCGAACAGGCCGTTGAAGTGGTGCAAATCGCCGCTGCCAACATGGCGGGTAAGGTTGATTTTCGCCGGTTGGCCGAATTAGAACTGGCTTACCCAACGTTCACGGCCATTATCGGGTTGGCAGCCCGTCGCCTGGTGCGCCAATTGGGTTTATCACCGGTGGCGCCAGTATGGCGCGCTCTTCGTAAAGTCGAAAAGCGGCCAGCAGAATGGGAGATACAAAGTTCGTAACAAAAAGATGAGCCGGAAAGCAGCATATGATGCGGTGGTGGTGGGCGCCGGGCCGAACGGCCTGGCAGCTGCCATCACATTGGCCCAGGCTGGCCGATCCGTGATCGTCTTTGAAGCAAAGGAGACAGTTGGTGGGGGGATGCGATCGGCCGAGCTGACCTTGCCCGGCTTCGTCCACGACATTTGCTCGGCCATTCACCCTTTGGGTCTTAGCTCACCCTTTTTTCGAGAGTTAGCCCTCGAGCAGCACGGTTTGACCTGGATTCATCCTGAGATTCCCCTGGCCCATCCATTTGAAGATGGTTCGGCCGCTGCTTTGCATCGTTCAGTCGAGGCGACTGGGAATAGCCTGGAAAAGGACGCCGAAGCTTACTCCCGGTTGATGGATATGCTTGTTGACGATTGGCAGGAAATAATAGATGGGATCTTAGGTCCAATACGACTCCCACGCCATCCAATGGCCCTGGTTGGCTTTGGCTTACTGGCTATTCGTTCGGCCGAAGGGTTGGCCAAAAAAGCCTTTGAAGGAAAAAAGGCCCGGGGTTTCTTTTCCGGGCTGGCCGGACACTCGATGATCGAGCTAGATAAGGCAGGGACGGCCGCCTTCGGCCTGGTATTGGCTCTGCTAGGCCATGCGGTCGGCTGGCCACTACCGCGTGGTGGCACGCAAAAACTGGCTAACGCGCTGACCTACCACCTGCAAACTTTGGGAGGGGAGATCGTGACCGGCCGGTTCATCCACTCCTTGGATGAATTACCATCTACTCGTGCCATTCTATGTGATGTAACCCCGAGACAACTCTTGGCCATGGCTGGAGACAGATTGCCATCTGGTTACCGGCATAAGCTTGAAGGGTACCGCTACGGTCCGGGCGTCTTTAAGATCGATTGGGCCTTGGACGGCCCTATTCCCTGGCGTGCCGAAGCCTGCCGCCAGGCGGGCACGGTTCACGTGGGAGGAACGCTGGAGGCCATTGCGGCCGCTGAGAAAGCAGTCTGGCAAGGAAAATACCCAGAAAAACCATATGTGCTCGTAGCCCAACAAAGCCTGTTCGACGATTCACGAGCACCGAACGGTCAGCAGACAGCCTGGGCGTATTGCCACGTGCCTAACAACTCAAATGTGGATATGACAGAAGCAATCACGGCTCAGATCGAACGTTTTGCGCCAGGTTTCCGCGACATCATCTTGGCCAAACATACTTTCACGGCGATAGGCATGGAAGAATACAACCCCAATTATGTCGGGGGAGATATCAATGGCGGCGTTCAGGACCTCAGGCAACTTTATACCCGGCCGGTGGCCCGGCTGATCCCTTATTCAACACCCGTAAAGGATCTCTTCCTCTGCTCTTCTTCCACGCCGCCCGGAGGTGGCGTTCATGGGATGTGCGGCTACCATGCCGCCCAGGCCGTTTTGAACGCCATATTTTGATAAATATCTGAGCCGCTGGCCACTGTGGTAGAATTCGAGTCAGAACGACAATGAAACGAAAAATTTACCTGGAAGACATTCCCCTGGAGGAGGCACGGGCCGCATTCACGACCGCTTTGAGGGAAGCCGGCCTTTGGAAACCCATGCCGGCCGAAACGATTAGCCTGATCGATGCCCGGGATAGGGTAACGGCCGAGGCCGTCTGGGCCCGGATATCAGCCCCCCACTATCATGCCAGCGCGATGGATGGATACGCCGTCCGCTCTCGCGATACCGACGATGCGACTGAGACCAATCCGCTTTTATTAACGCTGGTCGATCCTGGTGAAGTGGAGCCAAAAGTAAAGCGGCCGGCCCAGGCAGTTAATACGGGACACCCACTGCCATCTTGGGCCGACGCCGTGGTGATGATCGAACATACCCAACAAGTGGTAGATTCTGAAGGCCGTTCCGCGATTGAGATACGGGCTTCCTTAGCTCCCTGGAACCATGTCCGGCCCATGGGCGAAGATATGGTAGCCACGGAACTCGTCTTACCAGCCAACCATCGTCTGCGGCCGGTGGATCTGGGTGCCCTGGCGGGATCTGGGCACGCCACCGTATCTGTTTATCGCCGGCCGCGGGTGGCGATTGTCCCTACCGGTTCAGAACTGGTTGACGTCGAAACGGCGGCCGGAAAATGGATATCTCCTGGTCAAATTATTGAATACAACAGCATCGTCATTGCTGCCCAGGTTGAAAGCTGGGGGGGAATTGCCACTCGCTGGCCGATCGTTCCCGATGAGCTGGAAGCCATCCTGACGGCCGTCAGACAAGCAGCCCAGCATCACGACTTGATCCTGGTTAATGCTGGCTCATCGGCCGGTAGTGAGGACTATACTGCCCACGTTGTGGGATCACTGGGTGAGCTTTTGGTGCATGGCGTCGCCGTTCGCCCGGGCCATCCGGTTGTCCTGGGAATGATCTATGAACGAAATTCGGATGATGCAATCTCAAAACACCAAGAGGTCTCTTCCCCCATCTCTGCCTCACCGCGTCGCCTTGTCCCTATTATCGGCGTACCCGGCTACCCGGTCAGCGCCACCCTGACCGGCGAAATCTTCGTCGAACCACTGCTCGCCCACTGGTTGGGACAGCAACCACATGAGCCGCCGACATTGGAAGCCACCGTGACGCGAAAAATCCCCTCGCACACCGGCGACGAGGACTACGTGCGCGTTGCCGTGGGTCAGGTAGGCGATAAGATCATGGCCACCCCGATCAGCCGGGGGGCCGGCGTCATCACTTCCCTGGTTCGGGCTGATGGTATCGTCCGCATCCCCCGTTTTAGCGAAGGGCTCGACAGTGGCTCGCAAGTGACGGTTCACTTGTACCGCACGAAAGCTGAGATCATGCAGACGATCGTGGCCATCGGCAGCCATGACTTGACACTCGATCTACTAGCCCAGTTCCTGGCTTCCAGGGGAGATGGAAGACGTCTCAGTTCGGCCCACGTCGGCAGCCTGGGTGGCCTGGTTGCCTTACGCCGGGGAGAAGCTCACCTGGCTGGCTCCCACTTATTAGACCCGAAGACGGGCCAATACAACATTAGTTATGTCAAGCGATATGTGCCTGGCCAGGAGGTTATATTGGTGACCCTGGTTGGCCGGGAGCAAGGCTGGATCGTACCGCCTGGTAACCCGATGGGTTTGACTCAATGGGCAGATGCGGCCAACCCGGATTTAAAAATCGTTAATCGCCAACGAGGGGCCGGCACCCGGGTTTTACTGGATTACGAGTTAGGCAAACTAGGAATCGATCCGAAAACAGTGCGTGGGTATGAGCGGGAGGAGTACACCCATTTGGCTGTTGCCGCAGCCGTGGTGTCAGGTACGGCCGATGCTGGTTTGGGCATCCGCGCCGCCGCTCGAGCGCTACAATTGGATTTTGTGCCTTTAGCCCATGAGCGATATGACCTGGTAATCCCCAAGCAGCATTATGAAAACGATTTACTTCTCCCCCTGTTAGAATTATTGCACGACCAGGAGTTTATAGCGGCCGTGGCGGCTATGCCGGGCTATGATGTAAGCTCGATGGGCAAGCAGGTGGCAGGGAGCGGGTAGCGGGAGGCAAGTAAGTGACTTGCCACATGCTACTTGCCACTGCCCACTATTGAACCGGTCATGCCGTCGGGCCGAGCGGCCGCTAAGCGGGTGGGGATCACGCGATTGAATAAGTCGGCCGGTCCATTGGCAGTTACCCGGATGTAATTACCGGTGTAACCCACCCAACGCAGGCCATTTTCATCTGCACCAGAGGCCGTTTCCCACAAAACCTGAGCGGTTTGGTCCACAAAGGCCTCATGAAAATTGAGACTCAATTCTTGGCCCAAGGCTATCATCTGCCGGGCGCGTTCCTTCTTAACCGCCTTGGGAAGCTGGCCGTCCATGTTGGCCGCGGCCGTGCCCGGCCGCCGGCTATAGGTGAAGACATGTAGACGCGAAAAGCCGATTTTGGCCACGTAATCGAGGCTCTGTTGGAAATCATACCCCGATTCTCCAGGAAAACCGACGATGATATCGGTGCTCAAGTTTAATTGCGGGATACACCTTCGGGCTTCCTCGGCCAGTTGCTGGAAGCTAACCTGGCTGGTACGTCGGGCCATCCGGCGCAGAATCGGATCGCTGCCAGATTGGAGCGGCAGATGCAGGTGGGGCAATAAGCGGGGATCTTGCCACAATTCGAAGAAACCCGGCGAGATATCCCATGGTTCCAGGGAGGATAGCCTGAGGCGGGCGATATCGGTATGGCGTAAAATGGCTGTTACAAGGTCGCCAAGCCCAACGCCTTCGTCCAAATCCCGGCCGTAGCTACCCATGTGAACGCCGGTGAGGACTGCTTCCTGGTAACCAGCTTCCGACAGGGCTTGTATCTCGGCCACGACATCCCCAAACCGCCGGCTACGCCCAGCACCCCTGGCAATGGTGGTAATGCAGAAAGTACAGCGATTATCACAGCCATCCTGGACCTTGACAAAGGCGCGGGTATTGCCAGTGTGACCGGCTAAGAATTCGCGGGCAATTGGCTCTCGATCGAATGTTGGCAAAGCGGTTTTTGCCTCTGGATCGAGGAGCTGAACCAGGCGCTCTTTATGGTCATTGCCGACAACTTGCTGAACGCCATTTAGCGGGAGCAATTCTCCAGGGGCGACTGTCGCGTAACATCCGGTGAGGATGATTCCAGCCTTCTCATTCTCCCGATGAATCCGCCGGGTCATTTTTCGGGCATCTTTAGCCGCTTCTCTCGTTACCGTGCAGGTATTAATGATGACTTTATCGGCCGTCGATGGATCGCCTACGATCTCGTGCCCGTTGGCCAATAATTGCCGGGCCATTGTTTCTATCTCGCTCTGATTCAAGCGGCAACCGATAGAATCCAGATAGACTTTCATATTACCATTTTAACTCAGGGCACAGTAGACTGCGAAAGGGGAGGAGGCTAATTGGCTTATTCAAATTGTTATATTCGTTATGTCAATTCATAGTTGGAGCGATCTGCCTATAAATCAATTCTCAAGTTCAATACAAGCAGAAAGATTGGCTGAATTAACCCGTCCGAGAACCAAGGGGCTCATTTTAGCTCTATCTCCCCTACGCACTCCTCATGATAGTTGTATAGGGTTTGGATAAATTTATTTTTGCCGCCAAACACCGGCGGCAGAAAAAGTTAACTGAACCTTATGAGACCTGCACGATCTCTGGTGCAGTTAGGAACCAATGTTCACCATGCGGCTTCGACGACACCCAGGACGCCAGCTGGATCCTCTGACATCTGGTCGGCCGCTTTGGTAGCGATATCCTCAAGCGCACTCTGGGGGACGCCGACATCTCGCAGACGGAACGGCAGCTCCAAATCCTTCACCAGTTCTGCTACGGCGCCGGCCGCAGCCAGGGTTGCCTGGCGTGCAGAAGCACTACCGTTTACTAAATTAAGTGTGTGGGCGATTGGCGCCAATCTTGCCGCTTCAGATTCCACCTTGTAACGCATGACGTGGGCCAGGGTGATGGCCGAAGTAATGCCATGGGGGACGCCATACGTTGCCCCGATGATCCGCCCCAACCGGTGGCTTAGCCCATACCGGACCGTTGCCGGTCCAAAGAAGGACATCCAGGCCGCCAGTTGACAGCGACCTTTGGCTTCCAGGTCCTTGGGATCCTGCTTTGCTTGGGGCAGATAGGTGAATAGATCACCGATAGCCTGTAAAGCTAAAATGTCATTAACCGGGTGATCGCCGGGACTATACAATGTTTCGACCGCGTGATCTAAGGCTCGGATCCCAGAGGCCGACCACAACCAATTCGGTGTATACAACGTCAATTCGGGATCAAGGATCACCACCCGTGGCGTTACACGGGGATCGGTAAAACCAGTTTTTTCGCCAGTCTGCTCATCGGTAAAACCAGCCATATGCGAAAATTCGGCGGCCGATAATGTCGTCGGTAGGGCAATCTGGGGCAATATTTGAGCGCTAGCGTCTAATATCGCCCGCGCTACAGCCTTGGTCGCATCAATGGGACTACCACCACCAAGGCTTACCAGCAGATCGGCTCTTGTTTCGCCGGCGAGTTGTATTGCCTCTGCAATGCCACTCTCCGGTACATGCTGCCGGATACCTGAAAAAGTGGCAGCATAGCGATCACCCAACATGGCTTCCAAATCCCTGACCAGTGGCGTTTCGTAAGCCAGGGTGTGGCCAGTGATAATGAGCACTCGCCGGCCGCCTAACCGATCAATCTCTGATGGCAACTGGCCTACACTGCCTGGACCATGAATCACCTTCTCTATGGGCAGGAAGGTATAAATACCCTGTTCTGTCATTCTGGCAGCTTAGCTATCGGCTGGGGAGCCAACCCAATCGAAAAGACGCATCTACTCTATGACCAGATTAACTGCCTTTCGGCCTGACATCTCGGCAATGGCATCGGCTAGATGGCGATCTTCAATGGCATAGTCGCCAGCTTGCACTCGGAGTTGATGGGCACAATTGAGCACCTCGGCATAGGTATAACCTTCCGGAGGCTCAAACTTGTAGCAGGCCAGTTCCAGCAATTGGCCATTGGGATCGCGGAAGTAGATGGAATCCATGAAACCCCGGTCGATGGGGCCGGTGTTTTCAATTCCGCGCTCCTCCAATCGGCGGGCCACCTGAGTATAAACGGCCCTTGAAACCGTAAAGGCCAGATGATGGAGGTTGCCAATACCTTCGGGATTGGGTGTTGGGTCTACCTCGCGGTACGGCCTGACAAAGAAGGTAATCAGGCGGCCGTCGCCTGCGTCGAAGTAGAGATGCTCCTCTTCTGCCACATCCAGATTGGGCTGGGAAAAGACTAATGGCATGCCCAACACACCCTGATAAAAATCTATAGTTACTTCGCGATTGCAGCCGACCAACGTAATGTGGTGAACTCCTTGCGTTTGAATAATTGACATAGCACATTAACCTTAAAAATTTATTGTGTCAACGCATTAATCCACGTCCTAACCTTCATAAGACATCGTGTTAACAGCGCTTATTGCAAACCTCTTATATTTAAACATGCGATTTACGATTAATGAGAATTTGTGGTTTGTCTGTGCTTAGGGCGATGCTCTCTTGTGACTAATGAAGCGGAACCCTTCAATCATAGGCTCACCTAATTCAAGGATCCGTATGATTAGCAACAAGTATATACCATTGTAAAGAAAAATGATATTTATTAGTGTGAGCCGGGTGGGCGTCATATTTTTTGTAGTGGCTCTCAAATATATTCCTGCGCAGCGAGAAAGGTCTTGAAAGCCTTCTCGTCAGTCTTGTCTGGAAGACCAGTGAACGCCTTCCGTGGTTAGACGTCACGTGACTGAATGTTATAATCACGCCCGTGATGCAAGCTATATCCGAGTACCGGTTAGAATAGTCAGCAATGAACCAGTTCAAGAAGCACAGAAATCTCTGGGGCGGTATCATAACACTTGGTTTTGTCCTGCTACTGCTCAGTCTCTTCTTTCTTTTGAGAGAGGGACAACAAACGGCACCGGCCGCCGTCAGCAAAGGAAGTAAGCTCCTAGAGGATACAGCATCCTGGGAAACGGCCGTCGATCAGGCAAGGGCCCGCGAGTTGGCTTTGGCGGATGAGGGCGTTGATTCAATCTTGTCGGGCAAGGATTTCGGCTTTCTGTTTGCTCTACCTTTGACCAGCATGGAATCACAACGCTTGATCGACGGTGGGTGCGAGGATGGCGCCTGCGCCCGGGTTAGCTTCTACGACTATTCAGGCGGTGGAACGGTCGATGCCATCGTAAACCTTGATACGGACCAGGTAGTTGAGAGCACGGTTCATCGTGACGCCCGGCCAGGAGCCAGCCTACAGGTTGTGCCTCGAGCATTGGCTATTGCCGCGGCCGACCCGCGGGTAACCGAAGTGCTGGACGACGTGCGAAAGGCCGAGCCCGTCATGGGGCCCATGTCCGGCTGGCTGATGGACGACGATTGCCGCGAAGATTGGTGTGTGGACCTCACCTTTGCCGCCCCTGACGGCAGCGGCCGTACTTTCCATGTATTTGTGAATATGGAGCGGGAAGAGGTTGCCCGCGTTTTTTACTCACGATCGCGTCCCGAGAGGGTCTATGAGCAGCCGGCCGCCCAGGTTCGCACTTGGGACGACGGTTGCCATGAACAGTATGGTTGGAACGTATGCTGGGAGATGACCGCCCACGACGGTGTTGAATTCCGCGACGCCACCTATAACGGCGATTCGATCTTCTCCAGCGTTAAGATCGGCCAGGTGGAGGTCTTTTATCCAAGTTGGCCTGGCGGCTACCGGGATGAGGTCGGCTTTGCCGCCTCGGTTGAGCCAGCGGACGGCACCGATGTCACCGACCTGGGCGACGGTTTTGAGGTCCGCCAACTCTTCACCGAGTTTCTGACCTGGCCTAATTGCGTTTGCTGCTATCGTTATGAGCAGATCCTCCGCTTCTATGCTGATGGCACCCTTGACCTGCATTTCATCTCCCACGGCCCAGGCTGCGACGACCCTATGATTTACCGGACCTTCTGGCGCATCGACCTGGATCTTGACGGCCCGGAAAATGAAGAACTTTTGGTCTGGGAAGACGGCCAGTGGGTAGAAGCCGAGACGGAAATGAGTCTACCCTTGTTTGAGAGCCTTTCGCCAGAAGGCGAGGTCTTGATCACCGGCGCCGGGCAATTCCGCTACAGATGGCTTCCGCTGCCAACCGATCCACTTGGTGATGACGATGGCCAGATGTTCTTACTCCGCTGGAACGAAGACCAGGGCGAGGGCGAGATTGTTGCCGGCCCGCCCGACTCCTTCTGGCCACCTGGACAGTGGCTGAGTGATGAGTCGCTGCCCGGTGAAAACATCGTCATCTGGTACATCCCCATCCTGAATGGCAAGAAGGGTGATCCCTGGTGGTGCGCGCCTGAGCCGGCCCCCGACTTTTCCCCATGCGATGCCGAGATGCGTATCGAGCCTATCGTCGAAGCTGTGCCCACCACGACTGCCACGGTAGAACTGCTCGATACGTTAGAACCGTCGACCCCGGGAACGCCTACCCGAGCGGTGGAACCGACGGCTTCCCCCATCACAACTCCATCTGCGGAGCTGACTGGCGCGCCGACCTCGACACCCTTGCCGATCGCCGGTGATACCCCAGAGGAAATTGCCCGGATCAGCGGCTGCGACAATTGTCACCTGATTGGCGACATAGGCGAGGCCGGCAAAGTGGGCCCGGACTTGTCATCGATCGGTGTCTTGGCATCCCAGCGGGTGCCAGGGCAGTCTGCTTCCGATTACCTGCGCACGTCCATCGTCGATCCTGAAGCATACCTCGCACCTGATTGCCCCAACGGTCCATGCCTGGAGGGCATCATGCCCGGCGACTACGCTAATCGTTTGACGGCCGGGCAGATCGATACGCTGGTAGACTTTCTGCTAGAGCAAAAGGGGCCTACTACGGTGGAGACCGAGCTTGACCAAGCCCCTCCAAGTGCTTTGTCACCGGTCGCCGTGGTGGTGATTCTTGCGGTTGGCTTGCTCGTTATCGGCATCATAGTGCTCGTGTTCATTCGCTTGCCCAGCAATGGGGGTAAATCGTAGCCTTGTTGGCCAGGGATCCTGGCGACTTTAATCATTATCCTGGACTAGACAAACAGTCCAGGCAGCCCAAGTATATAACCTCTCACTCTTCATAATGATCACGAAAGGAATCGGCTAATCAGGTTGGCTTACGCCTCATTCTCAGAATCGCCAGTCACTATCCTAATCCGCTCAGGCGAGTCTACACCCAGCCCCAGTTCCACCGCTAGCGCGATCATTTACCTCTGGTAGGGTGAACTGTGCAATTCGCCCATGTAGTTGTGGCTGCCCGCGCTGACGGATCGGGCGACAAAGCCTACTGAATTCTTCAACGACAGCGTAAAGTGACCGCATTATCTTCAGTAACATTTATTTTGAGTCAATGCGAGTCGTTGGGAATTCACCGGCTTAGAGGCATAATACCATCGATACGATTTATCAGATATTTCGGCAATGTAGCAAAAAGGAGGCGGAAATGGAGAAACAGTTGCTCTATCTTTCTCAGGCCGAGGTGGAGTCCGTCGGCCTGACCATGGCTGAGATCATCAACCTTCTAGAGAAAGCCTTCAAGGAGAAGGGCGAAGGTCGCGTGGAGATGCCACCCAAGCCTGGCATCCACCCCGGCGAGGGCGACAATTTCATCCACGCCATGCCGGCCTACATCCCGGCCATGAACTCGGCCGGTGTTAAGTGGGTGAGCGGCTTCCCCGAGAATTATAAACGAGGCTTGCCATACATCACCGGCCTGCTTATCCTCAACGACCCAGAAACAGGCGTCCCCGTGTCAGTCATGGACTGCGTCTGGATCACGGCCATGCGTACGGCTGCTGCAACGGCCGTGGCCGCGCGCCGACTGGCCCGATCTGACTCGTCGGTCCTCGGCATCCTGGGCTGCGGCGTGCAGGGGCGAACCAACACTGAAGCGTTAAAGGTGCTTTTTCCCCTGGCGCGGGTCATGGCCTACGACGTGAGGCCAGAAGCGGTTGAAAGCTTTGCCCAGTATGTCGCCACTGAGTTGGATCTGGAAGTGGTGCCGGTGGACCAACCTCAGGAGGCTGTGACCGGCTGTGACCTGGTTGTCACGGCCGGACCAATCCTGAAAAAGCCCCACGCCACCATCCAGGTTGGCTGGTTGGAAGAGGGGGCGTTTGCCTCGTTGGTGGACTTTGATTCTTATTGGCACCCGGCTGCTTTAAATGAGGTCGATAAGTTCTGCACCGACGACGTGGCCCAGTTGGAGCATTACCGCGAAGCTGGCTATTTCCAGGATATTCCACCGATCTATGGCGATCTGGGCGAGTTGGTGGCTGGTAAAAAGCCAGGCCGCCAATCTACCGTGGAACGCACCATGGCCTGCAATTTAGGTCTGGCCATGGACGACATGGCTGTGGCGCCGACCCTCTACCAGCGCGCCATCGAGCAAGACATCGGAACCTGGTTACCGCTTTAAAAACATTGAGGAGCACAACCATGTTTTGCCCCAATTTAGGGTTCCGGCCCACACTGCCGGTGATCAGCAGCGAACAGATCCAGCAGATCCAGCAAGCCACCTTGGAGGTGCTGGAGCGTACCGGCGTGCAGATCACCCATCCCCACGCCTTGGACCTACTACACAGTTCGGGCGGGCGGGTAAAAGGCCATCGGGTGTGCATCCTCACCTGGATGGTCGAGGAGGCCTTAAACTTGATCGACAAGATTAGACCCGGCGGCCACTACCTCTATGAGGGTCATATGGCCAAGCATTGGGAGCCACCTCAAACAAAGGAGAAATGATGAGGTGCCGGATGGCCTGGAACATTTTAAGCCCTTGGCATTGGCAAAAGACAAACCGCTCATTTATGATGAAGTCGTTTTACTGGTTGGTCAAGGCAACTTTGTGGCGACGCTGTGCAAGGCTTCGTGGGAAGGCCAACTATTGGCGCAAGTGGACATCTTTCGGATCGAAAACGGTTTAGTTGTGGAGCATTGGGATAATTCGGAACCCGTCCCACCAGAGGAAGAGTGGGTTAATAGCGGCAAGTTTTGATATGGCGGCTAACTATTATTTCCTGTTTCTAAAGCAGAGCGAAACTTCAAAAACCGGTATTGGAGCAAAGATGGATAAGGAGAGTGCAGCATGAAACCATATTTACTTGTCTTTTCGCTGGCGGTATTAATCTTACTGGCAGCATGTAACCAGCTCGGCGATTCAGAGGATGCACCCGCAATCGTAGAAGTAACCGAACAAGCAGGGCCCACCATTGAAACAGAGAACATTCCTGCTACCGGTACCGGTACTCCCCAAACAACCCCAATAGAAACGGTGGCAGTGGCCCAACAAACGGCCAACGAAGACGAAATAGTAGATGAGCCGACAAACACAACATTGCCACCAACGGCTACAGTTTTAGCAGAATCAACTGAACCAGCACTCGTGCCGATTGAAGTTACCTACTTCACCCCGGAGCAGGGAGAAGGTCCTTATTACACCGTCAACAAGCCAGATGACCGGGACAATGATCTGACTGTTTTGGAAGGCGCTGATGGCGCCCCGGCCGGGGAAGTTATCGAATTCGGCGGAAAAGTTTACGATGCCACTGGAATCCCTGTATCCGGGGCGGTCATCGAAATATGGCAGACGGATAACGATGGCGTCTACTTACATCCTAACGATCCTGGCACTGACCAGCGAGACAGAAACTTTCAGTTCTATGGAGAGTCGGTGACCACGGCCGACGGCAGCTACAGTTTCCGAACCGTCTTCCCCGGGCTTTATGAACCACGCCCTCGCCACATTCATGTCAAGGTCAAGCTTGAAGGGCAGGAATTATTGACGACGCAATTTTATTTTGAGGGTGATCCAGAATTAGCTAACGAATCAATGTTTAACCAGACAGATAGTGATGGCGTACACCTGATAATCGGACTCTTTGAGAGTCAGGATGCAAATGGGAACCCGATCATGGTAGGCCAGCGAGACATTATTTTAAGGATGGATCTATCCCAAAATTAGAAATTGATCAGATTGACATAGGTCACGTCAGTTGTAGAATATTTTACGAGAAGTAAACAATCTGTCACAGTCTTTAGCTTGACATAATTTATAAATCACAGACGCAATCTTATCAGTAGATTATGTCAAGTTTTTAGTATCAGGTCTTTAAAGGTGGATAATTGAGATTATTCCTCTACTTATCGATTCAGGTCCAAAAGTAGTGCGCATCACCTTATTTATAGGGCTGATACTTTGGTTAACAGCCTGCGGAGTAGGTAATCCGCTGGTTTTGCCAACCGACACACCTCCGCCACCTACATTCACCCCTGCCCCCACGGCAACTTCTACCCCAGCCCCTGATTCGATCTTAGGCTTCACCGAGTTTCTGGCCCAAACCGAGAGCCTCAGACCACCGCAACGGCAGGATCTGGTCAATCGATACACAGCACAATTAGCAAAAACTCCCATTACTGGGGATAACCAGGCCATCTTCCTGTGGCTTGGCGCGGCCGAATCTGTGGCCGTGATCGGGGATATGAATGGTTGGAAGGCGACGGAGACGTCTATGTTAACTCGTCTAGAAGGAACGGACCTATGGTATCTAGTAGCCGAATTTGAACCCAACGCACGCCTTGAATACCAGTTCCTGGTAAATGGCGAAGAACCGAACCTGGATCCACTCAATCCTAAAACCATCAAGAGCCTTAACAAGCCCAATTCTGTGCTGGCTATGCCAGGCTACGAGACACCGACGGAATTACTGCCATCTGAGATGGTGATACCCCAAGGGATGATCACCTCTCATACCATCGACAGCAGCTACGTAAACCAGACCCGTACCTTTTTCGTTTATGAGCCGGCCGGTCAGATAGTGGGGGGCAAATTACCTACCATATACTTCAACAATGGCACTCAATATCTCAACCTAATCGATACGCCAGCCATCCTTGACAGTCTCATCGCCAAGCGTATCATCCCGCCTCTCATCGCCGTCTTCGTCCCGCCCATCAATATCTCCCAAGAATACATGCTAGAAGACGCTTATGTGGCCTTCCTGGCCGATGAATTGGTACCTTATGTGCAACAAACTTACGATGCCGATCCCAATCCAGAAAAAACAGGGGTCATGGGTTCGTCCTTGGGTGGATTAGCTGCGGTTTACACGGCCTTTACTCGACCAGACGTTTTTGGCCTGGCGGCCGGTCAATCCGGAGATTACGGCGTAAACGAAAACAAAATTATCCAGCTGGCAAAAAAGCAACAGGCCGGAACAGCGAATTCTCAACCCGTTCGGTATTATTTAGTGGCAGGCACCTATGAGACGGCCGATGGCGATGAGTCGGGAACCATACTGGTTGCTAATCGGCGATTGGCTGAAGCCCTGGACACTACCGACCAGGTTTTCCTTTACGAGGAACGGCCGGAAGGGCAGAGCTTGGGGCTAGTGGAGGGAACGATTGGACGGGCACTGGCCTTTCTATATGGCAATCCAGACTGACCCGGTTACAGGGAAAGCCAATCCAATCCAACTACAGGACAGGCAATCCTTTTTTGGCAGCAGATCAACGTCTCCGAGTGTCTCCGTTTGTCGAAGGCATCGTTTTCATAAATGTCTTTGGCGATAAATTAAAGCCATAGATTTTGAGTCGGTCGGTATATTGGGATCTCAAGCCACCTGGTTCAAATTCACCCAATACCTTGCCATTCTTTTCACCCTGGTCCACAAACTTGAAGAGGTCTTGCATGACGATAGTGTCGCCCTCAGTACCGGCGATCTCGGTAACCTGGATGATTTTACGTGTGCCATCACGCATGCGGGACAATTGTACGACAAGGTTGATGGCGGAGGCGATCTGTTTACGTACGGTCTGAATAGGTAAATCCATGCCGGCCATCAGTACCAAAGTTTCCAGGCGAGAAAGCGAATCTCGCGGAGAATTGGCGTGGATAGTCGTCATGCTGCCATCGTGACCGGTATTCATAGCCTGCAACATATCCAGAGCTTCACCTCCCCGGCATTCACCGACGACGATCCTATCCGGTCGCATGCGCAAGGAGTTGATGAGCAGGTTACGAATTGTCACCACGCTATCACCCTCGTGACTGGGAGTTTTAGTCTCCAATCTGACCACGTGTCGCTGATTCAGGCTCAATTCAGCTGCATCCTCGATGGTTATGATACGATCTTTTTCAGGGATGAAACTCGACAGGACGTTGAGTAGCGTCGTCTTGCCTGACCCTGTTCCACCTGAGACGACAATATTAAGCTTAGAGACAACACAAGCCTGTAAGTAGTCGGCCATCACCTGGTTCAAGCTACCATAGTTAATAAGATCTTTGATTTCCAACCGTTCCTTGGCGAATTTTCGGATGGCTATCGTCGGACCATCGATTGCACATGGCGGTATCACGGCGTTGACTCTCGAACCATCAGGCAATCTGGCATCCACAGTCGGTGATGTCGCGTTAACTTGGCGACCCAAAGGCTCGACGATCTTATTGATGACCCGTAGCACGTGATCGTCGTCGGCGAACTCAGCCGAAACCTCCTCAATTTTCCCCCTCTTTTCCACAAATATCATCTTCGGACCATTGACCATGATGTCGGACACAAATTCATCTCGCATTAACTGTTCCAGTGGTCCTAGGCCGACGATCTCATCCAATACCTCATTAAAAAACACGTCTTCCTTTTCCGGCGGCAAATTTATCTTAGCGTACTGGCAGGCTTGTTTAAATCGTTCATAGGCGATTTGAACGATTTCCGGAGAGCGTGTCAGTTTTCCTGTGTTAGACATCGATGATTGGATTCGTTCTGCTAACCAAATCTTGAGTTGTATCCGGTCGCGTCCGGCGCCATTGGTTGAAGGGATTGCCAGTGATTGTACAGCGTTCATCATGCCTCCAGAGCGATTTTAAAACTATCCGGCACCTAGGGAAGGCAAAGAAAATGGTTGCATCCATTCTAGTGCCTAATGGGTGCCCTATACTATATGTTGATTTTAGAGCGAGAATAAATTGGGTTGAGTCAACCGTTTGTGGCGGGACTGCTTGCCCATTCCTCAGCGTCAAGATAACAGACAATGATCTGCTTCCAGTGATACTGAGACATTGGTCCCGCAATAGGGTGATGTATTCGCTTAGTCGAAACGAAAGCTCTGAGGGACCGATGGTCTGGTAATTGGCAAGGGGCTGCCTTATCCATCTAGAGCAACTTATTTGGCTAACATATCGCTTTTCCAGCTTAGATTTTGTCGCTGAAACGATCTTCGCTCCGGGCGCGGAAGACGAGACGGATTGGCGTGCCCGGAAAGGGAAATTCCTCTCTGATCCGGTTTTCCAGATATCGTTGATAAGTGAAGTGTACCCAATCGGGCTTATTTACGAAAAAAACGAAGGTCGGCGGATCTACCGTCGCTTGGGTAACATAAGCGAATTTCACCCGTATTCCGCCCTTCTGTGGGGGGGGATGGCGCGAGATAGCGTCGCGCATTAAGCGGTTCAACTGGCCAGTCGAAATTCGCCGGAAGCGAGCCTCAAACACCTCCACGATTAATTCCATTATCTTGTTCACACGTTGGCCGGTCTTAGCCGAGATGAATAATAGGGGGACAAAGGGCAAAAAGTTTAGAGCCTGGCGAATCTCATCAGAATAAATGTGGATAGTATAGGTATCCTTATCGACTGTATCCCACTTATTAACCAAGACGATGACACTGGCATATTCTTTGATCAACATGCCGGCAATGTGGGTATCCTGGGTCGTGATGCCCTCCGCCGCATCGATCAGCAATAAGGCAACGTCCGCTCGCTGTAAGGCTTTGATCGCCCGCAAGACACTGTATTTTTCAACCCCAGGATCGATCTTCCCACGGCGGCGAATACCAGCCGTGTCGATCAGGGTGAAATCATACCCTTCCCAATTTAGCTTGGTGTCGATAGCATCTCGGGTAGTTCCGGGGATAGGGCTGACGATGGCTCGCTCCTCCCCGATCAGTTTATTTAGCAGGGTGGACTTGCCCACGTTAGGCCGGCCCAGGATGGCTACTTTAATCGAATCATCCTCCTCTTCTATGTCGCTTACTGGAATTGATTCGACGATGGCGTCCAGAAGATCACCAGTCCCTGTACCATGCAAGGCAGATATGGGAAACACTTCTCCTAGGGCAAGCTCGTAGAATTCGTAGGCGCCGTCTCGCAAACGGCTTGATTCTAATTTATTGGCAGCCACGATGATGGGCTTTTGGGAGCGACGCAGTATATCGGCAACCTCCTGGTCTGCAGCCGTGATACCCGATTGGCCATCCACCACCTGTACCACGACGTCGGCATCTTGAATAGCGATGTTCGCTTGTTGGCGAATAAGCGGCAGGAATTGCTCTGAATCCTCCGATAATGGTTGGGTATGACGGCCCTCGGTCACCTCAAGTCCCCCGGTATCCACCAACAAAAAGGACACTCCCGCCCACTCTGCTTCGGCGTACAATCGATCTCGTGTCGTTCCGGGCACCTCGGAAACAACCGCCAGTCGCTGGCCCAGGATCCGATTAAACAGGGTGGATTTGCCGACATTCGGCCGGCCTACCAGAGCCACTAGTGCTTTGCGGCTCACGGCTAGAACTCCTGTTTTGATAAACGATTACCGACCAGTTGGAATTCAATTGGAAGCATAGCAACGGGAACAGTGAAGAGTTGGTGCCCTCCTCGGCCTTCACCACCAGTGCTCTGGAGGGATAGTTGGGAGCCGAGGCTCAAGGACGAGATGGGAGCTTCCAAAGTGTCGGTGACTGTACCCGAGATAATAACCGATATCTGGGCTGGCTGGGTGGATCTGACCTCCACCTCATCAGCCGAAACAGATACGAAGGGCTCGACCACATGGGTACCTGTTATTAGATTGAGCAAATCGACAGTTACCCGGACATCATCTTCTGCCAATGAATCCAGCGTTGGAAGAGGTCCAAATAAGAAAACACGTACTTCTTCAGGATCAAGAATTGCCTCCAACCCTTCGCCTAAAGCTCGAACCTCTACTGGTTTTTGGACAACGCTACTTGTGAGAATGGGCTCTACCTCAACTGTGACAAGGATTGGCTGGAGTTCTATTAATCCAACCCCCTCTGGCAGATCTAAGGCAACTTGCTGGGTAGTTGTCTCATCAAGACCAGTAATGTCTATAGGCTCGGTTTGGATCCGCAAACCTTCAAGAATTCCTGAGCCGCCCGTTACTTGTATGCTGCTGGGTTCCACCTTGACGTCCAGTAAGCGATATCCCGGCGCCGGTTCGCCATTCCAATCAACGGTGATGGGTTTCTCAGCAAAACCAGCCAGCTCTTGAACGGGGACGATTACCTCCACTTCCCTGGGATTCAAGGTCAAGCCAACAGTACTAGCTACATCACCGCCCATATCGTAAAAGGTGGGACGGCGCAGCTCGGAGATATCTTCTCTGTCATTATCTAGGAAAACGATGACACGGCTTTCAGCAATTTGATCAACCCGGTCTGCCGAACCTGTCACCTGAATCGTTTCCGGTTCCACACGAGCATCGGCAATCCTATGACCTCGAGCTACCTCACCTCTTATCTGAAGGTCGACTGGGATCTCGCGAGTGATGATTTGTTCAAGTTGTAACTGGGCAGATTCGGGAAAGACAGACAGGATATCGATCAATTCCACACCACTACTAACCTGAATCGGCACATCGACCTCACCGTAAGGTACTTCGCTCAAGTCGATGGTGGCAGTAAAATCGGCCGGAGTTAGTTGGTCCAGCGCCGACAAGGGTCCTTGCAAGGTGATCAATACTGATTCTGGAGGTCTGCCAAGCACCTCAACATCCGCTTCCTTACGAATAAGATTGACCGGAACTTCCAGTGTGCGACCTTCTACCGGATCGTTGACTCGCACGGCCGTGGCCCAGATAATGACCGCCAGTATAAAAGCTAGTAGTAAAGTTGTAAAACCGGAAAAAATCGAACGGATAAATCGCATTTTGGATGCTCTCGGCCGATAATTGCTCAGAAATTCAAATTAGGTGGAGTAGGGCCTTTCAAGCATAAATTGAAGTTAAAAAGAACCTCACCTCGGTTAGCCGCTTGCCACCATACTCGACTGATTGTACAAGAAAGCGTTGAGGATGATGCCGATCCGCGATGGCTCCTGACGGCGAATGATCCGGCCGTTATGAGCAATTGAGATCTGGCCTGTTTCCTCAGATACGACGATGACAATCGCATCACTAACCTCGCTAATGCCTAAAGCAGCCCGGTGACGCAATCCCATCTGCCTATCCGAAAGACTTCGGGTTGACAGAGGAAGCACACAAGCGGCGGCAGCAATCCGATCATCTCGAAAAATGACCGCGCCATCGTGCAACTCTGTATGTTTATTGAAAATAGTCACCAACAGTTCCGAAGTCGGTTCGGCATTCAGAAGGATACCTGTATCGATGTACTCTTGTAAACCAGTTTCTTGCTCTAGAACGATCAGTGCGCCCTCGCGACGGCGCGATAACTGCTGGCAGGCATTGGCTACAGGCTCGACAATCTGGCTAGGGGAATCGCGGCGAATAAAACGAAAGTAGCGTCCTGCCCGGCCAAGCTGCTCCAAGGCTCTGCGCAATTCGGGCTGAAAGATGACAGGCACCGCTACTAACAATGCGGGTAAGAGGGCAGCGATCATCCAACGCGAAGCGGTGAGATCGATAACCGTAACCGATATCAAACCAAGCAACACGACCAGGATAATGACGCCGCGTAAAAGCTGGACAGCCCGAGTCCCACGGATAAGCTGGAATACACCATAAATAGCGGCCGTGACTAACAAGATGTCAACAAGGTGGATTATCGGGCGGTCTGTAAATCGACCTAGGTAATATGATAATTGTTCCAAATCAAACTCCGCTCGAAGTTCGCGGCGATAGGCAGTAAACAGGCGCAATATCCCGTTCGCGGCGCTGGAGGCTCCTCAACACATCTAGATTCGACACCGCCAGATGTGGTCGATATCCGGCGACTATCGGCTTGAACGACACCTGACTTTTTAGGTGGCGCTTTGCCGTAACCGATGTAACAATTGGCGATAGCTGGTCGCATTAGGTGGATTCAATTGCAGGATCCTATTTATCGTTTCGATGGCCTTTTGAGTCTCACCAGCGTCAAGTTGGGCTTCGCCCAATTTGTCCAGCAAATTAATTGCCTCTTGCTCTCGTCCTTGGCGAATGTACAATCGTGTTAAGCGATCCGCCAGCCCAGCGTCATCTGGACGCCGCTCTACCATGTCTTCCAAGATACTCTCGACTTTTTCACCTTGTCCTTGTCGTACAAGGCGTACCAAGTACCGATCAAGCTGGCGTAAGGCACTGTTTGCCTGGTTAACCTTATAGTAGAGGTCGACAAGTGTGAGTGCGATGGCTTCGTCATCAGGATCGCTGGTGCTCAGTTCGTTATAGGCTGCCAACGCCCGCTTCCAATCCAATCGTTGCATATCAATATCAGCGATGGCGCGAAGTAGGCGAGAGCGCCAATTCTTCTCGGGCGAACCTTTAGGAGCGAGTCGAAGGGCGGTCAAGTAGGTATCTCGAGCCTTTTCCACCTCGGCTAGATTGTAATATGCATCGCCCATGACGACGTAATGGTCCAAGGCCCGATCAATACGTCCTTGCTCGATAAGCATATCAATCAGCAATGACCGGTTGGTTAAGTCCATTGGTGATAATTCTACTGCTCGCTCATAATTGCTGATGGCGCCGCTAGGATCACCCCTAACCTGGTAAGTATCGCCAATGGTAAGATATTTATTTACCGCAATCTGGGTTCTTTCCTGCTTAACCATTAATTCCGCTAACTGGATATGGCCAGCTAGATAGTGCGGAGAGAGTTGGATTGCCCGATATGCTTCTTCGACAGCACTATCAAATTTATCCTGATCAGCGTATTCCTGGCTGAGATGCAGCGATTCCAAGACTGATAGAGAGCCCGCTGTCAAGATCTCGCCCAAAATCAGCGTTTCTCCCTCAGGGGAAAGATTGTCTAGCCTTTGCCGTGCCTCTTTCACCCGGGTCTGCCATCCAGGTTTGTTCAAAAAATTAACCAAGGCATCGATAAATTCGGTCAATTTGCCTGGTTTGGCATCTGACAAGAGGTCTTCGGCAAAATAATCATACTGCTCGTTAACGCGCCAGGCGATTTCCGGTGGAGTTATGTTTAAGTCAATATATTTCAGGGCAGCAATATAATGCCCGGCCGCTTTGCTTTTATCGCCGCGTAACTGGTATAGCTCGCCAATAGAATAGTGCGAAGCCGGGCGATACATCGGCTCTTCACGGGCAGTCGCAAATTCATGAACTGCTTGTTTGACAAGCCTTTTCTCTTTAAAAAGCACGCCGAGGCAAAAATGAGCTGCCGCGCTGGTTGCACCCCCCTTAATTGCTCTTTCGAAACAGTCGATCGCTTCATTAGTCATGCCTCTAGTCTCAAAATCCAAGGCCTGACTTATCAGAGCATCCCGCTCCAGCTTACTTAGGGATCCATCGTTAGCGTCTGACAAAACGCCGTCGTTCTCTTCCGAAAAAATCTCTTGTGCCAACTGTTGCCGTGCGGCATTCATCGTACCTTCTACCAAACCGCCGTCGCTTTCTTGCTCTGGTTCCCATTCAAGGGGTTCAGCTTCCAAAGCTGTAGCCATACGTCTAACTGCGTCGCTCGAGGCAATATCCAATTCAAATGAGTCAAGGGTCGCCTGTTCATACTCTTCAATAACGATCTTCTCGCCCCGGCGAATAAGGTCCAAAGCAGTTAGCGCATCGGGGTTCTTAGGATCCAGTTCGAGGGCCAAGCCGCACATCTTTAAAGCTTGTTCGACGCTTCCACGAGAATGATAAATTCGAGCCATGGCAAGGTACTCGCGAATAGCGTTGCTCACTAGTTCCTGGCGTTTATAGACGGCTGCAAGGCGCTGATGCCCGCCAAGCAAGTCTGGATCCAGGCTAACTGCTCTAAGCCAATTGCCAACAGCTTCGTCCAGCCGCTTGCGTCGTAATTGGATCTCGCCCAGCGCCATATAGGTCTGACCAGCTTCGACCAGGAGACCCAACCGCTCTTGAACGTCGGCCACATGCTTCAGATAAATCATGTCACCGCGAGAGTATCGGGCTGCCAGCTTGTAATTTTCAAGCGCCTGGTCAAATTGCCCTAGCTCTGCGTAGGCCATACCTAAGCCGGCATACGGGGCTGGTTCATCGGCAACAGCCGCAATCGCCTGTTCGAACTCGGCAATGGCTTCTGGCCACTGTTGTTCCCAACTGTATGAATGTCCCTTTCTCAGCGCTTCCTCGTAGCGGGCACGGTTATCCGTCAACTAGAGCCTCCGTAACGTATCGTGGAATCAGGCAAAGTATACCACAGGGAAAATTTCACGAAAAGCTTCAATTAAACATAAAATTATATCTTGTGCTGCAATCTGAGTTATGGTAAGATAAGCGGCGCAGAGGGGATGTCACCTAGATGAAAGAGGTGCGTTTCGAAGGAGTTGATCTACTGGTGAGGCCAGCCCTTCTATGCCGGTTGAATTATCCTAAATTTACCTTTCGAAACGCATAATTATGCAATAACCCATCAGGAGGGCAAAAGGTAGGTGACATATGGAAAGCAATTCAGGACGTTACATACTCGTCGCGATCGTAGCATTTCTCCTAGGTTGGGCTATCGGTCTCTTCCTATTTGGCTGGGTAATTTGGCCTGTTGAATATACAGGTGCCGGTCCACAGGATCTGACCGAACAAGATCAGCAGGTCTATTTAATAGCGCTGGCTGATTTGTATGCCTTTGACAGCAATATGGGGCGAGTACAGCAAGCCCTTGGCAATTGGCCAGAAGCTGATCAAACAATTTGCCAATTGGCGAATACTTCCGTCGATCCAGCGGCAGCAGCCCGGTATAATGCTTTAGCTGCCGTTTTAAACGGTACCGGCTGTACCGGGGCTGTGGGAACCATCCCTTCCGTGGAAGATGAAGGTGGCGGCCGAGGTGGTCTCGGATATTTTGCCCTTATCTGCGGTTTATTCGCTTTACTGCTGGTAGTTGTAGCTGGCATCTTGTTGGTAGTTCGCCGGCGGGGACCTCAACCAAGTGCAGTTGAACCTCGCATACAGGAAACCCCGTCCGTAGCACCAATTACTGAGATAGAGGCGGCCGAGGAACAAATCACAGCCATCGCCCGGTTCACGACCACTTTCGTGCGTGGAAATGACACGTATGATGAATCCTTCAGTATCGAAAACGAAGACGGTGATTTCCTGGGCGAGTGTGGTGTTGGACTGTCAGACACCATTGGGACAGAAACACCGAAGAATGTGACGGCTTTTGAGGTTTGGCTTTTCGACAAGAATGATATACGAACGGTAACGAAGGTCGTTATGAGCGATCATGCCTTTTTCGACGAGGCGATCAAAGCTAAGCTGGCACCCAAGGGTGAACCGGTTTTAGCCCGCCCGAATGAGACCATCGTTCTCGAAACCGCATCTCTCATCGTCAATGCCGAGATCGTGGAGCTTGAGTACGGCACGAATGATCTGCCACCTCAGAGCTTCTTTGAACGTTTTACGGTAGAGTTATCAGCCTGGGCTAAGGAGGGCGATTTCGGAGAGCCTGACGTTCAGGGCCGCGTAGACGATATGCTTGAATTCTAGATCGGCAATGAAAACGAGTAGGGGCATGAATTGACATGCCCCTATTGTGTTTATGGCAACTATTCCATTCGACGGTAGATCTCTACGACCGTCGATAGGGATCAAACAATTTCTCTCTTTCTTCCAGCGCAAATCTGTCTGTCATTCCGGCGATATAGTCGGTTATTACCTGCTCTAAAGGTGTGTGCTCCAATTTCTCTTGGATCTTTGTGGGCAACATCTTGGGCTGTTTCAAATAGGCCTGGAAGATCTCGACAACGACACGCTCAGCTTTAGTTTGCATGCGCATGAGACGGTAATGTCGATACATGCTTTTGTAGAGAAAGTCTTTCAGTGCTCTGATTTTCTCATTCAGCGTGGGAGAATATTCGACAACGTTTGCCGGCTCCTTTTGGAGACTAGTTGGCGAGTCAACTTGCCGGATAGTCAGGTTGGCGGCAGTCGTCTCGACGACGTCTAATACCATCAGGCCAATCAATTCTCGGATCACTTCACGCCTGGTTACGTTGTCAAACGATTCTCCATACCAGCCAATTTGCTCTTTTAGAGCTAACCATATTTCCAGAGTTTCCAGATCTTCGTGGGTGAAGAGTGAAGCCCGCAAACCATCCTCAAGATCGTGTGCATTGTAGGCAATTTCATCAGCAACATTAGCAATCTGGCCCTCCAATGATGCCCGGGTGTTAGGATCAAAATCGGCCACCTCGCTCTTATCGTATTCAGTCTCATGCTTGATGATCCCCTCGCGCGTTTCGTAGGTAAGATTGAGACCAGGAAAGTCAGAGAAGCTATCCTCTAAAGCGGTTACGATGCGATAGCTTTGCGTATTATGGTTAAAGCCGCCAAAGTCTTGCATGAGCTCATTAAGAGCAATCTCGCCAGCATGCCCAAAGGGTGGATGACCTAAATCGTGGGCCAGGCAAATCGCTTCGGTAAGGTCTTCATTGCCCCCTAACGCGCGGGCGATGGATCGACCTAATTGAGTCACTTCTAGTGTATGCGTCAACCGGTTACGGTAATGGTCTCCTTCATAAAATACGAATACCTGCGTCTTATATTCCAGTCGACGAAAGGCCGTGGTATGGATGATACGATCGCGATCTTTTTGAAAAGCAGTTCGTGTGGCCGATTCCTCTTCTTGATATTTTCGGCCGCGAGATTCGGCGCTTTTCAATGCATAAGGAGCTAAAATCGTCTTCTCTATTCGCTCTAAATCGGTTCGATTTCTCTGAAAACTCACTGGTTTCCCTCGTTGCTGGTCTGCATCCCCCAATATACTTGCCATAATCTTATGACAAGTGTAACATAATCTAGAGGGCGAGGAAAATGGAGCAGTCGCAACGTCAGAATATGAAAATGGTGTTTGTCCTGATGGTCAGCGCTGTTTTCTGCGCGATTGCAACTTTCGTAGCATTAGCCCTTATTATCGACCGTTCGGATACACCACCACCTTCCGGGGAAGGTCCAATCTTGATCACCGTAGCCGGTACACCAGTAGCGCTATACCCAGACTCAAATAAAACGGTGCTATTAGTTAGCGAGGCTGGAACTGCTGTGGCACCAGAATCTGGCGAACCTGCCCAACCTACGGCTGATGCAGCGGCAACAGAAGTGATCGGAGCGACAGCGACGGCCACCATTACACCCACGATTATTCCCTCTCCCATCCCGCCAACGCCCGTTCCTCCAGACGTCATTTTTACCCCCTATGTGGTTCAACCAGGGGACAGCCTCTACAGAATCACGCAGATACAAAATACGTCGATTGATTTAATGGCACTTTACGGCATCGCCAGCGTAGATCTTGTAGCAGGAAATACCTTGAACCTGCCGATTGCCAACCCGGCATATTGTCCTGGCATGAGACCGCATGTCGTGCGCGATCAGCAGACGGTGTTTAGCATTGGCCGTATATATGGATCCTCGCCACAAGCTATCGCCGCCGTCAATAACTTGGATGCCAATTACACCATAAAAACAACGCAAGTCCTTTGTATCCCCTAACTCGCCTTCAAAAACTTTTATTGGTGGCAACATAGACAGCCACTCTTTATAATTATCGCAATTCGCAGTTGGTTGATTTTCAAGAGGATAAATTCATGAACAAAAAAACGGTCACTGACATCGACGTGAAAGACAAAAAAGTATTGGTCCGAGTTGATTTCAACGTTCCACTGAGCAGCAAAGATCCCGCCGATGATATTTACGTCACCGATGACACGCGAATCCAAGCCGCATTGCCGACGATCAATTACCTCCTCGATAATGGCGCGGCACTCATTTTGTGTTCCCATCTAGGGCGACCAAAATCTCCAGCCGACTTACAATTCGCCATGGATCCAGTGGCCGACCGCCTGAGTGAGATCTTAGATCTAGACATCATCAAGATGGATAAGGTCGTCGGAGAAGCCGTTACCGGGGCAGCAGCCAAGCTTGAACCTGGCCAGATCATGCTTTTGGAAAATACGCGTTTTGAATCAGGGGAGAAGAAAAATGATCCCGAGCTTTCACGACAGCTTGCTGGCTTGGCGGATGTATACGTAAATGATGCTTTCGGATCGGCACACCGGGCACACGCCAGCACCGAGGGTGTCGCTCAAATGATGCGAGAAGAAGGCAACCCTGCGGTAGCTGGCTTTTTAATGGAAAAGGAGCTGGCAGCTCTAAGTGTCGCTGTAAACGACCCGCCTCATCCTTACATCGCTATCATGGGTGGTGCAAAAATCTCCGATAAAATCAAGCTTATCGAACATTTATTGCAAGTAACCGACAAGATCCTGATTGGTGGTGGGATGGCCAACACTTTCCTGAAGGCTCAAGACCTGGAAGTAGGTAAATCATTGGTAGAAGAAGAGGCCATACCCGAGGCTAGGCGATTGCTGGATACGGCCGGCGATCGTCTAATTTTGCCTGTCGACGTCGTCGTGGCCGAAAGCCTGGAAGAAGATACGGAAGCGCAAGATGTGCCGGTCAATGAGATCCCGGCTGACAAAATGGCCCTCGACGTCGGCCTGGTGACGATCCAACGTTTTAATGTTGCCTTGCAAGACGCCCGGCTTGTGGTCTGGAATGGTCCGATGGGTGTATTTGAGGTTGAACGTTTTGCCGCGGGAACCAATGGATTGGCAATGCTGCTGGGCGGGTTGGCCAAACAAGGGACCACTGTAATAGTCGGCGGTGGAGATTCAGCGGCAGCTGTGGCCAAGGCTGGGTTGAGCGACCAGATGAGTCACGTCAGCACCGGTGGTGGGGCAAGCCTTGAATTTCTTGAAGGGAAGACTTTACCGGGCATTGCCGCGCTTGATGAAGTGAATGGTTCATCCAGCTAAACCGCTTATCTTTATCATCCTGTTAGTAGTCACTTCGCTGACTGCCTGCAATAGAGATGATGAAATACCGCCGCCACCGACTTTGCCGGCCGATCCTGGGACGCAAAGCCAATCTATAGATCCGGCCGATATAAGCGGTACGGCAACAAATCAGCCTGAAGAAATCATCAACTTGGCACCGACGGTTACGGTAAGGCCAATATCAACAGCTACACCAAATGCAACGGCCACCCCTGTTCCTATCGACTTGCGAACGGCGGCCGATTTTGGCGATAGTCGCAATCCACTTACAGGGGAAGAAGTATCCGATCCATCCCAATTGGATCGCCGGCCGCTGGCTATCAAGATCTCTAATGCTCCGGCAATTCACGTTAGGCCACAATCGGGGCTAAACGATGCCGACCTCATATTTGAGCATATCACTGAAGCCGGAATCACTCGCTTTACGATGATCGTCTATGGCAAGAATGCTCCTGACGTGGGCCCGATACGAAGTGCGCGCTTGATCGATCTTGAGTTGCCGGCCATGTATGACTCGGCACTAATCTACTCTGGCTCTTCTGATGGCGTCCGACAAAGGTTACTAGGCTCCGATTTTCGGCCGCGCATCATCTTTCCAGTCGAGCCAGGCTATTACCGTACTGGCGCTGATAAGCCAATCGAGCATACCTTGTACGGCACACCGGCGACATTCTGGGAAGTCTTGGAAGGAAAAGGACTCAACCAGCGACCGACTTTTAACACATATATGGCCTTCAGCAACGTGCCCCCACCGGGAGGACAACCGGCCGGTGAAGCGATCATCGATTATGATTGGACTTTAATCAATTGGCGTTTCGATCCGGAATCAGGCCGCTATTTCCGCTGGACAGATGGAGTGGAACATCTTGACGGTTATACGAACGAACAAGTAAACGTCGCCAACGTCGTCGTCATCTTAGCTAACCATATCAACGACCCTAATATCTGCGAGCAGTTAATTAATGGCGTCTGTACTGCGTTTTCTGTGCAACCACAGATATTTGGTTCTGGACCGGCCATCATATTCCGCGATGGACAACGTTACGATAGCACTTGGCACCGGGCCAACCGCTACGATATGTTTACCTTCCAAGATGCCAACGGCCAAGCTATCCCCCTTCAGATAGGCAATACCTGGTTTCAGGTGATCCCGATTTGGTATGAAGAGCCGGTTAGTGTTTTGCCGTAAAAATGTAGGAGTCCACACCTCTACATCTTGATACACCCCTGCACGACTAACAGCTCCGCGTTAAGGATTGAGCCGCTGGCTGCGCCGCGCAGGGTATTATGGGTAATGGATATGTAACGTAGGTCGAGGACACCACATTCACGCACTTTGCCTACGGTCCAGGCTAAACCGTTTTCTGTGTCACGATCCAACCGAGGCTGCGGCCGGTCGACTTCATGCCGGTAGATCAGTGGGCGTTTGGGGCTGGTTGGCAACTGGCTACAAATAGCCGGAGGCTGCCAGTTTTCCAGTGCTTCGATGGCTTCGGCCGGCTCGGCCGGACGGCTTAACTTGACCGATACGCTGGCGATGTGACCGTCCAACACGGGAACCCGGTTGGCCTGCGCGCTCAAGCGAATATCAGCTAAATGCACGTTGTTTTGGTTAACAGATCCAAGTAACTTCCTCGGTTCCATCTCCAATTTCTCATCTTCGCCGCTGATGTGGGGAACGACATTATCCAGTATGGTTAAGGAAGCTACCCCCGGATAACCGGCGCCAGATATAGCCTGCATGGTGGTCATGATTGCTGCCTCAAGGCCGAAGGCGTCCTGAAAAACCTTCATAGGCAAAACAGCGCTGGTTGTCGAGCAGTTGGGACTGGCAACGATGAAACCCGACCAGTCACGATTGGCTTGTTGATTGTTAATTAGTTGCGTATGGTCTGGGTTGATTTCTGGGATCAACAAAGGCACATCTTCGGCCATTCTATAAGCAGAGGCATTCGTGACCACAGCGTAGCCAGCTTTGGCAAATATAGGCTCTAATTCTCTGGCCTGCTTTGAAGGTAAGGCAGAAAACACAACGGGTACGTCGAGATCAGGCTTTGTATCTTGAACGATTAGATCGGCTACGGCTGGAGGAGGATCGCCAGGTATCACCCAATTGACACATTCACCATAATGGCGACCAGCAGTTCGCTTCGATCCGGTGACGGCTACTACTTCAAACCAGGGATGATCGGCAAGAAGCTGGACAAATCTTTGGCCGACAGCGCCTGTGCCAGCCAGAACGCCTACAGGTATTCTCTTCTTCATAACTTCCTCCATCTGCAAATTGGGCCGAATTATATC
>Ga0209536_100000828_pt1 | contig 51139 bp, 36 predicted proteins | sample DeeMarSeWOR28_12_FD_187461 | JGI IMG/M metagenome (GOLD analysis project Ga0209536, IMG submission 187461) | Marine sediment microbial communities from White Oak River estuary, North Carolina - WOR-2-8_12 (SPAdes) (version 2) | ecosystem: Environmental > Aquatic > Marine > Intertidal zone >...
CTACTAGTAAAATTGTCACCACTTTCTACACCCATGATCCTTTCACTGTGGTTTTCGGCAAGAGCACCGTGAAAAAGAACATGAATGTCACTGCTACATGAATCTAAAGATGGCATGAGTACAAAAGGAATGTTGGTATTCATTACCAAAGGCTCGCCTTGTGTTATATCTAGCGGAGCGCTCCAGTTCGAGCTAAGCGTAGCATTAACATAATATGCATATTGGGTGATATTTGATATGCGATCTGCGAATGCAACGTGAATGACATCGCCATTGATATGAATAGCCGGCACTTTTGCGACATCAACCCCTGGGGAGAGTACTTTCGGCGATGGACTCCAGGTCATACTACCCCCTGACAAGGTCCCTTTCTTATAATGGATTTCATGATTTACAGGTGGAATTAAGCTGATCCTTTCTTCCCAAACAACATGGACATTTCCTAGGTGGTCAACTTCTACATCTGGCACATCTGACTTTAATTGCCCGGTACCTGGGGACAAGGGATAGGGAGTACTCCAGTTTTGACCGCCATCTTTTGAAAATGTGTGGAATATCTTGTTTTCTTGAGCCCATACGACGTGCAAAGTATTGTCGGGACTGACGGCTATATCTGGGCTAAAAACCAATGCTCCAGTGTTTGATTTGACCTGATTGCTATTGGCACTGGCGGGCCAGCCATTCTCAGGAGCGTGCCATATCTCATATTGGGTTCGCCATACCGCATGGGCGACGTTGTTGCTGTCGAAAGCGAAGGTCACTTCCAACATATTGTTGCCCCCAAGTTGTATAGCTGAGGGTTCGCTCCAAGTCCCTCCTCCATTCGTCGACTCCCGATAATAAGGGTTGAATGATGGATTTTCGACAGTAGAGGTATTATGGTTATAGGCTAATAAAAGCCGGCCGTTTTTATCGGCTTTAAGAACCGGCACAAAAGCCCCGTTAAAAGAAGTAGTCGACATCTTTTGAGCAGTCCCTAGATCGTCCGGGGCACTTGGCTTTGCGGAATTGGCGGCAACTGTCTCGATGATCCATACAGAAAAGATGACAGTTACCAATAAAGCAATAAATAAGTAAGTGGCTTTTAATCTTTTCTTCTCTCTAACCATCAGTATTTTTCACTCTAGTCGATTAGTTGCTTTGGATGAAAACTAACTACAAGTTCCGGCTTCGAGATATAGATCTTCAATCGTCACCAAGCCGGCCAACACCGAAACCCCGGTAACCGTATAGCTGTAGCTTTTGGCGTCGATGATGATGCAAGCCGAGATGGTATAATCTTCTGGGTTCATAGCCGTGAAGAAGTAGCTGCCTTCCGTGTCGGTATAGGTGATTCCAGTTAGGGCACCACTCACCGATTCATAGACCCGCACTTCCACGCCTGCCTGGGGTAGCGTCTGACCCCCGGACGTCGTCAAAAAAGCCTGTCCGATTAAACTACCGGGTGTTCCTGGTGTAGCCGTCGGGGTAATTGTCCCTCCTGGAGGGGTGATGACCGTTCCGGCTTCAATGTCGAGCTGTAGAACGGGAGATATATTATCCGTTTCATCCCGCTCATCGATAATACCCATCGGTCCTGGATCTGAATCGACCACGACGTAAACATCATGCGTTCCGGGCAGGTCGAAGCCGTTGTCGGCCGTCATGGAGACGGTCTGGCTTGCCCCTACCGCTAACCCACTAACAGCCACCAACTCAGCCCGGTAGTTTTGCGGCAAGTGCGTTGTGGTTGGATCAGGAGGAGCAGGAGGATCGAAGTAAAGCCCGACAAAGAATTGGCTGATGGCATCCAAGTCGCCGATATTACTGATGTCCACCTCAAAAGATACGGGATCACCGGCCTTTACCGGGCTAGGGCTAATCAGGGATGGTTGTGTTGTTATCAAGTTGGGTGCTGGACAAGGAATCGTAAAATCAGCACTGACGAGGACATTTTGTCGCTTGGCCAGGATGGAATAGACACCATCTGTGACACCGGCAGGCACGCTTACCGTCCTCGACCATACCGTACCGTTTTTAGGCACTACTCCAATTTGGTTGCCGACAGCCTCAACATCCCAGTATATCACGACGTCTTTGTTGCCATTGCTAGGCCAATTAAATCCGTTAACCACCAAAGAAGAGCCTGCGTCACCACAGACCGGATCCAGCGTAATGAACGCTGTAATCGGTTCACCTACCGTGGTAGTATCTCTGGCCGTATTGTCCACTGGGTTGGGGTCGTATTGGCTACCGGTTACAGAAGCGGAGTTATTAATGACGCCTTCTTGCTGGGGAATGACTCGAATGTCAATGTCAACAGTCGCGCCGACAGCCATGTTGCCTAAATTACAGGTAATCGTGGCACCCGTCCGGAGACAACTTCCATGGTTGGTTGTAACGCTTAAGAAGCTCACGTCTATCGGAAGGGCGTCGATAACCTGAACGTTGGTAGCTGGAGATGGGCCATTATTCGTGGCGACGATATGGTAGCTGAGGATTTCCCCGGCCACTGCTCCTGGTGGAGAAGGAGGGGTGGCCGATTTAGTAATGGACAGGTCGGCTGTCGGCGCAATGGTCGTCGTTGCCGTACTACTGTCGTTAACGGTATTGGGATCAGCCTGATCACCAGATACCGTTACCTGGTTAGAGATGGTGCCTGTATTGTTAGGTTTAACAACGACATTTATATTGGCAAGATTAGTGGCCAGGATGGTACCCAGGTTGCAGACAACAGGGTTGCCTGGCGGGTTACAACTTCCTTGGGTCGGGGTAGCCGAGACCAAAGTTACCGAGTTTGGTAAAACATCAGTAATAGTAACATTTGTTGCATCGCCGGGACCGTTGTTCCCTACTTGAATGGAATAGAGGAGATTTTGACCCACGGGCGCTGGATCCGGTGAATCCATTTTTGTCACAAAAAGGTCGGTCCATTCCGGCGAAATGGTGGTCGATTCGGTTAAGGAATTGTTGCCCATGTTCGGATCGGCTTCATTGGCCGAGACCGTGGCCGTATTGACGATGAGGCCGGTCGATGATGGCGCGGTTGTCTGGATATCAACAGATGCTGTTGCACCAACCGCTAAATCCCCCAAGGCACAAGCAACTGTACCGGAGCTATAGATACAACCTGGCGATGAACTAAGGTAGGTCAAACCAGCGGGCAAAGTGTCCATTACGGTTACGGCCGTGGCATCGTTCACGCCATTATTTCGAACGACGATCGTATAGTTCAGTTGTTGGTTGACAACGACCGGATCCGGCAGATCATCTTTGCTGACTAATTCGAGGTCGGCAACGGTATGGTCCAGGACAACTAGAGTATTAACTGAATCGCTGTTATTGGATGGATCGTCATCGATAGCCGCTCCGGTCACAGTTGCTTCGTTCGTGATTTCTCCCGGAGATGGCGGAGGGCTGGAAGGCGCTGATACCCGGATATTGATATCATAAATTGCTCCACGAGGAAGATCCGGGGGATTGCAGGTAACGACACCAGCAGCATGGGTACAAATCCCTATAGGCGAAGCTGAGACGAAGGTCACACCGGATGGGAGTGTATCTTCGACAACGATGCCTTTTGCTCCTTTGGGGCCAAAATTTGTAATTCGCAAGAGATAATCAATCGGCTCATTGATGAGTACGACTGGTGGCGAAGCGCTTTTCTCAATTTGAAGGTCCGCTACTGGCGGGCCGGGGGTTGGCGGAGGGGGTAAATCGGGTGGCGTATTATCTGCCTTGGAATTGTTTACCTGGACGAAATTCTCGTTGTTCAACGTAACTTGACCAACTACGGGCACAGATTCGGCGATGGGTCGTAACATGGGGGTTATGACTGGCATGCGATAAATTACGCGCACCAGTACAGTTTTACCAGCGTTTCCAGCGTAGTCTTCTTGCCATGCATCATATTCGTTGATGCCGAATACCTCAACTTCATGGTATCGAGGCTCATCAAAGCCAGCCGTAGGATCAATAGATAAGCCTGTTGAAGCAGTGGTGGCGACATCCTTTATTGACTGTACACGCGGATCTGGGCATGCAGGAACGTCGACAAGGCAGGCCGGATCGTATTGACCAGTTATAGCATAGCGAGCCCCTTCACGGGCAGCATTCTGCACAGTAACCCAGCCCTGAAAAAGACGACCACCTTCGATAATGACAAAGATGATCATCAGAAGCACGACCAGTATCAGCGAAAACTCAACCAGCGCCTGACCTGTTTTATGTTCCTTTAGTTTTTGCATAGCGAATTAATCTTCTGTTTATTCCGGTGTCACCCAAACGGATAGCACGCTTCCAGGTAAAATTCCTGTTCTAGAAGTATAGGAGTTGGCCATTTTGATTTAAATAGCGCATGATTCCTAAATGTTTTTGTATTTTTTCAAATTTCTTCTCGTCAAGTCATGGTCTAATTAGGAGTTAAGAACAACAATGTGGTAGTAATAGGCCTGTTGGGGGGTAATGATATTTATATATGCTATGGAATAGGAGCCAAACCTAACTTGACACTATCCAAGATTTCAGCTTAATTTTTCGGAGAATTGATCAAATGATTGAGAGCCACGAAGTCTTTGAATCAAGACACTTCACCATCGAGAAGATAGCCGACGGTGTTTTCGCAGTTTTTCATCGTACAGATGGTTGGGCTATCAGTAATTCGGGCATCGTCGACCTTGGCGAATTCAGCCTGGTTTTTGATACCTTTATTTCCGTTCAGGCAGCAAATGATCTGCGCCAGGTAGCTGAACAATTAACAGGTAAACCCGTTGAAGCGGTCATTAACAGCCATTACCATAATGACCATATTTGGGGAAATCAGGTTTTTGACAAGCAAGCCAAAATAATCTCGAGCATCGCGACACGAGAGTTAATCGAGACCGAAGGCCAGGCTGAATACGAGTGGTACAAAAATAATTCAGCCAGCCAGATCGAGGAGCTGTCGGCCCAATTTGCATCAACTAAAGATGAGGAGAAAAGGGCTCATATTTCAACTACATTCAGTTATTACGAAGGTTTGGTCGAAACTTTACCCTTATTGAAAGTCAGGCTCCCAAATTTGACCTTCGAGGATAGACTCTCTATCTACGGGTCTGAGAAAACCGCCCACTTAATAGCCTTCAAGGAAGGGCACAGCCCCAGCGATACTATTTTGTACCTTCCTGAAGAAGGTGTCCTTTTCATGGGCGATTTATTATTCATCGACTTCCATCCCTACCTGGCCGATGGTGATCCAATTAACTTGTTGACGATTTTAAAAGAACTAGAAGAGTACGACGTCCAGTCTTTCATACCAGGTCACGGCCGGATAGGTTCAAAGAAGGATATTTTACAGGAGCGAGAATACATTCTGCATTGTCAGCTAACAACGAAGTCTTTGATAGAAGAGGGCCGGACGGAAAAGGATCTCCAATATCTTTCAGTACCGCGGGAATTTTCGGGCTGGCATTTTCCCCAATACTACACGGCAAACTTGCGGCACTTCTTTCAAAAATACGCCAATGCTCCAAAGTGAGTTTTTAATCGTTGCCCGCCGAGATTGGCCGGCGAGGATCTGTGATCCACTCACTCCAGGAACCAACATAGAGTTTGGATCCAGTGATCCCGGCATAGGCCATGGCTAACAAGTTTTGGGCGGCCGAAACACCTGAACCACAATAAAAGATCGCCCGATCCGGCGGCGTATCGGCCAAGATCGCCTCAAATCGGGACCGGATCTCTTCTCGACTATGAATGATCCCATTTTCATCGAGGTTGTCCGCGTAGGGCGCCGAAACAGCACCAGGAATGTGCCCGGGGATGGGGTCGATAGTCTCGTTCTCACCTCGATATCGATCGCCCGAGCGTGAATCGAGCAATAGCCAGCCAGGATCTTCCCGGATCAAATTTACCTGGTTGGCATCAACGACCATAGTATCTCGCCGATTAGGCCTGAATTTACGTGCGGGACGACGTGACTCGTTCCCAGCCCTCGATGGCCACCCCTCGAGGTGCCAACGCGGCCACCCACCATCGAGAACGGCGACGGCATCATGTCCAAGCCAGCTTAGCATCCACCAAAGGCGTGCAGCGATGGCGCCTCCCGAATCATCATAGACCACCACCTGGACGCCAGGTCCGATTCCCCATTGGCCAAGCGTCTGGCAAAAGGCCTCAATTTCAGGCAACGGGTGTCGCCCAGTCTTGCCAGGAATGATAGGGCTAGATAGATCTTCATCCAGGTGAGCGTATATTGCACCCGGGATGTGAGACAGCCCATAATCGCGCCGGCCGCGATCTGGATCCTCTAAAGAGAAGCGGCAATCGACGATAGCCCAGTCGGCAGATTCCAGATGGCTGTCGAGCGTAGCTGGTGAAATTATCGTTGAATAGATCATACTTCTAGCGATTCTTCTCCGAATTCTTCACCCGTTTCATCCGAGGCATCAACGATCGTTTCGACTCCAACCTCTTCTTCGGATTCGGATTCAGGTTCCTTCTCTATGGCCGTTTCTCCAGTAGTTTTCTCGCCTCTTTCATAGGCTTCCTCTGTATTCACATCACGCGAAGATATCCACTGTATGGCGGCACCCAACAGGGCCAACACCAGCCACAGAACGGCTGCCTGCCATGATTCTTGGAGCACGGATGGCACCAGGGGCGCCAATCCTGAACGAAAGATGTCCACTGAAAGTGGCGAAAATAGGAACAGAAGACCCAACACAATGCCCGTAGCCCCGATTAAGGCTGAGAAGGCGATGATGAGGTATTTTCTGATATTGTCCTGGAAGGTCAGCACTGCAAAAAGGATCGCTCCCAAAATGGCCAGGATCGCTACTAACAGGCTTGACTCCATGCCCAGCCAGGTCACTAATCCAGCCACAAACCATAAACCAAATGTCGCACCCAGGATGGCTACCGCTACCTTGAAGAGGAAAAGGGAGAGGCCGGCAAGGAGCAGACCTCCGATTAAACCAACGATCCATCCGGCAATGATGGCTGTGTTGCTATCGCCAAATATGGTCGCCACAAAGGCCTCGCCGACCCAGAACCCAGCGATAAAACCCCAGATAGGCAACAGGATCCGAAAATAGCGGTATCCAAGAAAACAGAAGGCCGCGCCAAATAGAAGTGTAAAAACACCGACAACCAACGTACCTATGTCCATCTATCCCTCCTTATCAAGACCATTGGCAAATAGATGCCAAATATTCGGCCGATCCATCTCGCAGCCACCCATCTAGTTGGGCTGGCTCTTTGATCTGCTGTCCTCGAGATCGATCTACCACGGCGTAACTGCATTCTAATTCAGGTAAAGCCGTCATATCGCCCCAAAGTTTTTCAAACTGGGTCACCGGGAAAATGTCTTCGTGGCCTTTACCCCATCGTTTTTTCACATCCTTAATGGTGATATAAGTGGGCATTCGAGCGGCAAGCCGTCGAACGGCCGAAGCCACCTTATCACTGTCTTCCAGGTCCTGTCTGTTGAGCCCGAAAACTTCCAACAGGAGGTCGATGTCAACCCAGGTAGTGCTGGAATTATAATAAGATAGCTCAAACTCCAATTCTTCCCGTGGCAGGGCTAACCCCTCGATCAGTCGCAATTGACCATCGATTCGGGCCAGACCACCGCCCCGGTCTTCAACGCGACGGGCCACTACCTCAGTCGTCAAGGCCGATCCCTGCTGGATGTGATACCCCAACAAGCCAGGGTCCGGGTCCACTCCCAGCGTATCGATGTTGTGAACCATTAAGTATTTCAGATTCGGTCGATCGGCCAGCAACCGGGCCAATACACCATTTCGAAAGAGATTGGGCACCTCATACCAATGACCGACCGGGTGTAAACATTGCATAGGGATATTATCGGTGTAGTCGCTGCCCTCTCCCAACTGTCGGGCCCAGGCTATCAAAGCGGCGTGCAGGCTTTCTTGTACTTTTTGCGCTTGTTCGTCCAGTATCTGTTGGGGCGTTTCTTCCCATTCATATCGAAGGTCGCGGGCCATGGGTATCAAACGAAGGCCGACGATCCGGCCGGGTGATAAAATCAATGGACCCTGGTAACCGTAGTTATCTTCAGCCGCCAGAAAGGCTCTGATGGGTTCATGGGTCATGTAGCTGGTGGTGATGATATGCGGCAGGTAAGTCCCGCAAAGCCGGCTTATTCGACGGCTCTTGGCCAGGTGAATCTCAACGAAATTCCGGTGACGGCCGTCAAGTTTGCAAAAGGGATTCAATGCTTTAACGACCCCAGCCCCCTTCGTCCAACGGCTACCCGTTCCGCCGGCTAAAGATACAACTGCCACTGCCCCTGAAGCTAAGGCATCCATACCCAAATCGCGAAGTTCGGCCGGCAGCTCAAATCTGGCATCGAACACATCCTCGGCCGACACATCCTCAATCTGACTATTAACCGGCAACCTATTCTGAGCCAGACCAATGCGACCACTTCTCAAATCTACCCTGATCTGCTCATGTTGCACCGGGTCGAAACCATATTTATTGAGCAGCGACTGCAAATTCTCTTGACCTAACTCTCCCTCTCCAGCATACGGCAAAAGGCGATCAAAGAGCTTTTGAACCATGCCCGATAACTGGGGATCTGTCCGGCAGGCCTCACTAAAACGGTCTAACTCCGCTCGCCGAAATGCCGATAGATGATGTGGCTCCAATCTCAAAATCCCCGGGATCGATTGGGTATAATATCCGGCCGGCATTAAAGCATCTGCATCGAAGAAAAGGTCGGCGACCGAACCATGCTCGTTAATAGTGAAATCATAAACTACAGGATCCATCGCAAAGGGGACGGCTTTCTCAAGTTGGTGCTTGGTATCACTCATGATGGCTTGTAATCGGCTCTGAGCTAGTGGCTTCACAGCTGGATCGAACAAGAAGCCCATGCCACCACCAGCCATGCCGCCCAGCATCCAAAAGCCCCAGAACCCTGCACCAAACTCTGATTGGACCCTTTCAATGAGCCGGTCGGTATATAGATTACCCGCCCAGGGGATGATGGTTTGAATGGGTCCATTGAAGTTGCGATGCGTAGCGCCGCCAATGGCTTTTACATCGCCCTCCTGCAAATAACCAATAATTTCATCCAAAAGGTGAATCGCCTCCTGGCGGCCCAACCATTCGGACTCTGAACGGAGCAGATACTTCTCAGTGACCATCTCCAGGATAGGTCCGACATCCTGGGCCATACCCCCATGAACCAATACCAGGCTATCCTGCAGTCTTTGCCGGGTTTCAGCCGAGACGTCTTGCCGATGGAAGATCTGGTGATTTGGTAAAAGACGGCCCCGGCTAATGCCGAACTCTGGATCTCCTTCACTTGCCGGCACCCCTGTTATGAGTTTCATACCTGGCCATAACCCGCCAGAATCCTGCCAACCACCGCCAGACCCGGCCAACCATTCACCTAAAATGGCCCTGGCGGCGACCAGGCGGCGCTCATCCTCACTCAGGGGGCCTGTTAACGATTTTGCTTGACCCGTAGCTCGCATGCATACTGCGATCAGGCAGGCTAATAAACTGGTAGAGACAGCCAATCGAGAGCCCTTAGGAATGCCGTTTACCTGGCTGACGATTTCAATACCGTAACCCGGTTTGTTCAGCCGGGCCAGAAGATCGGCTAATGGCTGAGCCGCCCCTTCCATACCCGGCGGGATAATACCGGAGGCGATGACGGCCGCTTTCAGCAAACCCAGATAATCTCTGGCAAAATCAAATACCTCGTCCAGATCGGTGATTTCGGCATTTACGCCCAAATCAACGCTGACTAATCGCAAGATGGGTTGGTCAATGACCCGGAAGTAGGCTTCCACGGGAGGGCGCGGTGGCTGAAGCGCATCGGAACCGTCTGGTTCCCGTACGCTCAGATCAATGGAGGTATTAATTACCCGGGCTCCTTCTGGGAAATCCATACCCAGGAAGAAAATGTCGCTCCAACCACTGTGGGTCAGGTCCATTCGGACAGGTGTCGTCTCTCGCAAAATTGGAAACAATGGGCTTGACGCCGACCGTTGTTTCAGTTGGGGGTCGACTCGAAGGGGGTGGTCGGCCGGATGGCCTATACGAAACATCCATTGATTGCCCCACACCGAACGAACGCTTCGCCGAACCTGATCGGCCAAGGTCTGAAAACCGAGGCTGTAATAGGCAGCAGCAAGAGCACTGGATATGGCATCATTGGGTCCACTTGCCTCTTGTTGATCGAGGAAAATGTCAATTGCCTCATCGAAGCGGCGTTTCAGTAGATTCATATAACCTTCGAAGGGAACGTGTCCAATTGATTTGATGGCAGCTTTCTGAGGCAGATGAAAACGGTGAATGGAATATAAAAATAGCAGTGCCCGAACGCGCACATAGAGGTTTGGACTCTCACGCCGCAACTGATCAAGAACCTGGCACTCGGCCATCAGTTCTTCTAAAGGGGCAGCCCGGCAGAAAGCATCGAGGGATCGGTTTCGAATATCTGGATCGGCGGCGGTAATGATATCTGTCAATTCACTCATGACTTATCCCTGATTACTCACTGTCCCCAACTCGCGTAGAGCCAAAAGCTCTAACAGCCGGGTGAGAACCTGATCACGATCCCGACCACTTAAAGCTAAAGCTAGTTGGGCTATGAGGAGCCCATAACGGACGCCAATATCATATCGCCAATCCGATTTTTTTAGTCCCAAATACTGTTCACGTCTGGCTAAAATTGCCAGGGCATTGCCGAGCCATACTCCACCCTTTTCCCCAGCTTTTTCCACCAATTCACCCAAAATATCGATGACCGTTGGGGTAAGCACGTGCATGCCAAAAAAACAAAGATAATGACCTGCCCGCAAGCCTGGCATGATCAAGCGTTGTTCTGCTTCGGTCGGCGTTGGCTTTTCGATGACTGTATTGATTTGATACAGATCCGGTCGACCAGCAATCCGCTGACCGCCAATGGCGCCATAATAGGGCAGTAGGTTTTCCCTCGTTTCTTGGACAGCCGAGACGGCACAAGCTTCTCGTTCGGCGATGCGTGTTAAATGTTGGGCACAACCTTCGTCTGTTCTACTGACATATAAGTGGTCGCCCACCAAGTGTAAGAATGGTGTCCGGCCGATAAAGTCGCGAGCACAATAGATCGCATGGCCATAACCAAGAGGAACAGGCTGTTGTACAAAGAGCAATCGTCCGGCATGATCGCCGGCGACTTCCGCGTAAGCCGACTCATCCCCGGGACGGATGACGATACAGATCTCTTCGACATTGGCTCGCAGTACCTCTTCGACGATTATAGATAGGACAGATTTTTCTGCCCCATCGCGATCAATCAGGGTTTGCAGAGGCAGGTTACGCTGACCTTTGCCTGCAGCGGTTATAACCGCCTTCGTAACTTTCATTTTTTATCTCCGGATGTTTGGTAAACTCCAAAAAGTTTTAGCTTGAAACATGACCTTTAATGTTGGGGTTTACTCGAGCAAAACCAGGCTTTGAACCTTTCCCTTTTTTCAAGAACTTTCCCGGTTTTGCCTCATTGCTTCAATTCCAAATTTTCTGATTTACCCCAAAAGCTCTAGGTGGACGAAGGTCCGCTGGATTGTAATCCGGCTAGAGCATTTACATAAAAAAACTCGTGAGTCTACGAGGTTTCATGTTATCAATAACTAAGGCTGCTGCCGCCAATGAACTCGCGCAAGACCGAATCGGAAGGGATAGCAGAATCATCGCCGATCGGAAGAACAGCCTGCAGTACCCGCCGAATTCGAGCAGCACGCCGGTAAGCATCTTCCCGCAAAGGATTGCCCATGAATTGGGTTTCCCATTGAGCAAATGATTCAAACAGGCGATCCCGGTAAATGGCCAACTCATAAGGCATCGCACTGTTGATAATGAAATCTGTCTGGCTACTATAAGGGATGATATTTCTCAGTTCACTTGACCGAACATAATGCCAATGTTCCAGGGTCATTTGTGGTTTATATGCCCGGTGTTCGGCATCTCGTAACATGCGCCGGATGAGCCGCAAGTCGGTCCACCGAATATAACCATCAGGTCCTTTCATTTGCATCAATGGTTCCAGGTAGAGCTTGAACTTGATATCGTCTGGTATGTTCCCCGTCATCTGCGGGTATAAACCATGCAGGCTATCGATCAAGAGGATCTCATCCTCGTTCAAACGCATTGGCGTGCGATCCAGATAGCGAGTGCTGGTTTTGAAGTCATAATATGGGATGATCACCTCTTCACCGGCCGACAACTTGCGAAGATGGTCATTTATCAGATCCAGATCGAGGGCCTGGGGTGTCTCCCAGTCGTAGTCACCAAATTCATCCTTGGGATGCAAATTCTTGTCAAAGAAGTAATTATCTACATTCAAGGTTACGAACTTGAGGCCGGCTCTTTTCAACCTTTGTTCAATCTTGATGGTCGTCGTCGTTTTACCGGAACATGACGGTCCGCTTATGATGACGATTTTCAATTCATGACGACGATTAGCGATTAGGCCGGCAGCAGTCGCCACATCATCTTCATAGGCAGCTTCCGATTCATGAACGATCTGGGGAAACTCATTACTGGCGATGCGCTCGTTCATTGCCTCAACTGTATGCAACGAATGGGATATCGCCCAATCTAGTACACGCCAAATTTTCGCCCAGGGTATGTTATGGGATGGTCGAGCCGCTTTGTCGGCCTTTGCTTGGCGACTGCGATTTCGCTCGTCGCGATAGAGAATATAGGCTTTGGCAACGGTAGCGTGACCGTTTTCAATCAGGATCTTTTCAACAGCATCCTGGATCTCCTCGATGTGGGGCGAGTGCCCGGGGGGGATCGATTCTTCAAGATAGACCACAACCTGGTCCGCTAACCCTTCGGCTGTTTGCCGGTCACGCCCACCCACGGCAACGGCCGCGCGGTAGATGGCGTTGGTAATGCGATCCCGATTGAATGGCACAATAGTACCGCTACGCTTGACAACATGCGTGATGCGGCTCATTTATCCTCCTTAATTATGCTCTTGAGTTTACGCTATCCTCCCGGATGTGGTCAATAGAATATTGGGATGTGGCACAACTGGCCTTCCTACCATACAATCAAAATTCGTGATCATCATCTGACTTGGAGTGTCTCGTGAGACTAGGGATTATGCTCGGCTATGCGGCCGGAAAAATAAATCTGCCCCTGGAGTTGGTTCAGGAAGCTGACCGTCTGGGCGTCTACGCTGTTTGGACATCAGAGGCCTATGGCTCCGATGCCATCAGCCCGTTGGCCTGGCTGGGAGCGTTAACAAACAGGGTCAAGCTTGGAACAGCTATCATGCAAATACCCGGCCGGACGCCAGCGAATGCGGCCATGACTGCCATGACCCTGCAGCAGATTTCAAACGGCCGTTTCTTGATGGGATTAGGGCTTTCAGGTCCTCAGGTCGTCGAGGGATGGCACGGCCTAAGCTACGCGAAGCCACTGACCCGAACGCGTGAATACGTGGCCATCGTACGAACCATTTTCAAGAGAGAGGAACTTCTAACATTCGATGGGCAACTTTATACCCTTCCTTATGATGGTCCTGATGCCACTGGCCTGGGCAAACCTTTAAAGAGTACGCTTGAAGCCACACCAGATATCCCTATCTACCTGGCGGCAATAGGGCCAAAAAACGTTGCCCTGGCGGCCGAGATCGCCGATGGCTGGCTTCCTATCTTCTTTTCACCTCAAAAATATGACAAAATCTACAAAACCAGTATCGAAGAAGGACTAAAGAGGTCTGGTAAGAGCCCGGCCGACTTTGACATCGCGCCATCGGTTTCGGTGGTGATAGATGACGATCTGGAGGTATGTTACAATGCACTGCGGCCGATGCTGGCTTTATACATCGGCGGAATGGGTGCTCGAAACAGGAATTTTTATAATGATTTGGCTGCACGTTATGGTTACGAAGATGCAGCGGCTGAAATCCAAGAACTGTACCTTGCCGGTTGCAAAGGCGAAGCTATGATGGCTGTGCCCGGCGAGTTGATCGACGAAGTCGCCCTCGTTGGGCCTAAGGCGCGTATTAGAGAAAGATTGTCAACCTGGCAAAATAGCCCGGTGACGACGCTAAACCTGATGATTCCGAATATCGAGACGTTGCAGGTGATGGTTGAGCTTATCGGTTAAGGGATAATTGATCTAAGTCCATCATTTACAGGAAGGAAATTAATTGCGATGCGGATCGATAAGACCTCCCAAAGAAAAATCACGCCCGTCGAAATAGGGCGTGATGCCCATTGGCATGAGAATCACCAGCCGCTCAACATTAGTGACTATGAGCCGATGGTGGTCGAACTCATCGAAGCATTGATGGCGCAAAGCCCTCTCCAGGGAGATGCTTACAGCAAGACGATGTTGCGATATGTCCGGCAGGGTTTGCCCTGGCTATCCAAGAGCCAATTGGTGGAAGCCTACTTGCAACTGTGTGAACGAGACCTGATGCCCTACGATCAGGAGGTGGTGACTTCCCTGCAAGTCAAACCGACCCGCAGCCAGGCCGGCGTTACAGTAGTCACCGTTCTCACCAAGCCGTACCCATGCCCGGGCAAATGCATTTTCTGCCCAACAGATGTGCGCATGCCCAAGAGTTATTTACACGATGAACCAGGGGCTATGCGGGCTTATCGTCACGCTTTTGATCCTTACTCCCAAACCCTGGCTCGTATCGAGGCATTAGAGCGCATTGGCCACCCGGCCGACAAGATCGAATTGCTAATATTGGGGGGCACCTGGTCCAGTTACCGGCGGGATTACCAGGAATGGTTCGTCAAACGCTGCCTGGATGCAATGAATAGGGTAGAAGCCGAGTCCCTGGTCGAAGCCCAAGCCATCAACACAGCCGGTGATCGACGCAACGTGGGCCTGGTGGTCGAAACCCGGCCGGACCACGTCAACGCCGAAGAGCTACGCTGGCTCCGCTATCTTGGGGTGACCAAGGTGCAAATCGGGGTTCAAAGCCTGGACGATAAGATTTTGAAACTCAACAATCGCGGCGAAACGGTGCAAGATAGCCGGGAGGCTATGCGCCAGTTACGACTGGCAGGATTCAAGATCCACGCCCACTGGATGCCAAATCTGCTGGGCGCCACCCCTGAGAGCGATGTCACGGATTTTGGCCGCCTGTGGCGAGATACCGCCTTGCGGCCGGACGAGCTGAAGATATATCCCTGCATGTTGTTAGAAAACACGGAATTGTTTGAATTCTGGCAAAGAGGCGATTACCAACCATATAGCGAAGAAGAGATCATCGAAGTGTTGATCGCCTGTAAATTACAAGTGCCAGCCTATGTCAGGATCAATCGTATCGTTCGAGATATTCCCACTACCAATGTTGTGGAAGGGATGACGAAAGCCAATTTAAGACAGGTTGTCCAAAGACATATGGCTAAACGGGGTTTAAAATGTCGATGTATTCGTTGTCGGGAAGTCCGCCGGCGGCCGGTCGACCCAGACCAATTATCGCTTCGAGAAGAGGTGTACAAGACGGATGCGACCATCGAACATTTCCTAAGCTTTGAGACCAGCGATCATATCGCCGGCTTTTTGCGCCTCTCTTTACCCAAGCCAGGCATGGCATTGCCAATATCCGAATTGTCTGGGCACGCTATGATTAGAGAAGTGCACGTCTATGGTCCGGCATTGCCCATTGGCGAAGCCAGCAATGGCGAAGCCCAACATATCGGTTTGGGTAGACAGCTGATCGGCAAAGCACAAGAAATAGCCCGTGATGCGGGATTCAGTCAACTAGCTGTAATCAGCGCTATTGGCACTCGTGAGTATTACGCTCGCTTAGGATTCGAACTGGATGGACTGTACATGACCAAGGTGTTGTAAATTGCCATGATTGAAGAATGGTCAAAGTTGGATAGCCAGGTCCTGGGCGATTACCGCGTATTCAGGCTCCGGCAAGATACCAGCCGGTCACCACGAACCGGCCGGGAGCATCATTTTTTCGTTTTGGAGACCGGCGACTGGATTAATGTCATCCCCATCACCCGAGAGGGCCAGGTTGTGCTCATTCGCCAATTCCGGCACGCCATTGAAGCGGTGACCTTAGAGATACCAGGGGGTATGGTCGATCCAGACGATGGCGAACCTTTAGAGACAGCCAAACGAGAGCTGCTGGAGGAAACGGGTTATCAAGCTGAACAAGTAATCCATATCGGGACGATGACGCCTAACCCGGCGATCCTAGACAATCATTGCCATACCTTCTTAGCTTTGAATGCCCGGCCTGTTGCTCCTCCCCAGCCTGATGGGAGCGAGGACATCGAGTTCGAACTGGTGGATATTTCTGATATTCCAGAGTTGATCGCCTCAGGGCAGATCACCCATGCCCTGGTTATATCCGCATTCTACTTTTTCGATCAGTACAAGAAAAGAAACCCTAAGAAACTTCGGTTCCGCTAGCCTCCCCACCCGACTTATCCATATCACGTAAGGCATCAAAAGCCGGCCGGCGCGTCCCGTCAGGAAAGTTAATGGCCCACCACCATTGCTCGTTTTCTTCAGGGGTCCATTCGACATCGGCCAAGTAAATGGTGAAGATAGGACCGATCCATGGTCGCCAGTTATCTTTTGCATACTGGTAGGCCCGCACCAGATATTCGGCCTGCTGCTCTTCGGTAACGGCGTGCCAAGCATACTCGGGATTGTTCGTATCAGTGGTCCACCCCAGCTCCAGGATAGCCGCCTGCTTGTGGGCATCGCCATTAGCCTCCATGATGGCTCGCATATCCTCTACATGCCGGAAGGCAAACCAGCGACCACCGCCATATTCCGGATTGGTTTCTGCTTCTTCAGGCGTTACCTCTGGTGGTGCTTTGTAACCGGGCGCGTTTAAACCCAGGACGTCGAAGTATTCAGCTGCTCCAGCATCATACATCGCCTGTAGGAACTCTTCATCAGGCATCGCCAACGGCAAGCCGGTACCTGTAGGCGCCAAGCCAGCAGAGATGACGATCGCATCCGGATCGGCTTTTTTGATGGCTTGATAACAAATCTTCAGCAGTTCGGTGTACTCTTCCGGATCGGGTGGTTCATCACCCCATTCCCGGCTCAAATTCGGCTCGTTCCAGATCTGGTAGGCATCGATGCGGCCTTTATAACGTTCGCCCAGCAATCCGCAAAAGTCACCAAAATCTTGCAAATCGGCCGGTGGGGCGTTTTCCAAGGGAGGCCAGTCCATTTCCTGGGACCAGAATGGCTGTCGGTCGATGCGAACGAGTAATTTTAGACCGACTTCGTTTACCCTTCTCACGATCTCATCTGGGCGATACCAATCGTATTTGCCTTTCTCTATGCCTTCGATGTCACGCCAGGCAAATGATTGTTTCACCCAACCGAAATCCATTTCATTTACGGCCCTCAGATCGTACTTAATATGGTTCATATCCCACCATAAAAAAGCCTGGATGCCATACTCTGGCGAATCGAAGGGTAGGCGCTTAGATCCGAGGGTGGGAGAGGCAGTTGCAGTTGCCAGATCGGTTGCGGGCATATCTGTTGGCGGAATCGTCGGCGTATTTGGAGCAGTCGGGGAGGCCACCTCCGAAGTCGGCGATGCTTGCTCGGTAACTTTCGTGACCTCAGCCGAAGTGGGCGAGGCCTCTTCAACTTGAGGAGAAGACTCTCCAGTTATTGATGGGTTGGTTGCCGGCCCGGCCGCCGGCGGATCGGATTCCGGCCTGCATGAAACCAACAGTAACAAAGTAAGGGCGAACAGGAATCCGAAGAACTGTTTCACCGGTGATCCTGTTCCCTTCATCCTAGCAACTTATGAACACTGACAACTGACCGCCGACAAATGACCACTGGAGGGTTCACAAATGATCTTGTTCCTTTCATCCTAGCAACAGCTGGCTACTCTGGTTTAGGCATTTCGGCCACTGCCTGGAATGCAGGTCGGGGAGCACCATTCGTGCCTATAATGCTATAAGGTACCGGATCATCGGTCGGCCCATTCCCTTTATTTCCGAAGTCGTAATTGAATAGAAAGGCCAGCCAAACATCCCCAGAATCGTGCATTTGTTGGAAGGCCTGCACGATATACTGGGCTTGTTCTTCCAGTGTATTATCCTGGGCAAATTCAAAGCCTTCTGGGTATGTATCATAGCCTTCGCTGCTGGGCCACCCAAATTCAGTCACACAGAGTTTCTTATTGGGATCGACTGCCTGCACTTTTTGAGCGTATGTATCCAGGGTTGTCTTGAAACTCCAACTATGATGCGGGTTATCGAACGGTCCTCGGAATATCGCTGTGGCCGCTTCGGGCTGAGCACCGGCCTCTTCATACGGAATATCAGGGGCAATATTGTAACCATTGTGGTGAACACCAACGCAATCGGCGTAATTCAATAATCCAGCCGCCAAGGCTTCGTCCAGATAGAGAAAATCGTCATAGGATGTGACCGTATCATGAATGCCAGTAGGTGCCAGCGCTCCGCTAATGACGATGATGTTCGGATCATGAGATTTAATAGTCTCATAAGCCTGGGACAAGAATTGTACGTAACTAGCCGGGCTGAGGCCTTGTGGCGTGGCCCACTCCCGATCCAGATTCTGTTCGTTCCAAACCTCGATGGCATGCACTTTCCCAGGATAACGATTCAAAAGGTCGTCTAAGAAAGCTGTGTATTGGCCGTAGTCGTCTGGAGGTCCGTTCTCCCCACCAGCTGCTCGGGTCCAAGCCGGTGCTCCGACGACACTGAACATCAGATTTATGCCATGTGCATTGGCTTCATCTACGACGCCATCATAAAAAAACCACTGAAAGGTATCAGGATCCGGCTCCACAATAGGCCATTCCATTTGTACCTTAACCCAATCTAGATCGAGGCTATTTCTTATGTTATCCATGGCAAACTTAGGATCTCCCACGACTGCGTGAGATTGGGTGCCATAGCCGAATGCTTCAGCCGGCCAGGGGAACATCGGCTGATTTGCAGGCGGTTCCTCACCAGATTCCCCCGCCTCTTCGGCCGGTTGCTCTTCTGCCTCGCCATCGGTGACGATCACCGGTGGTGGCAATGTTGGCGTCGACAGCGGTGCGGTTGGAACGTCTGGCTGCGTATCGACCGTAGTCTCCGGTTCTGCCTCACCGCCACAAGCTACCAGGATAATCAATATCACGAACAAAATCAGCAATTTTACTTTTCTCATCGTTTATTTCCTGTCAAGCACTTACTAGCCGCCCATAACCTGGCCCAATAAACCACATGATGGACAGCTACCATCTGGCCGCAACATGGCATAGCCCGCCTGTGGATCGGCTCCCCAAGTTGTGAAGTCCACATTGAAGACGATGGCCAAACGGACTTTCCCGCTATTGGCAGACACACTCGCCGCTTCTGCCAACCATTGAGCGTGCTGTCCAACCGTCGTATTGCCAGCCCAAGAGAATCTTTCTGGCACACCACCAAAATCTTCACCAGAAAGATAACCTAACTCAGTGAAGCAAACTGGACGTGAGCCACCAAAAGAATTGTAATACATGTTTAGGGTTGGCAATAAATACCAACTGTAGTGATTGCTACCGGCCGGATGGCCTGAGGCCGCGCTGGGTGACGTGGCACCTGCATTATGGTGCACGCCGATACAGTCCATGTAGTTGGCACCACCAGCCGCTGCGACGCCGGCCATATAACGGGCGTCAGACCAGGCATTCGTTCCGTTGTCAAAACCGGTTGGCGCCGGTGCACCCATAATAACCATCACATTGGGATTGGCCGACTTGATAGCATTGTAGGCTGGGGCCAGCATATTATTAACATACGAAGTAGGGTCAATTTGACCTGCTGGCCATTCAAAGTCGATGTTTTCTTCGTTCCAAACTTCGATGGCGTCTGGACCAAGAGCAGCAACTCCCCCTAAGAATTGAACGTAACTATTGAAGTCGATGCTGCTGGGATAGGCATCGGAGCCGGGTATGCTTAACAGTACTTTGAAGCCATTGCCATGGGCTTGAGCGATGCGGCCGGCTACAGAATCAGGGGAGTCACTTGGCCCCCACTTATGTTGGAATTTCACCCAATTCATCCCGGCACTCTTCATCAGTTGGGGATTAGCCAGGGAATGTGTTTGGCCGCCCAATTCGAAACTTCCACCTGCGGCTGGAGCAATGACCGGTGCCGGGGCAGCCCCTCCACCACCAGCTACCGCTGAAGGTGGTTCAACCTCGATCACAGCCAGCAAATCAACATCCAGTTTTGAGTTAACCGTCAACAAATCGGCAAAGATCCAGCCCTCGGTTCCATCACTCTTTTGGACTTGAAACCAGGTGGAATCGTCGTTGCGTCCTGTCAGGGTCACTTTCGTGCCCTGATCCAAGCCACTGATAATTCCGTAGCCAACGCCAGGGCCTTTGCGGAAATTGGCTGGCGATTTGACAGCTGCATCGGCATCACCCGGGTCGATATCGGCCGCTTGAGAACCAGCGACAGCCGGTGCTGTAACTGTGGGCTCGACTTCGGCAACCGTTTCCTCTTCCGGTTCGGGCGTGGGAGTGGGTTGCGCTTCATTGACAGTTAAATCCAATGAGCCCAGGCTGGCGACGTTGTCGCCATGGGCAAAATCAGCTCGAACGACATATTTACCTGGCTTATCGCTGCCTGTCCATTGAAAGCTTAAATCCTCGCCACTGCTACTGGCCATTACTCCCCCAGACTCATCCTCGACGACCCACACAATGGCCGCACTGGCTGGTTGAGGCACATCACCATCGCCCAGATAGCTATTGATAGCCGCAGCATAACCATCGGCTTGTTCAAGATGACCAAGGCCTCGCACGGCCAGTCCACGCACATTATATCGATTTTGTAAGCGCCCTTGATGGCTGAGAACCGCCTCGCTGCTCAGCCACACCTCATGGGGTTGGTCAGACTGTTCGTATGTGTAGCGATAGGTCAGACTCTCAGGATCCCATTCCAAATCACCAGCGGAACCTGAAAGGGCAACCTCAATCTCCTCGCCCGGCTCGATCTCGGTAGAACCTTTAATAAACTCAAGCTCGCCAAAATACTCAAACGCTTTGTCGCTTTCTACTTCTCGCTCAGTCTCGCCAACGGCGTCGATGGAATTCACCGTGAGCAAAGGAGTCAACTTATACCGGTCAACCTGGCGTGTGGCCCATTCGACGATCTGTTGTGCTTCACCATCATCATCGTACAGGGTCGGATCGAGGGGCATCTGCAAGTATATGACATCGGCCGTCTGTCCAATTGCTTGCCAATCGTGGCCGGCCGTGTCGAATAATCCCTCATTAACGAATGGGGTTTCTAAGGTGACGATCAGGTCTAAATCCTGCTCGTGTAACGTGCCAGCAAGTTTACTTACAAAGGCAGTAAAAGCACCACGTTGGGCCGGATAAACACCCTGGTAGTCGAGGTTGACTCCATCAAAGTCTCCAGATTGAGCCTTGTCCACCAACTCCTGTACATTCCTTTCCTGGGAGCTGGGATCAGCTAATAGAGAGGATAAGGAAACCGTATCTAAGATGGCACCCGTATTGGTAGCCCTAAGATATTGTTGGTAGCCACCAGTGGGAACTGAAACGACCTCACCCAGCAATCGCCCCCCCTCGGCTAAGGTCAACGTACCGGCCGACACTTCGGTCAGAGAGGGCAACACGGCCGATGGTAATTCCTGTGCTGGCAGTACTTCTGCACCGATCTCTGGTTCAGCCGGATTCGACGTCTGCATGAGGGCTAGCGCCCTCGGAAGTGGTCCCTCAGCTGATGTGAGAAGAGTGCCGTTTTCGCTAACCTGGCTTGGTACGAAATTCCAAGCCTGCCCATCCCAACCGTAAAGATCCAACGTCTGGTAAGGCTGAGCCTGTTCGGGTATGACGATTTCGGCTTTGCCTTCTGGGACACCGCCGGCCTCATCAACCTTATAATTGACAATATAAACGTCGCTGGCGAGCGTCAGGTTTGCCGATATTGTCCCGGCTGCGCTGGTCCATTCTTCGCCAGCATCTCCACTTAAGAAAGTCGATTGAGCTAAAACCTCAGTTCCTACATCCTCAGATGTACTCGTCAGAGATAAAGAAAATTCATCAGAGGGATTTAGCGAGTCTTCTGACTCTGCTTGAGCCTGAGTAACACCGGTTTCAGCCTCACCGCCAATACCTAACCTCTCTGCCAATGATATCGGGGGCAATAATAGTCCGGCGATGATAAGGAGAACCACCAAGACGATTCCAGCAATGATTAATCCAGTAAAACGCCGGTTATTCTCCTCTGGGGTTTCTTGCCCCTCTTCGGTCGGGCGCTCTTCATCCATAACTTTTTCCTCCTCCAAGCCGGCGTTTTGGCGATGCTCTGTTGGTTCGGATTCATGCATTCTTCCCGCACACAAAGCCTGGCTTACCGGCTGTTATTTTTCAAAGAGCCTACTAGTTTACGTATTTTCTGGCCATTGACATGGTATCTCTCGGTCGTCATTAACCGATGGCTCATCTAAAGCCCATTCGAGACCAGTTTGAATTTTCAAGCAAACAAAAGGCGGCCGTCTCACAACGCCGCCGGTTCAACTATCTATCTAATAAAAGGTTCGTCAGCGGGAAATTCTAGCACATGGGGTGAGTCCCGCCAAACATAATGAATGGAGCAAGGGTGGATCGTAGGAGCAGAGAAGGCTTACCGTTCGGGAATGATTTAGGTATTCCAAAATGCGAAAACCTGATGTGTTGATCAAGCGATTGGCCAAATCATTATGTCAAACACTTGGTGCCAGGATTGTGGCTCCAAAACACTTAACTTATGTCAAGACCATAAACCAGAGTATCGGTATGGAAGTCTTTCCAACCAAACCAAAATACGATCGTACTTTTAATCCGTTCTAGTGAACTACCGGCCATTTTTCCTGAAGTTGCCTGGCCGGTGAGGGCATTCCATGTGCTGCCAGTTTCCAAATCCCTCAATGTGAAGGGATTCTCCGAGGAAATCTCAAAGGATAATGTTTCATCCCCTACCCGGCGATCGTAAACGACACCGGTCCCATTCTGGCGATAAAATACTACCAGAATATCCTGACCGGCTACAGTATCATTGACCATTTGTTCGCTGCTGAGCACCCTGAAAGGATAGGCGATGGCCGTCCCATCGATTTCAACGCCGATCACGAACTCTTTCGTTGCCAGGCGGTCATCCCTGAAAGTTTCGCCAATAACACCGGCCGAATTTGATTGGTAATAGCCAACATAAGGATCGCGACCCCCTCTAAATCCTTTCCTCAAAGCCAGCGTTTCCGGGTGCATCTCTTTCCATTGCCCCCAAGTCGTATGCCAGGAAGGCAAAAACTCCAGCTTTGTCCCTTGCATATCACCAGCTACCGATTCACCAAGTAATTGACTCCAAAGAGATTCAGTCTGCCGGTCATACATAACGAGCACGTTACGAATCAGTTTTCCCGAGACACCAAATGTGAGCTCGCGATCTTCAACTTCTCGAGCATACACGATGCCCGTAAAACATAGCGGTCACCAGGTAACGGCGAGCTTAATGCCGCCGACAGTATCGTTCACTATCTCGTGCGAGCTCAATAAGGGAATGGAGTAAGCCCGAGCATCACCATTAAACTCGACGCCCAATATCAGCTCGTCGTCATCATATGTCTCATTCGCTTCTTCCAGGGCAATAAATTGCGGATTATCAATGGCCTGGATGGCATCACGGGGTAAAACCGTCACGATTTCATAGTTATCGTATTTTTCGCCTGTCGAAGAGCGCAAGTTATCAGCACCTTTTAGATCTTCTTGGGTAGACGTATTCCTTGAATCGGCCGTCTGAGCGCATGCAACCAATAGTAGGCTAAAGCACAGAAACAACCAGTTGTTTGAGACACCGCGGACTTTCTTGAAAATCACTCTTCTTTATCTCCAATTCAGGTAATCGTCGACGCTAACTCACCTCGACTCAAAAATGATTCTCTAAAAAACCATTACCCCACCCCAAAACCCGGTACTTAATGGATTTGTCATAGCCAATTTTAACAGAGCTAAGGAGACAATTCTGTAATTTTGACACCCTCCCGGCCGCTGCTATACTCTCGAGCGGTTATTGATTGACATCCCACGGATTCTCATTGAGCGACTTTTAGGAGTATTTCATGGCATCGGTAGCACAACTCTTCGTAAATATGCCCAAGGCCTTTGACGCCAATAAGGCTGGCGATATGAACGCTACAGTTCAGTTCGACTTATCAGGTGAAGGTGGTGGTCAATGGTATGTGGTCGTGGCCGATGGGATTTGCGATGTCGAGCAAGGTGCGGCCGAATCACCTACGGCAACTATCCGGATGGATGCAGACGACTATGCTGCCCTGGTTGCCGGTGACCTGAATGCAATGGAAGCGTTCATGCAACAGAAAATCAGAGTCGAGGGGGACTTGAATACGGTTATGAAGTTCCAGACCCTTTTCGGATAGCCTGACAACACCATTACCAGATTATTCTCGACAATTAAGAAGCTCTGCCGGTAGACACGGTTGAGCTTTTTTTACGCCAATTGTTCGATATGATTCAGGGCTAATTCGGGATAATCTTTGGACTCGGCGATCGCTGGATCCAGACCAAATAATTTTAATAGTTCGGTAATCAAGGACGCCTTTCGTTCGGCATCACTTCTAGACCAAGTCCGCGATTTGATCTCCAGAAAATAGCCTGGCATCTCCGGTTTTGTCACCTGGTCGACATTGACTGCAAAGTCCGTCTCGCGATAGAGAATGCGCCAGCGTCGCCGATCCTTGTGAACCTCTACCTCAATCAAGGGCGCAAAGTATTCCCGGTAGAACCGCAGGCTCTGTTCGGCCGGGGCGAGATAGCGAGAACGGGATAACATGACGGCATTAGGATATTCACGCTCGTGCGCTTCACCTAAAAGCGTCAGCCGTGAACGAGCCTGGTATACTTTACCTTCATCATCCACAAATTCGTCCTCGCGATAACGCAATCGCGCAGCATCGGGATCGTGGCCCTCAAAAATAAAATAGCTGTCATACTGCCGGTAATGAGCTTTCTTAGTAATCTGCACCTGTTCCCCTCGCAGAACTGCCAACACTTGTTCGTCGTCGAGAAGTGGAAGCTTTACCTGGACCTCGAAACTTTCCTGGCGTTGAACGCCGGCCAAAATGACAAGTTTATTAAAGGGGCTAGACTCACGTTCTACGACAAATAAGTCAATTTTAGCCGCGATCTCGGCTGCTTGTTCTTTGGTCTTGTTTTCGTCCATGGTCAACAACTGGCGATCTCGCATGAGCCATCGTCCATTACACAACACGTGGATGACGTCTGTGCTTTTGGCTGCGTAAACGAGCCGGGAGTACACAGCATCCGAATGATTATGGAAGTGGGGCCAATTATGAATCCTATCCATAGCCACAATGGCCAGGTCCGCCCGCTTACCTGGTTCCAAGCTGCCCGTCGTATCAGCCATGTGCAGAGCCCGGGCACCACCAATTGTCGCCAATTCCAGCGCGGTTCGGGCGGGCAGCACCGTCGGATCGGCGCTAACCGTCTTGGCTAGCAAGGCCGCCAATCTCATTTCCTCAAACATATCCAGATCATTATTACTTGCTGGGCCATCAGTTCCAACCCCAATATCCAGACCTAATTCCAACATTTGCCCGACCTGGGCGATGCCGCTGGATAACTTTAGATTGCTGGTCGGGCAATGGGCGACGCCAGCATTTGCTTTCTTTAGCGCATACATCTCTTCACGATCGATATGAACGCAATGTGCTGCCAGCAACTTGGTTTTCAAAATGCCGTGCTCTTCGTTCCAAGGCACGACCAGCATATTGTGTTCTTGGCGACAATTCTCGACTTCCAAAGCTGTTTCGCTGATATGTGTGTGTAGGGGCACGTTAAAGGAGCGGGCCAGGTCTGCGCATGCCCGAAGTAACTCAGGGGTAGCTGTGTACCAGGCATGAGGGGATACGGCTGGCTGGATGAGCGGGTGGTGGTTCCACTTTTCTATGAATCGCCGGCAGAGGACCAGCCCATCTTCATAACTTTCAGCGTCAGGTGCAGGGAAAGTCAAAACAGTCTGGCCTAAAAGAGCCCTCATGCCTATTTGGGAGGTGGTCTCAGCGATGGCGTCTTCAAAATAATACATATCGGCAAAGGTCGTTACGCCAGAACGAATCATTTCCGCGCAAGCGACCTCGGTTCCAAGCTGCACAAATTCCCAGGTCACAAACTCCCGCTCGAGAGGCATCAGATAGCCCAACCAGACGTCAAGCCGTAAATCATCGTTTAAACCTCGCAAGAGGGTCATTGGCACGTGAGTATGGGCGTTGATCATGCCGGGTATCACAGCCTGTCCGTGACAGTCCACAGTTTCGGCCGCCGTGTATTGGGCACTCAGATCGTCGGCAAGCCCGACAGCTTCCACGCTATCGCCAACCACCGCTACCGCACCTTGTGGAAAAACGTCGTAAGATCCATTCATGGTTATGACGGTTCCCCCAGTCAGCAATAAATCTACCTTCTTAGCCATTTATACCTCACATCTGACAACAGCCGCTCTTCGCCCACATGCATCAGGCATTATACTAGGTTTCTGTCGCAGCCCGTAAATGCTATAATGCCATCATTGAAAAAGAAGATGCCTATCTGGTGACAACAACCGGGAGAATCACGAATCGATCATGCGAATGGTAGAGATAATCGAACAAAAGCGCGACGGGGGTGAATTATCAAGCGAACAAATAGATTCGTTCGTGAAAGCATATACAGCTGGTGAAGTTCCAGATTACCAGGCTGCGGCTCTTTTGATGGCTATATATTTCAGGGGCATGAGCAGGCGCGAGACAGTCGATTTAACCATGGCCATGGCCCGATCCGGGGATCAGTTGGATTTACATGACGTCGTACCATTCGTCGTCGATAAACATTCTTCCGGTGGCGTGGGAGATAAAACGACTCTCGTGGTACAACCGGTTGTCGCTGGTTGTGGCGTTCCTGTCGGCAAGATGAGCGGGCGAGGGTTGGGACTGACCTTTGGCACGTTAGACAAATTGGAATCGTTTCCTGGCTGGTCACCCGGGCTGACCCTAGAGCAATTCAAACGCCAACTAGGTGAAATCGGCCTCGTTTTAGCCGGTCAGACAGCCGACCTGGCGCCGGCCGATGGAAAACTTTACGCCTTACGCGACGTGACTGCCACTGTGGCCAACGTCTCCCTCATCGCCGCCTCCATCATGTCAAAAAAGCTGGCCGCAGGAGCCGATGCCATTGTGCTGGATGTTAAAATGGGTAAGGGCGCATTCATGACCACGCTGGACGAAGCTCGTGAATTAGCCCGGATGATGGTGGACATTGGCAACGACGCCGGCCGAAAGACCGTGGCCCTTATCGCGGACATGAACCAACCTTTAGGACATGCAGTCGGCAATGCTTTAGAAGTCAAGGAAGCCATTGCTACGCTTAAAGGCGATGGCCCGGCCGACTTTTGGGAGCATTGTTTAACAGTGGCTGGTCACATGCTGGTTCTGGCTGGCAAAGCAACGAACCTGGAAGAGGCAAAAAAACTGGCCACAGAAGCGCGAGATGATGGCCGTGCGTTAGCCAAATTTAGGCTGATGATCGAACGACAGGGTGGATCGGCTGAACTGGTCGATGCGCCTGAAGGATTTGAGCTGGCCAAATACGTAGAACCAGTCTTTGCCCCTCGTAACGGTTATGTCGCCAGCATAGACGCTGGGGTAATCGGCTGGAGTTGCTCGCGGCTTGGCGGCGGCCGGGAGATCAAGAATGAGCCAATTGACCATGCAGTAGGCATGGTTATCCCCATTAAAGTAGGTGACAAATTAGATAAAGGAGACCAGATTGGGGTCATACACGCCAATGATCCGTTCAAGCTCGATCTGGCCAAAGTTGAATTGTCCAAGGCGATCAGCTGGTCCGATCAACCGATAGAACCTTTGCCACACTTTTATGATACGGTGACATGAAACAAGAAATCATCTTTGGCCTGGCCCTGGGTGGAGGTGGAGCACGGGGCTCCGTTCATATCGGCGTATTAATGGAGCTCGAACGATTTAGCCTCTGGCCGGATATCGTCACCGGTACCAGTATCGGCGGTCTAGTCGGGGCACTCGTCGCCTCTGGACTGGATTCCGAACAAATTACCAGGGTTTTCCGCCAGATGCGCTTTGGCCAAATGTATGCCATGCCCTGGCAAAAGCCAGCCCTTATGGACACGCACAAACTTGAGAAGCTTCTCCAGGATACAATCGGCCGGCCTACCTTCGACGATTTAGAAATCCCTTTGGCGGTTATCGCCACCGATCTGGTTAATCGGGTCGAGGTCGTGATAGAAACTGGAGATGTGGTCTCGGCCGTATTGGCGACGACCGCGTTTCCGGTGATTTTTGCTCCTGTAAACAGGAATGGCCAGACATTGATTGACGGGGGCGTATTAAACAACACTCCTTTTAACGTGGCCCAAGAGCGGGGGGCAAAACATGTATTGGCTATCGATCTGGCCAATAGTGCACCTTACGGAACTGAAGTGCCTTACCCGCCGCGAAATAATTTCCTAACCCGGTTCCTAACCCGAGCCCAGCGCGATCCCATGTATCAAGCTGTTTCGACCCTGGCTGACATCATGACTGCCCAGAACGTAAAGCAACATTTAAAGGTGGCCAAACCCGATGTTTTTTTACAGCCAGACGTCGGCAACATTGGGCTCTTTGACTTTCATCGTCTTGACGATGGCATTGCCTTGGGGAGGGAAGCGGCACAGTCGGCTAATAAAGAGATGCGAGAGTTGGCCGAACGCGTGCGAGAGGCACATGGGAATTAGATTCATGTGGAGACAATAATATGGATATCATGGGGGTTGACGTTGGCGGCTCCGGCATCAAAGGCGCGTTGGTCGATGTAAAGAGCGGTGAATTGAGCACCGATCGAATCCGCGTCAAGACCCCTCAGCCCGCAGCACCCAAGGCCGTCATTTCCTCAATCAAAAAATTGGTTCGCACCTTTGATTATACCGGTCCTCTAGGAGTTGGTTTTCCCGCAGTCGTTCAAGATGGCATTGTCTTATCCGCCGCCAATGTGGACGACAAATGGATCAATTATCCCGGGCAAAAAGGGATCTCCAAGGAAACAGGTTGTCAAGTGACGCTGCTGAATGATGCCGATGCCGCCGGTTATGCTGAGATGCGCTTTGGCGCCGGTCGTGACCGCCTGGGCGTGGTGATGATCATCACTTTAGGCACTGGTATTGGCAGTGCCTTATTCGTGAATGGCCGCCTCGTTCCCAATACAGAGTTGGGCCATCTTTATCTGCCCGGCCATTCATTTGACGCAGAGGAGTACGCTTCTGACAGAATCAGATCGGCCGAGGATCTGAGTTGGCAAGAGTGGGCCAAAAGGCTGGACCAGTATTTGCTTCACTTGGAGCGATTATTTTCGCCGAATATGTTTATTTTGGGTGGTGGTGTAAGCAAAAAGCATGAGAAATTTATCCCGCACCTTTCCGTCCGGGCAAAGGTGGTAGCGGCTCAATTACGCAACGAGGCCGGTATTGTGGGCGCAGCAATGGCGGCCACCGAAGGCTAGAGTTATTCATGCAATTATCACTTAAAGGCCAAAAACCTGGACCACGGCTGGCCTTTTTGCCTGAGGCTGATGTAGAAAGGTTGGCCGAATATCTCGTCGCTTTTGCCAACAGCGACGGTGGAACCATCGTTTTGGGCTTGAATGAAGATGGCCAAACCGGTGATACCATCTGGGATGAAGAAGCTGAAGGTGCGCTACGCGCTGCTGCTTCCTTATGTAGCCCGCCAGTCCCCAGTCGATGGTTGTCCATGGACACGGCCCAAGGATCGCTTGTCGGAATCCAGGTCAGTCGCAGTTCCGAACTCCATAGCCTGGATGACGGCCGGGTGCTAATCCGTAGTGGCTCCCAAAATCGAGTGCTAGGTGGGAGTGAGATCAGCCAGCTTGCTTCGAGTAAGACAGCGGCCGATTTTGAGGCCGATATTGTGCCAGGAGCGCGACGCTCGGATTTTGACGAGGAGTTCCTCGATGAATACCTGGCCAAGCGCGAAACAAGGGGGGTATCCCGAATCGGCCCTCTTTCTGAGCTTTTATTCGAGATTGGAGCGGTCGACGCCAATGGCCAGCCCACTGTGGCCGGAATTTTACTTTTTGGCAAAAACCCCCAAGCTTTTTTACCGCAAAGCGGCGTTGTATTTGTGAAATTCCCTAGCACCGAGCCTCGTAGTGAAGAGGGCAAAGCGGGTTATGGTCGGCGGGACGAGATCGAAGGCCCGGTGGCCCGTATTGTCGAAAGAACCTGGAATATCGTGTGGGAGGAGATGCGGGTGGGAGCCGTTGTCAACGACCTGCGCAGAGAGGAACTCACTGAATACCCCCCATTTGCCGTGCGTGAAGCCCTGGTAAACGCCGTTGCCCACCGCGACTACCGCGTGCGCGGTAGGCGAATCGAAGTGCGCATGTACAGCAACCGCTTGGAGGTGATCAGCCCCGGTGGCTTACCTGGTTACATCACCGTCGACAACATCGTCGAAGAACACTACTCTCGCAACCCGCGTCTGGTTAATGGTCTTTTCCAGTGGGGTTACATCGAAGAGTTGGGTCTAGGCATTGACCGGATGATCGAGGATATGGTCCAGGCTGGTCACTCACCCCCTGAGTTTAAAGATACGCCTCACTCCTTCACCGTCAGCCTATCAAACGAACGCCAACGAGGGGCCATGCCTCGATGGACGCAGATTATGAACGAAAGACAGGCCCGGGCTCTGACTTATGTTCGCAGCAATGGGAGCATCACCAATCGCGAGTACCAGCGCCTCTGCCCTGACGTCTCTAGCGAGACACTTCGCCTTGATTTGGTTGACCTGGTCGAACGTGGCTCGCTCTTAAAAATCGGCTCTAAAAAAGGCACTTATTACATTTTAAGAAGTGAAACCTGATGGGCAATTCATTTTTTATCCCAAATTTATCCCAAATCGATATTTGGGATATTTTGGTTTATGGGAAGTGATCCCTTTCGACTTCCTTGACTTTGCATGAGATTTGCCACGCCTTTAGCCCTCATTTTGCTACTACTCTTTCCCTATATTATCTGGTTAGGCAGGCCAGAAAAAGGTACGGCGCGCTGGCGAGATTGGGCGAGCCTGATTTTAAGGCTGCTCATCATTCTTCTCCTAATCCTAGGGCTTGCCGGCGCACAATTGGTTAGTGCTTCTGATGAGCTGGCGATCGTCTTCCTCGTAGATGCTTCAGATTCGATAAATAGAGAGCAAGCCCAACAAGCGGAATCATTCATTCAACAAGCCATGGAAGGATTGGGGCCAAACGACAAAGCGGCCATGGTTGTTTTCGGAGCCAATGCCCTGGTCGAAAGGCCAATGAGTGCCCTGGCCGATCTGGCACCCATCACTTCAATTCCAGAAAGATTGCACACGGATATCGGGGAAGCTATCCGGCTAGGCCTGGCTCTGTTCCCGGCTGGCAGTGCGCGACGACTGGTATTGCTTAGCGATGGGGTAACAACTCAGGGCAATGTGTTGGAAGCCGTCAGACTGGCGACCGCAGGGGACATAAGTATCGACGTCATACCGTTGCCCCGCGATTCCCTTGCGGTCGAAGCTTTTTTGATCGAGGTGGATGCACCAAGTCGCGTTGGCGAAGGGGAGACATTTAATATCAACGTCTCCGCAGAAAGTACAGAAAATATGCCGGCTGAACTTCAAGTTCTTGCCGCTGATCTCGTGGTTTACGACCAAACTGTTCAATTACGGCCGGGCATTAATAGCTTCGCGATACCGTTGCGAGCTGGCTCACCCGAATTCGCCCGATATGTCGTTCAACTGACACCCTTAAAGGATTCCATTTATCAAAATAATCAGTTGGCCGCTTTTACGGATATCATAGGTGCACCTTCGGTGCTCCTCGTCGCCAATGAGGATCAACTTGATGACCGTGGCAATCACTTGCCCGATGAATCTATTCAACTACAGTTAGCTTTGGAAGCAACTGGCTTAAACGTTGAGCGAACGACACCAACGGCCCTGCCCTCCAATCTGGAAGATCTTACCAGTTACGATAGCGTCGTGCTGGTGAACGTCAACGCCAAAGAACTTTCACAGCGAAAGATGAATGCTCTACAGCATTACGTCCGGGATCTAGCTGGAGGCCTGGTAGTCGTCGGAGGTCCTGAAAGCTACGGCATGGGGGGTTATTTTCTAACCCCCCTTGAGGTGATCCTGCCGGTAGAAATGCAGATCAAAGATCAAGAACGGTTTCCTTCGGTAAGCATTGCCATCGTCATCGATCGTTCGGGCAGCATGGCCATTCAAGAAGGGGGCGTGACGAAGATTCAACTGGCGGCTGAGGGCGCTGTGCGGGTGGTTGAACTACTGAATGATCTGGATGAGATCGCCGTGATTCCGGTGGATACCGAGCCAGATCAGCCGATCGGACCGGCACCGGCCACCAACCGTTCGGAGATCATCGCTCGTATCCGAAAAATTGGAGCTGGTGGCGGTGGAATATTCGTTCGCACCGGTTTAGAAGCGGCAGCCAAAGCCTTGGCCGAGAGCTCCAACGACGTCAAACATATCATCCTGTTGGCCGATGGTGCTGACTCGGAACAAAAGGAAGGTGTACCAGAATTGATTGAGGCTCTATCGGCCGAGGGGATATCGCTCTCCACAGTGAGTATCGGTGAAGGTCCAGATGTGCGCTGGCTACAAGAGATGGCTGAGTTGGGCGGAGGCCGTTTTCATTTTACCGATCGTGCAGCCAATCTGCCCCAGATTTTTACTCAAGAAACGACGAGCATCCAGCGCTCTTACCTGGTCGAGGAACGTTTTTTCCCCTCCTTGGGCGACTCTCCATTTGCCCGGCAGCATGCCATTTTTCAGGCCATGGCTAATTCAGGCATCACCCGCGTTCCGCCACTCATGGGCTATGTCGGCACTAGCCCAAAGGATACGGCCCAAATCATCCTGTCAACTCATCTAGGGGATCCACTGCTGGCCGCCTGGGAGCATGGTCTTGGCCGGTCCGTGGCCTGGACATCAGACTCAAGTAGCCGGTGGGCAACAGATTGGGTGCAATGGCCCGGTTTTGCATCTTTCTGGTCCAATGTCGTTCGCTGGTCGATCCGTGACGAGCGTCAGGGCCAAATTGATGCAAACGTGATTCTGAGCGACGGAGAAGCCCGGATAGTGGTTGATGCTCGAAACGATAGCGGTGGTTATCTTAACGAGCTTACCATCGAAGCAACCGTGGTATCGCCCGATGGAGAAAGTGATAACATCTCATTTCAGCAGATTGGCCCCGGGCTATATGAGGGGCGATTTATCCCCCATGATGAGGGCGCTTATTTTTTAAGGATCACTGGCACGACACGAGAGGGTGAAGCTATTGCCGGTCAGACGATCGGTTGGGTGTTAGGGTATTCGCCAGAATATGGCACACTAAAAACCAACCCCCAGCTTCTGAGCCAGATCGCCGAAATTAGCGGCGGCCGGACTTTTGATGTAACTGCTGTTGAGGAAGCCGGGGCTGTATTTGAAAGGTACCGGCCCGGAACAAAAACTAGCCAGCCTATCTGGCCGTGGCTCGTTGGTCTTGCCATAATTCTTTTACCCTTAGACATCGCCGTTCGGCGTCTAGCAATCACCAACCGTGATGCGCGAAGAGCCTGGGAGGTAACCTTTGGCCGGCTGCGATGGAAATCCAGGCCGGTGAGCGGCCGGAGCGAACAGGTGGCTCGCCTCTTTCAGGCCAAGTCTCGGGCAGCGTCCTCTCGGGATATTGAAGGAGATTCAATAAAGGGATCCTCAGTAATAGACGTTTCGACGCAGGATATGTCAGACACCGGAACAATGGGTGAACTAAAAGGCCTGGAGACACCAGCTAAACCAGAAGGCCCTGATGTTCCTCAGGATGACCAATCATTGGCTTCTCATCTACTTAGAAAGAAACGCCAGCGTCAGACCGGTACGGGCAAAGAGGATGAAACATAAATTTGTCCGTTCACGATTGCGTTCAGCCACACCCATGTTATAATGCTGTCCGATTCGTTGTTCTTATTTGTAGTGCCATGACATCTAAATCGCCAAGAAACCGATCAAACTCAGGTATTCATTTGCCATTATGGGGTTTGGGGCTGCTGGCATTGGTAATCACCCTATTCATCGTCATAAGCTCTATCTGGTTATTCAGGACGGTCTTGGACATGGCTTCGGAACTAGACATCTCCAATCCAGTATTTGGTGAGGTTGCCGAAACAACCGAAGAAGTAATAAATGAACCTGAAGTTCAATCATCTGGTTCATCCATAGAACCACAACCAATCATATCCAATCCCTTGCCACAAAGATGGTCAGGACTCGATCGGGTGACAATCCTAATCTTAGGTATTGATCAGCGTTGTGATGAAGATGGTCCAACTCGCACCGATACCATGATGGTGATAACCATAGACCCGATAGGGCTTTCTGGTGCGGTGCTATCGCTTCCTCGTGACTTATGGGTTGAAATACCTAACTTTGGCTTAGATAAGATCAACCAGGCCCATTTTCTGGGTGAGGTACATGATTATCCAGGCGGTGGTCCTGCCCTGGCGGTCGAAACCGTAGAAAACATATTAGGGATCAATATCGACTACTTTGCCACCATTAACTTTGAGGCCTTTGTCGAACTGGTAGATGAAATAGGCGGCATTGAAGTCGAGGCGGCCGAGGATATTGAGGATGATACCTATCCGGACAATTGTTATGGATATGATCCGTTCTATCTTAGTGAAGGCAAGCACCAATTAGATGGGCAGACTGCTCTCAAATATGCTCGAACCAGAGCCACATTTGGAGGGGATGTGGATCGGGCTGGTCGGCAGCAAGAGGTTATCTTAGCTGTTCGTGATAAGATTCTGCGCCTGGATATGGTACCCCAGCTCCTGACACGCTCCCCCGAACTATGGCGAATCTTCCAACGGAATGTGGAAACCGACCTAACGTTGAATGAGGTTGTCCAACTTGGGCTTCTGGCCCAGGATATTCCTAGGGAGAATATCCGCAATGAAGTACTGGATTACGACTACGTCTATAATGAAGTAGCGCCCAATGGACAAGCTGTATTGATTCCTGTCAGAGAGAATATTCGTGACTTGCGCGATCAGTTGTTCGCTCCTCCGGCAATCCCGACTCCAGTGATTGAGAATTTGCCACAGATGATGGTTGAAGAAGCCGCGCGTGTTGCCATTTACAACGGTACGCAGGAATTTGGTTTGGCTGGAGAAACACAAGAATATTTACTTGACTACGACCTAAATGTAGTGGAAATCGGCAACGCTGATTCGAGTGAGTATCAGAGCACTCAGGTTATTGACTACGGATCCAACCCAAACACAACCCTCTACCTTACCCGGCTGATGAAAATTCCTCCACTAAACATCAGCAGCTCCAGGAACCAACCGGATGGCGAATTTGATGTGTTAGTCATCTTAGGCGGTGACTGGGAAATACCAGAGGCCGAATAAAACTACCGGACTGGTAACTAATCCCTTTGTGATAGGGATAGCTCATAGACTTCCTTCTTTCGCCAACCAGACATTTGAGCCACAATGGCAGCAGCTTCTTTACGTTTAATGCCTTTGGATAATTGTTCTGCCAGGCTCTCGCGCACCTCAGACTCAGTCCAGCGATAAACTTCTTCGCCGGGGCCCGCCACGATGACGGTCAATTCACCCCGAATTTTGCCCTGGCTAAAATGCGTGATCGCCTGACTGATATGCCCTCGCCAAATCTCCTCATGCAACTTTGTCAGCTCGCGGCCGATAGACAATTGGCGGTCACCCAACAGATCGCGCATATCGGCCAGCAACTCCAGAATTCTATGTGGTGCTTCATACAAGACCAGAGTATAGGGCAGGAGAGCCACATCGTTTAGAATTGCACGCCGAGCATTCTGCTGGCGGGGCAAAAACCCCAGAAAAAGAAATTTGTCAGTCGGCAAACCACTGATCACTAACGCAGCCGTCGCAGCCGATGGTCCCGGCACGGGAACCACCTCAATGCCCGCTTCGATAGCTTCTTTTACCAAGCGATAGCCAGGATCAGAAAGGCCCGGCATACCAGCTTCGGTCACCAGGGCGACGTCATTCGTTGACATGGCATCGATCAGTTGGGATAAACGCCCCTGATCACTGTAATCGTGGTAACTTAGCATCGGGGTTTCAATCTGGTAGTGTTTTAGCAGGCGGCCGGTGGTACGCGTATCCTCAGCGGCGATCAGGCCTACCTCCCCCAGAATGCGCAGCGCTCTCAGGCTGATATCTTCCAGGTTGCCAATGGGCGTGCCAACCAGATAAAGGATAGGCATCGGAATAAAGTGGATCAGCGGCCAAGGGGCCGATCTCCAACACCCTTAATGATTTTGTACAAAGACGATGTAGAGTAAATTCTGGTTACAGCTTGCCCGGGTCTGGACCCGATAAACCTGGGATACAGCCGTGCCGTTTGAAGTTTCCAATTGAACATTGTGATCTTGGACCCGAGGCGCGTCGAACAGAAATTGTTCATAGCCACTTGGCCCATATGCTGGCGCATCGCCAACGGTAACGCGTTTGTCAACGCCACTTTCCCAAATATGAACACGGTACTGGCCATAGGGGACTGGATTCCCTTGCAAATCGAAAACCTCTCCGGCAATTCCCATCCAGTTACAGCCGGCCGCATTGGCGTAGTTCTGCAGGTATTGTGGGCTTACGACATCTTTGGTAAAAGGAAAAGGTGAACGCGTACTAGTAGCCGTGGGAGATGGTCCAGGCGTAGGCGTATCGGTTGGCGTGGGCGTGGGCGTCTTAGTTGGCGTCGGAGGAGGAAATGTCGGTGTGATAGAAGGCGTCAGAGTCGGTCGGAGCGTGTTGATGGGGACAGGTGTCGCCGTATTTTGTTCAGGTATAGGTGTATGGGTTGGCGGCAGTTGGCCAATATCGGTCGTTTCCGTCGGGATCGGTGACGGCGTAAACGTCGGTGGAGCTACGGCAGCCGCTAAAAGAGTTGGGGTTGGTTCGCCTTGAAATCCCAGCAAATCTGCAAAGAAATTATCCGGGGTCACAAAAATTAAGACCAGGAATGCCACAACTGCACAAGCACCGAAAAGAAACAAAATGGTCAAGACATTAAGCAAGTTGAAACCTCGACCCCTATTTCTAGTGGACTCTGCCTGTAACTCATCTTCGTCTAAAAAATTTGCATCAGGATTAAATCCAGCTTCAGCCTGAAATTCGGACTCACCCTGAAATTCAGAATTGTAACTATCGTCCATCGTTTTTCCCTTCGTATCCCGTGACACCTTCCTGAAAACCTGCTGAAGTTTTTAGGTGCTAGTGTCGACAAAACGGATGATCTCGGCCTGTGCCTCACGCTCCGCCAGCCATGACTCAAATCTTTCCTGCAGGCGTGTATACAACAAGTCGGCCGTCAATTCACGTTGCGGATCCCTCTCAATAACCGTAACAATATAAAATGTCGTCCCGGTACCATCAGCTAAAGTACCGGAAATTACCTCGCTCACTTCACCCGGTTGTAAATTGAAGGCGGCTTCCTCGACCGCTGGAACCAGCAAAGACCCTCGAGCGAAGAAGCCCAGGTCGCCGCCATTCTCCCCAGTCACGCGATCCAGCGAATATTGTTGGGCAAGAAGGGCAAAATCAGCTCCATTGCGCAGTTGATCCAGTAACGATTGGGCCAGTGTTTGATCGTCAACTTGAATATAGCTGGCGTGCACTTGCTCTACGGCAGTTGGTACATCTGCGGTAACGACAGCCACCGTCTCTTCCGTTAACATCTCTGTCGCCAGAGCCTCTCGAAATTCTTCCCTGGTTAACTGGTTAGTCTCTAACCAGGCCTCAAAGCTTTCCGGGCCACCGGACAGTTCCTCTAACTCTGCTAAGCGCGCATCCACCGTTTCAGGTGCCAGGGAAATGCCGAATTCCTCAGCCGCTTGGGATATCAGCTCTGTCTCAATTAAAGCATCCAAAACAACCACGCGGTAATTCGTTGTTTGCTCATCAGGCGACAGGCCCAGTTGGGCCTGAGCCTGTTCGTAACGAGATAGCTCTTTTTCATAATCGGCCAGAAAGATAGGCCGGCTATTGACAGATGCGGCCAATGGTTCGGTAGGTGTTGGCGTAGGAGGTATTGGAGTAGGTGGTTGGGCCGTGTCTGGCGCGCCCGATGGATCAGGTGTATTAATTTCCGGTAAAGGGGTTGCCCCCGGTGAAACGCCCGCTGTAGCCGCTGCCGGAGGTGATACGTCTTCGCGACAAGCGACGATGAAGGCCAAAGCCAATAGAAGCAAACCAAAGAAGATCCGTCGAAGCATACTACTATACCCAAACTTTGAAGAGGGGTAGAAACACCCACAGCTAATAATTTAATACGACATAATGTTTGCAGGATTATACACCCGCAATAGGTCCTTGCAACAGAGTACCTGAGTACGGCTTGACTTGTTTGAGTTCATTTTTAAGAGAAAACCAATGGGAATCGGCAAGGCTCAGTTATGATTTTTCACTGGCTTCATGAATCCAAAACGCCATGATAGCTGTGGCGGCCGACATCGTTATGGCGGAAACCAGGCCTAGTAGTTGAAGATCTCCTTGGGTCCAAAGGATCGGTCCTACCAGGGCACCGATCGCCCGGCCTAGCCCACCAGCAGCCAGAATGACCGACAGGACGATGCCCCGGGCCCAGGGAACAAGTTCGGTCATGATGGGGATTCCGCCAACAACTGTCATCTCGAAAAATAAGAAGAGCACAAAGAGGCTGATCAGGGCAGCAACCAGAGTGACACTCACATTGGGAATCAAGAAGTACATCACCGCAGTCACAATGCCGGAGGTGATGACAAATGGGCGTTTGCCGATCCGATCCACAGCCACGGCCGTGGTCACCTCGCCAGTCACTTCGGCACCACCGATGACGGCCGTGGCTAAACCAAGGCTGGTAATACTCAAGCCGAATCCTGTCTCCATCCAGTCGCCATATACAATCAGAATCAACTCGTTGGCGGCCATCACCAAAAAAATATACACGGCTGCAGCCCATATGACCGGCTGAAGGCTGATAACTCGCCATGTTTGCCGCAGATTTGTAACGGTGCCAGTCCGGCCATCCGTTTTGGGGAGCAATCGCAATAGCGCTACCGCAGCGAATACACCTAACACGGACAGCCAAACGAATGGAGCCCACCAGGATTGTTCCTGAATTGCAAAACCTACCAGGGGAACACCAAGGAAAAAAGCCCCGGCCCATGAAAGTTCAGTGATGGCCAATGACCGGCCTCGTTTTTCATACGGTACGGTATCACCGATATAGGCCTGCATGGCTGGATCGTAGATAACCTTGGCCACGGCAACTGCGGAGAGAGTAATACCAAAAGCCCATAACTCAGGCCGAATGACGACGATCAGGCTACCCGCACTGAATAGAACCATAGACAATGCCAGGATCTTTCTCCGGCCGAATCGTTCAGATAAGGGGCCGAAAAGAGGGCTGACCAGCCCGGCGAAACCACGAATGGAAACAAGGCTGGCGACCATTGGTAGAGGAACTCCCAAACCTCGGGCAAAGGCCGGCAAGAATGGATAAACCATCCGCAAGCCGGTATTGATGAACAGTCTGGAGACAGTGAGTACGGTTAGCCGAACGATGGTGCTCGGCTGTTTTTTGTCTGACACGAAGCGGAGTTTAGCTGAGACGGGGTATTTGGTAAACCGTGATAAACCCTACCAGCGTCACCAGTGATGTGCTAATTTTGTACTATGCTTTTTGGCTTTGGTTTTTCCACCGATTAAGCCAATTCCTTGGCTTGCCCGATCCAGGCCTCTGGATCGCCTTGCCATTCTGAGATGTGAAGGATCTCCCGGATTCTTTGAGGGGAGAGCCCGGCCAATTGCCCATAGGTTACCACTCCGGCTTCATTAAGCCGCTGGGCATAGGCTGGTCCAATGCCACTGATTTTAGTCAGATCGTCGCTCTCTTTCTTGATATCCTCGCCGCCTGTTAATTCATCGTAGAGTATCAGTAACAGGCCGGCCGCTACATTGATCACGGTCTGCAGTCGCGGGATAGGTAATTTCATGTTCAGCTCCGAGTCAGTCTAACCAATCAAATTCAAATTATCGTCGAGTAATGACGCACTGCATTATATCATAGTCACTCGGGGCAAGTGAAGGGCTGTGGCTACAGATATCTACTCATAAGCCAGCACGTCACGTACGGCCAGATTTGAAGCTCTACGAGCTGGCATATAACTGGCCAAAATCGCCGTTAATATCACCAATAATAACCATAGCACCGCACCCGGTATTGAATAGGCATAACTGAGCGGACCATTGACCAAATCCCGGCCGATGAAGCGACTCATCAGAACCCCGATCGGCCAGGCGAAGACGATGGCTGCCACCCAACTTAATAGAGCCATTAACAAGCCTTCGACGATAATGATCCGGACTAACATGCCATCTTCCGCACCGACGACGCGCATGACACCAATTTCGCGGGTTCTCTCCAGAACGCTCATGCTCATGGTGCCGGCGAGCCCCAGGCCGCCAACCAGGCTTATCAATAGAGCCATCATGATCAGTACGACGACGACTATGTTGAACTGCTCGACCTGAACGTTTTTTAAGGCCGAGCTGGTATCCACAGCGCTAACGCGGATGCCCTTTTCTTTAAAGTGCTCGCTGATGCGTTCTGCCATCTCGGCCTGAAAATCAGGATCATGCCTGGTGGTGACGATTTGCAGCCTTCGACTCTGGCCTGGGTCGCCCACCACTTCGGCCACATATGGATAATTGGCGTAACCTACATAAACGAAATTTATTCCCAGGAACTGGTAGACGCCGACGATGGTCCAATCATATTCCCGGCCGTTTATTTTCAGGCGAATCGAATCACCTACCGAAAGCGAGGGATCCTCACGCAATAGGCTGGAGTCGACCACGATGGCATTTTCATCTTCGGGAAGCAACCACCGCCCTTCTACCAGCTTGGGTCGGGTCAGGATGGTACCTGGTGGTGGGGCAAGGATCTGCATAGTATTCCCGTCTTCCCCGGATTTGTTCACCAGCGACCCACCAATAGAAAGCCAACCTTCGGCCGCTTCTACGCCTGGAACCTGTAAAACGTCTTGGACGATCTGTTCTGTCCGGTAAGGGCGGGGAAATTGCACCTCGACGTCAAATCGATAAGCCTGGCCTAATTCAGCCACCGTCTTATCGGCCGAAGCTTTCACGCTGATAACGCCAATGAATACGCCACCCCCCAATATCAAAGTTCCCAAGGTTAGGATAACCCGCCGTTTATTGCGTAACACATTGCCCATCGACAATATCCAGGGTCCCGTGATCGATCTGGCGTGTCCCAGCAGTCTATCCAGGGCATTGCTACCAAAATTATCGGCCAGGCCGTGCGTGCTTATCGCTTCGTGCACGGAAGTCTTGGTGCCAGAGTAAACAGCCGGCAGTGCACCCAAGATAGGCACGATGATGCTGATGAAGAGCTCCAGGGCAATAATAGAAGGACGATTTTGGAAAGATAAAAGGTCGAGATCGAGCATCCTAGGGCTGCCGATGAATTGTGAAAAACTGTAAGCTGCCCAAGCCGCAGGACCAACGGCAATGGCAAAGGCCAGTATGCCGTAGGTGACAACCAGGACGAGGTACATGATCATCAGGTCCAAAGTGCTGGCGCCGACTGATTTCATGATGCCAATCTGCTTTACTTGAGCCACGATCAAGGCCGACATGGTATTAAAAACCAGAAAAACACTCAGTATAAGGGAGGCTACAGCCATCACGCCCAAGACAAATCGCAAGGCTTCGATGATAAAATTCACCGGGCTGACCCCTGGTTCCGGGAAAATGATAGAGCCGAAGACCTGCCAGCCACTCTTTTCGATCTTATCCTTGACCCTGGCTGTGACGTCGAGAATGTGATCGTAATCAGTTTGCTTCTCTACAGTGGTAAAAGTCAGCCGATTGTTGGCGGCCGGTTCGCCCAGCCAGGGAAAAGTTTCCAGGGTGGTGTAGGCGTTAATGGCCCCACTATTGATTGAAGGGTTCGAGTTTAAATCACGGACTGTACCGACGACGGGCATTTCATAACGCCGGCCGTCAGGCATCTCGACGATGGCCATGTCTCCGATGTCAAAATCGGTTAAAAAATAGGCCGTCTGATCGATCAAAAGCTGCCGGTCATCGGGAACAGGCAGGCCGCCCGTGGAATCAATTTGATTCAAACGCCACTCATCAAAATCCCTGCCAGAAAGTTGGGAAGCGTACCAATTACCTCCCAGGTTTAACCGGATTGTCGTCACGCGTCGCCCATCGGCTTCAGCTACCTGGGGCAATTTTTTCACGATCTCCACCAGTTCTTGGTCAAAATCGGAAACGATGATAAAGACGCTACTTGGGTTGATCCTGGCATAACCAGTATTCGAGCTATTGATCAAGATGAGATAGGTATCGGCCACCATGCCAACGGCAAAGACCCCCACGGCGATGGAAAGCACCACCAGCAGCGTCCGGGTTTTATTGCCGGAAAGGTCGGAAAGGACTTTGCTCCAACGCGGTCGATTCCTCACTTCTAATGTCCGTTGTCATTCACTATTCGGCCGTCTGATACCGTCAACGTTCGATTGACCCGGCTGGCCATATCCTCGTCGTGGGTCACCATGAACACGGTCTTCCCTTCCTGTACCAAACGGCTAAACATCTGAAAGATCACTTCTGCAGTCGCCGAATCCAGGTTGCCAGTAGGCTCATCGGCCAGGACAATGGGCGGGTCATTGGCCAGCGAGCGGGCGATGGCTACTCGTTGTTGCTGACCACCTGAAATAGCTGATGGCAACTTGTTGGCCTGATCGGAAACTTCCAGATGTTCCAGCCAATGCATGGCTCTCTCACGTCGCTCACGAACTGGATACGTGTTACAGAAATCCATGGGCAACATCACATTTTGAATGACCGTTAAAGTGGGCAGGAGTTGGAAGAATTGAAAGACCACTCCCAGGTTGCGTCCCCTCCATTTTGCCATCTCACTTTGGCCTAAAGCGTGTACGGCCATGCCATTAACCCAAACTTCTCCGGAAGTTGGATGGTCAATGCCGCTGATCATGTTGATCAGGGTTGACTTTCCACTGCCCGACTTACCAACAATGGCCACGAATTCACCAGACCTGGCGGTCAGGTTAACGCCATCGAGAGCTGTGAAATCGCCGGCCGGGTTGCGATACGTCTTCACTACCTGCCTTAGATCGATAAGTCGGGGGGGATCACTCGTCGCATCGCCGTTACTGTGGTGAAGATCTTTCCTGGATTTGTGCATTGCCCGCTTCTGTTTAAGAAACATCTTTTTGCCCTGATTTAACACCTTGTCAATTATTAAACACAGTGTATATTATTCTAAGCAAAGTTTGATTTTGATCCAATAGATTACAATTTTTACTCATGGAAGATAAAGTCGATCGCCGGGTACAACGCACGCGCCAGCTATTAAGTGAAGCCATACAAGCATTAATCCTCGAACAAGGATATGATGCGACGACGGTGTTAGAGATCACCGAGCGGGCTAATCTCGGGCGGGCGACTTTCTACCTGCACTACAAAGACAAAGAAGACCTGCTCCTTTCCACTCTCGAGGGCGTCTTCGACGATTTGGTGCGCCGTCTTGAGGCTTCGTCATCCAAAAATTGGCGGTTAATCAGCCAGGGAGCGATTGATTTAGCGTTCGAGCACGCGGCCGAACATGCCGACCTCTATCGAATTATCTTTAGTGGTCACGGAGCTTGGTCGATCTCGAAGCGAATTCGGGACTACATTGCCTCATATGCCCACAAGGTCATCGAGAAAGCCCAGGCTGAGGCAGGTATCGTGCCCCGCTTACCGGCCGAAGTGCCGGCCAATTACATTGCCGCTTCATTGTTGGGCATGATCGCCTGGTGGCTCGAACGTGATATGCCAATTCCGGCGGAAGAAATGGCTGAAACCTTCCGTCTTCTGAATTTCCAAGGCACTGCTCAATTCCTGGGTATCGAGGCTCCAGGCGAGCAACTATTGCTCCAAGAAGACCAATCCAACTAGGAAATTTGTACTATTTCCGTCCTCCTGGCTAAACAACCATCATATAAAATAGGGTTTGCAGTTAAGCTTTTGTCGATCTAGAATCAAAGAATCCGGAAACGGCCGATTTTTAGGAGAACTAACCCGTCGTTCATGAATAGCTATTCAGTCCGACAACATCTAGCCCAATTACGCCTGTCGCTGAAGCAGGCCCAAGAAGAGTTTGCCCAGGCAGAAGCCGAGCTAAATGGCCAAATGGCTGATATCAAACGGCTTGAGCGCCGAATTCAGCTAAGGTTAGGTCGGCTGATAGAAAAACTGGCCCGGATCGAAGATGAGGTAGACAGATACCAAACTGAGTTAATGCGTTATCGCAGCCCGGATCGCGAGGCTTTGGAGGCCGGCTATTTGCCGGTTGAAGAGCAGTATCGTCGTGTTTGGGGAGTACCCGAAGGGAAGTCAGCAACAGAACCCGAACAATTGGGTTCGTTGGATAAAAAACAATTCAAAAGATTGTATCGACAATTGGCCCGTCGTTTCCATCCTGACCTGGCCAGGGACCAGGGCGATCGCGATATAAGGACTGAGCGGATGGCCGCCCTCAACGAAGCCTATGAGGCTGGTAGCCTGATTGAACTAGTTGCGCTGGCCAATGAGCCAGCAGAGGATAGTACCGCCCGAACCGAGACGGCCGGCACAGATACAGAGATGGTAAAAGTATTGGAGAAGGAGATAGCTCGATTACGTCGCCAGACGCTTTTACTGCAAAACGAAATCGAAAATCTGCATAACCTGCCCCTCGTCCAATTGAGTCTTGAAGTGAAGATCGCTAGCCGTAACGGCCGAGACTTATTAGCTGAATTAGCCGCCGACCTCAAAGATAGGATAGCCCGCAAGTCTGCTGAGCGAGATTTTCTGAAAACCCAACTGGATCAATAGGCTGAACCCTTTCCCGGTTCCAACAGCTTATTTGGACTGCTCCCGAGGCCGGATGATATCCTCGTATTCAACACAAAGCCCCCGGTAATACGATTGATGTAATTGAAATAAGCTACTCTTTCTCGTAAGGCTGGCCGATGGCGGCTGGTGGGATTGGCCGGGCCAGGGCGGCGATGATGATGGTCATAACATAGGGTAACATCTGGAAGAGCTCGGCCGGTACCTGGGGGAAGCCGATCTGCAAACGGATTTGTAGCGCATTGGCCAAACCAAAGAGCAAAGCGGCACCCAGAGCGCCAAACGGAGTCCAACGACCAAAGATGAGGGCTGCCAGGGCGATGAAGCCCCGGCCGGTGGTCATGCCAATGGTGAAGTTGTCGATCCATTCCAGGGTCAACCAGGCACCCGCCAGACCGGCGAAGGTGCCGCCGATGATCACGTTGGCATAACGCATCATGTAGACGTTGATACCGACCGTGTCGGCCGCCTCAGGGTGCTCGCCCACTGCACGCGTACGCAAACCCCAGGGAGTGTAAAAAATCACGTAGTGAATGACGAAGGCCAAAACCAGCATAATCAAAACAATGGGCCCTTGCTGAAAGAGAATTTGTCCTATCCAGGGAATCCTTGATAAGACTGGAATGGAAATCTCCTGGAATGTGCCGACCGATCCAGGCCAATGGGGTGGCACCAAATAAGTCTGGTAAAGATGCCCGGTCAGGCCAGCAGCTAAGAAGTTGATCACCGTGCCACTGATGATCTGATTCATGGAGAAACGGATCGACAGGACGGCATGCAAGGCGGCCATCAAAGCGCCACTCAACAGCGCGGCCAGAATGCCCCAGTAGAGGCTGCCCGTGTAGGCCGAAGCAAAGGAGGCCGACATGGCGGCTGTGAGCATCATGCCCTCAATGGCGATATTAACCACGCCGGATCGTTCGCTGAACAATCCAGCAAAAGAGCCCAGAGCGATGGGCGTAGCCGTGGCTACGGCTAACTGCAAGGTACCGGCGGCAAAGAGCAATTGAAGCAATTCCATCTTAACTTCCCCAGCGAGTCTGCGGCGCAGGCATGGCCTCGGCTTTTTCTGGTTCGCCCCTCATGCGATAGATGTAGCGCACGATTTCCGGCGCAGCCACAAAGAGTAAGATCAATGCCCGGAAGATAGAGACAATGTGGACAGAAAGTCCGGCCCGAATCTGTAAAAAGTCACCACCAACAGTAAGCAGGCCAAATATCATGGCGCCCGGGATGATGGCCAAAGGGTTGTTCAAAGCCAACAAGGAAACGGCGATGGCAGTGAAACCATAGCCGGCATCAAAACCCACCGGTAGCACCCTAGACAACCCTTGGACCTCCATGATGCCTGCCATTCCAGCTAATCCACCGGCGATCAAAAAACTGAGAATATATTCCCTTTTCGGTCGAATACCGGCGTACTCGGCGGCATCTGGGTTGAGGCCCGTCGTGCGTAGCGAAAACCCCCAGGTCGTCTTGAATAGAAAATACCAAGCCAGAACAGCCACCAGAACGGCGATAAAAAATCCTAAATGAAGGCGGCTGCTGGCAACACCTGGGAATGGTATTCGGGCCAGTTGGGCTGTTTCTAATAGGGGCAGGGTTTGAACCGTCGACGGATTGGGATCCTTCATCACGTTACGCACCAGCATATTAACCAAGGCAATGGCAATAAAATTGAGCATGATGGTGTTGATCACCTCGTGCGAACCCAACCAGGCTTTTAGCACCCCGGGAATGGCACCCCACAACATGCCCCCAAGAACTCCAGCCAGGATAACTGCAATGATATGGATCACAGGCGGCAAATCCACATATATACCAACGACGGCACCAAATAAGGCACCCATCATAAATTGCCCTTCGCCACCGATATTGAACAAGCCGGCATGGAAGGGAATGGCCACGGCTAATCCGGTCAAGATCAGAGGAGCTGTGGCGACCAACGTATTGACCAGGCCACTAGGCCTAAGGAGGGCGCCATCGATGATGCCCCAATAGCCAATGGCAACCTTGTTTAAGCCGTCGCCCAAACCATCGGATGTAATGATAATGACGATGGCCACAATGACCAGAGAAGAAAAAATGGCCAATAATGGGATGACCAGCGGGCTTAAGAACCGCTCCCGGAAGGACCGTTTAGGCTCCTGATTCTGATTGGCAGTTGTTGTTCCCATGCCTCACTCCCGTAATGGTGTTTAGTTGTGCATTTCTCAAGTTTGTAATGGGCTCTAGCCGGACTGTCGGCCGGTGGATGTCTCAATAAATTGAGCCTCATTCGCTGAGAGCTATTATTTCGGAAATGAACGAGTTAGTTTTCGGGTTTATCTCAAATTCTATATCCTCAGACCTCGGCGCCGGCCATCAGCAAACCTAGTCTTTCCCGAGTGGCTTCAGCGATGGGCAAGGTTTTGACAATGCGGCCTTCAAACATCACGGCTACGCGATCGGCCAGGGACAAGATCTCATCTAATTCGGCCGATACTAACAAGACAGCGCTGCCTTCGTCCCTCTGATCGATGATCTGTTGGTGAATGAATTCGATGGATCCTACGTCAATGCCGCGAGTAGGCTGATTGGCGATGAGCAATTTCACTGGCACCGAAAACTCGCGAGCGACGATCACCTTCTGTTTGTTCCCACCAGAAAGGCTTCCAGCTAACGTTTCGACGCTAGGGGTCCGCACGTCATATTTATCCACCAATACCTGTCCATCGGCCTCGATCTTGTTGTGATCTAATACAGGCCCTCGAGCGTATGGCATTTTATAATAACGGTTCAACACCAGGTTGTCGGCCACGGAGTAGCCCATAACCAGGCCATGCTTCTCCCGGTCCTCGGGGATGTGGGCCACGCCAAGTTCGGTAATTTTTCGGGGCAAGTAACCAGTCGACTCTTGTCCATCGATCAGGACCCGGCCGGAAACGATCTGGCGCAAGCCGGTCAAACCTTCAACCAATTCACGTTGGCCATTACCTTGAACGCCGGCAATACCAAAGATCTCGCCAGCCCGAACCTCAAAGGAAACCCCTTCCACGGCCGTCTGGCCGCGCTCGTCTTCAACCACCAGGCCTTCGACTTGCAGAACAGCCCGACCAGGTTTGGCCTCAGACTTTTCCACTTGCAAGATTACCGTGCGGCCGACCATCATCTCCGCCAGGCTGGCCTCCGTCGCGTCCTCGGGTAGTACCGTGCCTACGTTCCGGCCATTGTGCAAGACTGAGATGCGGTCGGCAATAGCCAGAACCTCCTTCAACTTATGGCTGATGAAGATAATCGACGTCCCCTGTTCCTGCATATTTCGAATGGTAACAAAGAACTCCTCTGTTTCCTGAGGAGTGAGGACGGCTGTCGGCTCATCCAAGATCAGGATATCGGCATTACGATACAGGGCTTTGATGATCTCCACCCGTTGTTGTAGGCCAACGGGCAAGTCCTTGATGATGTCAGCGGGATTTACCAATAAGTTATATGATTCCGACAACTCCCGGATGCGCTTGGCCACGCCTTGCCGATTCATGCGCCTGAGCAATGGCAATAAGACCAAGGCACCCAGGGCAATGGCCACAAACATGATCACGCCCACCCAATAGAGCTTCGCGATAAAAAGTACGTATATGAAAGCCAGAAAGGCAATCGCCAGGAGAACTATCAGAATCCTTCGCCAGAGTCGAGGGATTTGTATATTGAAGCCGCGTGTTTCCCCCAATCCCAGCATAATGTTTTCGGTCACGCTCATCACCTGAACGAGCATAAAATGCTGGTGGACCATGCCTATACCTTCAGCAATGGCTTCATTAGGAGAGTCCATCTGGACAGGCTTACCATTGACCAGAATCTCCCCCTCATCCGGGTGGTAAAACCCGTAAAGCATGTTCATCAGCGTCGTCTTACCGGCGCCGTTTTCCCCTAGTAAAGCATGAACCTCACCCTTCATCAGGGTCAGATCAACATGGTCGTTAGCCAGAACGCCTGGAAAACGCTTGGTTAACCCGCGGGCTTCCAAGACAGGGGTCTCGGTCATCGCTGTTAATTCCTCCCTATGACACGACGATTAGCCGCACTGAAATACAAATATCCTGGCCGGGGAGGCCTTGAAGCTAAACGCCGCGAGTTCAAACACTTTATAAGCGCCACAGTTAGGTCGGAGTGTTCGAGCACGAGTCGGTCGAATCCCGTTTACGATACCAGTTTAATAAAGGAAAGTCAACACCAACCAGATCGGCTTTTGGAAAAGGATTACTTACTCGTCATTACCACAAAAAAGAGGTCACCCACATTTATGAGTGACCTCTACTGTAAGTCAATAATCCCTGATCAATTTAACCAGCAAAATCTCCCACAACTATGGGCCATAGCCGGTGTCGATTGTACCGGCGGCCAAACCGGCTTTTGCTTCGTCGACGGCCGCTTTACACTCGTCGGGGATATTGGCTTCCTGATCATGATAGGGGGCTAAGCCAATGCCTTCATTCTCGACCGTTCCCAAGTTGATGCCAGCCTGCAACTCGCCGTTGGCGAAAGCCGTCACGGCATTGAAAGCAGCTACATCCATATTCTTAGCTGCACTGGTTAGTAGAGATGGGGCAACGTCAGGGTAAGTGTTGTACTGGTCGACGTCAACGCCGATCCCCAACTTGCCGGCCTCATGGGCAGCCAATACACCACCGTTGCCGGTGTTACCGCCGACGCCAAAGATGATGTCGGCGCCGTCATCTAACATCGCCTGTCCAGCCTGTTTACCAGTGGACGGATCATTGAAGTCTGGGATATAGACGTTCAGCGTCTCAATATCCGGGTTCTGTGTCCTCGCGCCATTCTGGTAGCCGACGACGAACTTGACGACCGGCGGAATCTCCATGCCAGAAACAGAACCGATGACGCCTGATTCAGACATGCAGCCGGCCAGGACCCCAGCCAGATAACCTACCTCGTCCTCAGCAAACATCAGACTGGTGACGTTGGACAGGTCTTCTTCGTAGCAATCGGACAGGCTCTCGTCACATCCCAAGCCGGGGAAGTATTCTACGTCGACAATGGCGAAGTCGACATCCGGATTTTCCCGGGCGGCCGCGGCTGTTACATCGCCCATCAAGAAACCAACTGTGATGATCATGCTACAGCCCTCGTCGATGAAGTTTTGGATGTTCTTCTCGTAATCCGTTTCTGCTTCAGAAACGATGTGGGCAAACTCTAAGCCTGCTTCAGCGGCCGCGTCGCGCGCACCCTTCAAAGTAAATTCGTTGAAGCTTCGGTCATTCTCACCTCCAGTATCGAGCACTGCACAGACCTTTTGGGCCTCCTCAGCTCCACAAGCAGTCAAAATGATGCCCAGCACCATCACTGCCACGATCAGGACACTAAATCTTCTTCCAAACATATCCTTTTCTCCTCTTAAATATTTTAGGGTAAGCTGATGGGGCACATACCTGTGCCAACATCAACCACCTGGCACCGATAATCGTTGGCCAAATTATACTTTGTTTCGGCCTCTAATCCAACGTTATTGTTGACGAAACAGGTTCCCGCCCTTACAATCTGGCACATATCTTGCTGGTCGCGTAGGTTTCACAGATATTCCATTGATAAGGAGTTGGGTCATGGAAGCTGGTGCCGAAAAATCTGCTACTGATTTAGCCGAGAATCAAGGTTGGGTCTGATCGAGATCCATTCGATTCCCAACCACGATTCATCCTTATTGGTTGGATATTTGTTTTCTGTTTGCTGAAGTTTTTCGTCGCCGTATCAGGTTATGATCTTTGCATCCACACACCTTGGCGTAGAGCGATTCGGTTAGTCGTTTAGTAGAGGAGGGTAAAAATGGATATTGGTAAAGCGTATACTTTTATTCCCGAGGAGGATGACTGGATCAAGAAGACCGTCATCGGCGGTGTACTGGCTCTCTTCTCCTTCTTGTTCATCCCCATCTTCTTCTTAATTGGATACCAGGTTGCCGTGGTCAGGAAAGTGATGAACGGCGAAGAACATCCACTTCCCGATTGGGACGACTGGGGCAAACTGTTCATGGATGGATTGGTGCTTTGGGTGGCCCAATTAGTTTATGCATTACCAGTGGTCTTGTTGTCGCT
>Ga0209536_100000830_pt1 | contig 51086 bp, 43 predicted proteins | sample DeeMarSeWOR28_12_FD_187461 | JGI IMG/M metagenome (GOLD analysis project Ga0209536, IMG submission 187461) | Marine sediment microbial communities from White Oak River estuary, North Carolina - WOR-2-8_12 (SPAdes) (version 2) | ecosystem: Environmental > Aquatic > Marine > Intertidal zone >...
TCAATAGAAACATTAGCACTAACAACAGCAATATTATCAGAACCAGTCACCCACAAAGTAACACTATCACCAGTACCAACACCAACATCACCACTATCATCAGTAATCACAGGAGGATCATTATCAGTAATAGTTGTGGAATATTGACTAGTATAATTTGCATTAGGAACTTTTGCATCATCTATTGCATAAAAATGATATGTTAAATCGCTAATACTATATTCATCTAAAGTAATAGTTTTTTCAAAATAATTTCCACCTGTAATGCTCATTGTATCATTACTTGAGAGAGTACCATGTGACCAATTTACCTTTACTAGCAAATCGTTAGCTTCAAATAAATTATCAATTATTGAAGCATTAAAGGTATATGAATCACCAGTTGTACCTGAACCAGGGGAATTATCAGTAATTTCAGGAGGTTCTAAATCAACCATACATATTATCTTAAATGTTGCAATAGTATATGCCCCTGCCGTATATGAATAATTATCATTTGTTATCATATTTTCAACAGTTGTATTATACCATATAGTTCCTATTTTACCTAAATATAAATTAACAGAATCATATTCACTAGCATTTACTTCATCAGGATCCCATGATATTGTTATAGTTGTTGATGAACTACCAGTCCACAATGAAGTGAAATTCCAGACCTTGTATGTATCTGGATAGAATTTAATTTCTTGAAGTAATGTATTATATGGACTTGATAGATTTGTAGTAAAGTATGCATCAATAAAAGGTGGAATTCCCGGAGGTGGATTTGGTATATCATAACTATCCTGCCCATCAGAACCATCAGTTGCCTCTCCAAAAACAATATAATCTGTATAACTACCAGGTTCATCAAAATTAATTGTTGCATCCCAAGTAGTATCTCGTTCAGGGTCATCGAATGGTAAATTTTTTTCAATTAAAGGATTTTCAACATTAATTATATTGCGGTTTAATAAAAATGAATTTGTTTGAAATTGATTAACATTTATTGTTGCTACCGCAAAACTTGAGACGATTAATCCCATAAAAAGAATGATTGATGTCAATACCAGCTTATTTTTATAACTCGTTCTATATATTGCATATTTTCTTTTTGCCATTGTAAATTTCCTCCCTCTTAAGTGGTTTAAATCTATAATTTATTTAGTGTACTATAATTATTATACATTTATAAATTTTTTGCATTTTATTAATTTTATAATAAAAAAATTTTTAATATTTAAATCTTAAAAAAATTGTTTGATAATAATTTTATTTTTTTCTTAAAATCTTATCAATTCTTTTTAAAAGATCTTCTCTATTGAAAGGTTTCTCGATATAATCATCACCTAAAAAACCACCTGCATTTTTTGCTATTCTATCTGTTCTTGCTGTAAGAAATATAACAGGTATATTCTTCCATGAAAAATTTTCCTTTAATCGGTTGTAAACCTCCCATCCATTCATCACAGGCATCATAATATCCAGTAATATTAGGTCAGGTATCCCTTTATCTTTCAATAATTGAAGACATTGTGTTCCATCATTAGCTCCAACCACTTCATAATTATCATTTGTACTTTCTAATACATATTTAACAGTGGATATCTGATCTGGATCATCATCAACTACCATTATTTTAACCATAGTTCATCCCAAATTTTTTTTTTCTATAATCTATCTAGTTTATAAATATTTTTTTATCATTTTATAGTTAATTTATTTGAGGTCTTAGGAATTGTAAAATTTATAGTTGTTCCCTTTAAATTTCCCATGCTTTCCGCCCAAATGCGACCTCCATGTTTTTCAACAATACGTTTACAAATAGTTAAACCAAGACCTGATGATTCAAAATCATGTCTAGATTTATCCACCTTGTAGAATTCATCAAATATATGCTTTTTTTGTTCTTCATTTAAACCAATGCCTGAATCCTTAATTGATACTTTTATAAATTCTCCAAAATCCTCAACGTCAAATGTTATAGTTCCACCTTTAGGACTATATTTTACTGCATTTGTTATAACATTATCAAATAGTTCTCCCAATCTAAGCTTATCTGCTCGAACAATAATTTTTTCATTAATATTTTTAATAATTTCCATATTATAATCTTTTAACATTGTCATATTCTTTTCAATTGCAATATCAATCTCATTTGTTAGATTTGTAATATCCATATTAAACTCAGTGTTTGGCGAATTAAGTTTAGCAAGTTCTATTGTTTTTATGACAAGATTTTTCATAAAATCGACATTTCTCATAATTATTTTTAATTGGTCAAGTATTTGATCATCATTTACTTTGTCTTTTATAAGAGGAAGTAAATTTGTTATAGGAGTCAATGGATTTTTTAAATCATGTCCAAGCTGATTAATAAACTCATCTTTCTGTTTTAACAATTTGTTTATTTCAGCAGTCCTTTCTTCAACCTTTTTCTCAAGTTCTTCGTTCATATTTTTCAATCTTTCATGTGCTTCGTTAAGTTCTTTTTGTGCCTTTTTTTGTTCTGTAATATCTCTTAATATTGATTGCATACCAATAATTTTACTACCCTCTTTCAGTAAACTAGCTCGAGCTTCAGCATAATGATAAGTCCCATTTTTATGAATCCATTGAAATTCATATGATTGAAGTTTATTTCCTCTTAAAAGCGATCCGAAAATTGTCAAATATTTTGGAATATCTCTTTTATTCATTGTAGGAAGATGTGAAATATGCTTACCAACAATTTCTTCTTTTGTATATCCAGTCATATTTAAAAAAGCTGGATTACATGAATTAACAATTCCTTTAATATTTACAGTTATTATTCCATCAGGAGCAAGTTCAACAATTTTTCTAAATCTTTCCTCAGATTCCTTTAATTGCTGAACAGCATATTTGCGCTCGGAAATATCTCTAAAAACTACCATATCAGCTCTTTTTCCAAAATAATCAATTTTTGCTGCATTAATTTCAACAGGTACTATTCCCCCTTCTTTTTTTAATATTTCAATTTCATATGGCGAAACTTTTTCTCCTGTCATTCTTTTTATTAAATTTTCAATTAAAATTGATTTTGTTTTTTTACTGGCAAATTTTGTTAATAAAAAATTTTTTCCAACTAAATCATCGCGAGTAAAACCAGTAATTTCAGTCACTTTATCTGTTATTTCTAAAATTTTTCCTTTATAATCTACTATCGCAACTGGATCTATTATTTTATTAAACAAAGTTTGAAAATATTCTCTTGAGTCCAAAATATTTTTTTCATATTTTTTCCTTTCTGTTATATCTCTGATAATCGCCCACATACCCGTTGGATTATCATATTTATCTTTTAGCAAATATGTTGTTAATTCTATTGGTAGTATTGTTCCATCTTTTCGAATATATTCCTTTTCATATAATTCTGAAAATCCTTGTTTAAGAACTTGCTCTTTTATTATATTTTTTTCCATCACATGCCATTTTTTTGGCGTAATATCTTCATATGTAAGTTCAGCTATTTCATCAGGTTTGTAGCCAAGCATGTTTAGAAATATTGAATTATATTCAATAATTCTCCCATCCATATCTACAGTTGCTGAAGCATCTCTTAATCTTTCATATAAATGGCGATATTTTTCTTCACTTAATTCTTTAGATTCCTTTAAAATAATTTTATCTATAGCAATTACAAGTTGCTTTGCAATATTTTCAAAACGTTTTATATCTATTTCAGTAAAATAAGTATCACGAGAAATATCAATTACACCGATACTCTTATTATCAGTTATTAATGGTATTAACATTGTAGATTTGAGGTTTAATTTTTTTACAATTAGAGGTGCAAATCTTTTTAGAAACTTACTATCTGTTGTAATTCTTACCATATCTAAAATTTCTTCTCTATCATTTATTAGTATTGGTTTTTGATTTTTAATGGCATTCAAATAAATACTATCTTTATTTAATGAAATTTTAAAATCATTAAAGTCAATCCCAGTTAATTTTTGAATATTTTTTTTATCTTTATCATTTAATCCAGATTGTTTCAATAATAAAAATTGTTTGTTTTTTGAAAGCAAGTAAATTGTTGCATTATAAGAGTTGAAAATTCTTCCAGTTTCTTTTGAAATCAATTCAAAAATTTTTTCTATATTCTGATTAGTAATAATTGCTTTATTTACAAGATTTATAAGTTCCAATTCTTCTGTTCTATCTTTAATTTTAAGTTCAGTTATTTTTCGGTCAGTTATATCTCTAGCTATTCCTATAACCGCATAAGGTTTTCCATCACGATAAATTAATGAACTGATTGATTCCACATATAGAAACTCACCATTTTTTTTCCTTAATTTAAATTCCCGAACGCTTTTTTGATAGCCGATTTTTTTTAATTCTCTAATAACATTATACGCTTTAATTAACTGTTTATTTTCAATTATAGATGAGAAACTTAGGGATTTTATATCATTATACTCATATCCAAGCTTTTCTAATGCTGCTTTATTTGCATCTATAAAATTTCCTTTAAAATCACAGATATAAACTAAATCCATAGAACTTTCAAATAAGGAATTATATCTTTCTTCAGTTTCCCTTAGTTTGGCTTTTGTTTCTTGAGTTTCAGAAATATCCTTTATAATTGCTTGAATACCAGTTATTTTGTTATCAATTTTTATCAAACTAATAAAAAGCTCCCCAGTACAAACTATACCAGATTTATTTATCCAATTGAATTTAAAGGGTTTTGGTACTTCACCTTTGATAATCGACTTAAAAATTTTCAAATATTTTGGAATCTCTCTTTTACGTAAAGTTGGAAAATTGACAATATTTTTACCGACAAGTTCTTCCCTTGAGTATCCTGCCATTTTTATAAAAGCTTCGTTACATGATGTTACAATACCTTTAGTATTAACAGTAAAAATTCCCAAAGGAGATTTTTGCTTCATTGTTCTATGGATTTGTTCTGATTCAGACAAAATTTTTTCAGTATTTTTTTTATCAATAATATGCTTTGCATGTTCTAGTGATCTAGAAATATGTATTGCAAGATTTTTTACTGAAGGTATGAAATAATTATGTAGAATAGTGGAACTCATTGCAAAAGCTCCAATAATTTTACCATCAAGTTCCAAAGGTGTAGCAATATGAACATTTTTATCAAAATTGAGAGTTTTAGAAATAATATAAGCTATTTTTTTAGGTAAAACTTCCTCCAATAGTTCAATTATCTTAAATTCTACAGTTTTTCCTTCATATATTACTTGACTGTAAATTTTTGATTTATCAAGTGATATTTTATAGTTCTTAATTTTATATCCAGAAATTCTTTCTGCTCTTTTGAATTTTTTAGCTTCACTAGAAGTACCTACAATATCAAGATTTTTACCGTCTTCTGATAAAAATAAAATGCTACCAGTATATTTTTCAGATTTTTTAAATTCATTTATTATAATATCAATTATTTCTTTTTGTGATAAATCACCATGTAAACTTAAAGAAACCTTTTCTGTGAAATTAATTATTTCCATTAAATCGGAAAAAATTTTATTATAATTATCAGATATTTTTTCATCATAATTATTAAAATCTGATTTTTCATATTTAAATGTAGAAATATTATGAATGTCTTTATCAGGAGGACTAAATATCTCTAATTCTTGATCTGTCATTGTATTATTAGAATATAATTTTCCTAATTTTTCTTCTTCTTTCAATATTTTTATAATATCTGGTTCAGAAACCATTTCTTACACAACCAAAAGTATTTAAAATTAGATTATTCAAATTTTTAGAAATATGTATATTTTTAAGATTAGAAACAATTATTTTGAATTTCAGCATACATCCCATCTTCATGATATAAATACATTAAACATATAAAATCCTTTTTAGCTAAATTTTTAATTTCTAATTATAATGAAAAACTTTTTATTTTAAACTCTAATTATAATATTTAGGGAGGTAACAAAAAATGGAAAATAAAAAAATTAGAATGAGTTTGGTTTTTACCATAGCATTTCTATTTATTGGTCTTTGCATTATACCAATGAGTAGCGGAGTTCCAGTAAAGAAAAATATAGGTGTTTTAGGTAATCCTCTTGGAAATGTATTATATGTTGGTGGAAATGGAAGTGGTAATTATTCAACTATTCAAGAGGCAATAGATGACGCAATAAATGGTGATACCGTATTTGTTTTTGATGATTCATCACCATATCAAGAAAATATTCGAATAAACAAGCAAATAAGTGTTATTGGTGAAAATAAAGACACAACTGTTATTAATGGTATTAGTGGACAGGATCATGCAGTCCGGATTTCTGCAAAAAATGCTGAAATAAGTGGTTTTACAATAAGTGGAACTGCTGATGGACAAGATGGAATATTAGTTTATCCACTTATGGAAGATTGCATAATTTCAAATAATAAAGTAGAAGATAGTTCCTATGGCATTTATCTTCAAGCAACTAGTACTAAAATAACAATTATTGACAATATAATATCAAATAACGAGTTTGAGGGAATTTTATTACAAGAATCTGATCGTAATATTATATCTGGAAATACAATTACAGAAAATGGAGATTTTGGAATATCACTTGAGGCTGTCAGTAAACAAAATGATATCCTTGATAACACAGTTGAAAATAACTTTGGAGGTATACAACTTGCTGGAAGCAGCAGTCAGAATACAATTTCTGGAAATAATGTAATTAATAATGAAAGAGAAGGAATATTAATTGAAGGGGTACTAACAACAACTAATGAAATAACCGGAAACAATGTAACAGGTAATAACGCAGGTATGAAGGTATCTAATGGTGGTAAGAATATTATAAGCAGTAATAATTTCAAAGATAATACTATAGAAGGTTTATATTTTATGTTTAGTAACGAAAACATAATTGAGATGAACAATTTTATAGGAAACCGTAGAAATGCCAGATATGTTGCATCTTTTCGTAACACTTGGGATTCAAACTATTGGGACGACTGGATAGGATTAAAATTTGATATCCCATTCTTTAAGATGTTTCCAAAAAGCATAAGAGGTGTTTCATTTCGAGCCTATGATATGAATCCACAGGAAGAACCATATAACATATAATAAAAAATTCCTTATACAACATTTTGCTGTTGCAGTGCCTCAAGTTTCTTAATTTCGGTTATATCTCGAGAAATACCCATTGATCCAATTATATTACCATCATTATCAAAACGTGGGAATTTTGTTACAGAAACCCATTTCTCAGTTCCATTCACTGATGTTAGTCTTTCTACTTTGTTGATAATAAACTTCCCTGTTTTCATTACTTCTTCATCGTCTTCAAATGCTTTTCTTGCTTCTTCCTCGGGTAGAAAATCAAAATCTGTCTTACCGACCATATCTTCAGGTTTAACATTGGATCTTGCTGCTTTTGCTTTATTTACCATGACAAATTTATTTTCACCGTCCTTGAAATATATTGAATCTGGAATACTATCCATAAGAGTTTGAAGAAGTTCATGCTCACGTGCAAGTTTAATTTCTGTTTGCTTTCTCTCGCTTATATCCCTTATAACCAGTACAAAATTATCAATTTCATTTTCCTTTTTAACAAGGAAAAATGAGCTCAACTCAACTGCAATTATATTTCCATTACTATTTTTTATTTCAGTTTGACTACTTGATGCAATCCTTTTTGATAAAAGTTCTTGGAACTGATTTACAAAAATAGAGAGTGATTTTGGAGTAAGAAATCCCATACTAAGAAAATTATTGCCAATCATCTGATCCTGACTTAGTCCGAGCAATTCAAGTGATCTGTTGTTTACATCTTGAATTTCTCCACGAGCATCAAGTACAATCATTCCATCTGTGGTGTATTCAAATAGACCCTCATATTTTTCTTCACTTTCTTTTAATTTTTTCTCTGCTTTTTTACGTTCTGTTATATCTTTTATAACACCAATTGAGCCTGTTATTTCTCCAGTATTATTTTTAAAAACACTTAATGAAATATCAATATCAATTAATTCTCCATTTTTCTTAAAAATTTTTGTCTCTAATTGATGTTGGCCACCTTTGTCTCTAATATTTTCTAATCTTATTTTAGCCCATTCATTTGGTGGATATAACATTGAAACTGATTTATTTTTTAAATCTTGTTCATTCATATCTAAAAGAGTTTCGGTGAATTTATTCCAAGAAACTATACATTCTCTTTCATCTGTAAGCATTATTGCTACAGCTGAGTTTTCAAATATGCATCTATAACGTTCTTCAGAACATCTTAATCTTTCTTCTGCTTCTCTTCTTTCAGAAATATCCCAAATAAGGGCAAGCATTACAGGTTTTCCTTCCATTTTAAATAGAGAAATACTGATTGAAACAGGAAAAGTTGTGCCATCCTTTTGAATATTTATTGATTCAAAATTCATTCCACCCTTTGATAATATCTCTTCTTTAAGATCGGGCCAACCCGCTGACTCAGGAAAAATTTTTGAGATATTATGATTTATTAAATCATCCCAATTATGTTTATAAAGTTCACAAGATTTTTGATTAGCCTCAATTATTTTTCCATCAATTTCTGTTAAAAATGCAGCGGCATTGACACATTCAAATAAGGTTTTATTTTTTTCATCAAGATATTTTAATTCAGATTGCCCTTCCATTATGCATCCCAATCCTGCAATCTAATTGAATTTTTTCAATTTATTAAAATTGAATACATTGCAAATATTTAAATTTACTTTATTAGTATTTAATAATTGAATCTCATATTTTTGATAGCTCATCTTTTAACTCATTTATAATTGATACGGGTGTTGGATCAATTTTTCTTAGTATAGCAAGATAGCAGCTGATAAAATCTCCAAGATACATAGCATACATCATTTTTGCGAGTCTTTTTTTACCTCTCAATTGTATTTCTATTACATCAGATGCAACAGATTCAAAGAGTTTTTTCATAAAATCCAAACGTCTTGTCATATAGATTGATTCTATTTCATTGTCCCTAAATAATATGCATGTGAATTTTTTTGTATTCTCAGGATTCATAGACCAACCTACAATATCATTATGGTTACACTCTGAAACTTGATCATATCTAGAAATTATCTTGCTATTTTCATTGAATTGTGTACACCATCTTTTAGCTATTGGTGAATAAACGTCAAATCCATAAACTTGCGGTATAGTGTCTATTAATTTTTTTGCAATTTGTTTTGAAATATTTTCCTTTTCTGGAATCTCTTTTCTATTATTATTGCTAAATTCTTGAGTAACTGATATTGTTTCATTTATTTCAGACTCTAAATCATATTTTATAATTCTTATTTGTTTTAAACAATATAAAGAAGAAAATAACATGTAACCTGTTGCTGCTCTAGGAGGTAAGTCTGATGGAATTTTAATTAGTGAAATATCTCTTTTTTCACAAAAATCCTGTAATTTTCCACCTGATGATATACCGATTATTTTACATCTTTTTTGATAACCTTGCTTGAATGAACTTAAAGTTTCTTCTGTATTTCCCGAGTAGCTCTGAGATATTAGAAGTGTATTTTTATTTGCCCATTTGGGCAGATCATACTGCCGGTTTACATAAATTGGTATCTCGATTCTATCTCTTAGCAGATATTGTACAATATCACCCGATATCGCAGAGCCCCCCATTCCACTTATTATAATATTATCAATTTTAAAGAAGCTATCTAATTTAGAAGAATTTACAATTTCCTTAGATTCAATAATTTGATTTGGAAAACTAGCTATTTTTTGTAGCATATTTGATTTATCTATTTCCATTATTGCCTTTAAATCATCTAACATAAACCATCAACCTATGTACAATCCCTTATAAAATATGTAAAAGCTGGTAACTATAAAGATATTTTCATTTTGGTGCAAATACTTAAAAAGAAAATATTTATCTAATCTCAATTATGATAATTACACGCCAGAAAAATTTCGAAGATATTTTATGTTCTGTTGAAAAGGGACCTGTTTTTTTAATAGGGTGTAGTGAATGTGCAACATTATGTCACACGGGTGGAGAAGAAGAGGTTTTAGCAATAAAAAAGAAATTTGAGAAAAAAAATATTAAAGTTACAGGGTGGGTAATTCTTGACCCTGCATGTCATTTTTTAAATGATAAACGTTTACTAAAAAGTCATATAAATGAAATTAACCTAGCAGAAAAAATTCTAGTATTAGCTTGTGGTAATGGCATACAAACTGTTTCAGAGATTTTTGATAAATCAGATATTATATCTGGTACAGATACATTATTTTTAGGTGAAATTAAACGTTTAACAGATTTTCAAAGAAGATGTTCTCTTTGTGGTGACTGTTTATTGGATTTATTCGGTGGGTTATGCCCAATATCGCGTTGTCCTAAAGAAATGTTAAATGGGCCATGTGGAGGATCTATCAAAGGTAAGTGTGAAATCAACACAGATTTAGAATGTATATGGGACATTATTTATTCTCATCTTAGGGAAAAAGGACAATTAAATAAATTAAAAGCAATACAAAAACCAAAGGATTGGTCAAAATCAATAGAGATGGGGAGGATTTTATAAAATGGATTTTCGAAGTAATTTAAATAAAGTTCTTTCAGAGGGAAAATTTGCAGTTACTGCTGAAATAGGACCACCGAAAGGTTCAGATGCTAATGTAATTATTAAAAAAGCTGAAAATTTAATAGGCTGTGCAGATGCTTTTAATATCACTGACAATCAAACTGCTGTTGTAAGATTATCTAGTTTAAGTGGTTGTTCTATTTTATTAAAAATGAATTTAGAACCAATCATGCAAATATCATGTAGAGATAGAAATAGAATTGCACTACAAAGTGATGTTTTAGGTGCATCTGCAATAGGTGTTAGAAACATTCTTTTTATAACTGGTGATCATCAATTGTTTGGAAATCACCCCGATGCAAAAGGAGTTTATGATTTAGATTCAATTCAGCTTATCCAGATTGTTAAAAATATGAGGGATGAAGGTATTTTTCAGAGTGGTGATAGGATTATATCAGGTAATCCAGAAATTTATATTGGGGGTGTTGCAAATCCTTTTGCTGATCCTTTTAATTATAGAGTTGATCGTCTTGAAAAGAAAATCGATGCAGGTTCTGATTTTATTCAAACTCAGAGTGTTTTCAATTTAGATAAATTTAATATTTGGATGGATGAAGTTAGGTCAAGAGGTCTTGATACAAAAGTGCATATTCTTGCAGGAATAACTCCACTTAAGTCAATTAAGATGACAGAGCGTATGAAATTTAATGTTCCAGGTGTCGATATTCCTGATCATATTTATGACAAGATGAAAAAAGCAGAAGATCCAAAAAAAGAGGGATACAATATTGCATATGATTTAATTTGTGAAGTTAAAAAAATAAAAGGTGTTCATGGAATCCATATTACTGCTTTATTTTGGGAGGAAATCATTTCAAAACTTGTAAAGGAAACAGGTTTATATCCGAGGCCTATATAAAATAATTAAAACAGTAAATTATGTATATACCTTTCTTATAGCCATTAAAATGTTTTGGGGGATTATTCGTTATGCCTAAAAATGACATGAAGAAAATATTGATAACAGGTGCTGTCGGTCAAATTGGTTCTGAACTTACCCTTGCTCTTCGAAAAAAATATGGAAAAGAAAACGTAATTGCATGTGGTCGTAAAACTAAACCAAGTGATGGACTATTAAAATCAGGACCTTTTGAATACATAGATATAACTAATAGAGAAACTGTCGAGCAGGTTGTAAAAGAGTATGATATCGATACCATTTACAACATGGCAGCAATTCTGTCTGCAACAGGCGAAGAAAAACCCCTTCTATGTTGGAATGTAAATATCAATGGTCTTTACAATATAATCGAAATTGCCCATGAATATAATATGACTCGAGTTTTTGTTCCAAGTTCTATTGCTGTTTTTGGTCCTGAAACTCCAAGAATAAATACTCCTCAGGAAACAATTCTGAAACCAAAAACAATGTATGGAGTTACAAAAGTTGCAGGTGAGCTTTTAGGTGATTATTATTTTAAAAAATTTGGAATAGATGTCAGAGGTCTTAGATATCCAGGAATCATCAGCAGTGAAACTTTACCTGGCGGAGGGACTACTGATTATGCTGTAAACATTTTTTATGAAGCAATTAAAAATAAAAAATACACTTGTTTTGTTAAAAAAGATACAATACTTCCCATGATGTATATGCCTGATTGTATTAAGGCAACTATGGATATTATGGAAGCAGATATTTCTAAATTAAAACATCATTGTGATTTTAATATTTCTTCTATGAGCTTTTCAGCTGGTGAACTTGCTGATGAAATTAAAAAACACATTCCAGATTTTAAATGCGACTATAAACCTGATTTCAGACAAGCAATTGCTGATTCATGGCCACAATCTATAGACGATACTGCAGCGAAAAATGAATGGGGTTGGAAACCTTTCTATGATTTGCAATCCATGACAAAAGATATGTTAGAAAAACTTGGGAAACGTAACAAAGAAGGAAAACTATAGCTTTTTGACCAGAAAGTTTTATTTGCAGGAACTGATTCCAATAATCTGGTGAGTTGAGTTACATGCAGAAATTAGAGGAGATAAAGAATACTATGAACAGCGATATTGAAAATATAAGACAGTATCTTGGTTCTGAAGCAGATAGTCTTCTTAATTTTTATAACCCAAAAATTAAAAAGGAATCCTTAAATCTTCCTGGACCTGATTTTATTGATAGAATCTTCACTGATTCTGATAGGTCTACCAATGTTTTAAGAAACTTAAAATCGATTTTTAATAATGGACGTCTATCAGGTACAGGATATTTATCTATACTACCAGTTGATCAGGGTATTGAACATTCTGCAAATGCTTCTTTTACTCCAAATCCGATATATTTTGACCCGAAAAACATAGTTGAACTTGCAATAAAGGGAGGTTGTAATGCAGTTGCCTCAACTCTTGGTGTTCTTGGATCAGTTTCTAGAAAATATGCTCATAGGATACCGTTTATTGTAAAAATTAATCATAACGAACTTCTAACATATCCAAATAAGTTTGATCAGGTTATGTTTGCAGGTGTTGACCAAGCATGGGATATGGGTGCAGCAGCAATTGGTTGTACAATTTATTTTGGTTCGGAGGAATCATCACATCAAATACAAGAGGTAAGCAAAGCATTTAGTTATGCCCATGAACTTGGTATGGTAACAATTCTATGGTGTTATCTTAGAAATCCTGCTTTTAAGGTTGATGGTAAGGATTACCATACCTCTGCAGATCTTACAGGTCAAGCAAATCATTTGGGTGTTACAATTGAAGCTGATATTATCAAACAAAAACTACCTAGATTGAATGGTGGTTATGTTGCATTAAATCAAAATAATGTTAAATTTGGAAAATTTAACAACAATGTATATAATGAACTAAGTTCAGATCATCCAATTGACTTAGCAAGATTTCAAGTTGCAAATTGTTATATGGGGAGAGTTGGTTTGATAAATTCAGGTGGTCCTTCTGGTGAAAACGATTTTGCTCAAGCTGTTAGAACTGCAGTAATAAATAAACGTGCTGGAGGAATAGGGCTTATCTCTGGTAGAAAGGCATTTCAAAGACCAATGGATGAGGGAATACAACTTTTAAATGCTATTCAAAATGTTTATTTATGCAAGGATGTAACTATTGCTTAAATATACAATTTTTTTAAAATAAAATTTAGGCATACCAAAATTTATATATACTGGTTATTATTTTATATATAATTTAGGCATGCCTAAAAATTTAATGTGATATTCTATGAAAGAAAAACCGATACCTCTTACTCAACTACCAACTAATCAAAGAGGAAAAATAATTAGTTTAGATGGTGGACAAGGATTCAAAAGACGACTTAGAGTAATGGGAATAAAAGAAGGGCAAATAATAAAAATTGTAACAAAACAACCATTTAGAGGACCGATAACTATCGCAGTTTTCGGTTGTCAAATGACATTGGGCAGGGGAATGGCAGATAAAATCACTGTTGAGGTGATTTGATAAAAAAGATAGTTTTGATGGGAAATCCAAACGTGGGAAAAAGTGTAGTTTTTTCAAGACTTACTGGTGCAAATGTTATTGCATCTAATTATCCCGGAACAACTGTTGATTTCTCAAAAGGTAAAATGAGATTTGAAGGGGAAATATATGAAATAATTGATGCACCAGGAACTTATTCTCTTGAACCTTCAAACAAAGCTGAAGAAGTTGCTTTAAAAATGCTTAGGGATGCCGACATTGTAATAAATGTAATTGACTCAACAAACCTAGAAAGAAATCTATATCTAACCCTGGAATTACTTGAAAAGAATAAACCAATTGTATTGGTACTTAATTTATGGGATGAAACAAAGCATCTTGGAATTCATATAGACGAAAAAAGATTAGAGCGTCTCATAGGTGTTCCAGTTGTTCCTACTGTTGCTTTAACGGGCGAGGGAATAAAAAACCTTGTTACAAACATAAAAAATGCAAAAGTTAATGATGAAATTAAACCAACAAGTGAAGAAGGTCGATGGATTGAGATAGGTTCTATTGTAAAAAAGGTAGAAATGGTTGAGCATCGCCATCATACACTTCGTGATAAAATATCTGATTTAACAATTAAACCTCTTACTGGAATTCCAATTGCATTAGGAATAATTTTTATTTCTTTTTGGATTGTTAGATTGATAGGTGAAAATTTAATTATTTATATTTTAGATCCCTTATTTGACAATTATTATTTACCATTAATAGAAGAGCTTAGTAGTTATATTGGACCAGGGCCAATTCATAGTCTTTTAATCGGTGAATATGGCGTTCCAATAAATAAAATCGAATCACTTGGAATGCTAACAACTGGTTTATATATCCCAATAGGAGTAGTTCTTCCGTATATTATTGCATTTTATTTTATGTTGTCAATTCTTGAAGATACAGGTTACTTGCCCCGTCTTGCAACATTAGTTGATAAGGTTTTTCACAAACTTGGAATGCATGGTCATGGTATAGTTCCTCTTTTTCTTGGACTAGGTTGTAATGTACCAGGAGCATTATCAACAAGAACCTTAGAAACAAGAAAACAACGATTTATTTCAGCAACTCTTCTTGCAATTTGTGTACCATGCATGGCGCAACTTGCAATGGTTTTCGGAGCTCTTGGAAAATATGGTATTTTTTACATAGGAATTGTTTTTGCCACACTTATCATACTCTATATTATTTTAGGTATGATTTTAAATAGATTTATAAAGGGAATAAGCCCAGAAATATTTTTAGAGATACCCTCATATCGTAGACCAAGTTTCAAAGCAATTATAAAAAAAACCTGGATGAGAATAAGATGGTTTCTAAAAGAAGCTATTCCTTTTTTATTTCTAGGTGTTATAATAATAAATGTTCTTTATACAATTGGTGTTTTGCAGTTTATTAGCAATATATTACAGCCGATAATGACTGGAATATTTGGTATGCCTGGTGATGCAAGTATTGCATTAATAACTGGTTTTCTTAGAAAGGATCTTGCTGTTGGGATGTTAATTTCTCTTAATATGACTCCACTTCAGCTTGTTATTGCAGTTACAATGTTGACAATATATTTTCCATGTGTTGCTACATTTGCAGTACTTATAAAAGAATTAGGAGTAAAGGATATGATAAAATCTGCTGCTCTAATGTTAGGAGTTGCAGCTATTGTTGGTTTTTTGCTCAAGTTAATATTATTAGGTGTTTAAATGAGAAAAAGAACAATAGAAAACTATGTTGAGTTGGTTTATGATGTGCAAAAAGGAAAAAAAAGAGTACATACAAATGATATTGCATCTGCTTTGAACATAACTCCAGCAAGTGTTACCGAAATTTTTCAAAAATTGAGTAATGAGGGTTATGTAAGTTATAAAAAATATTGTGGAATAAAATTAACAAATAAAGGACTTAATGTTGCTTTAAAAATAAAGAGCAAACATAGTACTCTTAAGGAATTTTTAATTATTCTTGGAATAGACAGAGACATTGCAGAAAAAGATGCATGTGAAATGGAGCATATACTCCATCCAAGTACAATGGATACTGTTATAAAATTTGTAGAAGTTGTTAAGAATTGTGAGATAACACCTTTTTGGTTAGAACGGTTAAAAGAATATGTAAAAACGGGTAAGCTTTCAAAATGTCCGGAAGAATTTTATGAACTATGTAAAAACTATCAAAAAATAAAGAATTAAGAAAAATAATCCTCCAATAATTAGGAGGATTTTAAAATTTAATCAAGACTGATTGCCTCTTCGGGGCATTCATCGACACAAGTACCACAATCGATACAATTATCTTTGTCAATAGTGGCTTTTTCGTCTAGCTTTATTGCGTCTACTGGACATGCTTCAACACATGATCCACAAGCTGTACATTTATCTTTATCGACTACCGCTGCCATGGCTCGGCCATATAATTAACTTATTTTAATAGTTTTCGAGACAAACCAATTTATTTATTTTATCAATTAATTTTTGTTGTTTATTTAATCTAGATTACATACATTACCTTTTTATATACTAATGAAGTTTTGAATAATTGGGGAATAATTTGATATGATCAAAAAGATAACTATATTATTTGTAATTGGAATGCTTCTTTCATCTTTTTTTGCATCGGTTAATGCAACACTTGAAGAACCTACTCAACCTGAACAACCTATAACAGGACCTGGTAGTGCTGAATATTCACATTTTTTAGTAATAAAAACAATACATAAACGTGGTGGACAACAATATTGGATTTTTGAACCATTTATGCCAAAACCAGAATCAGCACCTTTAATAGTATTCAATCATGGATGGTCAGCAATTCATCCAATCTCGTATAGAGCATGGATAAATCATATAGTCAAAAAAGGTAACATTGTTGTTTACCCAAGATATCAAAAAGGTTTAGTACGTGGATTTGAAAATTTTACAACAAATGCTGTTAATGCTGTAAAGGATGCTATTGAAACTTTAAATAAAGGATGGCATGTTCGTCCTGATTTAGATAAATTTGCAATCCTTGGTCATTCTTTAGGTGGAGGAATAACTGCAAATATGGCAGCTTTAGCATTAGATGAAGACCTTCCTATTCCAAAAGCAATAATGCCAGTACAACCATTTCTCCATATGGTTGAAAAAGTAGATTTCTTAAAGATAAATAACAATACATTAATGCTTGTTATTGTTGGTGAAGAAGATACAGTTGTCGGAAATCATTCTGCAAAAATAATATTTGAGAATACAACTCAAATTCCATATTCAAATAAGGATTTTATTATTCAAGTAACAGACAAATATGGCAGCCCAGATATTATTGCTGATCATTTAGCACCAGTCTGTCTTCCAAGGTTTTTATCTGATTCTGTTAATGCAATGGATTATTATTCAACATGGAAACTATTTGATGCTCTTACAGATTATGCTTTTTATAATGAGAACTTAGAATACTGTCTTGGAAATACACATGAACAAAGATTTATGGGTTTATGGAGTGATGGAACACCTGTTAAAGAATTGATAGTTACTGATAATCCATAGATAACTTATAAAATTTAAAACTTAATTATTGAGTTATTTAATATTTCTATCTATTAAGTAGAGGTAAATGGTAAATTTATATAAAAAAATCTTTTGATCGTTTTATAATTTTGATCTCCTCAACAATTATCCATAATTATATTTTTTATTTTTTCAAAAGTAATCGAAAGATTAATATAAAATTAATATAATTTAAGTATACTTTAACTAACATTATAATAAATAAGATGAAAAGATTTATAATATATAAATAGCATTATACCTTAGAACTTAAATTGCTTTGTCGATTTAAGATTTGGGGGAGGTAAATAGGAATGAAAAAAGTAATTACAACTTTATTAATATGTGTACTTTTAGTTTGTTTATGTAATCCAACAACAAGTTTAGTAAAAGCAACAAAAAATGATTGGTGGGATTTAAACTGGGAATTTAGAAAAGAAATAACTATTTCCCACGATATGGTTGAAGATGACCTTGAAAATTTCACAATACTTTTTCATGACACAAGTACAAATTTTTCTGACCATGCTCAGTCCGATGGTGATGATTTTACATTTATTAGCTATGATGGATCAATCAAATTTAACCATGAAATCGAATATTATGATAGTGAAAAAGGTGAATTAATTGCTTGGGTAAATATCACTAATTTAAATTCAACAACTGATACTACATTCTATATTTACTATGGTAATCCAACTGTCAGTAACCAAGAAAATATTGTCGATACATGGGACAGTGATTTTGTTGGAGTTTGGCATTGTAACAATGAGGTAGACAATGGTGAAGGAGACATAAAAGATTCAACAATTTATTATAACCATGGAACAACTCAGAATATGGAATCAGGAGATCTAGTTGAAGGGAAAATATCAAAGGCACTTCTTTTTGGTGGTATTAATGAAAAAGTGCTTGTTTATGATTCCGAACATGGTTCTTTAGATCTAACTGATAATATGACATTAGAATGCTGGTGGAATTCTTATGACCTAAGTGATTCTTTTAATTCTCTTATGGGAAAAAGAGCAGTTATTGGTTATCAATATGAATATAGAATTAGAGATACTATACTAATGAGTAATAGATATTCATTGTTAACGACTGGTGGGGTCAGAGATGATAATAAAACACATATGACCGATACATGGTATTATGGAACAGTTACTCTTGATGCGAAAAATATAATTTTTTATAATGAAGGTGATATCTCATCGGTTCATGATGCCACTGAACCTAAATCGACAAATGCAGAATTTGGATTTGGTGCAGCAGGAGAGTATGGTAATTATTTTGAAGGGATTATAGATGAAGTCCGTGTATCAAAAATACCTAGATCAGCTGGATGGGTTAAGACAAGTTACAACACTATGAACAACCCTGAAGATTTCTTAAGTATAGGAATTGAAGAAAGTAGACCACATGACAATATCCCACCAACAGTTGAAATAACATATCCAGAAAATGGGCAAACTGTATCAGGTATTATAACAATAACAGGTAACGCAGATGATACAGATGGTAATGTAGAATATGTTGAAATTAAAATTGATGAAGAGACCTGGAAGAAGACCACAGGTACAACCAGTTGGGCATATGAATGGGATACAACTGAATTATCAGATGGGCAACATAAAATTACTGCAAGAAGCTTTGATGGTCAAGATTATTCAGATGAATATATTATAAATGTAATTGTTAGTAATGGTATTGATAACATTCCACCAAATGTTGAGATACTAACACCACATTATGGGTGTATTTATTTCACTATCGCGAATACTTCATATGTTTACGTTCCAAGTATTCCATTTATCACTCTAATTATTGGAAAAATCTATGTCATTGCAAATGCATCTGATAATGTAGGAGTTAAGGAAGTGGAGTTTTGGGTAGAAGGTGAATTAAGACATACGGATTATGAAGTTCCATATATTTGGAAATGGAATGATCAAACAATGTTGCTTATTTATGAATTAAAAGTTGTTGCCAGAGACTTTGCAGGAAATGAAGGTACAGATATAATAAGAGTTTGGAGATTGCAAGTCCTTCCTCCAGATACCTCTTAATTTTTTATTAAAAATTAAATTCTTAATTTTAGAATATATTTTGTAATAAGATAAAAGAAAGAGGTAAGTTTTTGAACTTTATTTTAAAATATCTAATAATATTCTACTTAATAAAGGAAATTCCTCAATAAACCATTGGAGAAAAGTAATTTTTGCAACTCTATTTCTTGGGATATTTACTACCAAAGTTGAATAATCACTTTCTAATTCTTCAGTATCTTTTGCGTATGCATACATTGTGAAACGACCCATACTCATCCATGTTTTAGTTACAGATACAACTTTACCTGATTCATAAGGACCAAACCAGTCATTCTCCTCACCATCACCCCAAACTACTCTATAATAAACATTACTACCTTCAGGATCAATTGACATAAACGAGTATAAATAGGTTTCACCAACCCTTCCTTGAGTAGGACCATCAATTTCTGGAGCAGATGGTGGAAGATTTTCTCCGCCTTCTTCAGGTCCAATATCAACGAAATTATTTGGATCATTTTGATTATTAAATTCTGTTATAATCCAACTAGAGCCTCTATTGATATTTGATATTCTAACTTCATCAATTAAACCCTGGAAATAGTTCTGCTCAGTATATCGTCCTATTTCAAGGTCGGCTGAATGAGTATTTGGAGAACTTGTAAAAGAACTAATGTTTGTTTGTTCTATTCCATTTACAAACATTTTCATGTTTGTACCATCCCATGTTGCCGCTAGATGAGCCCATTCATCTAAACTTAAATCATTATCAGAATTTAGAATTGTATAACTAGAGCTATCACCAAGGAAGAACTGTGCAACATCATCATCGGGAGCATATCTAATTTGATACCTATTATAACCACTGCCTCTACGAGTAATTATTCCTAAGAATCTACCTAATCCATCACCAGAGCGATTCACCCAAGCTTCAAGAGTCATCTCATCAGTTATATCTAAACTGTCATCATTTCCAGAATAAATCCAGTCATCTGTTCCATCAAAGCCATCAGCTCCATCAATAAAACCTTCTGCATTTTGATCAGTTCCATTAACACAAGTTCCATCGTTACCATAAACAGTAGAATCATAATGAGTACCACTAGTTTCATCAAGATGCTGGACCATTACAAAGCCATTATCCCATACACTATTAGGATTTTCTTGACTGATGCAACCTGGATTACCGTAATACATATAGATAATTGTATCCTCAACACTAGATACACTTTCTACTTTTACCCAACAAATTAATTCACCAGAAGATCCATCAAAAAATTCTATCTCATGGGATAATTTATTTGCATATACTGAACCATCTGTAAATAAAATATCATCACCATCATCTTGGGCTTTACTTGCAAGATCACTATCAACTGTTTTAATTAAGATTGGGAAGTTTTCTAGATCTTCTTCAACCAAATCAGGGTTAATTGTTATCTTTTTTCTATATTGCCAATCTTGTAAATATGAATTCTCAGTTCCGACTGTGTAAAAGCTTGAAGGATTATTTTGATTATTATATTCAGTTGTAATCCAATTTGGATCCCTATAAATATTTGAAACCCTCACTTCATCAATTAAACCTGCAAAATAATTAATTGTAAAATATCGTCCTATTTCAAGATCTGCTGAAGTAGTATCTGGGAAACTAGTAAATAAACCAACTTCAGACTGTTGTATTCCATCAACAAACATGTACATGTTTGTTCCATCCCAGGTTACTACCAAATGAGTCCATACACCTAGAGCCAGATCATTATCAGAACATACTATTGTATAATTAGTATCATTTCCTAAGAAAAAGTGGACAACATCATCTTCATGCTTATACCTTAATTGATATCGATTGTAACCTGGTCCTGAAGTATCTTTGGCTCGACCAACTATTCCTAAATATTTTCCAGTACCATCACCAGAACGATTCACCCAAGCCTCAAGAGTCATTTCTTCAGTAAGATTGAAACATTCATTATTACCACAATTTATCCAATCATTTGTTCCATCAAAAGCATCAGCACCATCAATAAAACCTTCTGCATTTTGATCAGTTCCATTTAAACAAGTACCATCATTACCATAAACAGAAGAATCATAATGAACACCACTAATTTCATCAAGATGCTGAACTAACACATAATTAGAATCCCATGTATCAGTAATCTCTTCTTGATTTTCACAAATTGGATTACCATAATACATATAAAAAATAGTATCTTCACTGATAGATACACTACTAACATTTATCCAACAAATAAGTTCACCAGAAGAATCATCAAAAAACTCTATTTCATGAGACAACTTATTTGCATATCCTAAATTATCCATAAATATAATATCATCACCATCATTTTGAGCCTTAACACTTAGATCAGAATCAATAATGTGAATAAGTACTGGGAAATACGTAAAATCTCCATTAACCATCTCATGATTGATTGTAATTTGTTTTTGATAGAACCATCCTTCTTCAAATGGATAAAATGAATCAGCGTTTAAAATCTCAAAATTTTGTTCATAGACATTTTTAACACTGCTAATATTTGGTATAAAACCTGCTGTTAAAAACAACAAAATAATTCCTAGAATAAGAATTTTTTTAGCTATAATTTTTTTCATATATGTTCCTCCCCTACTTATATTAATTTGTAATATATTATTTTTATTTAAATCTATCTATAACATAATTTTAAGGATTATTTTTTTTATTAAACTTATTAAAAAAAATATTTTATTTATAAAATATTAACTTAAATTAAAGAATATTAACTATCGAAAGCTCAACCATATAGTTCATCCCATTCATATGGGAAATATCTATATAAATCAGAAACTTCTTTTATTGCAAGTAATTTTCCATCTTTTGATATCCTACATACCGCAACGATATCTATCACCTTATATGATAAATACTAAAAGTAACTAGTTAATCCAATTACTTTAAGTATTCCTCCTGCCCTAAAACTAGAATGTAATAAATTTTCTAATATTTAAAATTTACATTAAATAAAAATATTCACATTCAAACAATGAATTAATTATTATTTTTATGTAAAAGGGGAGTATAGAGACTTAAAGTATTATTTGTATAGTTATATAGATTTATACTAATAGCAGGAGGAAAGGATGAAAAAAATTAAAATTCCTACTTTGCAATCTCTAATACCCCCATTAGGAAGACTTACTACCCTTTTTAGACTTAATATGCGAATATATGATGAGTTTATTATTTCCTAGTCTCCCTTGATATTAATGAATGAATTCGTATTATATATAATTTTTCATAATTGGTGTAATTAATTAAACAAAAATTAAAAAAAATTTGTTTAAATTTAAATAATGCGCAAATTTAATATTTTTTTAAAAAATGTCTTTTAAAAAAAATATTTCTACAATATCTTTGTAATTTTTTCAGATTGCTTTATTCTAAATCCATTTTTTCTTATAGGACCTATTGTTTCCAAAAGTTCTAATCTTTCAATAAATTTATTATAATATTTTAAAATTTTATTACAAAAATCTTTTGCAAATGAGATATCATCTGCTGTAAAAGTTACCACCCAATCAAATTCACCATGAACATAAAAAGTATCATCAAGATTAATCCTAATATTAGGTACTAGATCTGAACCACTAAAAAGAGGTAGTTTTTTTAGGATTTCCTCATCCAATGGTAAAGTTGTTCTTTTTATAAGGAGAATAAAATGTTTTTCATTAGTTTTATTGGGGTTAACTATTGCTGAATAACCTAGGATTGTCTTATTCTCCTCTAATTTTTTTATAAATCTTCCAACCTTATACCTTGAACAACCACATTTTTTACCAATTTCATCAAGATTTAATCTACAATTATTTTTCAGTTCATTTAAAATTTTTTCTTCAATATTTGACTTTTGAAAATTATCATAGTCATCCATCTAATTATTCAACTCCAATTTGTAAATTACTACTAGTGTAATTTTAATATTAAATACATTTAACCTATTAAAGATATTGCAAATAGTATTTTTTTTAAATAGAATATTATTGTTTTGTTATTTTTTAAAAATTACAACTAATTTTTAATAAATTATAAAATATATACTATGAGGAAATATTTAAATCTAAATATTTTATTAGGATTTTGCAACAATATCTTGAATGGGGGTTACTTAAATTGAAAAAAAGATTAATAATATTTTTAATATCAATAATGATACTTACCTCTTTGAATAGTGTTTTAACTGTTCAAACCTTAAAAATAAGTAGAAATATATTATATGTAGGAGGAGGAGGTCCTGGTAACTATACAACTATCCAAAGTGCAATAGATGTTGCAAATCAAGGTGATATGATTTTCGTTTATAATGGAATTTATATTGAAAATGTAGTAATTTATAAAAACAATATAGATTTGATTGGGGAAGACAAGAACTCTACAATAATTGATGGTGGAGGTAATGGAGATGTTGTTTATATATCAAGTAATCAGGTAACTTTTTGTGGATTTACTATACAAAATAGTGGAAGCATTTGTTATAACGGAGGAATTCATATAAATTCAGATTACAATAATGTCTCAGGTAATATTGTTTCAAATAATGCTGAAATAGGTTTATGGATTAATAACTGTGAGTATAACTTTGTATCAGACAACATAATTGATACAAATGGACTTGATGGTTTGTGGATTGATTCTGCAAACAATAATATCGTTACTAATAATTTTATTACGTCAAACATTGATAATGGTATGATAATAAAAAGTTCAAGTCATAATACTATATCAGAAAATACAATCAGTTTCAATGATAATAATGGTATGAGTATCTTTTATCCAAGTAATAACAACAATATTATCAAAAATATTATTCGATCAAACAATGATGATGGTTTATATATAAATGCATCAAATAACAACATCTATCACAATAGCTTCATCCATAACCTTGAAAATGCAAAGGATGAAGGTGGCGGTAATAGCTGGAGCGATGAATATCCTTCAGGCGGTAATTACTGGTCTGAGTATACAGGAAATGATGATTATCATGGAATAAATCAAGATTTACCGGGCCATGATAGATTTGGCGATAGCCCATATGAAATTCCATTTAAACAAGGTAGAGATTATTATCCTTTAATTGATCAAGATAGCTGGTATAATGAAGCACCTATTGATTTATCTCTCACTGGTCAAACCTATGGAAATGCAGGACAGGAATATTATTATACAACATCTGCAAAAGATCCTGATGGAGATCCAATATACTATAAATTTGATTGGGGCGACGATTCATATTCAGAATGGTTTGGACCATATATTTCAGGCACTGATGCATCAGAATCTCATACTTGGAGTACAGGTATATACGATATAAGGGTAAAAGCAAAAGATACAAGAGGTTTTGAAACAAATTGGTCAGATCCCTTTAGAATAACAATGCCTAGAAATAGAAATACTCCTCAAATTTTCATGAATTTGTTTGAGAAATTTATTGATAAATTTTCATTTATTAGATACTTTTTTAATATCTAAAGATAAAATTCAATAAATTTTTTTATTTTATAAATAACATTATAAACTATAAATAGATTCAAAATTGCAAAATAGAGGGATGAAAAAATTGATTTTTTGGTATCAATGCAATTCTTGTGATAGAAGTTTCAGCTGGGTTTTCACAGGCAATAATGATTGTGGAAAATGCCGGTTTTGTAAATCTACAAATATTAAAAGAATTGTAAAATCAAGTAGAAGATGGTAAGTTTTTATTAATAAACAAGAAATTGAAAATTTTTTTATATTTTATATAAAACATTTATATATTAAATTACGTTATGATAGATTAGGAGTTAAAAAGCTTATGAAAAATTTAATAATTTTAATAATTCTTACAATTTTTTTTATTAACTCTACAATTTCAGTTAATGGATTAGATGAAAAAAATTCTCAAATTATTATTGGTCCTTACCCTCAAAATCCTGAATTTGATTCTATAACAATTATATGGGAGACAAATATATCTACTACAAATAACAGTGTTCATTATGGGCTAACACAAGATTGTGAACAAAAAAAATATAATAACATTTCAGGTAATTTTCATACTGTTGAATTAAATGGACTTATTTCATCAACAAAATATTTTTATAAGGTAGTTTCTGATCACATTGAAAGTAGCATTTATTCTTTTTATACAAAATTCGAGGAAAATAGCTCTACTAGATTCGTAATATATGGTGATTCAAGAGGTGTTTGGGACAACTGGGTAAATGCAAGTATAGTTGCAGATAAAATTGAAATAGAACACCCATATTTTGTTTTACATACTGGAGATTTTGTAAAAAATGGTATTTATATTGACCAATGGATTGATTTCTTTTCAATATCAACTTTCATACATAACAGTACTTTATACCCTGCTTTAGGTAATCATGAACAATACGGCGAAGCATATTTTAAATATTTTTTATTAAGAAATAATGAACCTTGGTATTCCTTTGATTATGGTTCTGTTCATTTTATAAGCTTAGATTCAAATTTTAGAAATTCAATAAAATTATCACAATTATCTTGGCTTTTAAAGGATTTGAAATCAAATAATCAGCCATTTACTATAATATTTTTTCATCATCCACCATATAGCTCCGGAAATCATGGTTCTACAATTTATTTAAGATTTATTTGGGGTCTATTCTTTGAATATTTCAATGTTGATATAGTTTTTAATGGTCACGATCATTGTTATGAACGTGGAAAAGTGAAAAGTGTTAATTATATTGTTACAGGAGGAGGTGGTGCACCACCTTATGATACAGGAAATAAATGGTGGACTGTTCATTCTGAAAAAACATTTCATTATTGTTTAATTAGTTGCAATAATGATCAATTATCTTTTAATGCAATAAAACTAAATGGTACAATTTTTGATTCATTTGTAATCCAAAAATAAATTTTTAAATAAAATTAACTATCGTTAAGGAAATATTTAAATTAAATTATTATATTACATAATTATAATATTCTAAATTAAAAGGGGGAATAGGAGATAATATGAAAAAGAAAATAGTTGGAATATTAATTTGTACGCTATTGATTACTTCTGCGGCCGTACCTATAACAGGACAAATTTTAGGAAAATATATCTTTGAACCAATAAATGATAGAGGAACAATATATGTTGATGATGATGCCGATCCTGGCTGGTACGATGCAACACATGTTAAAACAATTCAAGAGGGAATAAATAATGCAACCACTGGAGATATGGTATATGTTTACTCAGGTACATATATCGAAAATGTGATTGTTGATAAAACAGTTGATTTAACTGGTGAGAATAAAGATACAACAATAATACATGGCTTGGATGAATCAGATAATGCAGTAAAAATAACTTCTGCATGGTGTAATATTAGTGAGTTTACTATTGAAAATGGTGGAAGTAATTCTGGTGGAATAAGAGTGAATTCTGATCATTGTTCAATATACAACACGATATTTGATGATAACATTGATAGAGGTGTTTTTGTTGAATCCTCTGATTATACAGAGATTATAGATAATATTTTTACTGATAATAATCAAGGTATATATGTGTATATGTCAGATTATACAACTATTTCAACAAATGACATAAAAAATAATAAAGACAATGGTATTTTGTGTCTTTCTTCAAAATATTGTGAAATTATCAGCAATACAATTGAGTTAAACTCTGGAATAGGTGTATATTTAAATAATCAGTGTGATTATAATGAAATTATTGGTAATACTGTTTCTTCAAATGAAGAAGTAGGAATAAGACTATATCAATCAGATGGTAACACTGTTTCAGATAACATTGTTAACAATAATGGCGGCCCTACCGAAGATGGGGGTTTTGTTTGCTTTTATTCACACAATAATGAAATTTTTGGAAATGATGTAGATTCAAACTATAATCAGGGCATATTCATTGAACTATCGAATTCAAATACTATTTATGAAAATAACATACATGATAATGATATATATGGCATAAATTGCGATTCTTCAAATAACAATGAAATCTATAACAATAATATTTATGACAATACACAAAATGGAATAGATGATGGGACAAATACATGGTATAGTTCAATACTTGAACAGGGAAATTACTGGGATGATTATACAGGTGATGATAATAACTGGGATGGTATTGGAGATAGTCCCTATGACATACCCGGTGATAGTAACCAGGATGAATATCCTTTAATGACTCCTTATGGCCCTCCAAAAGCAGACTTTAAGTATTCAGTTGATGAAAAAAATGTTTCTTTCGATGGATCAAGATCATATGATTATGATGGAACAATTATTACATATGAATGGGACTTTGGAGATGGTAACACTGGAAATGGTCTAAATGTTGACCATACATATACTGAGGATGGAGATTATGATGTTACACTAGATGTAACTGATGATGATGGTAAAACTGATTCAACCATTAAATCTGTTCTTGTCGACAGTACGCCACCAGAAGTAATAGACAATACTCCTGATACAGCTACAACAGGTGATATTTTTACTTTCAATGCAACTGTTACAGATAATGTTGAGGTTGATTTTGTAAATGTTAATTACAAATATGATGATGGACCAAACCTCAATGTTGATTTAGTAAATACAGAAGGAGATTATTGGGAGGGAAGTATAATAGTTGAGCATGTCCTTGAAATTATTTACTATTCAATATATGCACAAGACACTTATGGAAATGGATATTGTTGTAACCTCAAAAATGTTACAATTATAGATAATGACCTTTCTGAGATTACAAATCTAAAAGTTGATCCAGAAGTACAAATGGCAGGTCATTACGTAAATATTTCTGCTGTAGTTATTGACAATATCGAACTATCTGAAGTAAATCTTCATGTCGAATTCCCAGATTCAAGTGAAGAAATATACCCGATAATTGATAACAAAATTGGTGACACTTACTACTTAAATCAGACATATATCCCAGAAGGAACTTATTCTTTCTACATACTTGCAAAGGATACAAGTGGAAATGAAAATGTTTCTGAAACAAAAACATTTGATATTGTTATTGGAACAGCACCAGAAAATCCACAAATAAATGGTCCGTCCAGTGGAGGAACAGATACACCTATTGAATTTCAATTTAAATCAATAGATGGAGACGGTCATAACGTATATTATTATGTGGATTGGGGAGATGGAACATCTGAAGATTGGTTCGGACCATTTCCATCAGGAACCTGGCAAACAAAAAGCCATACATGGACAGAGAAAGGAGACTATACAGTAAGAGCAAAAGCTAAGGATATTACAGGTCTAGAGAGTGGTTGGAGTGAACAAGTGATAAATATTCCAAGAAACAAAGACGGAATACAGAAATATCAAGTAACAACTAATAGTCATGAAACAGTTGTAAAATTACCAAGAACAATTTAAAAAAAAAACTATAAACTCCCCTTTTTCTTTTTTTATTTTTTTATAGGAAATATTTAAATTAGCATATTTTATTATAATTCCAATAAAATATCTATAAGGGGAGGAAAGATATGAAGAATAGTTTAATAAGAAAAGTACTTGTTTTAGCATTTATTATTATAATTCTTTTAACAGGGGTCATATCATCTAATGGAGAAATAATTGAAAATATCGATAATTATCCTCAAAATCCAATAAATTCCCTAGATATAGTCCTATATGTAGGCGGAAGTGGACCAGGTAATTATACAAATATACAAGATGCAATTGATAATGCATCAAATGGTGATACTGTATTTGTTTTTGATGATTCATCACCATATTTTGAAAATATCTATGTAGATAAATCAATCCTTATTTATGGGGAGGATCCAATAACTACCACAATAGACGGTGAACTTAAACAATGCACAATTACTGTTAATTCAAGTAATGTTATTATTTCAGGTTTTCGTATTATTAACGGTAATCTTTCAGGGTTAAAACTTTTGAATAGTGAAGATTGCCATATATTTAACAATATAATTGAATCTAATAAGAGGTATGGCATATCTCTTATAGATTCTAGTAATAATCTAATCGAAATAAATTATATTACAAATAATGATAATGGTACGATAATTAGTAGTAACTCGAACAATAATATTATTAATGCAAATAAAATTGATAACAATTTCAATGGATTATTTTTACAAACTTCCAGTAAAAATTTAATTACAACTAATGAAATTATTAACAATGAATATGGAATTAAGCTATACAGCAAATCCAGAAATAATTTTATAGAATTAAATTTGATTTCACACAATGACTTTGGAATATTTCTTGGAGGTACAATTTATCCAACTTTTGCCTTCAATATTCTTGTTGATGGATCAACTCATAACAAAATTAAAAAAAATAACTTCATTGAAAATTTTCAAGACGCCTTTTGTCAAAACTCAAGGAGAAATATATGGTGGAGAAATTATTGGAATGAAACAAGGTTACTTCCAAAATCTATATCTGGAGAACTTTTTATATGCAGATTACAAGGAATACCCCCAACTGCTATAGAACATCATTTTCCCTGGATTCCAAGATTTGATTGGCGTCCAGCATTAAAGCCATTTGATTTATAATTTCCTTAAAAGAATTTAAATACCTATATTCATATTTTTATAATACTTTAGGGGGTAAACTATAATGGTTAAAAAGATAATTACAGTTGGAATATTTTTTCTTTTAATTATGACATTTTTATCAACATTTGTTATGGGACATTATTTAGAAAAAAAGATTGATGATTATACATTAATTGAAAATGATCTCCCAAACATAATGCTAACAGGTTATTGGAATCCAACAGGGCAAATGATAGCACCTTTTAGTACTGACCCTTATTTGAATCCTGATGGATGGGAAGGTGAAAACTGGGAAGGTAGAGGTTATGATATCTATTCATTTTTCCCCACTCCAGGTAGTTATAATGGTACATTTGAAGTAGACTATCAGAATACTTGGGCAGATTTTTGGGATATTACTTCCCAAATAAAACCAATCGCAATAATAAGTTTTGGAGCAGGTGCTGGGCCATGGGAAATCGAATATAATGCACGTAATCTTGATAGTTGGGTAAATGACTATAATCCACCATATCAACCCAGTCCATGTCCACCTGATGATACTGTACCTACAGGACACGTTCGTCATTCAACACTTCCAGTACAAAAAATTGAAGATGCAGTAAATGAAAATATATCAATTAATGCGTGGGTTGACTGGAATGGTAATCCCGGTGCTTTTTTATGTGAATATATGGCATATCTTGGTATGTGGTACCAATCAATTCATAAAAATGATAGTTCAGATCCTTGTCAATTATCAGGTTTTATTCATGTTGTAAATTCATTACCAGTTGAGGTTGCAATGGAAGCAACTAAAATTACGATCCGAGTAACTATTGATGGTCTGTACTTTGAAAATTATCCTCCAGAAGCACCAATAATAGATGGTCCAACAAATGGAATTATTGATACTGCCTATAACTATACATTCAATTCAATAGATCCAGAAAATGACGATGTTTACTATTATATTCTTTGGGGAGACGGACATGTTGAAAATTGGGATGGTCCACATTTATCAGGAGAAGATTTTGAAATTGAACATACATATACAAAATCAGGTAAATTCACAATTGAAGCAAAGGCAAGAGATTCCAATGGTTATGAGAGTAATTGGGCAACTCTTGAGGTGACCATTCCAAGATATAAACCAAGTTACAAAATTAATTTTTTATATCTATTATCGGAACGATTTTCAAAAAATTATCTAAAAGAATGTTTTTGAACCAAATGTAATATAGAGTTTTATCTATCATTTTCTACTTTTTTAAATATTTCATTAATGATATAATCCCAATTATTACAAAGATTACAATTATCCCAATTAATGCTGTATATGCAATTTGATTTTTTATACCGTATATGGGATCATCGGTCATTCTTTTCAGATAAATTCCTAATAAAGCCCAGATGATTACAGCACTATAAGCATAATCCTTTCTTTTAATAAGAATCATTATAGTAATTATTATAGCAACTAATATTACTAGAATTGTCCATAAATCTTCACTTAATCCAAAACCATCCCAATTAATTTTTACCAATACTGCTGTAACATTAGCAATTGTTGCAACAGTAATCCAACCTATATAGACACTGATTGGAACATGAATAAATAATTTATCTTTATTTGAAATCTTTTCTAATCCAATATTTAATCTTAAATATATTAAAAGTAGAGAAGCAAATAACAATATCATTACTAATAGTGATAATAAAACTTGTTCATAATGCCATAAAAATATCCATAATATATTTGCTATGCTTGTAACAATAAAAAAATAGCTAATTTTTTCGATATATAATTTTGTTGTTTTTTCTTCTTTAAGAATATCTCTACCAAGATATATTGAAAAAATAATTATTAAAATGTAAATAACTCCCCATATTGAAAAAGTTAAACCAGTAGGAACAAATAAATTAGGAATGTTATCTGATAATTCACCAGTATATTTACCTCCTATTGGTAATATATTTGCAAGAGAATTTACAATAACTGTAAGAAATGCTCCTATTATATTTCCTAACTGTAATATTCTTAAAAATTTATTATCCATGACTTTTACAACCTTATTTTTTAAAAAAATCATGTATTCTTTTTTTAAAAAACTTTTGAAAAATTTTAAAATAAAACTTCTAAATTTTTTGAATTTAAAAATTATAAAATTGAAGAATTATAAAATATGCAAGAAAGAAAATTGATATAGAAAATAGTGATAATGCATTTCGAATTGCATATTTAGTTGCAATATTTTGTTCTAAGGGTTTTTTTAGATATGTATATGTTGATACTATAGTTGGAAAAACTGATACGATAGCAATAATCCAGAAATTTATATATTCAGCATACCATCTAATTAAAGCAAGAAATATAAAATATATTGTTGAAATCCAAAAAATTATGCTAATCAGTAAGAAACTATTTTGTCTTCCACGATTGACAATAAAGTTTTTTTTACCACCATGAACATCTGCCTCTTTATCAGGTATTTCAAAAATTAAAATCACATTTAGTAGATGAAGTGAAAGAGGAATTGCAAATATCAAAATCGTTAAATCAAAAGTTCCAGTTAATAAAATATAACCCCAACCAGTGTTCATAATTCCTGCAATAAAATGTGGAAATTCACTCATTCCTCTATATGAAAATTTTATTGGTGGAGCTGAGTAAAACCATGAAAAAAAGGCACCAAGAGCAATAAAACCCACTGACCAAATCGGAATAAAAGTTGTTAATGATAATATTGCAGTCAAAATCAGGGAAATAAAAATAAATCCAGCAGCTAGATATTTTGTAACGTTTCTTAATTGAGGATATTTTTGTAGAACTCCACTTCCACCAGAAAAACCAAATTGTCTATTATGTTTGTCTGCATCAAAATCATAATAATCATTTACATATGATGCAGATGCATATATTAGAAATATAATTAAAAATCCCCATAAAAAAATCAATAAATCAAATTCATAACCTAGGACTAGAGCAAATAAGCTTCCAAGCCAAAATGAGGGAAGAACTGCTATACCGATATGAGCTCTTGTTAATTTTATCATTTGTTTTACATACGTAAGAAGCATATTTAGAAACCCCCAAATTTATTAAACAAACTACAATCTTATATATTAGATTTAATATTTTAAGTAATCCATTACAATAATCTATTAAAAATTTAGGATATTAGGTATATGATTATATATATTTTCAATGGTGAATTAAATGTTTGAAAAGGTTAGTTATGAGGTTATAAAAAAGATTGGTGATGTTGAAATCAGAAAATATCCAAAAATTATCTTAGCATTTGTGGAGGGTTATGAAGGTGATTCAGGATTTAGTTTACTTTTCAACTACATTTCTGGAAATAACAAAATAAAAAAACAGATTAAAATGACAGCACCGGTAATTACATCTGAGAAAATTCCAATGACTGCCCCTGTCATTTCTAAAGAAGATTATATGGCATTTATTATTCCTTCTTCATATGATGAAGAAACTGTTCCAATTCCGACAAATTCTAATGTAAAAATTAAGCATCAACCTGAAAAAATATTAGCAGTTTTAAGATTTAGTGGAAAAACTTCAAGAAAAAAAGTTGAAAAACAAATTGAGAGATTGCTTGGAACATTAGAAAAAAACCAAATCCAAATAATTGACAAACCAATATTAATGAGATACAACAGTCCCTTTGCACCTGGTTTTATAAGAAGAAATGAGGTAGCAATAGAAATCAAAAATATCCGAAATAATTATTAACCATATGTTTTTGTGTAGAGATCAATATCAAATTATCGTCTAAAACAATTTGAGTCTCTTACCTTTAATTTAATTATTTACCAGGTTAAATTGAATTTTTATTAAGATTTTTTATAAGTTTTTTTATGAATTATTTAACTTACCAAATCATCTTCAAATGTTAAAACTTGTTTATTATCAAAATTATCAACATAATAATACTTTTTTACTTCTAACTTCAACAGTTCACAATTTGGTTCATTTAAAAAACCTGCTAATTCTGGATGTTTTTTTAATAACATTTCTTTTAATTTTTCTTTTTCTTCGTTTATTTCTTTTACTTCCGCCTCGGCAGAAACAGCTACTGCATTTATAAGATCTGAAGACAGATTTTTTCTATCATCAATAAGCAACGAAACACATGGATTATTTATTAAATTTAAAAATTTAGTTGAATCCTTTCGTGTTGCAAAAAATATATTTCCAAGTCCTTCTGTAGAAGCATAAGCAATAATATTTGTATAAGGAATATTATCTTTATTCGTAGCAATTACAGCATATCTTTGTGAATCTAATATCTTTTTTACTTTATCAAAGATTTCTTGATTTATATGCTCACCTCAATTAACATATAAATCTAAGAGATGATTTAACTATTTCTATTATATCAAAATTTTATTTTATCTAATAGCATTTGTTTTTCATTTTTTACAATATTTTTAGAAAAATATCCAAAAGCATGCTGTAAAATATTTATATTAGAGTTACAACGACTATCTTTTGAAAAAGAGGTATATTATAATTTTTCATATTTATCAATTATATTTTCTAAAGGCTCTTTACCTCGATTTGCAATTAGATTCCCCATAATTTTTAGGTTCTTTTGATTATAAGACATCAATAAAAATTTATTGCGAAAATAATAGCAATAATTAATTATTTTTTAACCAAATCTTAATATTACTAAGATACTGCATATTTTTTACTTGCAAAGAGAAATCCAAAACAAATACCTTTATGGGATTTACTTTTTTGGTGATGGATTGTATGAGCATTCAGTACTCTTTTCATATAGTTACTTTTTGGCTTATATCTTATTTTAATTCTTTTATGAAAGAAGACATCATGCACAAGGAAATATCCAATTCCATAGCATGCAACTCCAACTCCGATCGGGAAACGTATATCAAATCCGCCTAAAAATCCTGTAAATATTAGAATAAATGATATTATACTGAAAAATAAACCAAAAACATCATTTTTTTCAAAACGACCTTTTGTATATCTATGATGATCTTCATGAAGATACCAACCAAAGCCATGCATTACATATTTATGCAGAAACCAAGCTACTCCTTCCATAAAGCCGAATATTAGCACTATACTAATTATATAAAAAATAACTATTTCCAAAGATATCATATATATATCCTTTTAGATTTTGACATTATTTTTTTTGAAAATAATATTCTAATTTTGGTTGTGGGCTTTTAATCAGACAGGGAAATACTTTCTTTCTTTTTGGAGATTTCGGATCGATAACGTTCATAATTGTTGTTGAAACAATCTTTGAAACTTGAGGTTTTACCTTTTTTACGTATACTATCATAGGATTTTTAAATATTTGTTCAGCAGTCCAATTGTACATTTCAGATGCGGTTTTTACAGGTATTAGATATCTTTTTGGAATATATTTAAATCCTTCTTCAGCCATGGATTGCCAATTACAATAGTAAAGCAATTGTTTTTTAATAAATTCTGAAAATTTATCAGGATGACTTATAATATATTGCTGATCTAGTCTATCAATTCCAAAATATTTAAGGTCTGTTTGTGGAAAATACACTCTGTTTAATTTAACGTCTTCTGCAATATCCCTTATAAAATTTATGTATTGCATTGATCTTCCCAGATATCTTGCACAGTTATACGATTCTTCAGATAGATTCATAATTTTTCCCATCATAAGACCAATTACTTCAGCTGACCCATAAATATATTCCAATGTTTCATTCATTGTACGATATTTTGATTTTAGGATATCCATTTCCATTGATTTAAAAAATGCATCTACCCACTCTGGATCAAAATCTTTTTTTCTTACAAGATTTGAAAATAGATTTATTACAATATCATCTGTTTTTTTTCCGTTTATTGCTTGGTAATATTTTTCTTTAAAATTATAAAATCCATTTACATCCTGTGGTATTAAGTCAACATAGTTATCTGCCTTTCTTACAAATCCATATAATGTAAAAACATCTTTTTTAATATAAGTTGGGAAAAAAATACTACTATAGAAATATGTTTTACTCCCCTCTTTGAATATTGAGAATAATGTTCTGTTAATCATTAATTATCAACTCTTTTATATATATTTTATGTTTTTAATACTTTTTATAAATATTGAAAAATTTTACTTTGGTAGTAGAACCTCATCAATTATATGTATTACACCATTTGTACATTTTATATCTGACCTGATAATTCTTGCATTGTCTATTTTTACAGTATTACCCGTTTTTATTTTTACATGCTTTCCATTTATTGTTACTGCTTTTTGTAGGGTTGTTACATCCTTTGAAAAAACTCTGTTTGCAATTACATGATATGTAAGAATGTCGGTTAATTTTTCTTTATCCTTCATAATTTTTTCTATTGCTCCATCGGGTAATTTTGAAAATGCTTCATCGGTTGGTGCAAATATTGTATATGGTCCTTCTGAACATAATATATCATATAATCCAGCTTCCCGTAGAGCTATAATCAATGTTTTAAATGTTCCTGCATTAATCGCTGTTTCTACTAAATTTTTCAATTATTCTGCCTCCATATAATAATATTTTTATCAATGATTTAATATTAATTTAATAACAGTTTTATTTCATTTTTAGAACAATTTTAAAATGGTTTTCTAAAAAAGGAAGAATGATAGAATTTTTTAAGTTTCCACCGGATAACCTGCATCCTTCCAAGCTTTGAAATTTCCTTCGAGTCTATAAACATTTTCAATTCCTGCATCAACCAATGCCTGAGCACTTGCTGTTGATGGTGGATCCGTATGACAATATACAAGATAAGTCCAAGTTGGATCTAAATCAGGTATTTTCTCATTTAATGTTCCATCTGCCCAAACATAGTTTACTGCTCCAGGAAGATGACCTAGACTGTAAATATCTAAACCGACTACATCTATTATTAAATCGAATTCCTCATTTAGATATCTCTCATAAGCTTCCTTTGGCTTAATATCCATGTATGTATTCCTGTACATAATCAAGAAAATACCAAGAATTATTGCTCTTTGTTGAGTTCTTACTATCATTCCGTTGATCGCTGCTGAAGCATTCATATATAGATTACCAAGACCTATGGGGCCCTTTGTCTCTTGTTTAAAAAGTCTAAATTGTAATGTTATTTTTTCACCAGGTTGAATCTCATCTATTACTCCTTCCTGTATTTTTTCATTAATAAGTATTCCCGAACCTGTTATTGCTGCTTTTGTTCTAAAGCTCCATTCAACATTATTAAGAGTTGTTGCACCGGCATTTTCAATATCCATATTAATTCCTAAGAAAAGGGGACCCTTATATAATGATATTAACAAATCATCTTCAGGATTATCTATTGGTGAGGTTTGTTTTTCTCTTGTTTCACCTAAAACAGTTATTGTTGGAATTGCTAGCATAAAAAAAATTATTGCTCCAATTATTTTTTTTTTCATATTTTTTCCTCTCAATTTTATCTAAAATAAATATTAATGTTTAAATCTATAACTAAATAACAGTTTTAAAACAGTTATAAAAACGATTTAAGTAAAAAGATGAAGGGGTAAAATAGCCAAAGGGGATCCGAGGGAGGAAAGGATGGGATGCAAAAAAATAAATGCCCTTTGCTATTTTTATAAAATCTGTATTTTTTTGACTATTTTTCAAAGAAGCCCCATTTTGTATATTTGGTTGAAACGAACTTACCTTCAAATACCCCAACACCATGATAATAGATTCATTAGGAAGGATATAATCTTGACTTAAAAACGATTTTAAAAAAGATTTAAAATGATTTCAAAACTGTTTTCATTACAATTTAAACACTTTTTCGTTTATGTAATAAATTCTTACCTTTTTCTGTAATATATATTGCTTTTAGTTTTCCCTGCTTTTTAAAATACACTAAACCTGTTTTTTCTAAACTATCCAGTCTTGAAGCAGCAGTGACATACGCGATTTTAAATTGGTTCATTACCTTTTTAAAAGACACAACTGCATTTAATTTATTTTGCTCATAAATATATTTTATAATATCAAATAAATCATCTTCAATAATTAAATCATCTGTTTTTTGACTGGGTAGTACTAGTAACTCATTTTCTAAAAGTGCTATTTGATTACCATCTATTGTTGAAGGGTCAATTCTAACAAACATTAATGCCTTATTTTTTGCAATAATATCATTTAAATCATAAAGATTTTTTACAAACTCATTGAAAGAAAATCTTGACAATAAATAATGAATTCCATCTAGTAAAATTACTGATTTTTTATTACTTTTTGTAAATTCTTCAATTTCATTTTTTATTTCTTCAAGATTTGAAATTCCAGTGATTTCTTTTAAGACCTCTCTTGTAAGAATTATTATTTTAATGTTTTTAATAACAGGAATTTGTCTTTTAATATGATCTGGATTTCCACGTGTAATAATTAGACCTTTGAAATCATCTATTGTCAAGTCAACTAACAAATCAATTGATGATTTGTTGTTATTATCTTTTATTAAATAACTATTTCCACCAATTAGCTTTTTATGTAGATCAATTTCTTCTGTAATATCCTTACCCATAAATAGTACTCCAACACATTCATTGTCAGAGCTTTTAATCTTAGTTCCCATGACTCTTATTATTCTTTTATCATATTCTTTAGTCTTTATGAAAATATCGATAAAACTTTGTTTATTTGTTCTACATACATCCATAATATTTTCTATGATTATTTCTGGCTTATCAAAAACCTCAATTTTTCCAACACTTCTGTTTATTACTTCAATTTGTTTGTAACCTGTTATATTTTCAGCTGTTTTGTTCCAAATTGAGACTCTGTTATTCATATCAAAAGAAACAATAAATTCAGCAGAGCTGTCAATAATATTTCTCAGATTCTGCTTAGTTCTATTTGAATATTCTTCAGCTTTTTTACGCTCAATTATTTCTTCTTTTAATTGAATATTTGAGTTTTTCAGATCATTTGTTCTTTCAGAAATTACCTTTTCTAAATTCTTGTTTAAATCCTTTAACAGTATTTCATTTTCTTTTAAATCTGTAATATCAAAAACAACTCCCTTAACAGTTAATGGTTCTCCTTTTTGATTTCTCTCAATAACTGAACCTCTATCATGAAACCATTTATAACTACCCTTCTTTGTTTTTATTCTATAATCAACCTCATATAACTCTTTTTTTCCTTCTAGATGATCTCTCATCGCTTGCATTGTTTTTTCATAATCATCTGAATGAACTATCTCAGTAAATGCTGTGTAGTCCACATCAATGAAATCTTTCATTGAATATCCAAGCATTTTTACCTTATTTTCATTAAAAATTACTTTACCTGTTTTAACATCCATCTCCCACCAAGCAAGGTTTCCAGCAGAAAGACATAAGTCTAGTCTTTCTTTTGTTTTTAAGTTTTCTTTTTGAATTTTTTTCCTCCCCCAAATAAATTATTGCTAATTTATCATATCAGCTAGAATCTGAGATGATATAATTACCATAGGAACACCAATTCCTGGATGATTATAGTGACCGGTATAATATAAGTTTTTTACCTTTTTACTCTCATGTTTTGGTCGAAATACAGCAGTTTGTTTAAGTGTATGAGCAAGACCTAGTGCTGTTCCCTTATATGCATTATATCGATTACTGAAATTGTTATGAGCAAATATTCTTTTTAAAACTATATGATTCCTAATGTTTTCTCCAGCTAATTTTTCCATATGTTCAATTGTTTTATCAAAATATTTTTGTCTAATTTCCTCGTTGTCCTTAAGACCTGCTGCAACAGGTATTAAAACAAAAACATTCTCACCATTTTTAATTGCAGATGATTTATCTGTTTTTGATATACAAGATATATAATATGAAAAATCTTCTGGCCATTTGGGATTCTTAAAAATATCATCAAAATGCTTATCCCAATTTTTATCAAAATATAAATTATGGTGAATAAAACGTTTCAATGGTTTATCAATTCCAAGAAATAATAAATAGGCACACGGTGCAATTTTACGTTTTTCCCAATATTTCTGAGAGTATGACATATCTTTTTTCTCTAGTAAATTTTGTTCAGCCCAAGCATAATCAGCATTTACAATTACGATATCTGCTTCATATCTGTCTTTAGTAGTTTTAACACCAACAACTTTTCCTTTTTCAGTAAGAATTTTTTCGACAGGTTCATTAAAAATAAATTTTGCTCCTTGTTCTTCTGCTATTTTATGCATTACTTCTACAAGTTTTCCAATTCCACCAATCGGAAACCATACCCCCATGTTAAAATCAACATGTGACATCAAGGAGTAAAGTGCTGGACTATCATATGGACTCCCTCCAAGAAAAACAATTGTGTATTCTAAAATTTTTCTGATTTTTTCACTTTTAAAAAATCTTTGAGCAAAGCTATCCAATTTTTGAAACATATGCAGTTTTGTTCCTTCTATAATTATCTTTGGTTTGAAAAAATCGGTCAAATGTTTATAATCCTTATAAATAAAATCTCTCATTGCAATGTTATATTCATATTTGCTTAATTTTAGATACTCCTTCATTTTTTCTTTTGCACCTGGCTCAAGTTGTTCAAAAAGATCTAGGTTTTTTTCTATATCTGCAGAAATATCGACATAGTCGTTTTTATCAAAGAAGACTCTATACGAGGGATCTAGTCTGATAAGCTCCATCAAATCTTCTGGTCTTTTTCCAAACTCTGAGAAATATTTCTCAAAAACATCAGGCATCAGATACCAAGAGGGTCCCATATCAAAAGTAAATCCATCCTTTTTCCAAACTGAAGCTCTTCCGCCAGGTTGTTCATTTTTTTCTATTACTAAAACTTCATTTCCCTTTTTAGCAAGTAGTCCTGCTGCAGAAAGACCACCGAATCCAGAACCAACTATTATTACCTTTTTCCTCCCCATTTTCATACACCTGAAAGTTAAATCTGTTAATCTGAATTATATCATAGTTTATTGATTTTTTGTTTGAATCCATTTCTCTTTGAAATATAAATAAACCATTAAATAAAATGAAAGCATTGAGTAATTATAAAAGAAGTCTTCAAATGGTATTGTTACAAATCTACCATTCCAAGCACCAAATCCACCCCAGATTGCATCTGGATTATATCCAACAACAATAAGTGAGGTTAAAAAATAATTAAATATTATAAATGGAATGAAGGATAGGATTATATAAAACCAATAATTTCGTGATTTTAACAGTTCTGGGTATATCGTGGAAGCAAGTATGAAAAATAACGCACATGAAAACATTGAAAGAATCGTGTAATCCTGATTTCTAAAAATTATTCCAACAATAATAAAAATTGCAGCAAATGTAAGATAAAACCATTTATTGAATGGTACTTTTTTATCTTTAATGAAATAAACTAAATTTTCATAAATAAATATACAAGCAAATGGAACTACAATAAAAAAGAGGATTTCTTCAATTGGAAGGCCGAATATTTCAATTCCAATTAAAAATTTTTCTTCAAACCACCAATCTCCTCTAGCAGTTACCAATATATCCCATAAAATATAAGATAATCCAACAATAAATATTGATGCTGCAAGGGGTTTGAAGAATTTATAATATTTAAATTTCCACTTGAATGTAAATAAAAGTGGAAACAGGATTATCAAGATATCAAGTATAATATAATTCAGTTGGATCATATATTCACAAATAAATTGGATATAATATTTACATTAAAATCTTTCCAAAATTTTATAAGAAATATTTTTATACTTATTACTTGATAAAATAATTACATCATATGGATATTAAATTCTCAAAATATAGGTTCATTAAACTATTTACTATTGCTTTATTTATAATAAACATAATTGTAGCAATATTTATTTTTATAGATATTGAGATAATAAAAGCACCAAGAACTGAAGTTTTTGTAAATATACTTGAAGTAACATCAGAAGAAATAATACTTGAAACTACAATTAAAATGTCGAATCCAAACAGTTTTGAGGTTTCATTTAAGGAATTAATATTAAAAACATCTACAAGAGATGATAAAAAAATTGGAGAGATAATATTTGACGAAGGAAATATTCCCTCATACAAATCAAAGACCTTTTATTCAAAAGATAGTATATTTTTTGAAGAGGAGGGGGATTTTTCGATTATAAAAAATAAAATAACAGGAAAAATTGGAGTTTCATTTCTAGGTTTTATTAAAAAGACAATTCCTCTTGAAGTATCAGTTATTGCTTCTGTTAAAGAAATAATTGATAGTTTAGATATTCCTGATATAAATATGGAATTAGGTTTTGAAAATATTACGGAAGAAGGAATCGAATTTACTGTAAATGTTGAACTTTTTAATCCAACTAAAATTGAATTTGGAATTGATGAGTTCTCAATTATTGCTAAAACAGAAGAAAATCAGGAAGTTGGCAGATTAGTAATATTTGGTGATATTGTTGGACCAGAAGAATATGCAATTTTTACCTCAAAAGGAAGTCTTAACTATAATGCATTTGATTCAGAAAAGATAATTTTTACACTAAATGGAATTGCTCGCGGTAAAATAGGTGGTCTTGAGAAGAAAATAAATATTTCAACAGATACTCAATTAATAATTCCTGATATTTCTGAATTTATTTTTAAAAATCAACCTATTGAATTTCAAATTCCAGTTCAGTTTAAATTAAGATTAAAAGGAATTGTCTCAACTATTAGTTTTAAGATTTATAATCCTAGTCAAATACCTCTTGAGGGTAGAAATCTCTACTGCTCTATATTTAGAGTTGATAGAAATAAAAAAACAATACTAGGTGAAGCTGAAATGGATCCTTGTTCAATTGCTCCAAAGGAAAGGATTTGTGTAAATACAGAGATTGTTATACCATATAGAATCTTTTTATTTTCTGGTTCTTTTAGGTTACTACCAGATTGGATTGTATTAAATATTAATGGTCATTTTTCAATTGCGGGAACTCGTCAGGAATTTCCAATTTCACTAAACGCATATGTTGATCCTACAATATTTAGATATAAAGAACAAATTTAATTATTAAATATTTTATAACCTGCCTTTTATAAAAATTATCTATTTAGAATATTTCTTATAGATTTTTATATAATAACTATATTTTCCCCCTCGGTGAGCTTATGAATTATGTGATAGTTTATTGGTCTAGATATGGTCACAATAAAAAAATTGTAAATTATCTTGCTGAAAAATTAAAGGAAAAAAATGCAGAAACAAAGATTTTAACAACTGAAGAGGCAAACCCAGCTACCTTACCAGAAGCAGATTATTATATATTTTCTGCAGCAGCTGAAGCATTCAATCTACAAAGAAATATGAGATCTTTTATGAAAAATCTTGATGGAATGAATGGAAAAAAATATGGTATCATAAATACTCATGGAATGAACAAAAACAGACTTAAAAAAATGGATAAACTACTTTCAAAAAAGAATATGATAAAAGTTGCAGATGTTGACTTTAAAGTTGGAAAAAACATTCAATCTGGTAATGCTCTTATGGAAGGTTGGGAAGCAAAAATAGATGAGTTTGCTAAAAAGTTATAAAATTAAATATTTTATAATGACCTAACAATTTGTGGTAGTTCAGATGGTTCATATCTGCATTGAAGTTTGCTTTTATCTAAAGACCAGGGATTTACTAGATTTATAAAAACTGTTGATACAATCTGAGAAATTAAGGGTTTTACCTTCCAGTCGTATACAATAAAAGGGTTTTTTAAGAGTTGCTCTGCTGTCCATTGATACATGTCCATTGCAGTCTTAACAGATATAAGATATCGTTTGGGCATATAATGATAACCTTTTTCAGCTGTTTCCAACCAATAACAGAATCTTGTAATGTGTGTTCTAATCAGATTTGAAAAATTTTCAGGGTGTCTTTTTACATACTGATATTCTAGGTTTTTTAATCCATGTTCCTTTAAATCTTCATTTGGAATATATGATCTATCAAGTTTTATATCTTCAGCAATATCTCTTATCGCATTAATACACTGCATTGATCTGCCAAGAAACCTCGCATAAGGATATGATTCTTTATTAATTCCTAAAATGTTTGTCATATAAAGTCCCATTACTTCTGCTGCACCATAAACGTAGTTTAGAAGTTCTTCCAATGTATCATATGTTTTTTTTGTAAGATCCATCTCCATAGAATTAAGAAATGCCTCTGTCCATTTTGATTCGAAATTTCTTCTATATTCTAAATCTACAAATGAATCAATAACAATATCTCCAGTTTTTTTACCACTTTTTGCTTGTTCATATTTTTCTTTAAACCAATAAAATTCTTCTTTATTTTGAGGAACATTATCAACAAGATCATCTGCCCTTCTAACAAAAGCATAGCATATAAAAACATCTTTACGAATCTTTTTTGGAAAAAAGAGACTGCTATAGAACATTGTTCGGCTTCCTTGTTGAAAAATAGAGTAAATTGTTTTATTTATCATATTCGTTGTTTCCTAAAAAATTTAATTAGCTTATAGCATTTAATTTATAAACCTTTAATTTTTATAATATACACATTATAAGTATATGATATTTAAATATTTATATGCAATTTTTGTCAAGAATAGGTTTTTTATAAATTTATTTTTAAATATGTTCAAATATAACGGGTCTGCCGGGATTTGAACCCGGGTCAGAGGCTCCGGAAGCCCCTGTGATATCCAAACTACACTACAAACCCATTCAAATAAAAAATAATATACAAAATATTATTAATAGAGTTATTTCAATTTTTAAAAAAATGAAATAAAAAATAGAAAGAAAAAATATTAAAAAAATTTACTCGTTTGGTAATGGGAACCAAGTCGTCATTACTGTAAATCCTGCAACAATCAAATCAGTATAAGTTCCAGTACCTGTTCTTGTTCCAGCCCAATAGCCGAGAAATCCAAACATAAATCCTACATAATCTCCAGGTTCTGTTGATTGTGCAAGTAAACCTCCAAAAGTAGAAACCCCTGTTGGAGTATGGCCTTTGTGTATACTGAAAATATCTAGCCCAACCAGATTCATAAAGGTGTTCAAACCAAAAACAAATGTATCTCCAGTATCTATTTCAAAATTTATTGCACAGATTGCATTTAAGATAATATTTTCAGGAGCAGGATTTTTTGATTGTTTGAATTGTTTATTTTTGAATCTCTCATTTGCTATTTCATCTAACATATCATAAGTTGAATCACAAGTATTGAATCCATATTGATTAAATATTTCAAATTGTGCATTAAATGATTCTTCAAATGATACACTAGTTTTTCTTATTTCTCTTAATTGTTCTCTTAAATCATCCCATTCAGTTTCAGTAAGTTCAATAATTTGTTTTATTGGTCTTTTTCCAGTACAATCCCAAAAATAAACTGAAATATTTTCGCCCTGTTCAGCTTCATCAGTCTTTACAACACTTCCAAGTGCTGGTGGAATTGACAAACCGGCAAAAAGAAGTATTATTATGCAAAGTATAACTCCCCATTTTTTCATATTTATCGGGTGTTATATCTTTCAATTACTACTTAGACATTTCGATATTTATAAATATATAAAAAATAAACCTATATTGCAAATTTATGGTTATTTTATACTTATAAATATCTATTTTTGTTAGGTTTATTTATCTAAAGCATCTATCAAATGATGTTTTGCTTTTTCAATAGTTCCGAGTAGCATTATAATTTCATCATGTGTTATATTTGGTTTAGCTTCATAGAACCATTTCCCTTCTTCTTCTCTAACTTCAAATATTTTCATTTTCAGTCTCCTATTAATGAAAACTTAAAATTATAGATTTTAATTAAATTTTCATATGCATAATTAATACTTTATTTTTTAACTATATGGTTTATAAAAAACATTTTTTAAATATTTGATATCAGGTAAGTTATTATATATGAATAAATAATACACTTTTTTATGGACTTGGAGGGGATATTTGAGAGGATTCCATCAACTGAGAAATTATTAGGTGTTGGATGGATATTATGTTGGATACTTGCTATTTGGGTTTATCATCTTCAATTCTTTTTAACAGGGCTCTTTTGTCTATTTCTAGCATTTGTTTTAATTGGCGTTCAAGATAAAAAGAATACAAAAAATTTACCAAAACCGCCAGCAATATTTACAATGAATAAAAGTACAAATACTCTCAAGGTACAAAAAATATATGAAGATAACCTAAAATGGAACGATCATGAGATATGTTCAGGAAATGCAACTCTGCCATCTGGACAGATAAAAGAGGGAGATGTTATAAAAGATTGTTCAGGTAATGTTGCAATAAGACACAAACCTACTAACACCTTATTTGGTGGGTTTAATTTTGAAGATTAAATTTTTAAATTTTGAATTGTATAGATTTTATTATCATGGGATTTTTTGAGGATTGTTTTGAAAAAAGAAAGTTAAAAGAATATATGAATAAAAGTTCTGAAGAAGAGTATGAAATTTATTAAAGTATACTTTTAAGGGGAGAATCTGAGGAATCAGCAAGAGCAGGTCTAAAATATATAAAAAAGAAATAAAGCTTATTCAAAATATTCTGAGGGTACCAAATAAGAAACTGGATAACCCGCTGCTTTCCAAGCATCAAAACCACCTTTTAAATTGCAAATCTTTCCATAAACATGATTTATAAGTTCTTTGCAAAAATCCTCTTCAGAAACAGTTCCATCTTTACTATAAATTAACAGATTTTCAGTTTTATTATAATGTACAATTGGATTTATATTTAGATAAACAAAATCAAAGTCAAGTCTTCCTTCACTTTTTATCTGGCAAGGACCACATCCTTCAAGACCTCGGCAATCAATTATTATAAGATTCTTTGTCTTATTAATCATATTAAAAGCTGCTTGGACATCTAGATTCTTATATTTAGAAGTAAATTTTATTTCAGTTTCTTCAAAATAGTATACAGTAACGTATATCGCTGAAATTGATACAATAATTAAAAATATTGTTGCTACAATTGTCTCTGTTTTGAAACTTCTTTTTTTTAGTATTGATCTTATCATTTTAACACAAATATCTATGTCTTGTAATTAATTATTATCTAATGAATATAAAGTCCTCCATTTACATTTATTGTTTCACCTGTTATGTAATCTGACATATTTGATGCTAAAAATAGGCAAGTATAAGCAATATCATTAGGAGTTCCAAGTCGCTTCAGTGGTATTTCATTTATCCTTTTTTTTCTAATTTCCTTTGAATAATTTGCAATTATATCAGTATCGATGGTTCCAGGAGCAATTGCATTTACATTAATTTTTTTACTTGCAAGTTCTAATGCTAAACTTCTCATGAGTCCAAGCAAACCTGCTTTTGATGATGCATAATCTGCTCCATGCAAAGACCCTTTAAAAGCAAGTTGAGATGAAATAAAAATTATTTTACCACCTGCTTTCATATATGCTATTGCTTTTTTACAAAGATTAAATGAACCAGTTAAATTTGTTGAAATAACCTTATTCCATCTATCATAGGATATGTTTTCAAAATTGCTTCTTTCATATATTCCTGCGTTGTTTACTAAAATATCAATTTTTTTTGTTTTTGAAGTAAAGGTTTTTAATATATTTTCAACATCTTTTTGTTTTGATACATCTCCTTTTAAAAGTATTGCTTTACCACCACTTTGTTCTATCTGATTAAATAGATCCTTTGCTTTTTTATCGCTTTTTATATAATTAATTCCAACTAATGCACCATTTTCAGCAAAAATATTTGCAATTGCTCTACCTATACCTCTTGATGCACCAGTAATAATTGCAGTTTTCCCATTTAACATATAATTTTTAAAAAATAGACTGGTTAAAAATCTTATGTTAAAAATTGAAATTATAAAATACCTTAATTTTTAAATAAATTCATACTAAGATACCTTTCTCCTCTATCTGGTAAAACAGTAACAACTCTATTGTATTTTTTTGCTACTTTTAATGCTGCAAGCATATTGGCACCAGAACTAATTCCAACCAATAAACCATATTTTCTTGATAGTTTTTTTGCCATTTGTATTGCTTCTTCACTACCAACTGTTATTACCTCATCAACTTTATCCATATCTATTAATTTTGGAATAAAGCCATCTCCAATTCCTTGAATTTTATGCTGTTTTATTCTTATATCACTTCCTCCAAACATTACAGCTGCTTCCTCAGGTTCGACAGCTATTTGTTTTACACTTGGATTAAAATTTTTCATTACATTAGTAATCCCTATTAAGGTTCCACCAGTACCAACACCTGCAACCACTGCATCAACTGGTCCTATCTCATTAATAATTTCCTTCCCTGTTTTTTCATGTGCAAAGATATTATTTGGATTGCTGAACTGTCTTGCTAAAAACATCTTTGGTTTTTTAGCAATTTCTTCTGCTTTTCTTATTGCTTCTTGAAGGCTACCACTTTTTAAACTTAAGACTATTTTTGCTCCAAATGCCTTCATCATCTGTTTTCTTTCTTTACTCATATTTTGAGGCATTACAACAATCATTTTATAACCTTTAATAGCAGCAACCATAGATAGAGAAATTCCAGTGTTACCACTACTCGCCTCAACTATTGTGTACCCTTGCTTTAAACTACCTTCTTTCTCAGCTGAAAAAATAACTTCTTTTGCTACTCTATCTTTTATACTACCACTAGGATTAACACTTTCAAGTTTCGCATAAACGTTTTTTATTTTTATCAGAGGAGTATTACCGATAGCATCTAAAACCGTCCAGTTTAAATTGTTATTTATATCATGTTTCTGTGTGTATGAATCTATATAATTGATGGATTGATTTGAAATGTTTGTACTAGTCTTTTCTAATAAAAGATTATCAATTGACTCATGAATAATCTGTAGTTTTTTTCTTTTTAGAAATGGATACATACTATAGTTTTCCCTAGATAATTAATTTTACATCCCAATTGGCAAAATATATAAAACATATGTAAAAATAGTTATCGGTTATATTACAAAAAAAAGAAAATTGATTTTATTTTAGAATTTTAACCATTGTAATATCTGGAAACACTGAAAAATTCTTGTAAAGAATTTAATAAAGATTTGATTGAATGTAAATTTATTTCTTGGTGTTTGAAGAAATACAGGTATCTCACAATAATTGCTTGGATCATCTGCATTAACTATAGTAATATTTCCTGTGAAGTTTTGGTTTTTATCAATTGGTGCTTCAACTGTAACAGTAATATTAATCCAATTTCCTGTTGGAAGTCCAGTACCACTATTAGGTGAAAAGTCCCATGATCCCCAGCTGGGCCAGTTATCAACATACCAATCTAGTAAAGAACTTACTTCGCCAATATTTCCGATTTGAAAATTACCAGAAATAGTAGTTCCAGGTGGTACTTCCAACCATATAATATTACCATCACAAACTAGTTCAGGTATAGGTGGTTCTCCATTTATTACAAAAGCAAGGTCTATTCCATCAATAATCCACCAAGTATTTATTGGCACAGTTGAGAAAACAGCATTATCCAAGTATGAATCAAGAGTTGTTTTCCAACCACAAATATATTGGTCATCAAATGGCATTTTAATTACAAGCCAATATATTTTATCTATATTTTGTAGATAGGGATCCACAATTTCTGGAATATTTATCTGATAGTATTTTTGATGATTGTCTGGATAGTATTGTGAAGGTGGATTTAACCATCCCTGGTTACCATCCCAAGGACCTGCAATAATAAATTCACCCTCTTGAAATGTTTTTTCCCATAACAATTCATTAGGTACAGACCATCCATGAGGACCTTCAGGATTATTTGACCAAATTGAAACATATATCCAAGGTATGTCTTGAACTTGGTCATTCCACCAGGAAATCCAAAAATGGATATCCTTAATAAAACCAGTTTCACTACATTTCCAATCATCTGCAAGATATACAAGACCCCAGTCAACATCCCAACCATTAGCATCAGGCAATTGAGGGAAATGCATTTTATGACCATCTCCAGGAGACCAGTCTGCAAGTGCTATTGTAGAACTGCTCATTAGAATTACACACATCAAAACACAAATATGTTTCTTTCTCATTTTTTCCTCTCTAAATATATAATTAAATATGAGATACGTTAATATAAATTTTTTTATTATTACACTTTTAATAAATAACCAAATTAATTAAAGAAAAAAAAGAGTTTTATTGATTTTTTTAAAGATTAATTATTTTTTGAAAAATCGGGAAAATATCAACAAGTCGATATAACAGTTCAAAGTAATTCGTTCGAACTAGATTTTTACTTCTGGGAATATTGACTACCAATGGATCTGACCAAACACCTTCATATCCATGAATATCCTTTGCTTTGACCTTTACTGAGTAGTGTCCCTGCGTGCTCCATGAATGTGATGTAGCAATTTGGAAACCTGATTGATAATAATTTCCATTATTGTCATCCCATTCATCAATTGAACCATCACCATTCCAATCCCAACCATATTTTACTTTGAATCCTTCAGGATCTGTTGTACTTGTTGAAAATAAATAATCCTCATCTGGTTTTCCCTCTGTTGGTCCAGAAGGTTTTGATGGTTTAGATGGTGCCTGGTTCTGTGAAATTACAACAGAAAGAGTTGGTGAAAAACCGCTTTGCATACCATATTGATCTTCTGCCATGACCTTTATTAAAAAAGAACCAGGAGATGTAAATGTATGATATATAGTAATCGTAACACCTGAATTGTAATAATTACCATAATTGTCATCCCATTCATCAACTGAACCATCACCATTCCAGTCCCAACCATATTTTACCTTGTCTCCTGTTGGATCTGAAGTTTTTGTTGAATAGGTATATTGAATATCGGTGGAACCAGATGTTGGTCCACTTGGTTGATCTGGTGCTGCTGGAGGTGTAGTCATACCCATTGTTGGATCA